>Ga0187867_10000004_pt1 | contig 359531 bp, 309 predicted proteins | sample June2016WEW_13_1_FD_132976 | JGI IMG/M metagenome (GOLD analysis project Ga0187867, IMG submission 132976) | Peatland microbial communities from SPRUCE experiment site at the Marcell Experimental Forest, Minnesota, USA - June2016WEW_13_10 | ecosystem: Environmental > Terrestrial > Soil >...
CTCTTTCCAAGGCATGAACGCATCTTCATGCGTCAAGCCAAAGCTGGGAAAGCCAACCGTTCTCCGTCATGGTGTAAACCATGTCTCCGGTCTGTTTTGTAAAGCATCTCCCCGGTATGCTCAGCACCCCAGACCCTCATGTGCGAATGGGATTCCCCGTATACTGAAGAGGTCTATGGCGACCGAAAAAACATTCTATTTGGAGACATTCGGCTGCCAGATGAATGCCCATGACTCCGAAAAGGTGATCGGCACACTGCGCCAGGAGGGATACCGGCAGGTGGAGACCGAAGAAGACGCCGGCCTGATCCTTTACAACACCTGTTCCATCCGCGACAAAGCGGAGCAGAAGGTCTTCAATCGCCTGAACGACTACAAGAAGCTGCACAAGCAGGGGAAGCGCTTTGGCGTGCTGGGCTGCGTGGCGCAGCAGGAGGGCGAGAAGATCTTCGAGCGGGCGCCGTATGTGTCGCTCGTGTCGGGTTCGGCCTCGTACCGCAAGCTGCCGGAGATGCTGACGCGACTGGAAGCGGGCGAGAACCGCATCACAGGCCTCGACGACCGCCAGACCGACGAAACGTTTGAGACGGAGTTTACGGCGCGGCAGAATCCCTATCGGGGATACATCACCATCATTGAAGGATGCGACAAGTTCTGCTCGTATTGCGTGGTGCCGTATACGAGGGGCAAGGAGCGCAGCAGGGGCTCGTTGTCGGTGTTGGCCGAGGCGCGGCGCATCGCCGACCTTGGCTACACGGAGATTCAGCTGCTGGGGCAGAACGTGAATAGCTACCGCGACCCGGAAGGGAAGTCGAGCTTCGCCGAGTTGCTGGCCGCAGTGGGCGAGGTTCCGGGCATCCGGCGGGTGCGTTTTACCACCAGCCATCCGCGGGACTTCACGCGCGACATCGTCGAGGCCATCGACCGCGTGCCGACGCTCTGCGACCATGTGCACCTGCCGATTCAGTCAGGGTCGGCAAAAGTGCTGCGGCAGATGGCGCGCGAATACACGCCAGAGTGGTACCTGGAGCGAATTGCGTGGATCAAGGCGGCGCGGCGGCCCATCTCGATCTCGACCGACATCATTGTGGGCTTTCCCGGCGAAACCGACGACGACTTTATCGAGACGATGAACCTGCTGGCCGAGGTCGAATACGATTGCGTTTTCGCCTTCAAGTACTCGGCGCGGCCCAACACCCCTGCGCTGGTCATGATCGACACGGTGCCTGAAGAGGAGAAGGCCAAGCGGCTTCAAGTTCTGCTTGAACGGCAAAGAGAGATTCAGAGGGCGAATTATTCCAAACAGATCGGCGAAACTCTTGAGGTGATGGTGGAAGGCGCGAATCCGGACCGCGGACAGATTTCCGCGCGCAGCACACAGAACAAGCCGGTGAACATTGCCTGGACGCGGCCCATCGCTCCAGCGCCGGGAAGTTATCTGCGAGCGCGAATCACGGGAGCGCATCCTAACAGTTTGGTTGGCGAGCCGGTCTAAGAATCAGGAAGCAAGGGAGCGAAAGCGCGAGGGGGCGAGGACCTTACAGATCGAGGAAACTGCAAAAACTCGTTGGGCCTGATTGCAAAAGGGAATTGCGGGACCAGGATCAGGAAAAGAGGGAACGGATGGATATCGAGGTTCGAATTCGCGGGCTGATGATGGACCCCTCCACGAATATGCCAATCGTGGTGCTGAAGGATGTTGGGTCCGAAGCTGTGATGCCTATCTGGGTCGGAATCTTTGAGGCCAACGCGATCGCTCTCGAAATCGAGAAGATGACAGCCGCTCGGCCCATGACCCACGACCTGACTAGAAACCTCGTGCGTCACTTAAACGGTGAGCTGGAACGCGTAGTCATTACAGAGCTTAGAGACGATACATTTTATGCAGTCCTATGGCTTAAACAGGGGGGCGAACAAGTGGCTGTAGACGCCCGGCCTTCGGATGCCATCGCACTGGCGTTGCGTGCCGATTGCCCAATCTACGTGGCCGACAAAGTGATGGAGAGCGCCAAGCTGAATACCAGTGGACCGCCGGAAGGGCCGACCGCCGAGCAATTGCGCGGATGGCTTGAAGGGCTCAACGACGAAGACCTTGGCCGCTACAAGATGTAATCCAACCAAAGCTTCCAAAACTGAGCGGCGGCATTGAGGAGTGCGGGGGCGTATTCGTGCGCGTCGTCCCGCAACTGCTTGATGGGTATGGCTTTCTGATGGAGCTCGCAAGCGTGCCCCACGTACCATCGCTCCAGGCCTAAACCTGTGACTTCCGGATGAAATTGCATGGCCAAAGCGTAGTCTTCGATGGCGAAGGCCTGGTTCGCATACAGTTCGGTCCGGGCCAGATGTGTGGCGCCGTGGAGCAGATCGAATGTGTCTCCGTGCCAGTGGAACAGGCGCAGGTCTGCCGTCAGAAGCGGCCGAAACCAGTCCGGCGGAGGCTCAGAGTCGGCGGGTTGAATAGGGAACCAGCCGATTTCGGAGCCGCGCTCGCCTGGATAGACGCGCGCGCCCAGCGCGGCTGCCATGAGTTGGGCTCCAAGACAGATTCCGAGCGTGGGCTTGCGGGCAGCCAGACGCCGCTGGATGGATTCGATCTCGCCGGCCAGAAACGGATAGTTAGCTGAGTCGTACGCGCCGATAGGCCCGCCCATGACCACTAGAAGATCGCAGCCCTCGACGGCCGGAATCGGGAAGCGCGCGGTCGTGACGTCGATGGTCTCGATCGCGAATCTTCGACGCAGAAGCTCCGGCTCAAGGGAATCCAGATCTTCAAAGGGAAGGTGGGAGGAGACCGCGGCCTGAAGCGTTCTGACGGGCATAGGAATAGGCTACGCGGCCATTTGCGGGTTTAGTTAACAGAATATCTGTTATCAGACGCCAGGGGCCGGCCGGAAGGATCGGCCCTTGCGACTCGTCGCCTATCAGCTCCCGCTTTTTCTCATCCGGACATTGTCCCATCGGCATCTTTTCTGCCCCTGCTCGCCTGCTGATTATGGCCCGGTGTACGAAAACGAGCGTGACAAGCGAAGCGGGCAGCAATGGCTCAAAGCAGTCCTCGGCTACCTTGAGTTCCAGACCGGCGACCGTTGGCGCCGGCTCACCGATCCCGGCCAGCGTTGGCATCCCAACCGCCTCTGGTACCTGAACGGCATCGGCACGATTCATGATGTGATGGCCGGCCGCCTCATTCCTGAAAATCCATTCACTCAAAAGAAGCTGCCTCGGCCCGTGCGCCGTGCAACTCCGATGCGCCGGCGGGAGGACCGCTGCGCATGAGGAATCGCGACTTCATGACGTTCGACGAGATTGCCCAGCGCGAGGGCGTCTCCCCGCAGGGTGCCCGGGAAATCTATCTTCGCGCGATTCAAAAGCTCCGGCGAGCGCATCGCCAGCGTGAATTTGTTCACCTTGTGATTTTGTATCGGGCGCGGGTTGCGCGCCCGGAAAGGCTCACGGCGGCTTAGGCGGCCGCGTGAGGGGCGAGAGGCGGGTCGCGAATCGCCATCAGGCCCGCCGCTCCGAAGGAAACGCGAATGACCGATATCCGCTGCTGCTACCCCGATTGCACAGAGAAAGTCGGCAAAGGAAAAATCGCCTGCTGGCCGCATTGGAGGCAGGTCGATACGACGGTACAGCGCCAGGTGCAGTGGCGGCTCAACGGATGGAAGGACAAGATGGCCGCACGCGACTACCTGCTCTGTTTCTTTCGGAAGCAAAATGAAAGCCAGCACAGAAAAGGGAATCATGATCAGACTAGCTTTGCAGGAATCGATTGAACCCATCACCATTCCGCCCTATATCGTCGCCGCGAGTGCCCTGCTCCGGCTCGCTCAGCCGCTCTTCTATGCCATCGAATTCGGCCCGGATTCTCCGGCCAACTTCCAGCGCGACGTATCTCTGTGGCGCTGTCTGCGCGGCTTCTCGCGTGCATTACTTGAGCGCGGCGCGTTGGAGCTATCGCTGGCTGAGGCCTGCGAGCTGCGCGAAGCGCTGCGCTATTGCAGGCCAGGCGAGAACGTTGATTTTTTGCGCAGTTTGGAATTCTCGGAGCGTGGCTGATGCTCAAGCGCGCGGATCTCGGACCGCTTGTAGAACGTGAGCTGCTCATCCAGCGCATCTGCGATTGGACGCGGGAGCACGATCGGCGTTTCCGCCCCGATGGGGAATTTCGCCTGCGCCTCAGCCTTCGAACTCAATCCCTGGAAGCTCTGCGCCGCTTCTTTGAAGAGGATTGCACTGCTGAGCGCGCGGCCGAGCTGGCGCGCATCGAAACCCCGCGGCGCGCCGTCTTTCTGCCGGTTTAATCACTTCGAATTTCTCAAGGAGGATCTGATGAAACGAATCGTTCAAATTTCCGCGCTGGTGCTGGCGGCTCTCGCCGGCTGTCATGCGCAGGTTCCGCCCGCGTCGAATGGTTACAAAGTCGTTCTTAGCGGGACTGTACCTGCTCCCACTGGGAATTGGGCCGGCTGCACAACGTCGGCGCCATGCACCTATGCGTTCTACGCGGAGACGATCACTTCGGGCACGTGCGATCCGACGACGAGCGCGAACTACAAAGAGATTTCCAATCCAGCCAGCCGCCCAACCACGCCGAATTTTACCGATGCCAACACGACGGGGCTCACGCGCTGCTACGACGCAGAGACCGTTCAGGGCGCGGAGAACAGCGGGCCTTCGAATATCGCCGGTCCCGTCGTATCTCCTGGAGTCCCGCTTGCGCCAGCTCTCGCAACGCCGGCGCCTGAGGCGGCCCAACTCGAAAAACCTTCGCTGCCGAATGCCGCGCCGGCTTCTCAGTTCGCGAAGAAATTGCCGGCGCCGTCTCTCCAGGTCGCGTTTGTGCCAGCCGAAAGGAACACACAGCGGTGACCTATCCAAGGGGAAAGTCCCTGCCACAGCTTGAGCGGCAGGCTCTCGTTTCGATGATCGCCCGCCTCGCCGCAGGCGACGATGCGGCCAGGTTCATCGCCGCCATCGGCGATAGGATCCCGCCAGATCTCCCCACGCTGCAATTGACGATGTCGCCGGCGCGCCGGCGCCCAACGCTATCCGCGACGATGACCGATCGACCTTCGCCGGAAACGGAGGTGCTGCGGTGAGCACAGTGAATCCAGGTCCGCGCATCTGCGCCTCTTGTGGCTGCGAAATTGCGACGCGAACCCGTGAGCCAGGCCAGCCGCGGATGGTGACCGTCTGCCTGGCCGTATATGTCGCGTTGGAGAAGGGCGGAACGACGAAATCGACGCCTGGCGTCCGGATTTGCACGAAATGTCTTTCGATCGCCATAGCCTCACCCTGGTCGAACAAGGGCCAAAAGCTGTTCGGCGCCATCATCGGGCGCCTTGCCGCTCTCTATAGGTCAACGGAGGGGGCAAAGGCGGCATGAATTCAGCCCTCAAGCTCGAAATGGAGGAGAGATTCGCTCCCTCTCGCCCGTACCGCCTGGGGACCCGCCGCAGGCGAGCGCCCCGGCGCGAGCCGTATCAGGCGGTGGGGGCCTCGCGCCCGCGCGGAGCGCGGGCCACTTCACTTGATACGGAGAAACTACTAGTAACAAGTGTTCAAAACCGGCTCGATGAATCGCTCACCGAAAAGGATCTTTATTACCAGCAGGAGGTCCTCCGGCATCGCCTAAATCAGACTCTCCACAAGATTTGGCAGGCTCACGCCGCGGCCGGCAATTTCGATCAGTCCGCCCGATGGGAGAAGGCATGGTTCCAGGTCCACAACTGCCAGATGGAGTGGGTGGGCTACCGGGCGGGGTGCTGCGGTGACCGCTCGAAGCCCATAGCTGTCCCGATCGGCTGCAATCACCGGCTCTGTCCTATGTGCGCCTGGCACCGCTCGCAAAAGGCGCGCGTGCGCATCAAAACCCTATTCGATCGGTTGACTCACCCGGTGATGATTACCCTCACCATTCCAAACCAGCGGTCGATTCGGAAGCATGACTACACTCTCTTCCGCCAGCGCGTGCGCAGATTCATCGCGCAGCACAAGGCCTGGATCAAGGGCGGCGTCTACTCGCTCGAAACCACATACAACCGCGCGGAGCGAAGCTGGCACGTTCACTGTCACATCCTCGCGGATGTCGCCGCTTCCCTTCCCACCAAGGAAAACAAAATCGCCCTGGCCGGCCAACGCGTCTGCCTGTTCACCGCTATCAAGCTCCGCCTCGAATTCGATTGGATGCGGCTCTGGGCTCAGGGATGGGGCAAGAAAGCGCGGCGCGGCGCGAGCGCCATGAGCCAGGCCGGAGATCAGTTTGACTTCAGCATATGGGTTGCGCGCGGCCGTGAGAATCGCTTGCGGGAGTGGCGTGACGGCGGCTACAAGCCCATCCGCGGCTTGAGCGATCCCGAGCTGGAGGCGCGGACCAGGTGGAACGCCGAAAACCGGCGCGTGATCGATCTCCGGCCGGTCCTTGATCGCGAAGGCGCCGCTCGCGAAGTTCTGAAGTACATCACAAAATGCGCCGATTTTTGCGACCTTCCAGAAGCCGTCGAGGTTTTTTGCGATGCAGTGCGCGGCGCGCGACTCATTCAGACATTCGGGAGCTGGTACGGTGTCCAGCTCGACACGGTCTTCGACCCAGAGCATATGGACGATTGGGGCGAAATGAAGTGCGCCTGTGGCTTGAATCACTGGCAGCGCATGGGCGTGTTCTACCGCTCCGACGTGGAGATGGACCCCACCGGCCGCTGGTTCCTCAAGCGGTCACTCACTCACACATGCCGCGGCACAGTTCCACGGCCAACGGTCCGATGGCTCGGAGAGCCACCGGAAGAAATTGAGGATACGGAATGGCAGACCAGATAGATCAGGCAACGCAGCAGGAAATGGAGATGCAAGAACGGGAGGAGCCGAAATTCATTCGGTTCGGCCAGGGCGATGTCTGCGAGGGCATTCTCATCGCGATTGAGAAAGTGATGGTCAACCAAAAGCCGGCCGCTCGATATACCGTGCGCCTGGCTGATAACTCGGAGGTCTCTTTCATCGGCACAAATCAGATCAATCGCAAGCTGCGAATTGGCGACGAAGGGCACGAGGTGCAGATCATCTGCACTGGAGAAGATACGAACGTCAAGAAAGGGGACAACTGCATGAAGCTCTTCAAAGTCAGAGTGTCGAAGAACCGCGTCAGTGGCGTTCCTCTTCCGGTGCAGACTGATGGCACGGCCGTGCCTGAGATCACCGACGAAGATATTTCGTTCTAGCGATCCCGACGCGCAACGTTCGCGATTGCGCGCGTGGGCAGGCCCTTTAGTGAAGTGTCCACAGCCCCAACCTTCACCGCAGCGGTGCGTGGGACGAATGGAAAAGCGACAGCGGCGGAGCGGTGAAAACTGCTCCGTTCGCCAAGGGCAAACTCGGGGCACCATTTTGTAAGGACGGAGGCATCGATGTACAAGCCGCATGTGGAATTGAATTTTCAAGCCGATGAGTGGGGTGCGCTGCTCAGAATGGCCCAGAAATATCGAATGGACGTGGGCTCCATTCTTCGCATCGCCGGCGTCGCCATCCTGGAGGCCGAGCGGCAAGGCAAGCTCGCCATCACGCACGCGGCCGATGCAATCGTGAGTCCGGAAAAACTGAATTGAGGGAGCAGGCATGAAAAAGCAATGTCCGACATGCAAAACCGAAGTGAAGAAGTTCTGGAAGAGCGCGGTGGGCGGAGTGATTCTCGGCTTCTGCCCCACATGCAAAAGGAAGGTGAATCTTGGAAGAGCTGACGGAACAACCGCAACTGCAGGCGCCGAAGCCGGCAAAGAAAAAACGCAGCAAAAAGAAAAAGAAGTCAAAGGTGTGCGCGGCAAAACCGCTGCCCGCTCCGGTCGAAAGCAGCCAGTCGCCAAGCCTCCCGTTTCTTCAGAGCCAGTCAAGAAGTCAGGCGGATTCGGGGCGGCCGTCCGCGACTTCTTCGATCTCTGAGCCCAAGCCAGGCGCGCCGCTCTCGGAAGAGTCTGAACGGCTGCTTCGCTCCGTTCCTGAATCGATCGGCGAAGCGGAACCCGCGCCGGAACCGCGGCCGGGCATTGTCTTTGCCGACGCCGATGAGAGTGCGCTCGCAGATCTCTTACCGGAGATCTCTTTTGATCCCGTCGAGGTCGCCGGCGTTCTGGAGGAATTGTTCGATTGGACGGCGGAGAAATTCGATTCGGCTCATTGGAAGCTCACGGAGCGCCAATCCCGGATGCTGGCCAAGCCCACGGCCGAGCTGCTCAGCTCGCTCTACATGAAGCTCGGACAATTCTTGCCGGCCATTCTGATGGGATGGTGTGAGGCGACGCCTGGCTTGATGGGATTCCTGCTCACATCGGGGATCGTGATTGGCCCGAAGGTCGCCGTGCAGTTCCAGCTCTCCCGATCGCGGGCCAGGGCGGCCAGGAACAAAGTGGGACCGCAGCGCATTCCGACTCCGATTCGGCCGGCACCTGGCGCGGCTCCGCAAGCGGCGATGAGTGGAGTGGGAATGGCGACGCAGGTTCCATCGGGCAAGCTCGGTGACGATGGATTTCCCGAAATCACAAATTAGTTGTTTAAACAACTACTTTTCACCCCGATCACTGGAGGCAGTCATGTCGTGGAGCTACAACTCGAAAACTGGCCAGCTCAAGGATGCAGACGGCAATCTCGTCGGCACCGGCTACAGCGGACACGGCGCTGGCGTGAACAACCCCGATCTGGAATCGCAGCCGGACGTGGGACCGATTCCGCGCGGCACTTATACCATCGGCGATTTCTTCGACGATCCAGAGAAAGGGCCGATCGTCGCACCCCTCACGCCTTGGAATACAACTGAGGTTTTTGGTCGCAGTGGCTTCATGCTTCACGGTGACAATCCCGAGGGCAACGAATCGGCGAGCCTCGGCTGCATCATCATGCCCCGTGGCGCACGGCTCTCCGTCAAGAACAGCGGCGCAACCATTCTTCTCGTCGTAGCGCCGTGACCACCCGCGGCATCATCGACGGTGAATATCAGGATGGAGAGATTTGCGGGCTCACGTTCATCGCCGGCCAGCGCGGCATGGGAAAAACCACGGAGGCGATTCGCCTGGTAAAGCAATGCAGCGGCGCCGTCGTTTTTTTTGACACCGTGGGAAAGCATGTCGCGCTGTTGCCCGGCTTCGTCGAATTCTCGCAGCCTGGTCCGATGCTCGATTACTTGCGCGCGAATCGCGGGCGTCGCATTCGCATTGTTTATGTGCCTCGCGACGTGCAACCGGAAGAGCATCTGATTGCTGTCTGCAAAATGGTCCGCGCCTTCGGCTGGATGATTTTCTGTATTGACGAAATCGATACCTTTTGCGGCCAGGAGTGGGGCGTGAAAGGAATGCCGATCGAGCTCTACAACCTGGTCCACTTCGGCCGTCACTTTCAGGTCTCCATGCTCTGCACCGCGCGCGATCCGGCGAGCCTCTCCATTCGCTTCCGGTCGCAGTGCGCGTTCATGCGCATCTTCAGAACCGACGAGGACAACTATGTAAAATACTTCGCCGGCCGCATTGGAAAAGCCAACGCGGAAAAGCTGCGCTCGCTGGCGCGCACCTATTATCTCTTCTGGGAATCGGGCCAGGCTGAAGCCGAGATTCGCGGCGGACCGCGCGCATCGCCATAGAAACGATCAAATCTTTTTTGTTTAAAAATCGGAATTTCCGTGCGTTCCTGAACTCAGTCTGGTTTGCTCTTCCGCGCGAAGCTCCAAGGCACTTCGCGCGGGCTTTTTCCAGATTTAACAGGAGGAACGAACGATGAAGTTCTGGCATGTGGTGATCGGCATCGCAGTGATCTTCGTTTGCATCAACGTCTGGGCTTCAAGCGTCCTGAAGGGCGTGCCCGTCGTTGGCGGCTATCTCGGTCAGTAGCCGAGCCCGCAAGCATCGATCCGTTGACTCAGGCGCCGGGAGGCGCACCAACCGAAGTAGAAATCGGAGGAAAGGCACATGGCATTCGAAGACTATCAGCAACGATACGAGCAGCCGATCAATCAGGGCGCTCCCAACGTCTTCACGCTGCCCCAGGGCGGCAACATTCTTCGCGGCAACGTCGTAGTCGATGCGACGGTGACCATCACGAACGCCGGCGCCGCAGGCATGGCCGTGGGCGAAGGCGGACCGACCGACCTCATCCGCTCCATCAAGATCAAGGCATCGAAGGCCGCGGGCTCTCGCTACTACAACGGTCTGATTGTCGATTGCATCCCGCGCTCGCTGGTTCGCTACGCTATCACGCAGCGCAGCGGCAAGTTTGTCGGTGATCTGTTCGGCTCGACTCTGGGCGGCGGCGTTGCTGGCGCATACCAGGTTTACCTGAGCATCCCGATTTACTTCGAGGAAGTCACGCTGCTGAACACCGTTCAGACCGCGCTCAATATGAACCCGGTCGATTCGCAGGGTCTGCCGATTTACTCGGCCGTCCAGGTGAAGGTGGATATTGCGGCGACGCTGGCCGAGATTTTCTCGGGCACAGCCGGGGCGATGGTCATTGATGGAATGCTCCGCTGGTACGACGAGCGGCTGGTCCTGACCACCGACACCATCCCGATGGTCCAGGAGGACCACGAGCTTCTGATCCAGGCCGCGCAGCATCGCCTGGTCGATCCCGCCATGCCGTCCGATGGTGCGTTCCTTTCCTGGCTCATCATGGCCGAGCAGGGACAGCCGGGGCTCACGCTCAGCGACGCGATTTTGAATCACATCCACGTGCAATCGAGCGGCGTGGAGTACGAAGCCAAGTGGCAGGAGATTCGCCAGTCGATGATGGATGAGGGTTATTACGACCCGTCGACCACCATGGTGGGCCAGTTCTTCAAGGACTGGACGCACGGCATCTGGCAGAACTCGAATGCCGCCGCGCAGCTCGCGCATTGGTTCAGCGTTAACAATCCGAGCGGTGCGGGACTCGATCAGCTCCGGATCTACACTCGGCGGATGTTCGGCTTCACGTCATAGGGAAGCATGGACCTGATCCTCATCGCCGCCGTTGCCTTCGCGGCCTGGGCTTTCTTCAAGTCCGAGGCGCAGGGCAACGGCAGCTCTCAGCAACTCGCCACCGCTCAGCCGTCCGGCGCCGCGGTATCCGATTACAATCCGCTCGACGATCTTGCCGTCGCGTGGGCGCACGCTGAGGGTTGGGACAAATCCGGTTCGCTTGCGCAGCGCAATCTGAATCCGGTGAATCTGAAAGGCTCCTGGCCTGGCCAGGTGGGAACGTCGCCGCAAGGTTTCGCCGTTTTTTCCGATGAGGGTTATGGATTCGACGCCGCCGATTCGTATTTGCAAAAGCAGGTGAATGAGCATCCGGATTGGACGCTGCGCCAGCTCTTCGCGAAGATCCTCGGCAACCTCAACGGGCAGCCGGTGAACAACGAACAGGGTAACTCGGACCAGGAAGCTGAGACCGTCGCAACCTATCTCGGCATCCCGCCCGACACAACGCTTTCGAATTACGTGGGTAGCTGATGGCGACGACAAAAGCACTTCCGAAGCCGCTGCTAGTGACGACGCCCGGCAATGCGTTCCGCACGAGCTTCCAGCTTGTCTTTAAGGTGACGGGCCAGGTCTATCAGGTTCCGCCATTCCGCGTGCAGGCCGGCATGTCGATTCTTATTTCGCCGATCAACGGGACGGCGGTGAATGCGAATCCCTGTTCCCTTGCCGATCGCGCGAGCCTCGTGGGCACAAGCTCGGCGAGTGTGCTTCCAGCGGGAGCTGATGTATCGATTCCCTGGCTCACGGACAACACGGGAAAGATTTTTGCAGCGGGCACGGCCGGCGACGGAATCCTGGTGACCGTCTCTGAGCCTGGCTTCGCATGAGGAGGAAGAGTGAGCATCACTTCGAAGGTGAAAAGATTTCTCGATCTCGAACCTCGGCGCCGGAGAAACAGGAGCCAGAGCGCGGGCAAAAAGCGGAGAGGCCGGCGCACTCCGCCTCGCAGAAAAGATGGGCGGTTCAAAAAACGGGGCTAGTTTGCCGGTTTGTGACGCACGGCTATGAATTTGACGCGATTGGATGGCGACATACCGGGTGACACTCCAGCGCGCGTGTCATAAACGATGATGTAGGAATTTTCCGGAATGCCTCGGCACTCGAATTCGGTGGTCAGCTCGGAATCGCATTTGCCCATGTGGACGGCCACCGGATAGGGAGCTTCGATTTTCACGAAATCGTAGTAGGGATCGTACAGTTTTAAGGCTTGGCCCGGAAGGAGCAAGAAGGTCACGATTTTACTTCCACTCGGATCTCTAAAAAGCGCTTCGGCGCGTCTCGGTGGAGTCGGAGAAAAATCGGATGGCGGCTGTGGAGATGCTTGGCCGATCAGCGTGGGAGTGGCGGGAATCCCGATCAGGAGCTGCAAGGCGAGAAATGCTTTCAGGTTTTTCATGGTGGGATTTTAACAGGAGTTCGACCGGATGAGTGCATCGTCAAGAATCACCGATATCGGCATCACGCTGCTCGAAGTGCTTCTCTTTGCATTCGCAGCTCTATGGCTCTTCCGGCAACTTTTTCCAGGTCTGAAGAACGCTCAAAATGAAGCGATAAAAGCCGCGGCTAGCGATGCGACCAACGCGGCGGTTGACACGACTAAAGCCGGTTATATCGGCGCCAGTCAAGGTCTCGGAGAAGAACTCGGCATTCCTGATGATTTGACGAAATATGGATGGGGATCGATCGGAATGTTTCTCGCTGGATTTCAAAAGTTCTTCGGCATTACGCCGGGCGTGACGGGTCAGGGTGGCGATCTAGGCGGCGATGCCGGCCAGCTCATCGATAGCTACAACCTCTCGGCAAACATTCCCAGCGAGGGTTCGGTAAACGCGATTTCTTAGGAAGGCATGCGATGGATACGAAGGAAGTTTTCAACTGGGGCGTCGTCATCATTCTCGGATGGTTCGCTCTCCGCTGGCTGGGTGGCCTCGCCGTGACTCTCGCCGGTGGATTCGGCAGCGGTGACATCGGCGACGGCGGATGGAATGCGCCTTATGCCGCGCCGCTCTCTTCTCCTTATTATGTGAGGCCGCAGTCGGCTTGGTGGAACTACGGCGGCGCGCCCTATGGCAGCGGGCGCTATGGACCAGGCGAGAGGTATGGCGGTCCGCACGATCGCTGAGGAGACACGATGGCAACCGCGAACACAAACAAAACGATCTTCGCGCTCGGCATTGTTGCCGTGCTCGGCTTCTTGGCCTACAAGCTCTGGCCGGCGATTCGCCGCGCCATCAACTCGGGTTCGAGCGGCGGAGGCGGCGGCGGAGTGGGACCGGCGAGCGCGGCATCCAATCCATATGGCTATTCCTCGGAACCGAATTCTAGCGGCCCGTCACTCGGCGCAAACTTCGGTGGTGGACAGCCAGGTAGCGCTCAATCGGGCGCGGCATTGAGTTCTGCGCTCCGGCAGAGTCTCCAGAACTTGATTGGAAGCGGCTCTTATGCGAACAGCACTCCTGCGCAGCAGGAATACATCAATACGATGGCGGATCAGCTGCCGAGCGATTACCCCGATCAGATCGCGTATGAGCCGCTGCAAAATTTCGACGTGAATCAGCTTGCCTTCTCGCCGGACAGCCTGGGCACCGACACCTCGAGCTACGATCCGAGCGCCTATGCAGACACGCTCTCGGTCGATCCGGGCTTGTATATCGACGATGGAAGCGGAGACGGCAGCGGAGACGGCGGCGGCGATGGCGTCAGCGCAGGCGGCGACGGCGGCTACTGAATGGACGCTGGCCGCGGCGGTTGAAGAGTTCGCGGTCATCTCGGAGCTGGCCGAGGAACACGGATTCAGGCTCTCGATGTTTGGGAGTGTAGTGAGGAAGGGCAGGGGGCGCGATCTGGATTTATTGCTCTCGCCTTTTGGAAGCACTGAGCACAGCGAGGTTCGATTCCTCGCAAGGTTCGGAGGAGTTTTGAAAGGGACCAGGCTGAACGTCGCGCACAACGTGAGGGCGTTTCAGGTGGAGAAAAGCGGGCGGCTTTACGACTTTGTTTTTGGGGGCTTTTGGAGCCCACGGAGGTAGCGATGAACGGCAAGCTGAAGTTGGCACTTCAAATTCTTTTCGCGGTTGCGCTGATCTGGTTTTTTGCGGCCGTCTCTGGCTTCGCGCCGGGCGTGCGGTTGCGCATCGGCGCCGCGAGTGGCAAGAGATGCCGCAGCCGGCGCCGCAAGCGGTTCTCGCAGGTCGCCAGCGGTGTGGCCGGCTCGTGGGTTGACAATCCCTCGCAAAGCTTCATGCCCGTGGGCATCAACGGAGCGAACTTCTAAGACGCCATGACGCCTGAAGTGACAGCCGCGTTTATCACGATCGGAGGCACGATCGCGCTGACCCTCATGGGGCAACTGGTCGCGACGGTGTATTTCGCGGGCCGGCTCACGGAGCGCGTGGCGAACCACGGCCAGCGCATCACCGCACTTGAAAACGCGGAGCGCCAGGATCTGATCCGCAGGGCGACGCTCGCTGCGAGCTGCGCAACGGAGATGTCATGACGAGCACACTCGGCAAGGAAATTCTCGGCGTCACTCACTTCATCGCGGCCCTCGGCGGCTCGCTCTTCACGCTTTTATTTTTTCCAAAACGCAAAACCCAAGGAGCTGTCATGGCAAACAAATTCGTTTCGATCCTGAAGGACGTGGGCAAAGGCCTGCTCTTCATCTTCACCAACAAAACCGCCGAGAACATCGAAGCCGGCGCGCTCAATCTGGCCGGCCTGATCTGGCCAGGTCTCCAGCCGTTTCTGGGCAAGCTGTCGAATGCCATCGCCAACGCGCAGGCGCAGGCGCTTGTGAGCACAGCCGGAATGAGCGATGAGCAAATCATCGCCCTGGTCCTCACCGACATGAACGCCGATTTCGAGACGGCGGGCATCACGGAGACTTCGCACCAGCAGCAGATCGTCGCGCAGGCCATCGGCCTCATCGATCTCTTCCCGAGCGGAAGCGTCAACGCCGCGGTGGTCAATGCCGCGGTCTCGCAGGCAGTGGCGCAAGCCAAGGCAGCTCCGGCTGCTCCCGCCCCAGCAGCTCCAGCGGCGGCGGCAGTAGCGGCTCCCGCGCCTGCGGTTGTGGCTCAGGCAGGGCCGGGACTCGATCAAACTGTTCCCGCTTAAATCGGGAGCAGCAATTCAGGGACACGTCGCGGCCGGTGACAACCATCGCCGGCCGCGGTGATGGGGGATCTCAAATGAAAGCCCGTTTTCTTGTCGCAGTCGGTTTCGTGCTGGCGGTCATGCCGGCATTCGCTCAGACCATTGACAGCTCTGTACATGTGAATCAGTTTCCTGGTTCGACCGTGGCGCAGAAACTGACGAACGCAATGGCGACCTGCACGATGGCGCCGGCCGTGCCCTGCATCCTCGTGCTCGATCCTTCGATGGCTACGGTTCCCGCAGGCGTGAGCCCACCCCTCTGTGCGAATTGTTATCTCGTGGATTACAGAAACGGGCCGCCCTTTGGAAGTGGCGGGGTTATCGTTGGGTCAAATCTTCCCATCAGTGTGACCGCTAATGCCTATGGAGCCAAGGGAGATTGCATTCATGATGATGCCCCCGCTTTCCAGTCGGCGATTGATGCAGCGTCTTTTGTATCAAATTCCGTCTATGTCCCGCCGGTGAACTTCGGTTCCTGTTACCTGCTAAATGAAAATCTCTATTTTTACTATGATGCCGTTCATAACCCCGGCTTCAACTCGACGGCGGCGAACCTCTCAAACGATTTTCTTTTTTTTGGAATTGGGGCATACGAATCCACGGCAAACGGAACCTACAAAGGGCGAAGCTATATCAAATTCACGAACGCGATCGGGCCGAGCATGGCTTTGGCGAATCCCAGCGGAGATTATACTCAGCGGGTTGAGTTAGCGGGTCTTACTTTGGATGCAACCAACACGACGGAAGTGATCTTAGCGGGGAATCCGACGGTCGGCACAGGAGGAGCGAGCGGAAGTTTTACCTCCTTTTCAAAGCTGCATGATCTCACGATTTTTCAGCGTGGAACTGGCGGCGGGATTTTTCTTCATAACGTCTGGTCTAACAGCCAGGTGCAAGATGTCGATATTCGCAGCTTTCAATCGACGCCCTATACCGGCTCCATCGGTCTGAGAGTTTGCAACGATACAGGCGGTGGGCTGGTTGAAGTGAATCGTGTATGGACTTTTGACTTCGATCATGGCCAGGATTGGGGCGGCCATGCCTATGGGATCTGCGACAACTGGATTACAGCGTCATCGATCAAAGATTCTGACGTTTCAAGCAACAATAGCGGGCTCTACATCGGGCGCGGTTTCTCCGGGAGCATTGAAAACCTCTATGCCGAATCGGATCAAGTGCAGAGTCTTTGGATCGGCGACCAGAATCAGGGCGGTATCACCATCACGGGCGGTCAACTCACCGGCACGTCTACGACGAACACTGCGGGCATGATCGTCATAAATCAGCCTGAGACAGGCGGGAGCTATCCGGCCGGTCAATGGTCAATTGTCGGCGTCACGATTCAGGGAACTCAGCTTCGCGGTATCGGAACTTCGGGAATAAACATCATTGACCCCTACGGCTTCTCGACGGGGACCATCACGAATGTAGCGATGAACAATTTCGGAGGCGGATCTTCGGTCTACTGTATCGCAGATCCAAATGGGATCGGAGGTTGGAGCGTCACGAATCCGAACTGCAACGGTGGTGGCGCGACTCTCTTTCAACATAGTGGCCCCACATGGGTCGGATCTTATCTTAATGGTGCGACGGTTGCGATCGCGAACACAAACACCAATTATGTCAACGGGGTGCTTCTCGCATCGTGGGGCCAAAAAACAAATGTGACGAGCTCACGCACACTGGGCACCATCTATAGCGCACCGTCTAATTACGCGCTAGAAGTCGAAGTATCTTTCGACACGCTTTCAGCCAGTGGATGCACAGGAGCAAATGAGTACATAACTGGGTTCGTCGGAGCAACTTCTGGAACCCTAGCTGCCGGCCCTGAGAGCGGCGGTTTCAATTCGTGCCAAGTCTTAGGAAGCATTTCCTTCGTCGTCCCAGCGGGTTATTCGTACAAAGTCACGTATACCGAGACTTCGGGAGGCCCCGCTTCTCCATCGAACTTCACATGGTACGAAACAGGTTTGAACTAGTTCACTGACGGCCGTTTTCTAAGGTGATAGCCCGCAAGAAAAATTGAGGGAGGATCGCGCATGGGGCTGAATTTTGGCAAGCTCACGAAGCTGGTGAAGGGCGGTCTCGATTCAGATGAGATCGCTGAAATGCTGGGCTCCATGGGCCTGGTGGCGAACATCTCGGGTCTGCAGCCTGATCAGGTCGATCCCGCCTTTCAAAACGCCTGGGAGGCGGCCCAGGAGCCGGGAGCGACCATTCTCAGAATCGAGCTGCGCAAACAGGACGGCGGGAAGATTTCGGGGCTCCTAGTGCTCGGCAATGGCAGTCCCCTTCCCTGTATTCAACGCACGCCGGCGGCGGCGGAAAAGTTGCTTCCGCAGCCCGCATAACTTTCGTCACTAACTTTGTGCTTGACATCGGGTTCTATAGTGATACGCTTTCAGTCATAAAAAAGAGCCAGCCTCGATCCGATAATATCTGTTATCAGACATTCGTTATCTTCAGGCTAGGTCCGGATTTCCACCAATACCCCCTCAACCTCGCGCTTTTCTTCGGCGGCAAGCGGCCAAATCGGAGACCTCGGGCGGTCTCCATGGCGGACGTTGCAGTTGCTGGCGTACTTAATTCGCGCCCGGCACAGGGCGCAGGCCTCAACCTTCAAACGCCTTTGGTAGCACAACAAAGTGCAGATCATCACGCTTTGGCGTGCCGAACCGGTTGTCTCTATATGGAAGCGGGTTTGTCTGCCCTGTCAGCGCATAGCCGCGCCGTTTGTACCAATCGATGAGGGCCATACGAAGGTTTACGACGGTCATTTTGATCTCGGTTGCCCCATGCTCCGCCGCCCACCCCTCGGCCGCTTCAAGCAACCTGCGACCGAGATCGCCGTTTTGGTCTCCCGGCGGGATGGCGAGCAAGCCGAGGTACCAAACGCCGTTTTGCTGAGGCTCCAGCCAAACGCAACCGAGCAGCGTGTGATCGGCGCGGTGCCAGAGCAGCAGCGTCGCATTCGGCTTTGCTGCCATGTCTTCCCTGAGAAGATCCTCCGTGATCCGCGTGCCTTCGATGTACTCCTCTTTAATGCTCCAGCCCGCCTCGTCGCCACGCCCACGAAAGGCGAGGTTGATGAGCGATACGACAGCCGGCACATCAGCGTCGGCGGCAACGATCAAATTTGGGATTGTGTCCACGGGCTGGCTCATCAATCTAGTTCCGGATCTCTGCCAGAAGCTGCTCAACTTCGGCCTTCTGCTCGGCCATGAGCGGCAAAATCGGAGAGCGAGGATGGCCACCATAATAGCCGTTAAAGTCGCACGCGTACTTGATTCCCGCCAGGCCCATGGCGCCGACGATTCGGCTGCCGGCGGCCAGAATTCGCTGCTGTTTTTCTTCGGCGAGCTTCAGGTCATGATCCTTCCAGGCAAGATAAATCTCTTGCGTCACCTGCGGGGCGAATGTGGCAAAAGCGACGGTGGCACCCGAAGCGCCGGCCTCGAGCGCCGCGAGGATGGAGCGCTCGGAGCCGGTGAGAACCTGAAAGCCGACTTCCCTTGTGCGGGTTTTGACCGGGGCGGCAGGTGGCGCGGCGGCAACGGCTACTCCGCCGGCCAGGTCACTGGCCGAAACAAAGGTCGCAGCGGCGTCATTTTGAGGAGCCATCATCATCCGCGCGGTGGCTGCTTCAAAAACTTGCGTAACCGAAACCGTGCGCCGGGGCGCCCTGCCGGTGGCCGCGACGGTCTCGCGAATCCGCTCTACGCTGCCGCTCGAGTCCTTGGTACCGATGATGTTTGGGTGTTGAGCCAATTCGGCAATGAGCTCGACCGGAATTTCGCAAGGGACGAACTTGGGAATGTAGTACAGCACGACCGGAAGTGGCGATCGGTCGGCAATGCTGCGGAAATAGTGAAGAATGGCGGCTGGCGACACTTGCCCGCCATAGTAGCTGGGCGGGCGGACGAGGACTGCGTCGTAATTCAATGTTGCTGAGAACTCCGCCAACTCAAGGGTCGCGCGAACACTCTCGCGTCCCACCCCGGCGATGAGGACCTTCTCCGGCGCGGTAGCTTCGGCGGAAACGCGAAGAACGTCGCGCGTTTCTTCGTCGTTGAGCGCAACAGCTTCGCCCGTCGAGCCCAGAACCACCATTCCCGCCAGTAGGCTGCGCGAGTAGCGCGCCATGTTGGCTTCGATCTTGCGGAAATAAACGCGCTCATCCGCGTAAAACGGCGTGGTAACCGGGGCGAAGATGCCTTCGAGCAGCATGGATTTATTGTAGAGCCCGCCGTAGAGCCACAGCGCCCAGTTCCCTGCCGCGGGCCGGTTAGATTCGTCACGCAGACCGCGCCGGTGTATGTTGGAGTTCACACTGCAAACGAATCGCGCTCAAGGCAAGAATCGGCAATCTAATACGAAGAGGCGCCGAATCATGGAATCTTCGTTGCACAGCGGACAGATGACCCGGAAGGCGCCGACGCTCGCCCGCCAGGCGCTTTCATTCTTTCTGCACACGCTTCTTGCGCTGGCCTCGTGGGTCGCGCTGATGCTCATTGGCTATGCGGTGAATCCCACGGGCATCTCGCAGAGTGTGATTTTGGTTTTATCGATGGCGGTGCCGCTCGCCGTGGGTTTGATCGTTGCCAAGATTCATCCCAGCGAGATGGCGACCGCCGTTTGGTTGGTGGGCTTCATTTGGCTCATGATCGTGGGCCTTTACGTTCTGGATTTACCCACCGGGCCGGGACGATGCTTTCAATGCGGCGCGATGGATAAACTTTCGCGCACGTTTTTCAGCCTGCCCGATGCAAGCCGCCTGATGGATGACGATGGTCCGTTCGTTGGAACGTGGCCGGCGGCGGCGCTGATTGGCTATTCGATTGGCGCGTGGCTCGGGATGCGGCGGCGCGTGGAATCATAAAACTGCAACTTCCCTGCCCCGAGTTTTTGAATTTGCCGCTCTGCTCGCCACGATTGCATGCGGCGCCTCGACACGCGTTATCTCCCGTTGGCCGAATGCAGCGCTTGCAGCGCGTAGACGTTCACGGAATGCTTCTGCATGGAGGCAATTCCGTCGGCAGCGGCCTGCGCGGCAGCCAGCGTAGTAATGGTGGGAACGCGCTTGAGAACCGCGGCACGGCGAATGGCTTTCTCGTCGAAGATTGCGTCCTGGCCGCGCGGCGTGTTGACGATGAGCTGGATGCGGCCTTCCTTGATCAGGTCGACTGCGTTAGGCCGACCCTCCTCAACTTTGAAGACGCGTTCGACGATGAGGCCTGCGCCCTCAAGCACGTTGGCCGTGCCCTCGGTGGCGACAATCTTGAACCCGAGATCGACGTAGCGTCGCCCGAGCGGAATCACCGCTTGCTTGTCGTGATCGTTGACGGTGAAAAACACCGTGCCGCCGGTGGGCAGCAACTGGCCCGCCGAAAGCTGCGCCTTGGCAAAAGCCTCACCAAAGGTGGACGCGACCCCCATTACCTCGCCAGTCGATTTCATCTCGGGGCCGAGTACGGTATCCACGCCGGCGAACTTCGACCATGGGAAGACGGGTGACTTGACGTAGTAGTAGGTGCCAGTTCCGAGATCTTTTCCGGATTTGAGTTCTTTCGGCAGCAGTTCCGACAGCGTGCGGCCGGTCATGAGCCGTGCGGCAATCTTCGCCAGCGGGATGCCGGTGGCTTTCGAAACATATGGAACGGTGCGCGAAGCGCGCGGGTTGACCTCGATAACATAGACATGATCGTTGCCCTGCTCGTCGCGTTGAATTGCAAACTGCAGATTGACGAGGCCGACGACCTTGAGTGCCAGCGCCAGCTTGCGCGTGTAGGCGCGCAGGGTTTCAAGCGTCGACTCGCTGATGCCGACGGCGGGTAAAACGCAGGACGAATCGCCGGAGTGAATACCGGCCTCCTCGATATGTTGCATGATGCCGGCGATCAGAACATCTTTCGAGTCGCATAGCGCGTCCACGTCGACTTCAATAGCGTTTTCAAGGAAGTGATCGATGAGGACGGGACGCTCCTGCGAGTACTCAACCGCTTGGCGCATGTAGCGCGCCACGGCTTCGGCGTCATACGCAATCACCATCGCCCGGCCGCCGAGCACGTAGCTAGGCCGCACCAAGACTGGATAGCCGATCTGCTCGCCTACCGCCAGCGCCTGTTCCACGCTGGTCGCGGTGCCGCCACGCGGCTGCGGAATGTTCAAATCCTCAAGCAATTTGCCAAACTGTTTGCGGTCTTCGGCGAGGTCGATCGATTCCGGCGAGGTTCCAATGATGGGCACGCCCGCCGCACGCAGGCGCTGCGCCAGGTTCAGCGGAGTTTGCCCGCCGAACTGCACGATCATACCGATCTTCGCGCCTGATTGCGCTTCGTGGTTGTAGATCGCCAGCACGTCTTCCAGAACCAGCGGCTCAAAATACAGACGGTCGCTGGTGTCGTAGTCGGTGGAGACGGTCTCGGGGTTGCAGTTGACCATGATCGTCTCGTAGCCGTCGTCCTTGAGCGCGAAAGCCGCGTGGCAGCAGCAGTAATCGAACTCGATGCCCTGGCCGATGCGATTGGGTCCGGAACCGAGAATGATGATCTTCGGTTTTGAAGTCGGCGGCGCTTCGTCCTCTTCCTCATATGTGGAGTAGAGGTAGGGCGTCATGGATTCGAATTCGGCGGCGCAGGTGTCAACAAGCTTGAAGACGGGGCGAATTCCCTGCCCTTCGCGCAGCTCCCTCACCTGCTGGATGCCCGCGTGCCCCGGGAGCTTCCACTCGGTGGCAATGCGCTCGTCGCTCAGGCCGAGGCGCTTAAGCTGCCGCATGTCCTCCGGACTTATATCTTTTGGAGTTGTTTGTGCGATCGCCATCTGCGCCACGGTAATCTCGCGCAACTGGTGCAGGAACCACGGATCCATTTTGGTGAGACGCGCAACTTCGCGCACGCTCAGACCGCGCTCGAAGGCGTAGCGAATGTAGCCCAGGCGCTCGGGCCGTGGCGTAACCAGCATCTGCGTCAGGCGGCGTGGCTCAAGCACTTCGGCGCCTGTCTTCTTGCCGGTTTCAAGCGAGCGCCAGGCCTTCATCAGCGATTCTTTGAATGTGCGGCCAATGGCCATCACTTCGCCCACCGACTTCATCTGCGGGCCCAGCGTTTCATCGGCGCCCGGAAATTTTTCAAACTGCCACTTGGGGATTTTGACGACGACGTAGTCAATCGTCGGCTCGAAGCAGGCAGGCGTTTTGCGCGTGATGTCGTTTGGAATCTCGTCAAGCGTGTAGCCGACGGCGAGCTTGGCGGCGATCTTGGCGATGGGAAAGCCGGTGGCCTTGGACGCAAGGGCCGAGGAGCGCGAGACGCGCGGGTTCATCTCGATGACGGTCATGCGGCCGTCTTGCGGGTTCACCGCAAATTGCACGTTCGACCCGCCGGTTTCGACGCCGATCTCGCGCATGACGGCGATGGCTGCGTCGCGCATCTTCTGGTACTCGCGATCGGTGAGAGTTTGCGCAGGCGCAACGGTGATGGAGTCGCCGGTGTGTACGCCCATGGGGTCAAAATTCTCGATCGAGCAAATGATGATGACGTTGTCGGCAAGGTCGCGCATCACCTCAAGCTCGAACTCCTTCCAGCCGAGCACGCTTTCTTCGATCAAGCACTCGTGCACAGGCGAAAGATCGAGGCCGCGGGCAAGAATCTCCATCAGCTCTTCGCGGTTGTAAGCAATGCCGCCGCCCGTGCCGCCGAGCGTGAAGCTGGGCCGAATGAGAACCGGAAAGCCGAACTTGGCTGAGAAGTCGAGGCCGTCGCGCAGGTTGTTGACGAGCGCCGAGCGCGGCACGTCAAGGCCGATGCGGATCATTGCATCCTTGAAAAGCAGCCGGTCTTCGGCTTTCTTGATGGCTTCGAGCTTGGCGCCGATCAGCTCCACGTTGTAGCGGTCGAGAACGCCAGTGTCGGCGAGATCGACGGCGAGATTCAGAGCCGTCTGGCCCCCGACGGTGGGCAGCAATGCGAACTTGCCATGGCCCGGGTTGGCCGTAAGCATCTCGGTTTCGATGCGAATGATTTCTTCGACGTATTCGTGTGTGAGGGGCTCGATATAGGTGCGGTCGGCCAGCTCGGGATCGGTCATGATGGTGGCCGGATTCGAATTGACCAGCACCACCTCGTAGCCCTCCTGCTTGAGGGCCTTGCAGGCCTGCGTGCCGGAGTAGTCGAACTCAGCCGACTGGCCGATGACGATGGGGCCGGAGCCGATCACCAGAATCTTCTGAATGTCATTTCTGCGTGGCATGTTTCCCTTGATTCCTAGCTCTTTTGCTGATATTTCTGAATGGCCTTTTCAAATTCTCTCCGGCTTGCAGTCGTGAGGGGACACCCCTGTCCCATTCCTACTTCCAGAATCATCCAAAGATGAGTTGGCCTTAGCGTCCTCACCAAATCACCTCCGACATCGATTGGAGAAAAGCCAGGGGCAAAGCCCCGTGCATTTGTCGTTAGATCGTATTTGCCCGGAGCCGCCGGTATGGCGAATTTGCCTTCCTCGTCCGTTTCGGCGCTTCCGATGAGCTTGCCATCGCTTTTCAATTCGACCTCAACGTTCGGTATTGGCCTTCCGGCGGAATCGAAGATACTTCCCTGAACGCGCGAAACGGAGACAGTTCGGTATACGCAATCCACCTGTGCTCCAACGACGGCAGGAGCGGCTCCAGTAAATGCGATCGCCGACAAGATGCCCATTGCTGGGACAAAGCGTGTTGTCTCACCCAAAAAACAGCGGAGCCAAAAGCCCCGCTGTTTTGAAATGCCGAATCTGTCGCGCATCGCGAGGGTCATCCCTTCCACTCCTCCATCATTTTCCGGAAGTCGCGGAACAGGTAATGCGAATCGTGCGGGCCGGGCGCGGCTTCGGGGTGGTATTGCACGCTGAAGAGCGGCAGCGTCTTGTGGCGCAGGCCTTCGAGGGTCTGGTCGTTGAGGTCAACATGGGTCAGCTCAACCTCGTTGGCGTTGATAGAGTCGGGATCGACAGCGAAGTTGTGGTTGTGGGCGGTGATTTCAACCTTGCCCGTGGCGTTGTTCTTCACCGGATGATTGCCGCCGTGGTGGCCGAACTTGAGCTTGTAAGTGCGGCCGCCCAGGGCGAGGCCGCAAAGCTGGTGGCCCAGGCAAATCCCAAAGATCGGCACACGGCCCATCAAGCCGCGAATGGCGCGGACGGCATAGTCGACCGGCTCGGGGTCGCCGGGACCGTTTGAAAGAAACACACCGTCTGGCTTGAGTGCCAGAACGTCTTCGGCAGTGGTTTCGGCCGGAACCACAGTCACGCGGCACCAGTCACGAGCTAACATGCGCAGAATGTTTTGCTTAATGCCAAAATCGTAAGCTACTACATTAAGAATGGGCTGCTTGCCCTGTTCCTTCTGGATGAAGCCCTCCGCCAGCAACGGCTCCCCGCTCTGATTGCGTGGATCGGAGGCGTCGAACTCGTAGCTGGCCTTGGTCGAGACCACGCGCGCCAGATCGGTTCCCTCCATCTTCCTGATGGCCTTGGCCTTCGCAACCAACACTTCGGGGGTTAGCTCGATCGTCGAAATCACTCCGCGCATTACGCCGCGGTCGCGCAAGTGCCGCACCAGGGCCCGCGTGTCGATCTCGGCGAGAACCGGGACGCTGTAGCGCTCCATGTATTCGTCGGTGACCTGCTCGGAGCGCCAGTTGGAGCTGATGGCGGAGAACTCGCGGACGATCAGGCCCTCAATGTAGGGCCGCGCGGCCTCGTTATCGGCGCGATTGGTGCCGTAATTGCCAATTTGAGGGTTGGTGAGGACGACTATCTGCCCGGCGTAGGACGGATCGGTGGCAATTTCCTGATAACCGGTAAGAGAAGTATTAAAAACGACCTCGCCCTGACATTCGCCTGGGTGTCCGTGGCCGTGCCCGCGGAAGATGCGCCCGTCTTCGAGCGCGAGGATCGCCTGCATCGCCTCTCCGAGGAGTGGATTCAATCGATTTTAGCAGGTTTATGCGGACAAATTTGGTCCGGTTTTTCCACGGATCAGTGGACCACCCCAGCATCGCGAGCGGGCCAGTAGATGAAGACGGCCTTGCCGTAGATGAGCGAGCGGTCAACGGGGCCAAAATCGCGACTGTCGGAGGAAATGGAGCGATGGTCGCCCATCACGTAGTACTCGTCCGGCGGTAGCATCATTTCCGCTATGGAGCGGCTGTCGCGATACTCCGGCGGCACGTAGGCCTCGCGGATCGGCTTGCCGTTGACGAAGACGCGGCCGTGATCAACACGAAGTCGGTCGCCGGGCAGCGCAATCACACGCTTGATGTAGCTCTTCTCCGGGTCGCGCGGGTAATGAAAGACCACTACGTCGCCGCGGTTGATGGCCTCGAAATGATAGGCGAACTTGTTGATGAACAAACGGTCGCTGTCTTCGAGCCGTGGCAACATGCTGGTGCCCTCAACGCGGACGGGCTGATAGAGGAAAGTGATGATGAGCGCTGATGCAACGGCGGCAACGGCCAGATCGCGAACCCAAAGCATGACGCCCGCGGATTTCTTCTCCGCTGCGGCAGACTTTTCGGTGGGGATCAGGGACAGCCATTCCCCGGAGCCTAGCTCGATGAGCGATCCGTCCGTGGGGGCACCGGATGATGGTCCTTCGGACGCCGATGGGTTTACATGAGCCTCAGACGACAGGCTCGGAGGCGTCAGCAAAGCGGCGCTTTCGGGCGGCAGCTTTAAAGCTGGCGGAAGGCTTGAGCCTGACTCAGGAAGTGTGGGGTCTGTTGAGCCGGTATCCATCTCTATAGCTCCAGATTACTCCTGATCCGCGCCTTCTTGCACTCGCAAGGCACCCTGAGAGTAAAGACGTGTCGAAAATGCGGGGCAAACCGAGTAGTAGTGAACTTCGCATCGCACTTTGCCCACTGTAAATCGCACTCGTTCCGACGATGCCAGCAAACCGTTGCGCATGACGATTTAGTAATGCCCCATTCGGTGGATTGATGAGTACCCGAGGAAATCGTTTAATGACTTCTGTACTCGAGAACCCTCAAAAGAGCCTTTCGGCAACCCGATTCCACGGAGGAATATGGAAACCCTCATCGAATCCCCCCGAGTTGCATTCGTATCCGGATCCAGCCTGCCGGCGTCGTCGCCGTTTTCGCTCTACCGGCTCATCCTGCCAATCCTTTGCATCTCACTAGGCGTCTCGGTAGGCACTGCCACGGGGCTCACGCTTGCGCTGGTCAATGCTTCCAGGAATTCTGTGGCTGCGTCGAGCGATTCCGTCCAATCCAGCGCCGCACCCTCAGCCAACCTTGCGGCGAACTCAAGCCCCGCGCAAGCCACTCAACCTGCCGTTGCCGCTTCACCCATCGCCACTCCGACCACGCTTGCCGTGGATCCCGCAGCCAACCCAACCGTCGAATTGCGCCCTGCGAAGCTGAGCCCTGCCCCTACGAGCGTCTCACGTCCTGCGGCCGCGCCCTCCAAAGTCGAGGTGGCTTTCAACAAAACGCCCGATGCGCTCAAACCCGCGACATTCAAGCTGGAAGGCAAGACCTACCACGTCGCGAAAATGATGTTCCTGCCCGCTGCCAGGCCTGAGCAGCACGAGCCGGTTGCCGCGCAGCCGGCGCCCCCAACTGCTCTGAATACCGCGCAATGGAGCCTTGATTCGCCCGCCCCGGCGAGCCTTTACACCGAAGGGGTTTTGACGGTTTCGGACTACAGTGCCTCCACTGGGACGATTCAAACCAGCGACGGCAGAACGTTTGCTCTGGGAACAACGGTTGCCGCCGGAAACGCAATATCGTGGGAATCGTACCGTTCCGATGTCCACTACAGGTGCGACCAGAATGGAAGCTGCGTGCTGATGCGCGCCGGTGTGGTCGCGCCCGACGCGAAACTTATTTAGAGACTCAGGAAACCTGCGGCGGCTTCGCAATCCGATCAGCCGATTCGCACCAGTAGCCTTACTCGCAGCCCAGCCCGCCCGGCGGGCAAAGAATCCGCGGGCGGTGGTTGGTAATCGGTTTCTGCTGGTTAGCGACCGGAACCAATGCTGGCGCGGTTCCAGGATCGCCCACTCCGGCCAGATTATCGTCTTCCAGAATCAGCGGACGTTGCAACAGCATCTCCACCTGCGTGCCACGGGGAATATCGACGTCAGCGTTGCGCGTGAAGAGCGAAACAATGCCTACGGTGGCCAACCCGGCGCCGAGCCCGGCAAGACCGCCTTCAATGGGGTGGCCTGAGGCAGCGCCGCCGATGGTGCCCACGCCCGCACCGGTGGGCAAGGCGATTTCGGCGGTTTGGCCTGCGTTCCGGCCTTTATCTCCATTCTGTTCAATAGTTCCTTCATCGTCGTTCTTCACGGTCTGGTTTTTTGAGCCGGGAACGCTGTCCACCACTCCCGGAATCTCAACCACGGAGCCGTTGGGGAAGATAATCGACGTAAAGTGCATGTCCAGTTGCGCCTTGGCCCTCATTCCGCCGCGCTGCACCCGGTCGACCACCCCCTGCACGTAAACGCCGGTGGGGATCATGACCCGGTTGCCCACCACGACAGGAAACGTGGACGACAGATAGACGCCGTCGCCAGCCTTGGCCGACTTTGTGTTGATGGCGCTACGCAACTCCAGCAGAATCTTGGTTCCGGCGGGCACCGTGTAAATCTTTCTTGCGGGGGCAGTGTCTGCCAGGCCGGGAGTCTCGGCAGAGAGCTCTGCCGCTTCGGTTGGCGCCCCAGGTTGAGGGGGTGCGGCTGCCGTTGCTGGACTCGATGCTGGCGGTGTTGTGGGCTCAGTGGCTGAAGGCGCGGGTGTGCTCGCGGAGGGGGAGGGTTGGAGTGGCGCCGGGGTCTGAGCGACGCAGAGGCTCAGGCTGGCTGAGACAAGGCCCGCGGCAACCGAAGAGCCCAGAATTGCCGCAAAATTCCTTTGCCGCAGCCTTGACATGCCACCCTCCACGTTCAGTTGGATAGACGAAACTCCCGCACACAAGGATAGCTCTACTTGGTTTGCGCTGCCGGTGAAAAGTGGGAGTAGCGCGGCGGAGGGGGTCTGGGCGCGTTACCATGCCAGAAAGCGATGGCTCAAGAGTCTCAATCGGCCGCGGCCGGCCACGGCCACGCGAAAAGGCGGTTCGCCTCGGCCTATCGCGTCCTGGAAGAGGCAATCGCGGCGCGGGCCTTCCCCGGGTGCGCGTTCGGGGTGCTGGCCGGCGCCGAAGTGATCCTCAAGGATTCGCTAGGCCGATTTACCTACGAGGCAGAGTCGCCGGCGGTCACCCCGGAAACCCGGTTCGACGTGGCCAGTCTGACGAAAGTCGTCGGCACAACGGCGGCGGCGATGCTTCTGATTGAGCGCGGGCAGGTCGACCTGGAAACGCCGCTGGGCGACATTCTTCCCGGGTTTGTCGCCGGCCGGGCAGCGATAGAAGCGGCCCGCCGGGTGACCTTGCACCACCTGCTGGCGCACAATTCGGGTTTGCCGGGCGACGTGGAGCTGTTCCGCAGCGCATCCACGCCAGAGGCGCTCATACGCGCTTGCCTGGAATTGCCCCTTGAAGCCGAACCGGGGACCCGGGCCGAATACTCCGATCCCGGCTTCATTCTGCTCGGCAAGGCGCTCGAAGCGCGAATGGGCAAACCGCTGGATGTCTGGCTCAGGAGCGAGGTTTTCGGGCCGCTGGCGATGGACTCGACTGGATTCTGCCCTGCCCCGGCCGAGCGCAGCTCAATTCCCCCCACGGAACAGGACACATGGTTTCGCCACCGCCTGATTCAGGGCGAGGTGCAGGACGAAAACGCATGGGTACTCGGGGGCGTCTCCGGGCATGCAGGGCTTTTCTCCAATATTGCGGATCTCCTGCGCTTTGCAGGAGCGGTGCACAGAGCCGCATCCGGAAACAGCCCAGATGGAAAGCAGAACCTCTTTGACCCATCCGCGTTGAAACAATTTACCCAACGGCAAGAGCCACCGGGAAGCACGCGCGCACTGGGATGGGATACGCCTTCGCTTAACTTTTCTTCGGCAGGCGAACATTTCTCGAGCCATTCCGTCGGCCATCTCGGATTCAGCGGCTGCTCACTTTGGATCGATTTGGATGCGGCTGTAACTGTTGTTCTGCTCACCAATCGGACCTGGCCCGATCGAAAGAATCAGTTGATTCGCGAGGTGCGCCCCGCCTTTCACAATGCGATCCGCGAAGCGCTCCGTAGGTGAGGATTAAGGGTTACCGAAGCGGCCCTGCCCTGACGAAATTTGTGTAGGGGCTTGACCGGATTTATAGATACAATCAATGCTGGGGTCTGACGCGATGTTACCAATTACAACGCTGCAGGAGATGGCCGGCTCCCGATCGAACGGGAATCATAATGACCAGGCCAACCTGCTTCAGCAACTCACCACCGAGGGCCAGAACGAGGCTTCTCAGGGGCTCGATACAAAATCCGCGCTGGAGATCGCTCGCATCATCAATCACGAAGATGCGAAGATCGCCGCCGCCGTCAAGAAGGCCATCCCCGAGATCGCCGCAGTCATCGACCAGGTAGCACGAAGCCTGCGCGATGGCGGCCGTTTGATCTACGTCGGCGCCGGTTCCAGCGGGCGCATCGCGGCCCTTGATGCATCAGAGTGCCCTCCCACCTACTCCACCGCGCCGGGGCAAGTGCAATACATCATGGCTGGCGGCCCCAAGGCGCTTGCATCCGCCGTCGAAGTGAATGAGGACTCCGAAGAGCTGGGCCAACGTGACATCGCACGCCGCCGCCCCACACGCAAGGATATTGTGGTCGGCGTCTCGGCATCCGGACGCACGCCTTACGTCGTCGCGGCTGTTGCCTATGCCCGCGCGCGTGGAGCGCACACCGCCGCGGTGACCTGCAATCAGGCAACGCCGTTGTCTGAAGCAGCGGATATCGTAGTCGTCGCCGACGTGGGCGCCGAGGTCATCTCGGGATCAACGCGCATGAAGGCCGGCAGCGCGCAGAAGATGATTCTGAATATGATCACAACGGGCGCCATGACGCGCTTGGGCTACGTGTACGAAAACCTGATGGTTAACGTGCACATGCAGAATTCGAAGCTGGTGGAGCGCGGCATTCGCATTCTCATGTCGGCCTGCAACATCGATCGCGCGACAGCGGTTGACACCATCAAGAGCGCCGGGCGCAGCGTGCCCGTTGCACTGGTGATGTTGAGAGCCAAAGTGGACAAGCCTGAGGCGGTGCGGCGTCTGGCCAAATCCGATGGCAACGTCCGGCTGGCTATCGAGGACAATGTTCTGGAGCTGTAAGGCGAGCCTGAAGTTGGAGGCCTCACCCTAATGTCCCGAGCATTCTTGGGAGCGATGTCCCCGTGCTTCATCGTCTCGAACGTCGATCGCTCGATCGCCTTCTACTGCGACAAGATTGGATTTCAAAACCGGTTCCAAGAGCCGGACCCGGATCCCTTCTTCGCCATCGTTGGCCGCGACACAGCGCAACTCTTCGTTAAGGCTGAGAAAAACGTGTTGCCGCAGCCCAACCACACCCGTCATCCTCACATGCGGCTAGACGCCTTTGTTTATGTTGAGGATCCCGACGCGCTTGCCGCCGAATTGTCCGGCCGCGGCGTGGACTTCAGCGCGCCGCTTAAGGACACGCACGACGGTCTGCGCGGCTTCGAGATTCGCGATCCTGACGGCTACGTGTTGTTTTTCGGACGGCCCAGGTAATCGGAACGCCGGCAACTGTGTCGACGCGCCGGCGGCAAGTTTGTTTGCTTTCTGCAGAGGTGCTGCCTGTGGCAATTTACGGTAGAACGCGCTGAATGTGCAGGAACAGAATCAGGTTCAGCACAATGCCGATCACCAGAACGCCGATTCCAATCACTGCAACAACCTTAAGTTTGCCGCTGAATGTCTTCAAATCCTCGAGAAGCTCCTGCTGCTCGAGAGTATTGCGGTCGGTGGCTTCGCGAACCATCTCCAACTGATCTTCGACGCGCTTGAGCGAGGCGTTTTGCTCCGTCACCTGCTCGCGCAGGCCGCGATGCTCGGTCTGGAGCTCGGCCAGGCTTGTCTCAAGAGGCGCCAAGTCGACTTTGGGCGCGGGCGGCGGCGCTTGTGGCCGCGGAGCCATCACATTCGAGATAGCCGTGAGTACATTTCCTTCAAGCAGAGGCAGAAGGCGCTGCACGATGGGCATGACCATACGAAACAAGTTCATGGCGCGCTGCGCGCCGCTCGGCTCGTCCTCGCTTGTCGATCCCGGAAGCGCGCGACCTGGAGGCATCCGATTCCCAGGGGCCGGGGATCCCATTGGACGCCGGCCGGAGCCCATGGGTAAAGGCGAACCCATGACTCGTGATTGCTGCGCGTCGGATCTTTGAGACGATGAGTCCCGATCGATGGATTCGATGCTGTCGTGCTGATTCATGGAAGTCCTTCTCGAAAACCATTAGGTAATCCTCATATATAGCTCATTTGGCGTCCGTTTGGAACTCCGATTTATCCAATGCCAGCGCTCGGCGGGGTTGCCGCGAGCGTATTCTCAAAACGAGGAGAATTGCGTGAAGGCACATGTGAGCCGCACGCTGCGCAGTGTGCAGCGAAGCATCCTGGCCGGAATCATCACCATTGGCCCGCTGTTTGTCACCTACCTGATCTTCAGCTTTCTTCTGGGCGAGTTGGCCAACGCGGGACTGCCCGCTGTGCGTTTGCTGGCCCAGCTGCTTCCCGTGGGATGGTTCCGCTACACGTGGATTCAGCCCGTGATGGCGATTCTGCTTACGCTGATTGTGCTTTATATCGTGGGCCGGATCACTTCTCTGGTCATCGGCCGCCAAGCCTTCGGGCTGTTCGAGTCAATTCTTGAGCGGCTGCCCTTCGTGGCCAAGGTCTATACCTCTGTGCGGCAACTGCTGGACACGATGATGGCCAAGAAGGATGCAAGCCAGCGCGTAGTGCTGATTGATTTCCCTATCGTCGGCCAAAAAAGCATCGGATTCCTGACGCGCACCATGACCGACGCGGGTACTGGCCAGCCGCTGGCGGCAGTACTGGTTCCGAACGCCATCAATCCCACGTCGGCCTTCCTGCAGATTCTTCCCATGGACCGCGTGATCGAAACCGACCTGTCCATGGAACAGGCCATGAGCATGGTGATGACTGGCGGCGCTGTGGGGCCGGAGACGATTCAGTACTCAAAGACCGGAGACCAAGGTGGAGACGATAAGATTACAGCGCTGCGGGGGCCGCGCATTTAGGTCGGGGGAAAAGCTCCCGCGCGGCATTGAAATGAACTTCATCGGGAAGACAATCCAGTGGACACAGAGAAAACAAAAAAGCGTCCGATCGCGATCACGATCCTCGCATGGCTGTATATCGCCGTGGGCGTACTGAGCACAGGCGCGCATTATGCGAACTTCAGGTCGCACAAGCCCATGGTCAATGAATTTTTCTGGATCACTGCGCTCGGAGCGGCCGCGATTCTAGCCGGAGCGTTCATGCTCCATGGCCACAACTGGGCGCGATGGCTGGCACTGGCCTGGATCGCCGCGCACGTGGTCATCAGTGCACTCAATTTGATGCATGGGCTTCTGATGCACTGCGTGGTGTTCTTGCTGGTCGCCGCTATTCTGTTCCAGCGAGAGGCGCGGGAGTATTTCAAAACGGGTTGACTGGATCAGAGTATTTCAGCGCCGTCTGATTGGATCAGACTATTTCATCGCGGGGCCCGGCGAAGGATTGCTTTCTGCCGGTGTCGCACCGGTTTCCCCATTCACGGCGAGTTGTTCCTCGGCGTGTTCGCTCTCCACGGTGACCTTGCGCAGACTCACGTGCTCGAACTGTGCCCAGATGAGCCCCGCAGGAATGACGCAGAGGAACGTGCCGAGCAAAATGGTCGCCGCGCATGCGGTGGCGGCCTCGGGCGTTGCACCAAACAAGCTGGAGAGCGCCGCAGCCACAAAGGCGATCTGCGAAAACCAACCCAGGACCGGAAGCTGCAGGACGCTCACGCCGCCGCTAATCATCATGAGCAGGACGCACCGTGAAAAGCTCATCCCGGCCAGGGGCGGGCTGGCGGTGAAGGCGTGCACCGTTTCCAGGTAGGCCAGCGCGATGAGGCCCCACATGCTGAGCGAAATGGATGCGGAGATCGCGAAATCAGAGAGGCTGTGAATCACGTCGAGCCCGGCATGAAAGGTTCTGATTTTATGGCCGGCAGCCTGGCCCAGGCTTTTCGAAATCAGGCCGAATGAGTGCTCAAAAAAGCTGGCCACCGCGTTGCCCGATAAGCGCACAGCCACCAGAAGAAGAACTCCGGCCAGGGTGGCCAGCAACGCTCCAAAGCGCGCGAAAATGACGGAAAGAATCGGATAGCGCTGGATGAGCGGCGCGACAAGGTGGTTAAGAAATCCAGCGTGACCGGGAGCCGCGCTGAGGGCAGTTTGCGGAATCCACAACAGAGCCAGGGAAAAGATCAGCGCCATGGAACCAAAGTCGAAAAGCCGTTCGACGATGTAAACGGCAACCTGCGAGCCCAGCGGTTCTCCTGTTTTTTTCGCAACCAGGTAAGGCCGGACCGGATCGGCGAAGCGCCCGATCAACGCCACGGCCGTAAAGCCTATGAACTGGGTTCCCAGAAGAGAGAAGAGCGGGACCTTTTTGTTGTGTCGCATGAGCACGGACCAGCGCGCCGCGCGAAAGACAAAGGCGAGATAGATAAAGGCGGTGCCAACGGCAATTTTTCGCCAGTCAGCGAGCGCAACTTGCGCGGCGAAGACGTGAAAGTCGAAGTGAATTCGCGATCGGGCCCACAGAAACAGGGCGGCCAGCGCCAGCAACAGAACCAGGCCCAGAATCCATCGGCTCTTCTTCACGCAATCTCCGTCAGGCAGTTCGCAATAATGGTCAGTAGCTATGTTCTCACGCGCTCGCGAGGTCACGAGCAGGGAGATTGATCGCGCGTCCACGGTGAGTCAATGGCCTGTATTTATGTGAAGAAACTGTAAAGAATCCGCGCTCGGACAGAACTACGGAGTCGGCTGGGAAGCTGGAGCGTTTGCGGACGTGCCGGTGCGCTTGGCCTCTGCTTCGCGAGCCAGAACACGGCGATTGAATTCGTGAATCACGTACGCCACATACACCTGAGTTTCGTGATAGGGCGGAATTCCGTGATATTTGTCGACAGCTTCGGGACCTGCGTTATAGGCGGCCAGCGCGAGCGCGAGATTGTCGTGATACTTAATGAGCAGCGTGTCCAGATAGGTTGAACCGCCGCGCACATTCTCGTGGGGCTCAAAACTGTCCTTCACGCCGAGTCCAGCGGCGGTTCCGGGCATCAGTTGCATCAGCCCCTGCGCACCAGCACGGCTTACGGCGCGAGCATTACCGTCGCTCTCGGCTTTGACGACGCTGGCCAGCAGGTCCACGTCCAGATTGTGTTCCTCTCCGGCTCGCGTGAGCATCTCGCGCAAGTCACCCGGCGTGAGACGTGTCTGCGCATGAGGCTTGGCCAGCGGATCGGGCAAGGTTGGCGTGGGCGGATCGGGAATCGTTTCGAAGGTCACGATCTCCGCGGGATCGAACTCGATGTAGCTATCCTCACCTGTGCTCAAGTAGAGGCGCATGCGGCCATCGACCAGCGCATGATGATCGCACTGCTCGACAAAGCCGTTGCCGAGCGTCACGCGCTCCGCGGCCCGGGCCGTGTGCGGTAAAGCAGCCATGGCGAGGACAATTGCTGCGATGGTTGCTGTTCTGCGCATTTTGAATCGCAATTCCAAACCGATGATCCTCTCAGATTGCTGCCGGCGTCATCTTTCGCAGAGTGCGCTCGAGCACGACGGCCACTCCGTCGTCATCGTTCGACGGCGCCTGCTTCCATCCGCGCGTCTTGGCCAGCGCGCGCAGCTCCTGCGCTGCGTTAGCCATCACAACTCCCTGCCCTGCCCAGTCAAGCATATCCGCGTCATTCCAGTTGTCGCCGATGGCCATGGTCTCGTTGCGATCCACGCCCAGCAGCGCGGCCAGCCGTTCCAGCGCCCATCCCTTTGACACGCCCGGCGGCAGCAGATCGAGAATTGAAATGTCGCGCGCCGGATACTCCGTGCGCACGGCCTCACATTCCGCAGCCCACTCGCTCGCCTTCAGTGCTTTCTCAGCCTCTTTCATCTCGAATATGGATCCCGCCGCCATGCCCTGAATGGGATCGTCGCCGTCGACCAGCGCCAACTCCAGCGGCTTCACCACTTCAATTGCATTCCGATTCGTCTCAACCCACATCGCAATGCGCCCGTGCGCATGATCAAGGTCTTCGAGCACCAGTTCGCCCCGCCCTGGACGGTCAAAGGTGAAGACGACGGTTCCGAATCGCCGAAGCACGCCGCAAAGACCCCGCGCGACTCGCGACTCCATGTGGCAGCGATCAATGACACCACCGCCCAGCGTTGAGAGCACTGCACCATTGGACGCGATGAGGGGCGTATCCGCTCGCAGGCCAAGACCCTCCAGTAACGGCACGGTGTAAGCCGGCCGGCGGCCCGTAGCGATGGCCACCGTAATGCCCGCCTCTTGCGCCGCCCGCAGCGCCTTCGCATTCCGGTCGCTGATCGTTTGGGAATTCGTCGGCAACAGCGTGCCATCCACGTCGATTGCGATGAGCCGCGGGGGAGAGTGCATACATTGAGTTTACCGGGCAGTTGAAGGAGGGTCCGGCCAAGACGTCATAGCCGGCGCCAATCCGGTAATCTCTTAGCTATGGAACGGATCTGCAGCCAGTGCCACGCGGTTTTTGCTGAAGCGACAAAAGCAGACTGGTGCCCAGCCTGTGGCGGCGCGCTGGTTGAGCGAAAACGATTGCCTGAATCCGATTCGAGCAGACTGCCCGCCGAAGTGGATCATCGCGGCATCGTCCTGCCGCGGCGCCATGCGCTGGGCGGAATCATTACGCCGCAGTAATTCACCTATTCATACCGCAGCGCCTCAGCTGGCAGCACCCGTGCCGCCGATGACGACGGATACAACGTTGCCAGCAGCGAAATCCCAATCGACACGATCGACACAATCACGCCATCAATCACGCGCGGCGCGAAGGGTAGCGTATCGATCGAGTAAACGTCCGCGGACAGATGGATGAAGTGATAGTGGCCACCGGCCCACGAAGCGATGTACCCGAGCGCGAGACCGAAAACAGTTCCGACGACACTGATGAGCAGGCCTTGGAGCAAAAAGATGCGACGCACCTGCCCCGGATCGACGCCGAAGCTCATCATCACTGCGATATCGCGCGTCTTTTCCATCACCATCATGGTGAGCGCAATCAGAATGTTGAGCGCGGCCACAATCACGATGAGCGCGATGACGACGAAGGTGACCACCTGCTCCAGCCTGAGCGCGCGAAACAGCTCGCGATTCTCGTCGGTCCAGTTGGTGGTCATGAAGCCAGGGCCCGCAGCTTGTTCAATGGTGTGCGCAATCCGGGGCGCGTTGTTGAGATTGTCGACTTTGAAGCTGATCACCGAAAGCAGGTCGGGCTCATCGAAGAGATGTTGCGCGTCGGCCAGGCGCAGAAAGCCCATTTGGGCATCGTATTGATAGAAGCCGGAATGAAAAGTTCCGGCCAGCCGGAAACGGACGTACTTGGGAATCACACCCATCGGCGTCATCTCGCCCTGTGGACTGATAATGAGCACCGAATCGCCGACAGAGGCACCGATGGTTTCGGCCAGGTCGCTGCCCAGAACGATTGGCGACAGTTCCGCGCTTTGAGTCGACGCGGATTCATGTTGCGGCTCAAGAGCCTGTACCGCGCCGGGCGTGGCTTTCGAAAGCAAGTCGCTGACCGTAAGCTCATCGTCGGGCAGGATGCCTTCAATCATTGCACCGCCATCGCGCGCGCCGCGAGCCACCAGCACCTGTTCGTACAATCCGGGAGAGGCCGCGACGACGTGCGGAACCTTGCGCAGGCGGGCCAGCAGCTCCTGCCAATCGGAGATCCCCCGCCCATCCATCTGCATCAACTGCACATGCGCGCTAGAGCCGAGCAATTTATCTTGAAGATCGCGGCGCATGCCGTTGGTGATGGCCAGAGCAATAATGAGCGCCGCCACGCCCGCGGTCACTCCGGCAATGGAGATGACCGTGACTACGCCTACCACGGCCTGCCGCCGCTTGGCCTTCAGGTAACGCGCCGCCACATAGAGTTCAAATCGCATGGCGCCTACTGTGCCTGCGCGGGAATGATCGTTTTCGCTACACCCACATTGTCATAGCGATCGTATGCGCGAACCGTGATTAGGTGCTCGACTTTCCAATCCGTCTCTGGACTCGTGACTCCGTAATGCTCTTTCATCGAGTCCGAGATTTGGCCCGTTGGATCTATGTGCTGCCATGGTCCGGCATCGAGCGAATATTCTGCGCGAACAACTGGCGAGAAGGAATCTTCGGCGTCGAAGGTGATTGCGAACCCCTTCCTGCATGGGACGCCTCCACACTCGATCATCTTGATCGCCTTGAGATTCGCAATTACTGGCGGCGTGGTGTCAATCACAAATCGATCGCTGACTTTCTCGCCCGTGTGCGCGTCCCTCGGCGAATGCGAGGGACCGTCGGACGCGACCACTTTAATGCGGTAGCCGCCGTCGGGAATCAGCGTGGCGTCAAAGCTATAGGCCTGCTCCTTGATCTTCTTTTTCAGCGGCCACCAGGCGGTGTCGCCATCGCCCTGCAGGAATAGCGAATAAACCAGCGCATCGCCATCGTCGTCATGCGCCGCCCAGCGAACCGTGACAGCCGTGCGATCCTTTGCGGCCTGCAACGGCTGGCTTGAGGAGTTTGCATCAAAGGTGATCGTCGAGCCCTGATTCGAAGCCGGGAATGTAATGTTCACCGTTTGATTCTGGGAGTAGTTCGCCTGTGGATTGATGCGCGCGCCCGGCACCACCACCAGCTCGTCGACCACGGGTGCGGAGTTTACAGGCAGATAGTTCACGCCAACGCTGCCCAACACGCCGTCCGCGTGCAGCACGGCTTTCCACTGCAAAAAACGTCCCGGCGGCGAGGCCACGGCGCCGTCTGTGAGCGGCTGCCACTCGCTCCAGCCGCGCACCGGCTGCTCCACATTTCCGCTACGCGTCAGAATGTCGTAGCCCGCTGAGCCTGGCTCAATCTCCACGCGGCCAAAGCGGGCAAAGGCTCCGGCATCGAAAACGTCACTGGCATACTCGTGCGTTTCCGCCGCGCCAAGTTCAAAAACTTTACCGATATTGCCTGTGCCGACGAATACACTTTCCGAATTCGGTCCCGCGGCCATGCTGAGACCCTGTTGCGCCTGCAAATGAGCGACGTCGGCGTAACCACCGTCGTCCAGGATACGAAAGATTTGTCCGCGATTGCCGCTGAACGCGAGCACGCCGTCTGGCCGAGCAGCGAGCGCGTAAACAATCGAATCCTTGCTCGACCAGAGCAAGCGCGGCGCCTGGCCCTCGCTTAAAGCGTAGATCTCGGTTCCTTCAGGCACGGAAGTGCTGGCGTTGGCCGCCTGCACGGACTGCGGCTGAACCACCGTGATCGTAATGGAGGCTGTCCCCTGCACCGGCAGCGGAGGCAGTGGATTGCGGCTCTTGTCGCCCACGCAAGCTGCATAGATGGTTCCGTTGGCGCCGATGGCGATCGACGTAATCTCCCGTCGCGGAGCCTCGAAGAGCACATAGCCTTTACCCTGCGCATCAATGCGGTAGACGAGGCCGGAGCCGTCGGAGCCTGCGATGAGATTGCCTTTGGCGTCCCAGGCCAGCGTGCGGATGTGCGCCTCGTCGCTCTTGAAGAATAGTTCGGGCGTCGCACCAGGCTTGGCCGGATCAACGCGATAAACCGCTCCGGGATTGCCCGTCGCAATGTAGATCCGCCCCGCGGAATCGAAGGTCAGATCCCAGATGTAGTGCGATTGCGCGCCAGTCGCTGAAGAATTCGTCTTCGAGTCGCCGGTGGCCCCGTCCGGCTTAGCCGCGTCGAATACGACCGTCGCATTCGACTCATCCTGCTTGGTGGTCGCATCCGGTTTGAGCTTATAAACCTTGGCATCAGGCACCGTGGCGGCATAGAGCGAACCATCGGGACCGATGGCGAGCGCCTGGATGCTGAGGCCTCTCGTTTCGAAAAGCGTGATCGGCTTTTCACCGGCTTTCTCGCCGAGCCGTAGCACCGTTGCGGGTGATCCCGTTCCGGCAAACACGTTTCCCTTCTTGTCGACTGCGATCGACCACACGTAGGTCGATGGGGTTGTCACAAATTCGGTGAGTCCCGGTCCCTGGCGCAAATGTCCATCGCTCTCGATGGCAACCCCTTCAGGGGTCCCTTTTTCAAACTCCTCCATCTGTGACTGCTGCCATAGGTGGGTGCCCTGCGCGGCCGCGCGAGCGCTGGCTAAGGACGCTCCAGCGGCAACAAAGGCCAGAAGCGCAATAAAAGTCGGTGCGGACGGGGAGCGGTGAAAGACGCGGAAAGACGAAGACATTCTGCCGTTGAGTTTACTAGAGCTGCCCGCTTCGAATCGATCAAGCGGGGCCACCGGTACTGAGTCAAGGAGGGCACGGACGCTCAGGGTCACACCTGCAATGGAAGCGGGGTTGAGCGATCATGCGTGGCCGGTCAAAGAGTGGGTTGCCCTTCCGGGATAGCTACTGGTCAGCCCTTGGAGATGGCAACAAACCGTGACTGACCCGATAGAGGCTCATCGGCTCGCACACGTGGGAGGATTCATGGCGACCCAGTTCCCATTCGTGCTGGGCCGTGGCTACCGTCGCCAAACATGCAGTGCAAATTGATTCGTAAGTTCCGTTCGTGTTGCGTCGAATTGGGAAATTTGGTTTTTGCGGTAGAGGCATCTGGCATCCTCCTCCTTTTGCCGGGATTTTTTGAGGATAGCGGTCTCCAATTGGCTCGTCCGTGCAATTCTGCTCAACTTGAAAGAGGCGTGCGTTCAATTCGAACTTGACCGTTACCGCGCGGTCGACGCCATGGCTCTGGGTGGACTGCGCAACCACCGGCGGCAATTGTGGAAAACCAGAGTCGGAAACGATCGGCAGGGTCAGGGGCTCAATTTGAGGGAGGAAGCCGCCTAGCAATTGGCTGCCCAAAATGCCTCATTTGATTCCCATATCGTGAGTTGGCGCACAAATTCCATATGATGAATAGAACTTTTAGCTGAATCAACGCGACTTTTGCACAAGCTGGATCCTCCCCCCATCTTTTCTCTCCGGGGTCTTGCCAGTCGTATTTTCAGAAGACTAGTATCCGGTTTGTTTGGGGGGTCCGGAACCACGGACCAAAAGTCAGTCCTCCACTATGCATGCAGTTGTTCCCAAGTTCACAGAGCTTCATCAACCATCGGCGCCAGACAGTTTTGGCGTGCGCGGACGGAGTGTCTCGTCATGGCATGGTATGCCTACTGCATCGGTGAAAAACAAGCATTTCCAGCTTTAGCCCGCCATCGCAAACCAGTCGCGCTGGAATCGGTTTTCGGAGTCAGTGGCAATCAGGTTTTCCTTTATCCCGCAAGCGATCTGGCAATCGTCGTGAGCGAGCATAACCCGCAGGAGAGCTTTAACCAGCGGTCAGGCGTCGACCACGCACGCGTGATCTCCGACTGCTTTCAGCACTCCACCGTACTTCCTTTCCGCTTCGGCACCGTCTTCAACGACGATGAGTCGCTACGCAAATCCATTCGCAGCAATCAGCGCCAGTTCCAGGGCAACATCGACAAGCTGCGCGGCAAGACGGAGATGCACCTGAAGATCTTCGTCGACGATTGTTGCGGGCGCGAAGTTGAAAAACGCCTGAGCGGCGAGGGTGTGGGCCGCGAGTATTTGAGTAACCTGCGAGAGAATGCTTCCCGGGCGCGCGAGCGGCAGACCCGTGCTCGCGCAGTCAGCTTCCAGATGCACAGGCTTTTCATTCCCCTTGATGAGGAAGTGAGCTGCCGGCTGATGGATAACGGCAAGATGATGCTCGACATTGCCCATCTCATCGACCGCAAATGCGTGGAACGGTACCTGAACAAATTCGCCACGACCAGCGCCCTGATGCGGGAGTGCCAAATGCAGCTCTCCGGTCCGTGGCCACCCTACCACTTTGTTCACCGCCTTACACGCCCGTTGCATGCGCCGTCGCAGCAGGCGCCTGTCCCGATCGTGGCGTCCCCGGTTCCCATGTTGGAGCCCGCGCCTGCTCTGGCGTAGGAACATCAAATTTGGTTCAATAGTTTGCAGAAAGGCTCCAGCTTCGGCTGGAGCTTTTATGTTTCTCCCGCCTCCGCATACCAGTTCTCCGCCGAATGCCCTAATCTAGAAGCATGAGCAAGCAGCCGCCCGACGGGATGAAGAGTTCTGACGCGACCGCCATTGATCTCTTGGTCGTAGGTGCGGGTCCCACGGGCTTGGCTACCGCAATCGAGGCGCAAAAGGCTGGATTCCGGGTTGCGCTGGTGGATAAGGGCTGCCTCTGCAATTCCATCTTTCACTATCCCGCGCACATGACCTTTTTCACCACCTCGGAACGCCTCGAAATCGGCGGCATTCCCTTCCCCAGCGTGAATGCCAAGCCCACGCGCGGCGAGGCGCTTGAATACTACCGCCAGGTGACGGCCTACTACCGTCTGGACGTGCGCCAGTACCACCGCGTGGAGAGAGTAACGGGGAGCGATGGCGCCTTCACCGCTCACACTGTGGACCGTTTCGGCCGGCCGGGAGCCATCGAAGCACGCAAACTGGCCATCTCCACCGGCTACTACGACCTGCCCAATTGGATGGGCATTCCCGGCGAGACATTGAGCAAAGTTCTCCACTACTATCACGATCCGCATCCGTTTTACGGCATGGACGTGGTGGTCATTGGCGGCAAGAACTCCGCTGCCATTGCCGCCCTCGAACTGTGGCGAAGCGGCGCCCGCGTCACGCTCATCTACCGCGGACCCGAGGTTACGCCAAACGTGAAGTATTGGATCAAACCAGACATCGAAAACCGTATCAAAGACGGCGAAATCAAGGCATACTTTTCCACGCAGGTTGTGGAGATCACGCCCGACGCGGTTGTGGTCGAAACTCCGGCGGGCGGCGAGACGCTGCCCAACGATTTCGTCTTTGCCATGACCGGATACCATCCCGATTTTTCATTTCTTGAGCGCCTCGGCGTGCACTTCGAAGGCGAGGACCGGTTGCCCGCCTGCAACCCCGAGACGCTCGAAAGCAACGTGCCAGGCATTTACCTGGCCGGCGTGATTGTCGCCGGCTCGCGCACCAGCGAGATCTTTATTGAGAACGGCCGCTTTCATGGAAAACAGATCGCGGATTCGTTGCTCGCCAAGGAGCGGCCAGGAGACTTGGCCCGTGACGCGGTTGCCGCAGCCAATTCGTTAGACTAATTCTTTGTTCCACTTGCAGGGGGTGGATTCTTGCGCATGCGCTGGTGGCCTCGATCCATTCGCTGGCAAATGCTGGCCGGTCTGCTGCTGCTGGAAATCCTCTCCATCGGCCTGTTCGCAGGGCTGCTGACTCGGCAGCAGATTCATCGCACAGATCAGCGCGCCCGCAACTGGCTGGAATACGAGTCGACAGCCCTTGCCACGCAGTCCGCTGAAGCCCTTGATCAGCAGCGGCCCAGTTGGGTGGATCTGGCCGTGCGTACGATCGTCGATGCGCCGATTGTGCAGTCGGCCAAGATCGTGAACCCATCAGGTGAAGTGCTTTTCTTCAGAAGCGATAAGCAAGAGCTGGCGAATCTCACTGCCATCGAGCACGCGCAAATTCCTCTCGCTAACCGCGATGTGTCAAGGATCTTTCAGACAGCTGACGGCGGGTGGGAGGCGATCCGGCCAATCTACACCGGGAACAATCTGCGGGGCTATGCATTTGTAACGTTCGACCGCAGTGCGGCGCGCCAGCAGTTGGGTTCGCTACTAGACGACACGGCCATCTTCGGCGTCATCTGGGTCGTGGCTTCGGCGCTCCTGGTGCTGCTCATGGGACGCACCATTACCCAACCGTTGGCTCTATTGCATCACGGCACCACCACTCTCATGACGTCGCCTGAAGACGGCAGTCGTTTTCCGCTTCCCGTGCGCGTACAAAACGAAATTGGCGACTTGATTGAGACGTTCAACCGTATGGTTGCCTCGCTAGCCGAGCAGCGTGCGGGATTGAATGACACGCTTTCGCTGCTCGACTCGATGCTGGCCAACGCGCCCATCGGATTGGCATTTGTTGACCGCAATGGCCGCGTTGTGCGCGTCAACCAAATCTTCGCAGACCTGACTGGCATCGCCGTCAGCCGACATCTCGGCCGCACATTGACGGACCTGCTGCCGAAGAATGTAGCTTCTGAGATCGAGGGCGCGGTGCATCGCGTATTTAGCAGTGAAGAACCGGTGCGGAATCTGGAGCTGAATGGCGAAGGAGGCAAACTGCGCCGGCCCTGGACCTGGCTGATCAGTGCTTACCCCGTGCGCACCATGCCGAATCAGGTACGCTGGGTTGGAATTATCGCGCTCGACGCCAGCGACCGCAAACGCAGCGAAGAGGCTCTGCGGCGAAGCGAAAAACTCGCAGTGACCGGCCGCCTGGCTGCATCCATCGCGCACGAGATCAACAACCCTCTCGAAGCGATCACCAACCTGCTCTTCCTGCTCCGCTGTTCCAACGATCTTCCTGATGCGGCGAAGCAATACCTGACCATGGCCGACAACGAAGTTCGCCGCATCGCCGAAATCACGCAACAGACCCTGCGCTTCTACCGTCAGCCGACGCAGCCTGCCAGGGTCGCCGCGGAAGAACTGTTTGAATCAGTGGTCAATCTCTATCAAAGCCGCATCCATGCGATCGATCTTCGCGTGGAGCGACAGTACGAGCCCGGGCTGACCCTCTTCTGCTTTGCCGGCGAGATCCGCCAGGTCTTCGCCAATCTGGTGGCCAATGCAATCGATGCCAGCGGCGTCGGCGGTCGCCTGGTGCTGCGGACGCGGCGCTCGCGCGATTGGAGAAATCCAGCGCAAAACGGAGTCCGGTTCACCGTCGCCGACACTGGCGCTGGCATGGAGCCGGACGTACGTGAACACATCTTCGAAGCTTTCTTCACCACAAAGGAAGCGACCGGGACCGGTTTGGGGCTGTGGGTCAGCCAAGAGATCGTCCTGAAACATCATGGGTTATTGCGCGTGCGTAGCCGCATCGCGACGCCTTCGGGCGGGCCGGAACAAAGGGGTTCGGGAACCGTTTTCGAGATCTTTCTTCCCGACGAGCCGCAGTCTGTCTCAGGATCTGATCATGCAGCCGGCAATGGTGCCGCAGCCGCCGGCGCGGCATCGCAGCCCGCCGATCGCATCAAGGCTTGATAGACCCCACGACCCGTATCCTCTAAAAAAATTCGGTTCAGCTCTTGACAATCGGCCTGTTCCGTGTGTTACTGTTAGTAACACTATGGCGCGTAACACACAGTCCGATCATGACCCCAGCGAATTGGGAGAGCTCGAACGGGGCGTCCTGCTCATTATCTGGCGCAAAGGAACTCTCACCGCGGAACAGGTGCGCGAGGAACTCGGCCGCCCGCTCAAGGACTCGACCATTCGCACCGTTTTGCGGCGACTCGAGGAAAAGGGCTACCTCGCTCACACCGTCGAAGACCGCACCTTTCTCTATCGCCCCGCCGAATCGCGCCAGCGCGTAGCCGGCCGTGCCGTCAAACGCATAGTGGATTGGTTCTGCGCGGGATCGGTTGAGGCACTGCTCGTCGGCATGGTCGACTCCAAAGTTCTGGACAGCAACGAGCTGCAGCGTCTCGCGGAGCGCATCGCTCAAGCAGAAGAGACCGGCACATCCAAAGACGCCAACAAGGGCGCTGCCAGGAACAGTCGCAAGAAGGAGGGATAATCGTGATTCGATTCGCGCTGCCCGTCTTGTTTGAAGCCGTCTTGCGCGCGTTTGTGGCCGCTTGCATTCTTTGGATTGGTTTGCGCCTCCTGCGCGTAAAGAATGTCCGTGCGCAAAAAGCGGCCTGGAGCATGATGTTGCTGGCCGGCATCGCCTTGCCGCTGCTCATGCTCTCTCACTGGATCCCTGCCTGGGCCGAAGTTCGGCTGCCTGCGCCTTCGTGGTCCAGAATCATTCCTAACCCGCAATCTCCAGCGACCACCACGCACTCGGCGGTCGCCCCGCTTCAAACGCCGGCGGCAGCGCCAGAGCCAAATCCTGCCGTCTCGGAAACCGATTCCCCGCCCCGTGCGCGGGTCGTGAACATCGAAACCGTGCCCGAACCCGCAACCATGAGTCGACCGGTTTCCATCCTGCCGCCCGCTGCCGCGCTGACAGCGCCTGCGGCAAAACGAAGCAACCGCGTCTGGCTCGATCCACTCTCCATCGCCGGACTCCTTTACCTCGCAGTTGTCGCTGCACTCGTGCTTCGCTGGTTCATTGGCCTCACTTCGTCCATCCGCCTCTGGTTCGAGGCCACGCCCGTCGAGGCCGCGGACTTCGGCGACATGGATTCAACCATCGCCACGCGTTCGAGCTGCCGCATCTTTTCTCCCGTCAATATCGGCTCCGGCATCGTCCTTCCGGCCGATTACCCGGAGTGGCCGCCGGAAAAACTACGCGCTGTCCTGGCTCACGAAGGCTCTCACGTTCGCCAGCACGATTTCTATTTGCAACTGCTTGCAGGCTTGTACGCCACGCTCACCTGGTTCAGCCCGCTGGGATGGTGGCTCAAGCACAAGCTCTCCGAACTGAGCGAGGCAATTAGCGACCGCGCCGGCCTTGAAGAATCCCGCAGCCGCTCCGCATACGCCCAGCTCTTACTCGAATTCGCGGCATTACCGCGCCCAACTCTCACAGGAGTCGCTATGGCCCGCTCGAACAATCTCTCGCATCGGATCGACCGTCTGCTCAATGAATCCAGCTTCAGGCAGGCTTTTACCGGTAGCCGCCGCGCGATCGTTGCCGCCCTGATCATTCCGGCGGTGCTCGTTACGGTCACCACTCTGTTTCGCGTGCAGGCCGCCGCCGCGCCAGGACAGGCTAAATTGTCCCAGATGGCTATGCTCTCAAGAGACCAGATGCCGTCATTCTCAGCCGTGACGGGCGAACCCCGCCCCGCGCCAGCGCAAGCGCCCGATTCGAGTCCTGCGCAAACGCCGCCTCCGCCGGCACAGGAGGCGGCGCCCGCACCCGCTGCTGCCCCGAGCCCGAACCCCGCGCCCGAGCCCCAGCCGGCTCCGCCAACCATGGCGTTTCCAGCTCCGGGACAGATTCCTGCCATTCCACCCATTCCGCCCATTGACGTCCACGTTGATGTGCCGCCCATCCCTCCGGTCATGGCCTTCATGCACGGCTACGAAGGCCGCGCCTCCTGCTTTACCGATGGCGATGCCTACGCGATCGTCGGCGACCCTGGAACTCCGTCAAGATTCTGTGGCAATACGCGCGGTGAAATGGAAGCCGAAGTGGAGAAGGCGCGCGCCATCGCCCATGGGCATTTCCTGCTCTTCCGCCACGATGGCAAATACTACGTCATTGACGATCCCGCGATCGTGAGCCAGATCGAGGACATGGACAAGAACATGCACGATCAGAGCGAGCAAATGCGTGCGCTGGGTGAACAGTTCCGCGATTCCAGCAGGCAGGTCCGCGACGAGGCACGCGACGAAGCGCGCAAAGCGACCGCCAACATTCCCGCACCCGACCTATCGAAGGAGATGGCCGACTTGAACGCAGCGGTGGCCGGCTTGACGGCCAAGCAAGGCGCCACTGTTTCGCGGGAGGAACTCCAGCAAGTGCAACGCGAGATTTCTGAAATTCAACGGCGCGTGATTGAGGCCGAAGTGAACACGGAAATGAAGGAATTCAACTCCGAATTTGACGCCAAGTTTAAGGCCGAATCGGACAAGTTCAAGGAGCAGATGAGCCAAATGGGCTCGCAACTGGGCCAAACCGTTCAAGCAAATCAGCAGAAAATCGGCTCCATTATCGACGACAGCTTGAAAAGCGGCAAAGCGAAGCCGGTGAACTAGGAAGCGTTCAAGGTTGAAGCCGAAGGGCTCGAACTGAGGATCGGTTGGCTAACCCAAACATCCAAGGAGCACTCATGGCTCGAGGCGGAATCATTCTAGGCCTGCTGTTCGGGTTCCTACCCTGCTTCGCACCTGGGCAAGAGCACATCACCGCAATTACTCATGTGAACTTGATTGACGTTATTCACGGCACAGCCAAGCCCGACTGCACGGTCGTGATTCGGGGCAATCGGATTAGCGAAATCGGGACAGCGTCTGCGGTCACGCCGCCCGCGGCCGCGCAGATCGTCGACGGCAGGGGCAAGTTTCTTATCCCGGGCCTGTGGGACATGCACGTGCACCTGGGGAATGCCACCGAAGCGACCCTCCCGGTCCTGGTTTATTACGGCATTACGGGCGTGCGCGACATGGGATCGCCAAGTTTTGAAACCCTGCGGCAATGGAACGTCGAAGACCTTTCGGGAAAACGGGTTGGACCGCGCATCGTGGCGCCAGGACCGATTCTCGGGATGTCGCCTCCCTACTTCTGGACCTGGCAAGTCCACAATCCTGAAGAGGCCCGGAAAGCGGTCGACTATCTGGCCGGAATCGGTGTCGACTTCATCAAAGTTACGCAAACGTTCGACCGCGAGACCTATTTCGCCGTTGCCGACGAAGCCTCAAGGGTAGGCCTCCCTTTGGCCGGACACCTTCCTCTCAACGACGATGGCAATGGATTTAAGGTGAGCGGCGTTGAGGCGTCGAATGCTGGCCAGAAATGTTTCGAGCACCTGCATGGAATCCCGCTTCCGTTCCAGCCGCCGGAACCTCAACTCATTCCTACGCTGCTTCGCAACGGGACGTGGGTCGATCCCACCCTGACGCCCTATTGGACAAGGGCTCACATGGATGAGCTGATCGCCGCCAAAGATGATCCCCGCTTGAAATACTTGGTTCCGTCATTGCGAGAAGAGCAGTGGGATCCTGTCCTGGGGCAAAAGCGAAATCCGTCCTTCGACCGGCAGATGCTGCAGTGGCGGATGGATCAGGTGAGAATGCTGTACCAGAACGGGATTCCACTCCTGGCCGGAACCGACTTGGGTTCTCCGTACGTGTATCCCGGCGAGATTGACAAGGAGATGGAGCTGTTTGTCGAGGCCGGCCTGTCGCCATTGGACGCCTTGCGCACCGCGACCATCAACCCGGCCCGATATCTCGATCGCGAGAAGGTCCTCGGCTCCGTTGAATATGGGAAGTATGCGGACCTCGTCGTCCTCGACGCGAATCCACTGGACGACATTCACAATGTCGAGAAGGTGGATGCGGTGATCCTGAATGGCCGCTACCTGACTCGAGATGACCTGGAAAAAATGCTCCCGGCATTCCAATAGGGCAGTTCGCCGCAGCTTTATTCCCGCAGGTATATCCAATTCCGATCTCGTCACCTGTGCGAGCTTCGCAGAGCACGAGAGTCGTCGAATTCCAATTGAATGTCCCGACACCATCGGGGGCATCCGTGGCGATCGAGTAGGCCGGTACCTCTAGTCTGCCAATCGAATTCAGAACAAGTTCACGCCGCGCAGCGAGTGCGTCTGGAGCGGATCGAAGTCACTGAATTGATGCGCGACCGGATGCGCCATGCAGTGACTCTGCTGCCGGATTTGCCCACGCAGGTAGGACCGCGTTACGTGTAGCCGGTTCATGATGACGTACCGGGTGCGGAGCCCATCGATCGTGGCCGGAAGCGAAGCGGGAACCTGCGTGCGGTCGACGTAGATCACCAGCGAGGCTTCCTTCGGATTGTCGAAGCTCTGCCCCACGCCCACGCCGAAGAAGGCCGGGTTCTGTTTCATCAGGCTCTGCGCCACCTGCTCCTTCGAGGCGATGGCCTGGTTGAGCGCAGCCGATGACAGCGGAGGAAGCGTATTCGTCTCCGCCGCGGCTTTTGGAACCAAGCCCGCCGCCAAAGCCTGTGCTGTCGTCGGGATCACTTCCGTGCGCACTCCATTCACAATCTGCGGCGCGGTGACATTCATGCTATGGTCGACGTAAAGAATCACGGCTGCCTGGCCGGCGTGGTCGCTGCTCTTGCCAACCGCAACGCCCAGGATTCCCGCGGAAGGATTGACCAGGGTGCGCGCCTGAGCCAGCGCCTGCTGAGCAAGCTGGCTCTGCGCGTCTGTGAGTGTGCTGGCCTGCGCTGCTGTCGCCGTGGCGTTGCCGTAGTTCAGGCAACTCACCGGGTGGTCCGTAGTCCCGACAAATGTGTAGGAGGTTCCCTCCTGAGAGCCCAGCTCCGCCAGTACCGTGGGCGCGGGATTTGCAATGCCCTCGCTGACTCCGGTGTTCGTCTCGCCGCCCGCAAAGAACAATCCGACCGGCTCGGCATCGCTGGCATCCACCACCAGCGATCCGGAATCGCCCGCGTCGCTGAACTGGTCGGCCTCGATGGCGATCTGATTGGTATAGGTCTTGGTCAGATACGGCTCGGTCTCTTCGCAATTTTTGAAGTAGCCCACTTGCACGCTGAGATTGACCGCCGTAATGTTGGCGCACGTCAGCCCTGTAGTCCGCCCGCTCTTGGCCACCGCCATGCCAATCGACCCGTTCTCGCCCTTTCCGCTCGTCGAAGAAATTCCAGGAGGCGCGGCCGACAGCACGCCACCAGCGCCGGGCGTTCCCAACTCCATGATCGCGCCGGTCGGGCTCACCGCCCCCGAGTTGACCTGCGCGATGGCCGCATCGGCGTTGGTCGAGGCGGAGCTGAGCGGCAACCACGTGGTCAGAACCCCCACAGGCGTGGTTCCGGAGCCGTCTCCATTCGGTGTGCAGTTGTTGTCAATCAGCCCAGGCTGAACAATCATTTCGCCCACCGATGCCTGATCGCTGCGCGCCAGCACATGGTTGCAGCTCAATATGTACTGCGTGTTGCTGCTGTTTTGGATCAACGCTCCGAGCGTGCCGCCACAACAGTCGAAAATCTGGTTACCCTGCGAGTCGTAGTCGTTGTTGTTGCCGCCGGAACTGCCCAGCAGGATCGGCGTTGCTAGTTGCGTCTGGTGCGTCGCCGGATTGCTCGAGATTCCGGCCGTATTCAACAGCACTTGAGACGCGGTTTTTGAAGACGATGTGCCGATCGTGCCCACTACATAAGTAGCAGCGGTGGCGGAAACCGTTCCCGGCGCCGTGTAAGTAGCGGAGCAATGCGTAAACTCGCTCGAGCTGCGCGTGCAGCTCGTTGAGCCCAGCGAGCCCGACCCGCCGCCTGACCCAGTCGCCGAGTTTGAAATGGCGAAGTTAATCCTTGTGCTGCCGCCGGCTTCGGCAATGTAGCCCGTGACGGTCACGGTCCCGTTGGCGCCGAGCGCCACATTTTCGGGCGAGAGCGGTTCCAGGAATCCTGGCGTCACCGTTACAGTGGAGCTTGCAACTGTGCCCATGCCCGTCCCCGATGCGAGAGTCGCCGTCACGGTCACTTTTACGCTATCCGCCGTGAGGTAAGGGGGCGGAGTGTATTCGCCGCTGCTCGAGATGGAACCGGCGCCTGCATTGACATCTCCGCCGCTCACCTTCCAATTGACCGAAGCCGCGCCTCCGTTGTTCAAAGCGGCGAAAAACTGCTCAACGGCTGTGCCTGAATTGTTAACGGTGTTGCAACCAGTGCAGTTGGTGTCAATGGTGGCCGAACCGGGAGTAATAGAGAATGTGCCGTTCGAGGATGTGCCGGTTGCCGTTCCGCCGCATCCCGCCAGCAGAACGAAGATTGGAACCGCGCCCGCGACCAGTACCCGCGTCTGCCAGCGCCCCAGTAACTTCAAACCATACCGTGGCCTATGGCTTTCCGCGCGCCGCCTTCGAGAAGGCAAGCCTGGCCTTTGCGGTTCGGTCGTCGCTGCCGTTCCCTGGCTCAATCTACCCGGCGCCTTTCTGGTTAATGTTCCCGCTCGACCCTTGTTAGACGTCGTGCGCAGTTTATGTTAGACGTCCTGAATCTCTCCTCCGTAAACGCCGGAGCTTACGGAAGCCCCCAAATACACATTTTCCCCCCACCCAATTTTAGACCCTTGCTGCGAAAGAAGAGTTGTCTCCCGATATTCGCACAATTGAAAAATCCAGCGCCCTTCTTGCGCCGCGAAGCAAAGCACGAAAGTACTGTGTCACCGAATTGTCAAAATTCCGGGCCGGACGCAGCCATGACGTGACCAGTACTCTCGACCGTTCAAATGGTCGCCGCATCAAGCAAGCTGGAACGGTTCTACGCACTAAAATCGAATCAGGAGCCGTTAGCCCTTATGGAATACGTCAATCTCGGCCGCACCGGACTGAAAGTTTCCCGCATCTGCCTCGGATGCATGACCTACGGAAGCCCCGCTCAGGGAACACCAATGCCGGGACGCCATGCGTGGACCTTGAATGAGGCCGACAGCCAGCCGTTTCTCCGCCAGGCGCTCGATCTTGGCATCAATTTCTTCGATACCGCCAATGTTTATTCAAGCGGCGAAAGCGAAGTCGTCGTGGGCCGCTTCCTCAAGGCCAACACGCGCCGCGAATCCGTCGTTATCGCCACCAAGCTACAGGGCGTGATGCGCGATGAGCCCAACGGCAAAGGCCTTTCGCGAAAAGAGATCTTCTTTGAAATTGAACAGAGCCTCAAGCGCCTCGAGACCGACTACGTTGACCTCTACCAGATTCATCGCTTGGACTACGAAACCCCCATCGAGGAAACGCTCGAAGCTTTGCATGATCTCGTCAAAGCGAGAAAGGTGCGCTACATCGGCGCTTCGTCGATGTTCGCCTGGCAGTTCGCGCAGGCGCTTTATCTCGCCGACCTGCACGGATGGACGCGCTTCGTCTCCATGCAGAACCACTACAACTTGCTCTACCGCGAAGAAGAGCGCGAGATGATCGGCCTGTGCAAGTCCGAGGGCATCGCCGTCATTCCCTGGAGCCCGCTGGCGCGCGGCCGCCTCACACGTGCCTGGAAGGCGGAAGAGACGCTGCGCTCCGAGACCGACAGATTCGGCAAGTTTCTTTACGGGGGAACGGAGGAAGCGGACCACAAGGTTATCGACCGTCTCGGCGAAGTCGCCGGAAAGCGCGGCATTTCGCGCGCGCAAGTGGCTCTGGCGTGGCTCTTGGCCAAGCCTGCCGTCACTGCACCCATCGTCGGGGCCACCAAGCCGCATCATCTTGAAGACGCCGTCGCGGCGTTGTCCGTCCATCTCACGCCGGAGGAGATCACGGCCCTCGAAGAACCCTACATTCCGCATCCGGTCCTGGGCTTCAGCTGAGATGAATCGCACCGGCTGCGCTGCCGCCGGATTGTTGCGCGGCATCTCCGCGATTTAGCATCCAGATGTGCCCAACCTCAGCGATCAAGTGCAGTATGTGCGCGGCGTCGGTCCGACTGTCGCCAAGATGCTCGCTGAAAAGGGCATCCTGACCGCAGAGGACCTGCTCTACCATCTTCCCTTCCGCTACGAGGACCGGCAGAATCCCGTCAGCCTTGATGAATTGAAGCCGGGCGAAGTGGCCAGTGTGATCGGCGAGGTGCGCGGATCGGCTCTCCTTCGCACGCGCCGGATGCCGCTCTTCGAGCTCACCGTTGGCCAGGGCCGCCACGCTCTCAAATGCGTCTGGTTCAACTCGCCGTATCTTCAGGGCAAGTTCCTGGCCGGGCAAACGGTCGCCGTCTATGGCAAGGTCGAGCCGTCGCGCTCCACCACCAACTTCAAAATGATCCAGCCGCAATTCGAGATCTTGCCCAACGCAACCGCCGACGCCGAAACGCAGATGCTCGAAGTGGGACGCATCACGCCCGTCTACGAATCGCTCGGCGGCAGCCGCCTGGCTTCGCGATGGCAACGCCGCGTAATCTTCAATCTGCTCGAATCCATGCGCGGCGCGGTGCCGGAGTGCCTGCCGCAATCGATGCTCGGGCGGCTCGACTTTCCCGATCGCGAAACGGCGCTGCGCGAGGTTCACTTTCCTCCGGAAGGCACATCGTTCTCGCAATTGCAAAGCTTTTCGACTCTGGCCCATCGCCGTCTCATCTTCGAGGAGTTTTTCTTCCTCGAGCTCGGCCTCGAGCTCAAACGGCGGCGCATGAAGGAGCGGGTGGGCATCGCCTTCGCAACGAACGACAAGGTGCGCGAGGCCATCCGCGAAGTGCTTCCCTTTCATCCCACTGGTGCGCAAAAACGCGCGCTCGGCGAAATCGTCACCGACATGCGCGCTTCCCACCCCATGCGGCGTTTGCTCCAGGGCGACGTCGGCTCGGGCAAGACCATCGTCGCGTTTCAGGCCATGCTGGTCGCCATGGAAAACGGCTATCAGGCGGCGCTCATGGCGCCCACAGAAATTCTGGCCACGCAGCATTATCTGGCCGCGCGCAAACTGCTGGAGCGCTCCAGCCGCAAGCCGCGCATTGTCCTGCTCACCGGCTCGCTCGACGAAGACCGCAAGCGGACGAATCGCGGCCTTATTAATCGCGGCGACGCGAACCTGATCATCGGAACCCACGCGCTCATCGAAGAAAAAGTTGAGTTCGATCGGCTTGGCCTGGTCGTCGTCGACGAGCAGCACCGTTTTGGCGTGGTGCAGCGCTTCAAGCTGATGAAGAAGCCTAATCAGCCCGAGCCCGATGTGCTGGTGATGACGGCCACGCCCATTCCGCGCACGCTTGCGCTCTCGCTTTACGGCGATCTTGACCTGAGCACTCTCGACGAGCTGCCTCCGGGGCGCATGCCCATTGTCACGCGGCGCATGCCCGGCGAGCGTGCCGATGAGGTGTGGGACTTTGTGCGCAAGCAGGTGGCGCAGGGCAGGCAGGCTTACATCGTCTACCCCGTCATCGAAGGATCGAAGGACGATCAGCCTGAGCTGGATTTCTCACGCGACGAAGCGCAGGCCGAGAAGGCTGCCCCGCCGGCGGCTCGCCACAGAGCGGCTCCAATGGTTAAGAGAGCGGAGCTCTTTCCCGATTTAGCAAAAGAAGCGGCCCCGAGTGCAAAATCAGGGCTCAAATCCGCTGTCGAGATGCATGAAAAGCTCCGCAAGGGTCCGTTCGCCGGTTTGCGAGTTGGTCTGCTCCATGGCCGTCTCGATGCAGACGAAAAGGAGATCATCATGCGCCGCTTTCAACGCGGCGAGATCGATGTGCTCGTCTCGACCACCGTCATTGAAGTCGGTGTCGATGTGGCCAACGCCAGCGTCATGGTAGTGGAGCATGCCGAGCGGTTTGGCCTCGCGCAGTTGCACCAGTTGCGCGGACGCGTGGGTCGCGGCGCGGCAAAAAGCTACTGCATCCTCGTCACCGGCGATCGAATCTCCGAACTGGGCGAGGAGCGCCTGAACGCGATGGTCGAAACACAGGACGGTTTCGAGCTGGCCGATCTCGATCTCAGGCAGCGCGGTCCAGGCGAATTTTTTGGGACGCGGCAGGCGGGTTTACCTGACTTCCGCGTGGCCAATCTCCTGCGCGACCGCCAATTATTGGAGTTGGCCAAGAAGGAAGCTGCGAGTTTCGTCCTCGGTCCCGAGCCCGCAGTGACAGAAGCCGAGCGCGCCGCCGTGCGCTCGCAGCTCAAGCAATCCTGGCAACGCAAATATGGGCTGGTCGAGGCAGGTTAAATTCCGGACTCAGGCCTCTGTCGATTTCTCATCGGCCCCCCTGGAGCCGTCGCCAAACCCCAAACCACTCTACACAGGCCCCATCGGCTGCATCACGTCGACGATCTCCGGGGGAAAAGTCTGAACCTCCAGATCGACGCTGGCAATCTCCGCGCCGCAATCGCGTTGATGGCTGCGCGTGCACTGGCACAGCTCGGTCAAGCGGGGGTGGCCGGTCTGGCTCAGCTCCAGCCCCGATGCGATCAGGATCGTGTAGATGTCAATGCAGGCCTGCCGCTCGAACTCGAACAGCATGTTCACGCGGCCGGTATCGTTCGCGCCGCGGCTCAGCACCCATCCGCCGCAACCGAGGATGGCGCCGGTTAGCGCCTGAACCAGTCGCGACGGATCCTCGGTGGAGACGGCCTTCATCTGCATCGCCCAGGGAATGCTCAGTGCCTGCCGCCGGCTCGCTTCCTGCATCTTCATCTTCACGGAGTGTTTATCGGAATCAGGCTGGGGTGGATGAATCCTGTTGCGGAGTCGAACGAGCGTGACCGCCTTTGACACATCCCCGCCGCTCAGATGTGTGGAAAAGCATGTGCTAATCATTGGGACTCGCTTTGTATTCCTCGCGTCGAGTTTCGTTCGGCGGCCCTGTCCTGCATTCTGGCCGGCACTCTGTCCGGCGCGCTCTGGCAGAAATGTTGTAGCTTGATAAACAAGATGATCGCTGGTTCCGGAATCGATGTAATCGAAATAGCGCGCATCCAGCACTCTATGGATCGCTTCGGCGGGCGCTTTCTCAATCGCGTTTATCTCGAAGCGGAGCAGGCTTATTGCAGGTGCAAGCGCAATGCTGCCGAGAGTTTTGCTGCTCGCTTTGCAGCCAAGGAAGCGGCAGCTAAAGCTCTGGGAACGGGAATCAGCTTCGGGGTGAATTGGCTGGAAATTGAAGTGGTCCGCGAACCTGGCGGAAAACCCAGCCTGCGCTTCCATGGCCGCGCCGCGCAAATTGCGGGTCGATTGGGGGTCGTTCGCTCTGCCTTGTCGCTCACTCATACCGCTCAACTCGCCATGGCCAGCGTGTTGCTTGAGGACGAGCAGTAAATCGAGCACATGGAACGCCTTGGCTTGAAAAGTGCGAGCTTCTCTTGAAGACTGTTGGTTTCAGTTGAAGACGACGGGCTTTCTTGGAGGATTAGGTCTTCAGCCCATGCATCACTTGACCCAACGAATCAGGGCTTTAGCCCCTGAGGAAAAGCCTCCCAAAACCGGCCTGCTACCCGGCGGCGAAGCCGCTCAAACCGCGCCGCCTCTGGTATTCTCAAGGCGTTGATCCGCTGAGTTCCGCAAGGGGAATAAGGTGCCAAGCCGCAAAGAGATTCAGTGGTCGCAACTTAAGGTGGGAGCGCTGGTTCTGGCCGCGCTCGCCCTGCTGACCGCCATCGTCTTTCTCATGACCGCATCCTCGGGCGGCCTGTTCGCTCGCCGCATCGAGCTGCGTTGTTACTTTCCCAACGCCGGCGGCCTGAAAGTTGGCGCTGTCGTTACGCTTGAAGGCGTCACCATTGGCAACGTCATCCATATGCGTGTGATCCCTGCGCGGAATCCCAATCCCGTCGAGGTGACCATGCAGGTGGGCGAGAAGTATGGGTACGATCTGCACACTGATTCGCTGGCCTCCATCCAGGCAGCCGGTGTTCTGGGCGATAGCTTCGTCGACATCGACTCAACCCATGCCATAGGGCCGCGCGTATCCAACGGCTCTGAACTTCAGCAATCCGGCTCACCAACCATCCAGTCCGTCATCAACACAAGCCAGGTCTCCATCGAAGAAATCAACGTGCTGATCCACAAAATCGAGACCCTCGTTGACACGCTCAATCACGGACGCGGCACGGCAGGCGAGCTCCTGAACGATCCGACGATGGCCAGGAATATCGGATCGATGACCGCAAACCTGAAGACGATCACCGACAACATTTCGAGCGGCAAGGGAAGCCTGGGCCAGTTGATCAACGACGACACCCTTTACAAGAAGCTAGATTCGGCGGTCGATAATCTGAACTCGATCACCGCGGATCTTCAGGCCGGCAAAGGCACCGCAGGCAAGCTACTGAAGGACGAGACGCTCTATAACAATCTGAATTCAGCGGCCGCGAACCTCAACCAGTTGAGCGCGCAAATCAACTCCGGCAAAGGCTCGCTGGGTAAGCTGGTCAAGGATCCTGAATTTGCCAAAAAACTGGACGATACATTGAACAACCTCGACGAGATCGCCAAGAGCATAAATGCGGGCGAGGGTACAGCCGGCCAGTTGGTCAAAAACCGCGCGCTCTACGATCATCTTGACCAAACCGCGGACCAGGCCCGCCAGCTCATTAAGGGTATGCGCGAGGACCCGAAGAAGTATCTCGTGGTCCAGTTGAAGCTGTTCTAGAATCAGCCTGCGGGAAACGCGCCGGATCCAGCCGCCGCTTCGCTGGAACATTCTCTTTGTCGTTCGAGTATCCGTTTTGGTCGGAGGTCCCATGCGTTCCAAAGCAATGCTCGCGGCTGGCTCTTGCCTGGCGGCGGCTTCCCTGCTCGTTTTGCTTCGTCATGTCCCTGTTGCCAGCGCCGCCTCCGAGCAAGCTCCCGCATACGCGCCCAATGGCGACATGCTGCCGCCCGCAAATTATCGCGAATGGATCTACCTTTCCTCCGGCATCGACATGAGCTACAGCCCCAACCCTGCAGGCATGACCATGTTCGACAATGTTTTCGTTAATCCCGAGGCCTATCGCAGTTTCGTGGCCACTGGAGCGTGGCCTGACAAGACCGTGATGGTGCTTGAGGTCAGGGGAGCAGAGAGCAAAGGCTCCATTAACCAGAGCGGGCACTATCAAAGCACCGATGTGATGGGTGTCGAGGTGCACGTCAAAGATAAGGCGCGTTTCCCGGGCAATTGGGCATTCTTCGCGTTCGATTCGCCTGGCAAGAATGGCACGTTGATTCCTCAGGGAGCGCCCTGCTACAGCTGCCACGTCGCTCATGGTGCCGTGGACACCACCTTCGTGCAGTTTTACCCGACCTTGCTGCCCATCGCGCGGGATAAGAAGACCCTAAGCGATGCCTTTCTGAAGGAAGAGGCCGCGCAGGCTGCGGGCAAATAGCTCACGGTGCGGCGTTGCCCCTGAAGATTCTCCGGAACTCGACGAACGCTTTCAGCCGCACCACCTGGAAGAAATCGTCGGCGACCAGAAAAAACAGCGCAGACACGGCCACCGCAAAGTGCATGGCGCCCGGACCCAACTGGTCGCTGAACGGCAAGGGCGCCGCGGAAAGAACCATCGCCACAACCAGAAGCGTCAGCTTCACGATGCCGAGAACCAGGTTGATCTCCGCGAGTTTGCTGGTGAAACCCTTGCCCAGCCGCAGAGCTTGTCCAAGACTTGAGAGCACGGAGCGTTTTTCCAAAAGGGCAAGAATCGGCGCGATCGTCAGCGCCCAACTGGTGAGCGCGAAAGCCGTGAAGAATCCGAGCGAAAGAAAAATGGCCCAAATAAAATAGCCAATCAGGTCGGGCTCGCCGGCTCCGGCAATATGCGTCTCCGCCACCCATTGCATGCTTCCGAGCCAGCCCCACATCGTCAGTCCCAGTAGAGCGAGCCACGAGCCTTGCAGCAGGACCATCGCAAAGGGCCGAAACGCCGCGCTCGGCTCCATGCGCATGAGCAGAAGGTTGCGGCCCACGCCTGAAACGATCATCCAGACTAATGCCGCGGCCGGCAATAACCAGTGCAATACCGCGGCCACATGCGGCTCATAAAACGCGGCAACGTTCGAAAGCTGGACGGCTGCTACCCACGGATTCTGTGTGTCGATGGAATTCGCGCCGGAAAATTCGAGCGGATACGCCGCAAGAATCTGTTGAATATGCTGCCAGCAAATCAGCAGAAATGGAATTCCGAAAAGCCAGCGCCACGCAATTTCAATGGCCAAAAGCGACGGCTGCCTGACAACGTCGCTCATGTGCTCAACCAGCAACTGCGTCCCGCGCACCGGAGCGTTGCCGTGAACGGTTGCCACGGAAGCTGCCCTCACTTCACAACCAGGTTGACCGCTCTGCCCGGCACGACGATCACCTTCGCGACGCTCTTGTCCGCCGTCCGGTCGCGCACTTTCTCATTGGCCAGCGCCGCGGCCTCGATTGTTTTTGAGTCTGCGCCCGCAGCCACACGAACCACCGTTACCAGCTTGCCGTTGATTTGTACCGGAATCTCGATCTCGTCTTCCCTGGCCAGTTCAGGATCGCTTTGGGGCCATGGCGCGCGAAGAATTGCGCCCTCCTCGCCGAGTTGCTCCCACATCTCCGCCGCGAGAAACGGCGCGAATGGCGCCAGCAGCAGCACTAACGTACGCAGCAGCTCGCGCACCACCGGCGCCGGAATCTCGCCTGCCGCAAGTTGCGCATCCGCGTTCTGAATTTCGTTGACGAGTTCCATGATCGCTGCCACGTCCGTATTAAAGTGCCAGCGGCCTTCGAAATCCTGCGTGATCTTGGCGATGGTCTGATGCAGCTTGCGCAGGAGTGCGGCTCCGCGATTCGGGTCGCTACCACTTTTTTCCAAAGCACCGGAGCGCGGCGCGCCTGCGCGCGCGACTGGTGAATATTTCGTCACGATTCGCCAAACGCGGCCCAGAAAGCGGCTCACGCCGGCGACTCCATCTTCCTGCCAGTCGAGGTCGCGGTCGGGAGGCGCGGCAAACAGAGAGTACATGCGCGCGGAGTCGGCACCATAACGGGCCACCATGTCGTCGGGCGAAACCACGTTGCCCTTCGACTTCGACATCTTCGCGCCATCTTTGATCACCATGCCCTGCGTGAATAGCCGCTCGACCGGCTCGTCATTCTTCACCAGTCCCAGGTCGCGCATCACCTTCGTCCAGAAGCGCGAGTAGATTAAATGCAGAATCGCGTGCTCCACGCCGCCGATGTACTGGTCAATGGGGAACCAGTACCTCACGATCTCGGGATCGAACGGCGCCTTGGCGTTACGTGCGTCGGTGTAGCGATAGAAGTACCAGCTCGAATCGACGAACGTGTCCATTGTGTCCGTCTCGCGCTTCGCAGGTCCGCCGCACATGGGGCAAGTGGTGTTCACAAACTCGGGCACACGCGCCAAAGGCGAGCCGCCCTGCTGCGTGATCTCGATCTTGTCGGGCAACAGCACCGGAAGTTGATCGTCTGGAACCGGAACCAGCCCGTCGCGCTCGCAATGGATCATGGGAATCGGCGTGCCCCAGAAGCGCTGCCGGCTCACTCCCCAATCCTTTAAACGAAAGATGACCTTCTCTTCGCCAAACTGCCCTCGCGTCGCCACTTCCTGAAGCTTCATCTGGGCTTGGGCGCAGCTCAATCCGTCATATTCCCCGGAGTTCACCAGCACGCCGTCCTCAGAAATAAACGGGAGCGCATCGGCGCCTTCGCCCTCTGTCTCCGGCTTGATCACGCGACGGATTTCGATCCCGTATTTTGTTGCGAACTCAAAATCGCGCTCGTCGTGCGCCGGCACGCTCATAATGGCGCCCGTCCCGTAGTCCATCAGGATGTAGTTCGCCACCCAGATCGGCACACGCTCGCCGTTATACGGATTCATGGCGAAGCGCCCCGTGGCCACGCCGTGCTTGTCGATCGCGCCCAGATCGCCCGCTTCCCTTGCCGCCTTCTGCTGCGCGAGCAGCTCGTCTACCTTCGCCTTCAGGTCTGCATCTTCGGCTGTGAACGCCTTCACCAGCGGGTGCTCCGGCGCCAATTGCACGCTGGTCGCGCCAAAGATCGTATCCACGCGCGTCGTGAACACCCGAATGCGGCGCGGTCCCGGTTGCTCGCTCCCTGTCGGGGTCCCCGTCGGGCGATTCTTGCCCGATGGGGTGACTCGCTCCCTCGCTCCCTGCTCATCCGCTCCCTGGTCCCTGGTCCCTCGTCCCTCGTTGACTTTTTCCTCCAGGAAAAAGTCGACCTCCGTCCCCTCGCTCCGCCCGATCCAGTTGCGCTGCATGGTGCGCACTTTTTCCGGCCACCCATCCAGCTTGTCCAGATCGTCCAACAATTCCTGCGCGTAGGCGGTGATGCGCAAGAACCACTGCACCAAGTCGCGCTGTTCCACTTTTGTGCCTTCGTGCCGCCAGCAGCAGCCGTCGACCACCTGCTCGTTGGCCAGCACTGTTGCGCACTCCGGGCACCAGTTCACTTTGCTCTTCTTGCGATACGCCAGGCCCTTCTCGTACATGCGCAAAAAGAACCACTGATTCCAGCGGTAGTATTCGGGCATGCACGTGGTCACTTCGGTGGCCCAGTCGAATCCCATACCCAGGCGCTCAAACTGCCGCTTCATGGCCGCAATGTTGGCGAGTGTCCATTCGCGCGGTGGTTTATTGTTCTTGAGCGCGGCATTCTCCGCCGGTAATCCGAACGCGTCCCACCCCATGGGGTGCAGCACGTTGTAGCCGCGCATCCACATCTGCCGCGCCAGCGCATCGCCAATGGCGTAATTGCGCACGTGGCCCATGTGGAGTTGCCCACTGGGATAGGGCAGCATCTCCAGCACGTAGTACTTTGGCTTGGTGCTTGTGGCCGGCTCAGCCGCGTAGAGCGTGGGATCCGCGGCCCAGCGCTCAAGCCACTTCTGTTCGATCACCGCTGGGTCGTAGCGCAGTGGTTCTTTTTCGTCCGCCATCACTTTTCAGTGTAAACGGGCGGACGGCGGCTACTGCGCAGGTGCCGCTTCTACATCGTCCGCGCTCGGGCACCAATCCATTGCGACTTCCCTGTTTACGACCTCGTATCCTCGTGGCGGTTGAAAGATCGAAGGATCTGGCTCGGCAGGGCTGAACTTGACGAGTTCCTTCGTCATCTTGCCCTGCTGCAGATCGTCGCTCATTTCGCGCGCCAACAGGCCCCTTAATCCAGGAGCCACCGCCCTCCACACTTCGAAAGTGCTGACCTGCTTCTCAATCTTTCTCTTTGGTCCCGCCCGAGTCGTAGTCGTGGTGGTTCCCCGTCCTCTTGCCTCAACGCCCTGAATGGTTTCTGTTCCCAAATCTTCTACCGTCGTTTTCACGCTTGGGGGTTTCGTTCTCTTGCCGGGGCGCTCTATAACGCCTATTGAAAAACTCGCCCACCCGCATGAGGATTGTGAGGCTGCGGGGATGGGCACCGCCGAGACCGTCACTTCTTTTCCTGGAGACACCCATTTGATCCTTGTATGAGCCATGGGATCGAGAACTGTAAAGCGCGTCACGCTCGTCCGGTCTCCCGCCGACAAAATAGTTGTCGTCGCGGTCATTCGCCGGCCCTGCGAATCGACGGCTACAACCTCTCTCGTTTCTTGGGTCATGGTGCTCCCATCTCCCAGCGTTCGCGACTGCGTCGTTTTGAATTCCGCCATGTAAGGCAACCGCGCGTCGTGCGCGGAGTCGCCCGTTTGAACGCGTACAGTTCGGTTCTCGGAAATCTGACTCGAAGAGGGTAGCACCAAACTGAGCGCTGCCGCACAGAACAGGAACCTCATCATCTTTCCACGCATGACTTGTCTCTTACGTCGCAATTTGCGACGGACCTAGTCTGATCTTTTGCCCTGGATATCGCAAGCAGGACTGATTGAGAAAAATCGTTCGATCTTGGAACGAAGCAAGGCGGCGACATTAACTTTGCTTCTTCACCAGCTTCTTCAGCACCCTCACGTTCCGCTCCTCGTTGCCCTCTTCGTCCACCGGAGTCTCCGCAATAAATGAGCAATGATCGAAGCGTGCATCGTTCAGCAATCGCCGAAACGGCTCGAGCCCCATCGTTCCCTCGCCGATGTGCTCGTGCCGGTCGAGCTTCGATCCGCGCTCGGCCTTGGCATCGTTGCAGTGCCACACGCGCACCGCATCGAACCCCACCGTCGCGCCGGCCTGCTTCATCGTCTCTTGGTAGCCCTTGTCGCTCACCAAGTCGTAGCCGGCCACATGCGTGTGGCACGTATCCAGGCACACGGCCGCCGGCGCATGATGCTTCAGGCGCTCCACCAACTCCGCTACTTGCTCAAAACCTCCGCCAAGCGAGAACTCCGCCCCCGCCGTGTTCTCAATCAGAATATGAAAGCCGCTTCCCTGCCACGGCAGCCCATCCATCGCGCGCTCAATCGAATCTGCCGCCAACTTCAATCCTTCATCGCGCGTCAATCCCTTCCACGATCCCGGATGCAGCACCAGGTACTCTGCTCCCCAGGCCAACGCCCGCTCAATCTCACCGCGAAACGCCGCCACGCTCTTTTCTCTGATTTCTGATGACTGGCTGCACACATTCACCAGGTAGCTCGTGTGGATCACCAGCGGCCCCACGTCGAGCTTCGCCCGCAGCGTGCGCATTCGCTCGGCCTGTGCGGGGTCAACCTTCGGCGCGCGCCACATGCGTGGGCTCGAAGAGAAAATCTGGAAAGTGTTCGCGCCAATCTCCCGCGCGCGTTCCACTGCGTTCGACGCTCCGCCCGCCGTCCCCAGATGCACCCCTATTCGCTTGGTCATGCGATCAGTCTAATGGGTCGCGGGCGCTGCTTTCTCCCCGCTCACTGCGGTGGAGACTGGGTCTGCGTTTGTGCCGGAGCCGTCACGATCCGCGCCTCGGAACCGAACTCGTGGTAGTTCGTAAACGCTACGTCGTTCAACTCCGTCTTGATCGGCCACGAACTCTGGTCTTCGGCCCCGGTTACCTGCACGCCATCGAGGCCCGTTGACGCATAGCGGGTGGGCACCGGAAACTGGGAAAAAGCCACGCCTCTTATCGGGCAGATATATCTGCGGCCCGAGATCGTCACCGGCCCATAATCCACCGCGATTTCAGCACGCATCGCGTCGTGCGGCGCCGCCATATCCGCGATCTGGCTCAACCGCAGAACGGCACCTGTCTCCGGATCGATCGCGATCTCGCCATGATAGGCAGAAAGAACTCCCTGCGACTTGCTTCTGACCGCGACGCCCACCACAAAGTGCGAATCGGCCTGCGGTACGGCGTAGGAGAACACAGCCGCCCGCCCGCCCGCGCCCTGCTCCCACCGCAACCATTTCACCTTGCCGTCGAGTGCGTCGCCCACAACCACGCTCAGGACTGGCCCGAACTCACCACTCGTCGTGAGCACCAGCGGAGACTCCTGCTTCAGCCTGCCCACGTTCTCATAGGGAACCTCCTTCCCGTCGCGGTAGGTAACAATCCTCGTAAACGCGCCTGCTGGGCGAAACATCACTCCTGCACCTCCAGCAGAAGAGATCGGTTGCGAAGGATCATTCTCAAAGTGGGTCGTGATGCGCGTCGCATAGAAGTCGGGCAATCGCGGGATCGTGTTCGCCACATACTCCACGGCAAGCTTAATGATCTGTAGTTGGGTCTTGACGTCCGGGCGCGGGTCACGAACCACATCGGCCGCCGGCGGATCCAGAAAAGCCGACATATCGGAGAGTTTCACGAGCTGCACATGTGTATGAGCGCCAGGAAACTCCGTTTCCCATCGCGCCAGCCTTGCATGGCTCACTCGCTCGGTCAATTGCACATCTTTGAGTTCGCTGGCCGCCTTGCCGTCTGGCTTGCCTTGCAGCCTTCCCAGCAGCTGTTCCATTTGACCGATGGAGAGAGTTTTAGCGGCCGCTGCCGGCCGCGCTGAACCGAACAGGACAAGCGCGGCAACCGCGATCAGACATCGACGGCGATTCATATAGGGAATCCTACTCTTGCCGCCTCAACCGGTTAAGGGACTTCGCTCCGCTCAGAGCGCCGCTTTGTTTTATCGGCCGATCCCGGGCACCAATGCTCTCCCGGCTCGAAGAAAACCTCCGCGGCGTAACCCTCGAACTAACCCCGGAAGATTTGCGCGCCCTCGAAGATGCATCATCTGCAATCAAGGTCGAAGGCGATCGCTACCCGGCAACGCACCAGAAACTGATTGATCGCTAACCTTCGAGCGCCGATGCTTGCTCGTTCAGGATGAATGAGGCCAATGCAGCCGCATCCGACGGCTCATTTCGTCGCGATGATTCCGGGGCTGCACCACTGCGCGATAAGGACGCCGTCGTCCTCGGCCAGCATGCGCAGTTCATCGATGATGCTGTTCAGCTCGGCTGGTGTCGCGATGTCGGAGCGATGAATGACAGCTGAAGCTTCGGCAAAGGTAAGCTCCCAAAGACGTTTCTCCGGCCCGCGAAAATACGCGGGCTGCTCGAGGCGAACCTGAACGGATTGAAAGCCGGCATGGGACGCGTCGGTTGGCATCCGGGCCCCGTAGTCATAGCTCACGCCCAATGCGTCTCCCACCGCTTGACCGATCTCAATGGAGCGTGTGATTGCTGGAGACTTGGCGGAGCTGAAGATGCTCGATATCCGAATATCCTGGCAGACGAGGACACCGCCGGGCCGGAGAAGGCGATAGGCTTCGCGAAGAACTTTTTGGGGCTCGGTGAGATGGCAAAGGAGAAGGCGCATGTGCACGAGGTCGAAGCTTTCATCGGGAAATCCGGTGTCGTAGGCGCTGGCTTCGATGTAATCGATTGGCAGGTGCTCGCATTTGGCGCAATGCCATTTGGAGACGACCAGCTGATCTGGATTGACGTCCGCCGCGACCACCGAGCCCATGGGCCCGACCTGTGCGGCCATCCAGCAAGAAACCGCGCCGATGCCGCATGCCAGATCCAAGGCGCGCGTTCCGGGGCCGAGCCCTGCGTCGAGAAGCATCTTGCGGGTTGACGGTCCATAGACCTCATCGAGCAGGCGCAGCCGATCTGCCGCAGCCTCGCCGGTTCCGAGCACATAGACGTCGCTCGCAGTGCCTTTGGCGCCTTCTGCCATAAAGGTTGACTCCTTGATCAAATGGGTTGGGCCCGATTGTTTCCTGGCTTGGGGAAGCGCTTGGAGGGCCTGATCATAACAGGCGGAATTGAGGCACGGGAAGATCAAATACAAACGGCCCCGAAAACGAGAGAGAGGGGGGGGGGGCGCATCATTTTCGCCTGATCTTCGCCAATCCGCTATAATCCCTGAATGGACTTTCAGCTCGTTACCAGCTACTCCCCCAAAGGCGATCAGCCGCGGGCCATCGACCAGCTTATGGAGGGGCTCAGTGCGGGCGAGAAGCACCAGGTGCTGCTGGGCGTCACCGGCTCAGGCAAGACCTTCACCATGGCCAAGGTCATCGAGCAGTCCAACCGGCCGGCTCTGATCCTCGCGCACAACAAGACGCTGGCTGCGCAGCTCTATCACGAGTTCAAGCAGTTCTTCCCTTCGAACGCGGTCGAGTACTTCGTCAGCTACTACGACTACTACCAGCCGGAGGCGTACATTCCCGCCGGCGACCTGTACATCGAAAAGGAAGCCACGATCAACGAGGAACTCGACAAGCTGCGGCTCTCGGCCACGCGTTCACTCTTCGAGCGCCGCGACGCCATCATCGTGAGCTCGGTGAGTTGCATCTACGGTCTCGGCTCGCCCGAGGCGTACTTCGGCATGTTGCTGCTGCTTGAGAAGGGCCAGCGCATCAGCCGCAAAGACATCACGCGCCGCCTCGTCGAGATTCTCTACGAGCGCAACGACACGGACTTCCGCCGCGGAACCTTTCGCGTGCGTGGCGATGTGATTGAAGTCTTCCCCACGTACGACGAAAACGCCTATCGCATCGAGCTCTTCGGCGACGAGATCGATACCCTTTCCCAAATTGACCCGCTCTTCGGCACGGTCAAGCAGAAGTTTTCGCGGCTGCCCATCTATCCCAAGAGTCATTACGTCGTCCAGCCGGAGCGCAAGGCCGAGGCCGTCGACTCGATTGTTGCGGAGTTGAATGAGTGGGTCGCGCACCTCGAGTCCGAGGGTCGCGCGGTGGAGGCGCAGCGCGTCCACCAGCGCACTCGCTTCGATCTCGAGATGATCAAGTCCATGGGTTACTGCCACGGCATCGAGAACTACTCTCGCCACTTCAGCGGGCGCCTGCCAGGCGAGCCGCCGCCTACGCTGCTCGATTACTTCCCGCGCGACTTTCTGCTCTTCGTCGATGAGAGCCACGCCACCATTCCGCAGGTGCACGGCATGTGGCACGGTGACCGCAGCCGCAAGCAAACCCTTGTCGACTACGGGTTCCGCCTGCCATCGGCCATGGACAATCGTCCGCTCAAGTTCGAGGAGTTCGAGAACCGCATTCATCAGACGATCTACGTTTCGGCCACACCGGGACCGTTCGAGCTCACGCGGTCGGCCGGCGTCGTCGTTGAGCAGGTCATCCGTCCCACAGGCCTCGTCGATCCCGAAGTCGAGATTCGCCCGGTGAAAGGCCAGATCGACGATCTGCTCGCCGAAATTCGTGACCGTGCCAACCGCAATGAGCGCGTGCTGGTAACGACCCTGACTAAACGCATGGCCGAAGACCTCGCCGGCTACTACACCGAGGTCGGCGTACGCTGTCGCTATATGCACTCCGAGATTGAAACGCTGGAGCGCGTAAAGCTCCTTGCCGGGCTGCGCAAAGGCGAATTCGATGTGCTCATCGGCATCAACTTGTTGCGCGAGGGGCTCGATCTGCCCGAGGTATCGCTGGTGGCCATCCTCGACGCGGATAAGGAAGGCTTCCTGCGCTCCGCCGGGTCGCTGATCCAGACCATGGGCCGCGCCGCAAGGCACCTGGAGGGTAGGGCCATTCTCTATGCCGACAAGATCACGGACTCCATGCGCCGCGCAATGGACGAGACTGATCGCCGCCGCGCGATCCAGCGCGCCTACAACGAGGAGAACGGCATCACGCCGCAATCCATCCTCAGCCATGTGGAGATGGGCCTGGCTTCCATCCTCAAGGCCGAGTACGGCGATATCGAGGTGGAGGAGGCGGCCGCCATGCCCGAATTCAAGAACCAGCTCGAACTTGACGCCTACATCGTCAAACTCGAGGCCGATATGCGCGAAGCGGCTAAAAGGTTTGAATTCGAGAAGGCCGCCCGCCTGCGCGACACCATCAAGGAGCTACGCGACAAGGAATTCCTGTTTGGGTAATCGTGCCCGATCACCCGGAATTTGCCTTCGCAGGCAACCAAAACGATGATGGTAACCATCTGAGGTAGTGAGATAGTACACGCTTTCCGGCCCTGCGAGGCGGGTCGAATACGCTACCCAGGGCCCAATGGCAACCATCCTCATCGTGGACGACGATCCCCTCCAGGCATCTTTAATGATGTCGCTTCTGGGACGTCATTTCGGCAATGTGTGCAGAGTGAACGATGCTGCCGAGGCACTTTGTCTGATTGAGCAGCCCGACTTCGCCAGCAAGCTCAACCTGGTCATTACCGGACATCGCATGACCGGAATCGGCGGCCCTGCCTTTGTGGCCGAGTTGCACGCGCGGAAGCCGGACTTGCCGGTGCTTGTTCTGAATGCGAGTGGCGCCGTTTCCTCCGATTACAAAGACGAACAGGTCGTCTTCCTGCCCCACCCCTTCGGCGGTGACAAGATGTTGGCTGTCACGAGCCAGATCCTCGCGGAACGCAAGCCTGCGATCGCATAATCAGCAAACCCAATCAATCCTGCCCTGCAGGCACTGCTAGTGTGAGCCAAATCACACGCGGAACTCCTATCATGGATGGAGAATAAGCTCGTCCGTTGGGAGGTCACCGGCCTCCAGCGTGCGTGCGAGAATGAACGTGGGGTCATAATGGCCACTTTTGGCAGCTTTTGTCTTCTTATCGCTTTAGTTCTGGCCGCCTACAATCTATTCGCGGGAGCTGTGGCGTTGCGGCTGATTGCCACTGGCCGACCGTCCCGAGTCTCACCAGAGCGGCTGGCCGATACCGCGCGCCGCGCTGGAATCGCCGGCTTTATAGCCGTCACAGGCGCCGCGTTTGCCCTCATCTGGTCGGTCTTTACCAACGATTTCTCCATCACTTACATCCTCGAGCACTCCAACCGGGCGCTGCCAATTCCATACAAGTTCGCGGCTTTGTGGAGCGGCCAGGAGGGTTCGCTGCTTCTTTGGGCCTGGCTGCTCGGAACCTATGGCTTCGTCCTTCGCCTGCGCCACAAAACGGACGTGAAGCTTTACGCCTATGCGGGCACGATTCTGTCGGGCATTCAATTGTTCTTCCTGGCCGTGCTGGTCTTTGCCGCACCTCCGTTCGCGCTGCTGAAGGGCGCCATCCCCGACGATGGCAACGGGCTCAATCCACTGCTGCAATACCCGGAGATGGTGATTCACCCACCGATGCTTTATCTCGGCTACGTGGGCTTCTCGGTTCCCTTCGCCTTCGCGCTGGGCGCACTCATGATGCGCTATCCCGGCGAGAAATGGATCCGGATTACGCGCACCTGGACCATGGTGACGTGGCTGTTTTTGACCTGCGGCATCTTTCTCGGCATGCACTGGGCTTACGCGGTGCTCGGCTGGGGCGGCTACTGGGGCTGGGATCCGGTAGAAAACGCGAGCTTCATGCCGTGGCTCACCGGAACCGCTTTTCTGCACTCGGTGATGATGCAGGAGCGCAAGGGCATGATGAAGAGCTGGAACGTGTGGCTGATCTTCTCCACGTTCCTGCTGACCATGCTCGGCACTCTGCTCACCCGCGCCGGTCTCGTAAGCTCGGTGCACGCCTTTGCCCAGTCGTCCATCGGCACATGGTTCGTAGTCTTCATGGGCATTGTGCTTGCGGTCTGCATCTTCACTTACATTCTGCAGCGCGGGCACCTCAAGACAGAGCATCATATGGAATCGCTGGTGAGCCGCGAGTCGAGCTTCCTCTTCAACAATCTCGTGCTGCTGACGGCCTGTTTCGTGATTCTGTGGGGCACGCTGTTCCCCATCATTTCGGAATACGTGCAGGGCACCAAGGTGACGGTGGGCGCGCCGTTTTATAACCGCGTCGCTGTGCCCATCGGACTGTTTCTCGTGTTTCTTACAGGCGTGGGTCCCCTTTTGCCGTGGCGCTCCTCATCGTTCAAGGCAATCAAGCGCAACTTTGTTTTGCCGATCATTGCGCTTTGGGCAACCGTGATCGTCTGCCTCGCTGTGGGCGTGCGGCCCTGGAAAGACGGCGCGCTCGACTCCGGCAGCTTCTACGCGGTCGTAGCATTTGCGGTGGCAGCGGCGGTGCTCACCGCAATCATCGCGGAGTTTCTGCGCGGCGCCGGCGTTATCTCGCGACAGACTCATCGCAATCTCTTCGCGGCAACTTGGCTACTCACGCGGCGCAATACAAGGCGCTATGGCGGCTACATCATTCACATCGGCGTGGTGGTGGTCGTGATCGGTCTCGCCGGCTCAGCGTTTAACCGCAGCATCGAAAGCGAAATGGGCCTGCACAGCACGATGCAGATCGGACCCTACACGCTGGAGTGCACCGGCTTCACGCAGGACTCAAACACTAACTACAACTCCGATTACGCGGTTCTGGATGTCCAGCAGGGAGGCAAGAAAGTCTTCCAGATGACTCCGGAGCGGCGCTTTTACCTCGCCAGCGGCCAGCCGCAGACCATGGTTGCCATTCATTCGGTTCCCGAATGGGATCTGTACGTGGTGTATGAAGGCACGAACCCCGATACGGGCCAGCCTATTATCAAGGCGTTTCTCAATCCACTGGTTGGCTGGATCTGGTTCGGCCTCGTAATCATTGTCGGCGGGACCTTCATTGCGTTGGTTCCCAGCCTGACGCCGGCAACTGCAACATTGCGCGTGCCCGCTGTGCAGGCGACGCCCATGGCCCCTGCGCTCAAGGGAGGCGACTGATGGGTGCTCCCGCACGCTTGAAGTTTTGGGCAAGAGCTGTGGCGCTCCGCGCTTCAAGGTCTTGGTTGAGAACGGCGGAAGCCTCTCTGATAGCGGTCGCCATCTGCTTTTCGCTTGGCGCCTCTGCTCCCACGTCGCGCCTGAATACCATGAGCCATCAGCTCATGTGCCAGTGCGGATGTGCGCAACTTCTTGGGGAATGCGATCACGTTGGATGCCCCGATCGCGACAAGGAACTTTCAGAATTGACGACGGACATTGCCGCAGGCATGACCGATCAGCAAGTGACGGACGAGTTTGTCGCCAAATACGGCGCAACGGTGCTGGCTGCACCGACGACGAAGGGATTCGATCTGGTGGCATGGATCGCTCCCTTCGCGGTGTTCGCCGCAGCATTGCTGGGAACGATCCTGCTGATCCGGCGCTGGGGCGGATTGGGATTTGAGCGGCGCGCACAGGCGGCGGGCGCCGTTGCGCAGAGCGCCGATCCAGAAGAGCAGGAGCGACTGGATCGCATTCGCCGGGAGACCGGCAGCAACGACGGAGGATTTGAGCCATGACCGAAACGGAAGGCCTGATTGCCGGAGTGCTTCTTCTTTTCGCACTCTTTCTGTACACCTTCTGGCCGGAAAACGCTTTTGCCAGCCAAAAGGAAAAAACACGGCTCGATTTTCTTCTGGAGCGCAAGGATCAGCTCTATGAGAATCTGCGCGATTTGAACTTCGAATTCCGCGCGGGCAAGTATCCCGAAGAAGATTTCGAGAGGCAGCGGGCGCAGCTTGAGCACGAGACGGCGCAACTACTGGCCGAGATCGATCTATTGCAGGGACTAGGGGCGTAGGGACTTGGGCGTAAGATGAGCGGCCAATGAAGGGTTACGACACGAAATGAAATTGATGAGAACTCTTGCGGGCGTTTTGGGATTGAGTTTTTTGTTTGCCGCCGCGTTGGCTCACGCAGCCACCGTAAACGGAACCGTCACGAACATGACCACCAACAAGCCTGCGGCCGGCGACACGGTAACGCTGCTGGAGCCGATGTCGGGCATGAGCGAAGTGGGCCATGCGACGACCAATGCGCAGGGCCGCTACACTCTGAATTTGCCAGGCCAGGTTCCGTACCTGGTACGCGTGACGCACCAGGGCGCGGAGTATTTTATTGCCGCCCCGCAAGGTGGAGGAACCGGCGACATTTCGGTATACGACGTGGCGGCGAAGGTGGAAGGCATCACCATCGCCGAGCACGTGACCGGAATCGAAACCGATAACGGGCAGCTCCGCGTCGTTGAACGCTACGACATTCACAACGCCAGTTCTCCGCCGCGCACGCAGTGGAGCAAGCAGTCCTTCCAGGTGATTCTGCCTGACGACGCCGTGGTGGGTGATGCATCGGCGCAACGGCCAGGCGCGAGCAGCCTGCCGACCAGCGTGAAGCTCAATCCCGACGGGCCCAAGGGCCATTACTCCTTTGATTTTCCCATCCAGCCGGATCAGGAAGCCAAAGGCACGCTCTTCCAGGTTCAATACGATCTGCCATACAGCAGCGGGAAACACAGCTTTCATTCGCAGGTGACACTGCCGGCGGATACGATCTGGGTGGTGCTCCCAAAATCGATGACATTCACAGGAGGAAGCGGTTCGGGCTTTGAATCTTCGCCGCAGGATCCGAGCGTGCAAACATTCCTGGCGCGCAACGTTGCCTCCGGGAAAGCGCTTGAATTTTCGGTCGCCGGCACGGGCTCGTTCGCTCGCGATGACCAGAACGGCCAGGGCGGACAATCGGGCGACACCGGTGGACAAGGGGCCGCGCCCGGCAGTCAACCCGGCGGTGGCATTGGCGAACCAATCAACACGCCCGATCCGCTTTCGAAGTACAAATGGTGGATTTTGGGCGGGCTGGCGTTGCTGCTCGCGGCCGCAGCGGCATTTTTGCTACGAAAGCCCGCGACGGCAGAATCGGTCGTTTCATCGACAAGTGGCGTGACAGCGTCTTCCGGAGTCTCGCATCTTCATTCGGCGCCAAGTCTCGGGGGAAGTTCGCCGGCTGCGAAACACTCCGCAATTCTGAGTGTGCTTAAGGAAGAACTCTTCGCGTTGGAGAGCGAGAAGATCGCGGGAACCTTGTCCGCAAGCGAATACGCCGAGCAAAAAGCGGCCCTCGAGACCGTGCTGAGACGGGCACTGAAGAAGAGCTAGGTTTCAGGGGTCAGGGGCCGGGGATCAAAGAAAAGCATCTAGCGATGCTTCTCGCGCCGTTCGTTCCGTTCCCGACCCTCCCTTGTATCCTTCATCAATGAAGACTCTTCTTCGAACGCTGCTTTCTTTATCTCTCATCGTCTGGCTGGGTGCTGAGGTCTTTTTCCCGATCGTTGCCGCGATTACTTTCAACACCCTCCAGCCAGACACGCATACCGCCGGAACCATCGTCGGCCAACTGATTCGCATCCTGCATGGGATGGGATTAGTTTCGGGCATGGTGGCGCTGGCAGTGATGGCGCTGGCTCCGGCATGGGGAATCTATAAGCCGCGCGCGGTGCTCGTTCCGATGGCTTTTGTCGTGTTGATGATCGCGCTCACCGTTTACTCGCAGTACGGGATCATTCCCGCGATGGAGCGCGACCGCATTGCCGCGGGAGGGAGCATTGACACGGCCACGCCCGCCGATGCGACGACAGCGCACTTCAACAAGCTGCATAACCGAAGCGAGTTTGTGGAAGAGTCCATCCTTCTGCTGGGGCTGGCCACTGTAGTGCTGATGGCGAGAGCGGAAAGCACGCGAGTTTGAAACTCAAATGATCGATGGAGGGATGCGTTCATGGGGCGTGAAGCGCACTGCCTGTGCGAATGGAATGGCGAAACTGCGCGGGTCAAAGCGCTCGTCGAGCCTCCGGAACTGATTCTGCGCGGCGAAATTCGCCGCAGACTTCCCTTCTCCGAACTGCGCGACGTGCGAACAGAGGGCGCCGCGCTTCGCTTCACATTTGGCAGCGACGTCGTGACCCTGATGCTGGATGCGGCGACTGCGGAGAAATGGGCAAAGTCGATTCTGACGCCGCCTCCCAGCCTAGCGAAGAAATTGGGGATCACGCCTGAATCGACGATCTGGGTGATTGGAACGGTCGACGACGCGGCACTCGAGACTGCGTTGGGCGAAGCGAGAAGGACGTCGCGCAAGGGCGCGGATGTGATTGTAGCGCGCGTGAATACAGCGGTAGAACTGGCGCGAGCGTTCAAGTCGGCGGCAAAGGAAACCAAGAACGGCGTCCCCATCTGGATTGTTTATCGCAAAGGCCCCGCAAATGCGATCGGCGAGGCGGATGTGCGCTCGGCTGGTCTGGCCGCAGGAATCGTCGACGTCAAGGTCGCGTCGGTTTCGCCGCAGCTGACGGCGCTCAAATTTGTGCGGCGCAAAAACCCGGCGACGAAGTAAATCTCAAGACAGGCAGGAGGTCCGAATTGGGGCAGCTGATTCAGTGGAACATGCTCTCGCTCGATGGCTACTTTGAGGGCGCGAAGAGTTGGGACGTCGAGTGGTTCTTCCCGTTCTTCAACAGTGAGCTTGCGGCCTTTTCAATGGAGCAACTGCGGCAGGCTGAAGCGCTGCTGTTTGGCCGCGTCACCTACGAAGGGATGGCCGCGCATTGGAAGACGGCGACGGGCGAAGACGCCGACTTCATGAATAAGCTGCCAAAGTTGGTGGCTTCGGAGACTCTGGAGGCCGCCGACTGGAACAATACACAAATCGTCAGGGGAAACGTGGTGACCGAGATCCAGGCGATCAAGGAGCGGGCGGGCGGGCCGATCTTCGTGTTCGGCAGCGCGAAGCTGAGTGCGACACTGTTCGAAGCGGGGCTGTTCGATGAAGTGCGCCTGGCCCTTTTACCGATCGTGATCGGCAACGGTGCGACGCTATTCGGGCGGAGTTTACCGCAGGCCAAGATGAAGCTTCTGGAGACGCGGCCAACGTCAAACGGATGCGTGATTCTGCGCTACGAGCCGGAGTAAGGCGAATGTTAGCCTTCTCACGAAAGTGTTTGCGATGCCAGAGCAACCTGAAACACCATGTGCTCCTTCCACGCCGGTGAACGATCCTGCCGCGGTCCACGATCGCGTTGCTGATGGGCGGATTTCATGGGCCGGGCCGCTGCTGCTGTTGTCGGCCCGGTCAGTGTTGCTGATTGCGGCCCAGGCGCTGGTTGCGTTGATTTTGATGGAGCGAGGACAGGCGGCGCCATGGCGCGCGGCAGGCGACTGGTGGGGCGTCTACGCCAATGTGGCGGATATCGGCTGCCTCGTCCTGCTCCGTTCTTTCACCCGCCGCGAGGGCATTAAATTCCGCGACCTTCTGGGAACGGTAAGAATGCGCCGCGGCCACGATCTCTGGCTTGGACTGGGATGTTATCTCCTGATTTTTCCCGTCTTCTTCGCTAGCACCTGGTTTGCGAAGAGCTTGTTCTTCCATGCCGATCCCAGAGTTGCAGTCGGATATCTTTCCAGATTTCATACTTTGCCGCTTTGGGCAACGATTTACGGCGTCTGCCTGTGGTGGACGATCTGGTCGCCGGCCGAGGAGGCAACGTATCAGGCGTACGCGCTGCCTCGGATCGAGGCGCTCACCCGGCATCAATGGGCGGCGGTTCTGCTTGTTGGCTTTTGTTGGGCGGCACAGCACTGCGCTTTGCCTCTGATTCCGGACTGGCGCTACCTGGCATTCCGGTTCGTCTCCTTTTTTCCCGGCGTGCTCTGCCTGATGGCCGTCTATCTGCGCACTCGACGCCTGACGCCCGTTATTTTTGCACACTGGCCGATGGATATCGCCGCCGCCATATTCCACGTTATCTACTGACGGTGCGCCAGCGAAGACTCTTGTGATCTGAATGCTCCGCGGGCAGCGCACCCTCACTCTTGTATGATCGGGAAGGCCCGCCCGCGCGATAAATTCCGAGCTGCGGCCACCATGGAACGATTATGAAGACCGGCATCATCGGCCTGCCGCAGGTGGGCAAGACTTCGCTCTTTAAGATTCTGACCAAAGCCAAGATTGACGAGCACGGCCGCGCGAACCCACGCGAGGCGCACATTGGCGTGGCGCGCGTACCCGATGAGCGTCTGGAAAAGTTGTCGGCCCTCTATTCCCCCAAAAAGACGACCTTTGCATCGGTGGAGTTTGTTGACGTTGCGGGCATCGGGCAGGAAGCGCTGAAGGAGACTGCGTACCTGACGAACCTGCGCAACGTGGATGCGCTGATTCATGTGCTGCGGGCGTTCGAGAACGACGCCGTCCCGCAGGAGGGGCCGATTGACCCGCTGCGCGACGCCAAGAACGTTGAATTTGACCTGATGCTCAGCGACCTTGGCCAAGTTGAAAAACGGATGGAGCGCGTCGAGAAAGATATGAAGAAAGGCCGCACCAGCGAATTGGAGCGGGAACAAGCGCTTCTGGTCCGGTCGAAGGAAATGCTGGAAAAGGAAATTCCACTGCGCGCCATGGAGATGACTGCGGAAGAGAAAAAGCTCATCCGCGGCTTTATGTTCCTGTCGCAAAAACCGATCCTGTATGTGCTAAACGTCAGTGAGAGCTCGACGCTGGGCGCCGATCTCGAATTCGCAGTGAACCGCTACAAGTTGGATGCGATTGCGAGCCGGCCCAATGCGGGCGCGATGGCCATCTGCGGCAAAGTTGAGGCGGAATTGGCGGACATGGACGACGCCGAAGCTGCCGACTTTCTGGAGAGCTACGGCCTGCACGAAAGCGGCCTGGTACGGCTCATCCGGAAAAGCTACGAACTGCTCGGGCTGATCAGCTTCTTCACTGCAGGCGAAGACGAGTGCCGGGCGTGGACGGTGCCGGCAGGCTCCAAGGCTCCGCAGGCAGCCGGTGCGATTCATTCCGACCTGGAGCATCATTTCATCCGCGCCGAAACCATTCGCTGGGATAACCTGCTGGATGCGGGCTCGGAGGCTGCAGCGCGCTCCAAGGGCACCCTGCGCCTGGAAGGCAAAGAGTACATCGTGCACGACGGAGATGTGCTGCACATAAGACACAGCGGGTGAAGAAGCAGGCATTAGCCGTTAGCTATTATCTAGGTGCGTGCCAGTTGGGGCTGTTCGTTCAAACGGCAATTCTTGCGCGTGGTTAATCGACTGAACGATGCTGACGACCTCTCTCATTCTCGGAACGATTGCTGCATTGGCAGATGTGGCCGGCGGCCTTGTGCTGGTGCGCGCGCGAGGCGTAGAACGCTATCTGCGCTACTTTGTGGCGCTGGGAGCAGGGTTCCTGATGGCTACGGCGTTGCTGGAGATGACGCCGGAGAGCCTGCGGCTGAATGCTCGGCTGGCTCCGGCTCTCATCATGGGCGGTTACTGCGTGATGCATCTCCTCGAGCACACGATCAACGCGCACTTTCACTATGGAGAGGAAACACACGGCGGTGAATTCGTCTCCGCGCGAACAGGCTACTCGGTACTGGGCGGCCTAAGCGTGCATGCGCTCTTTGATGGCGTGGCCATAGGATCGGGATTCGCGCTTTCTAACTGGCTGGGGTGGCTAATCTTTCTAGCGATCCTGCTGCATAAGGCACCGGAGGGTTTCACCATGGCCAGCGTAATGTTGGCAAGCGGGCGAAGCCGCAGGACGGCCTTCTGGTCCGCAGTAGCGCTGGCCGGCGCCACGCTGGTGGGCGTACTGGTGATTCAGCTTGTTCCGCGTTGGGTTCCATTTGGGCTGCCGGTTTCAGCGGGAGTTGCGCTCTATGTGGCCGCGACCGACCTTGTACCCGAGGTGAATCGGGAACCGGGCATTCGCATGGCGCTGGTGTTCTTTGCCGGCGTGGCCGGGTTTCTGCTGCTGCGCATGCTGCTGCCTCAGATGTAGATCGGCCGGATGTCTCATCGCTCAGCGAATGGCCCTCGCCGGACGATATGCTATCCGATGTGGCGTATTGCGTAGCACCTATTCTGGAAGAGGTCGGAAGCTCACGGCGGGCACGCAGGCGCATTCCATTCGATTTTCTGGGATCACTGATTTTTGCGGCACTCGGGTTCCTCGTGATGGGCTACCATCCGGGGCTCGAGGATGACGGAATCTATCTAACGGCAGTCAAGGCCGACCTGAATCCGGCCCTCTTTCCCTACAACACCAAATTCTTCCGGCTGCAGATGGAAGCGACGATCTTCGACGGATCGATGGCGCACTTCGTCCACTGGACTCGGATTCCGCTGGCGTGGGCGGAGCTCATTTGGCAGTGGGCCGCTCTTTTCTTGATTCTCTGGACAGTGAAAAAGATTGCGAACCGGCTCTTCGAAGAAGAGCCGGCGCGATGGGGCGGAGTGGCATTGGTTTCGGCCATGTTCACGCTGCCTGTGACCGGAACCGCGCTCTACATGGTCGACCAGCATCTGCACCCGCGCACGCTGGCGACGGCAATGATTCTGCTGGCCGTCTGGCGCATCCTCGATGAGAAACGATGGCAGGCAGTCCCGCTCCTCCTCGTGGCATTTTTACTGCATCCAATGATGGCGGCGATGGGGATTTCGTTTTGCTGTTTTCTTACTGTGGTCCTGATGGGACGGGTGCATGAGCGGGTGCAAGGATGGAAAACCTCGATGGCTGCAATTGTGCCTTTGGGTTGGATCTTCGAGCCGGGCAATCCGGGCTGGCGCAAAGCGCTGGACACGCGGACCTACGAAACCCTCTACAAGTGGACGTGGTACGAGTGGCTGGGCGCGCTGGCGCCGCTTGTTCTCTTCTGGCTCGTATGGCGCTATGCCCGCAGGCACGGAACAATAATGTTGGCGCGGTTTGCGCTGGCGGTTCTCATTTACGGTGTCTTCCAACAGGCTTTGGCGATGGCGCTGCTTTGGCCCGGCTTTCTGGTGCGCGTGACGCCGCTGCAGCCCATGCGCTATCTGCACCTGGTCTACTTCTTTCTCGTGCTCGCCTCCGGAGGCCTGCTGGGAAAGTTCGTCATGAAACGAAGTGCCTGGCGTTGGGCGGCGTTTCTGCTGATTGCGAATGGCTGCATGTTTGCGTGGCAGCGCGCGGAGTTTGCGCCGAGCCAGCACCTTGAAATGCCGTGGGTGCAGGCCGCCAATCCCTGGCTGCAAGCCTTCGCGTGGGTCCGCGCGAATACGCCAGAGAACGCCTATTTCGCAGTCGATCCGCACTATCTTGAAGCGACCGGCGAAGATTACCACAGCTTTCGCGCGCTGGCTGAACGAAGCCAACTGGCCGACACGGTAAAGGACGGGTCCGTGGTCACGCTTGTTCCGGAGCTTGGACCGGACTGGGTGCGACAGACTGAGGCCGAGGAAGGATGGCCCAGCTTCAGGCTTGGTGACTTCGAACGTCTGAAAACGGAATTCGCCGTCGACTGGGTGCTGGTGGACAATCCGGCGCCCGATGGCCTCGCCTGCCGCTGGCACAACAATACGCTGGCGGTCTGCCAGATTCCCTGAGCTTGAATCGCGGTGTGCGAAACGCGGCCATTGCAGGTTGCGGCTACATCCGCGAGAATAAGAAGGTCACCATTCTTCTGCACGGGCACCGATCATGCTTAATCTTACCCAGCGACTGATTCTCGGCTGTGTGCTCTTGGCCTGCCTGACGGTGGGACTGGTCGCGATTGCCCATAAAGCGCTGGCCGCGAGCGGGCAGCTTCATCTGGGTTATGCGGTGGCCATCATTGCTTCGCTGATTGCGGCAGCGACAATCTTCTTTGTGTTGAAACCCATCGACACACTGGCCGGCGATGCGCACCGCATTGCTCAGGGCAACCTGGAACACCGCGTGGAGTGGAAAAGCCGCGACAGCTTTGGCGTGATTGCAGGCGAGCTGAGCCGGATTGCGGTACGGCTGCGCGACGTGCGCGATACCGAGGCCGGCCGGCGGCAGATGGAGTTCCAGCTCTCTGACGCGGTGCTGCAATCGATCTTCGAGCCGATTATCGTGACGGATGGCAAGGGCCATGTCCTCAAGTTGAATCAGTCGGCATCAGAGCTACTGGGCGAGGCAGCCGGCGATCGCATGGCGCTGACGAATACGCCGGGGGGCGAAAAGATTCTGAGCGCGATCCAGGACGCCGTATCGATGCAGAAGGCGGTTGCCGCCGAGGGTGAATCGTCGATGCTGCCCATGCGGATCGGCGACCAGGCGCGCAGCTACCGCTTGCGCACCACGCCGATGCGCGACTCCGAGGGCAGGCTGCTGGGCGCAGTCACGACGCTTGAGGACGTGACGAGCCTGCGAGACACTGACCGCTTCAAGACGCAGTTCATCGCGGTCGCCAGCCGCAAGCTGCGCGATCCGCTGCTGCAGTTACGGCGCGGGCTGTACGCGCTGGCCCAGGGATTCAGCGGAGAGATGACCCCCTTGCAGACCGAACTGGTGGCACAAGCCAGCAAAGAGGCGGAAACCCTGGACGATCTGATGGCCGACCTGATTGGAGTGGCCGAACTGGACACCGGCAAGCGCGAGTTGAAGCCGGAGCGACTGCGGCCGTTGCAGGTGCTGAATGAAGCGCGCGACCGTTTCTGCGAGGAGGCTGCGCGGAAGCATATCCGAGTGGACGTGAGCGCCTATGCCGACCTGGCGGTGATCGAAGCCGATCGCCGTGCGATGCGGTCGATTCTGGATAATCTGCTCTCGAATGCGTTGCGTTACACGCCGGAGGATGGCGAGATTCTGCTGGCGGCGGAGGAGATCAAGAGCTTTGTGCAGTTCAGTGTGCGCGACACGGGACGCGGCATTGAGGCGGAACGACTCAGTTCGATCTTTGACCGGTTCAACACATTCTCAGAACAAGGAACAGGGCTCGGACTGTCGCTCGTTCGACGGCTCGTGGAGTCGCTCGGCGGCCAGATCGCCGTGGAGAGCCGGCTGGGCCACGGAGCGACGTTCCGATTCACGATTCCGGTTGCGGTAGCGCGGGAAGTGCAACATCCCGTCGAGGTGGGCTGAGCGATGGCCGAGATCGTTCTTGAGAGTAAGCCGGAGCCCGCCAAACTCCGCATCTACCTGGGTGCGGCGCCGGGCGTGGGCAAAACCTACTCGATGCTGAACGATGCCTACCTGATGCGCACCCAGGGCGGCAAAGACGTCGTGATCGGTCTGGTTGAGACCCACGGACGGAAGGAGACCGAGGATCAGATCCGGGATCTCGAGGTCATCCCGCAGAAGGTGATTCCCTATCGCGGCGTGAACCTGAAAGAGATGGATGTGGACGCGATCATCGCGCGGCATCCGCAGACGGTGGTGGTGGACGAGCTGGCGCACACCAACGTTCCCGGGAGCAAGAACCGCAAGCGGTACGAAGATGTGGTGGAACTGCTCGACGCCGGCATCAACGTGATGACGGCGGTAAACATTCAGCATTTGGAAACGCTGAACGACGCCGTCAATCGCTCGGCGAATACGACCATCCGCGAGACCGTTCCGGACAGCTTCGTCAAGCGCGCCGACGAAGTGGTGAACGTCGATCTGACCGTTGAGGAGTTGCGCAACCGGTTGCGTGGCGGAAAGATCTACGCTCCCGAAAAGGTGGAGCAGTCGCTGGCGAACTTCTTCCGCAAGGGCAACCTGAACCTGCTGCGCGAACTGGCGCTGCGCACCACTGCGGAGCAGGTAAGCAGCCGCGCATCGGAATACCGGCGCACCCAGGGGCTGGAGCAAGCACCGATTCCGGAAAAGGTGATGGTGTGCCTGAGCACGCGGCCTGGAACGGAGAGGCTGCTGCGCATCGGCGCAAGAATCGCCGGACGCCTGGCAACGAATTGGTATGCAGTCTATGTGACTCCGCCGGACGATAAGGGCCACAGCGATCCCGAGGCCTTTCATCGGCTGGAAGAATACATGCGCATGGCGCGGGACCTTGGCGCCAAGGTCGTTCAGCTCACCGACCGCAAGGTTGCCGACGCGCTAATCCGGTTTGCGCAACAGGAGAACATCTCGCACGTGGTCTTCGGGCAGTCAGCGCGGTCGCGCTTCGACATTCTGCTGCGCGGCTCGGTGCTGAACCGGTTCCTGTCGGAAGTACGCGACGTGACGGTGCAGGTTGTGCCGATGCAGAAGCCGCTGCGAAAGGCGTGATGCTTCGCTGAATTCATCGCTTCCATCAGGGAGCGTAAACTTAAAGGTAAAGTGTCCGTCTAAAAGGCCGGAACTCGAACAATCCATCGCACACGGGGAGGTGGCCTATGACTTCCCGATCTCTCATTTCTGGCGCGCGTTGCTGCGCGACCGCGCTCGCAGTGATCTTCACTGCCGGATCTCTTGCCGGGTGTGGCAGCAAGGCGCCGATCAGCCCCATCCCTCCTCCCAGTTCTCCGGGCACGCCTGCGAATATCACCGGAAACTGGGAACTGGCACCCAAGGTTACCTTGGGCTCTACAACTTCCATTGCTGTCTATCTAACTTCCAATGCGGGAAGCGTGTCGGGCATTGCCGAGGGTCCGCCGGCGGTCGACAATGTCTGTACTTCCAACGGCTGCTGCGGGACTCCCATCGGCGTTTTTAACAACGTGGCGCTAACCGGCACAGTCGATGCGGACGGCAACCTGAAGCTGGGAACCGCAGTCGGCGGAATCCCGGACTTCGCCATGACCGGCACGGTAAGCGGATCAACCCTTTCGAACGGCAGCTTTACGCTGAGTGGAACCTGCACCGCGCAGGGAACCATAACCGGAACCGAGTATGCGTCGCTCGACGGAACCTACGCCGGAACCCTGACGTCGCAGGCAACGGGGCAGAGCTATGCGGTCACGACGACTCTCGACCAAAGCAACGTACCAAACGCCTCAGGATATCTGAACCTTACAGGTACAGTGAGCGTGAGCGGCTATCCGTGTATCTCGTCCGGGACGACGCCGATCAGCTCAACCTTCCTAGGCAACGTATTCAATGCCGGCGTGAATCCTTCGCCGAACGCAACTCTTGGCTGGAGCGGCACTCTGTCTCCGGACGGCAAGACGATTGAGATCGACTACGGATTCACCCTGAACGGCAGCAGTTGCAACGACGACTACGGCACGGGCACGCTGACGCTGCAATAGCGGCGTCGCAGGTTGCAGGTTATCGATTCGCTGCTCCCTGCCTCTGACTCTCTGCATCATTCGCAGAAGACGCGGACTTTGGCTTTTTCTTCCTTGGCGTCGACGTCGACGGTGAGGTCACCGAGGTGGTCGATCAGCTCCTCGAGATTCTCCGGCTTGATTTGCGATAGCGTCAGCGGAACGCCGTGCTTGCTCAGGGTCTCGTCAAACTGATCGTGGGCCTGCTGAGGAATGAGGCTGGCGAGGCGGACACCGGCGCGAAGAAGCTGCATCGGCACACGGACGTTCACCGTCGTGGGCCCATTCTTCTCAGTGGACTCGACCAGGACGCGGAGATACTTCGCGTGGGTCTTGACGGTGGCGCCTTTATCGTTTCCAGCCCAGCCATTTGAGCCGGCAATGTTGCCAGTAAAGTTGGCGGTTTTGGCGGGCTCCGGCTCAAGCGCGGCGAGCAGACGCTCAGCCTCATCCGCGGTGATCTTGCCCGCGGCTAACATTTCCAGGATCTGACGGCGGTTTTCGTTCATGCGGTTCTCCTGAGGAAGTGAGTGAGTGAATAAGTGAACGAGTGAAACGAAACTTCGCGCTACAAGATGCGGACCAGGACTTTGTTGCCGTAGCGGTGACGCGAACGTCGGTGCCGCGAAGGCTCGACAGGATGTCCCAAAACACACGGACAACGCGGAAAGGGCCGACGCCGGTCGTGATGCTGATTGCACAGACAACGATGAGGAGGATCGGCGAAAGCAGGAGCAAGAGCAAGACCAGCGGAATCCAGAGAAGGATGAGGGGGATCCAGAGCCTCGTCATGTGGAAGTGCGGGTGGTCGATTTCGAGGACGGCGACGTTGGGAATCATTTGAGGGCCTCCAGTGCGCGGATGGCATCGGCAGCCGAAATCTCGCCGGTATTCAACTGCTCAAGGACTTCCGTGCGCGATGCGGAAGGATTGGTTTCGACGAATTCAAGCTGGCTGGCGATGCGATTGAGGCGTGCTTTGATGGTGGGATAGCTGACGCCGAAGGTCAGCTCCATGTCCTTAATGGTGCCGTGGGAACGGAGGAAAGCGATGACGAAGACCTGGTCTTCAAGGGTGAGGCGCGCGAGCTGGGGAAGGCTGAACTGGCCTTCGACGGCGATCTGTTTTTCCTGGATTTGGACTCGCTCAATGATGATCGGAGAGCCTTGGGCGATGCGGAGCAGGTCTTGCCAGTCGGAGGCGGGTTGGGGGGCGGGTTTGGGGTCAGTGGGCATGAAATGAAGCGGATTTCTCGACCGTTGGGATGACAATAATCAAGATTTTTAAGTTTGTCAATAGTATTTCTTAATATATCTTATTGCTCATGGATCCAGGAACAAGTTCCTAGCATTCGCTGCGGATTCACTAGTGAGTTAACAGCCTATTTACCGATGCGTTAACATCTAAGGTCTTGGTCCTATTGAATGAGCCCTCTGGATGGGCCTAAATTGAACCAAGAGTTGGGCAGTTTTGCGAATAAAGTTTTTCCCTGAGAAAAAGTGGGGAAGAACACATTCGGTGGGAGAACCAGCTTGACGTGGGTTCCCTGCCCTTGTTTGTGCGCGGATGCGGAGATTTGACTCATAGAGACATTGTGCGCGAAATGGTGGAAATCATCGGCAAACTTGGGGAAAGATTTTTGGCGCGTGTTTTCAGAGGGTTGGGGTGAGTTGGAATGGCCCTGCCTCTTGACAATAAAACTGGGTGGCCGCTGGGTCTCACTTTATTGGCTGGTCAAGGGCGGCGCGGCGACTAAGGACAGACGGCGCGATAGCGGACAGATCCAGGTCGCCACTTTCAGCAACATTGGATGCAAACACGGACTGAGCGACAGCGGCCGCAGGCAAATCGGCGCCAGACGCCTTTGCGGCATCCATGACCAGATCGAGGTCTTTGCTCGCCAGCCGCAGAGGGAATTCTGGCGAGTAGTCGCTGTCTTTGATCTTGCGGAACTTGCCGACAAACGCGGGAGGGACGACAGCTGTCTTGGAAAGGACATCGAGCAGAATATTGCGATCGATGTGAAGATGCTCTCCGAGCGAGACTGCCTCTGCGATTGCCTCCATATCGAGGCCCAGAAGAAGGTTGACTACGAGTTTCATTTGAACGCCTGAGGCGCCAGGCCCAATCAAGAACCACTGCTTGCCAATCGAATCGAAAATGGGGACACATCGCTCGAAGGTTTCCTTGTCGCCTCCGACAAGCAATGTGATGGTTCCGGCATCGACCGCGGGCGTGGACCCAGAGATGGCCACATCGAGCAGGCTCACGCCTCTGGTGCGGGCCGCATCGTGCAACTGACGCGACAGATCCGGCGAGATCGTGCTCATTTCAAGGATCACGGTTTCCGGTGCAGCTACAGAAAAGACGCCGCCCTTATCCAAGTAGACGGACCGAATGGCTGCATCATTTGCCAGAGAAGAAAGAACCAAATCCGAATGAGCAACGAGATCCGCAACGGACGGCGCAATGGCAATCCCTTCCTTGCGGATTTCCTCTGCAGGCTTTGGGCTGCGGTTCCATGCTTGAATACTCCAACCGCTTGCGTACAAGCGCCGCGTCAAATGGCTTCCCATGAGCCCGAGACCGACGAATCCAACTCGGACGTCAGCTTTCTTGAATTGTGTTGGTGGAGCGCTCATTCCGTATCCCCTTGGTCTACTCGTTGCCTATTCACCGACGGCGACGGACCTGCAGCCATGCGTTGAACTTATTCTGCCATTCCGGACATATCCGAAGCGATTCGGGACCAGGCGAGCGATGTTCATCGCGCGATTGGCAGTCATAGACGAGAGCGGTGCAGGGCGCAGTTGCGCGGACGGCTGATTACGGGACGGTGAAGGGGCGGGGGCCGTCGGCGGGAAAGAGGCCCGTTGGAGCGGCGACGGCGGAAGGCTGCTCGCGGAAGGTGTAGCGGACAAAAAACCCGACCGAAGCATAGGAGTAGTTGCGCGTGTTGTTGGCGGCGAAGTATGCGCCGGCGAACCAGTGCGTGTGAATTTGATAAGCGACCTGCGAGTGGAAGTCGTAGTTGGGGCTGACACTGGTGACATTAGGCAGCATGGGATTGTTCTGGCTGACTTCAAGAGGCTTGTCGCCGGCGAGAGGCCAGAGCGGGGTGGAGTCCTCTTGAAAGGCCTGCACGCCGAGCGCGCCGTTGATGTTGTAATGCCAGCGCGTGCCGTAGTGGCCCTGCCAACTGAGTGGAACGTTGGCGAGGAAGTAGGCCTGCGGGCTGAAGTAGCCGCCCATGCCATGCGTGAATGCGTTCTGATTGTTGGCGTAATGCATGCCGAAGAAGTTTGCGCCTAGGGTGAGGTTGCCGAATTCGGGCGACGCCATGACGCGCCAGTAGGCGCCGCCGGTGCCGTCGATGCGAGTGTTGGAGCGCGTGTTGTAGCCGGTGAGATATTGGCCGCTGGCGGAGAAGTAGAAGCCGGATTCGGCATCGCCGTGCGCGACCTGGACCGTGCCCTGGTTGGCGACGACTCCGCCCCAGATTTGGCCCTGAGTAGAGAGCGTGTTGCCAGCGGGATCGCGCAGGCCGGCGTAGGAGAGCTGCGAGTCTTTCTCCGAGTCGCGCACAAGGCTGATGGTGAAGGGACCGCCCCCAGGATTCCATTGAAAGCGCCCGGTGACAGTGGAGACGAGGAAGTCAAAGGGCGTGGAACCGCCAGCGATCGTGAAGTGCGGGAAGATGAGTTGCAATTCGCCGCCGAGGCCGAAGGCGTTTTGCTGCGCGGGCGGAACGAGCGCGCTGATGGTGGGCGAGGTGCATGGAGTGAAGTTCTGGCCGGCGGTGTAAGTGCCGATTGGCTCGGGAATGGCGATGAGGCAGGTTGCACCGGATTGAGATTCGAGGACCGACGTGGTGGCGGCGCCGTCGGCCTGGCCGGAGTCGAGGAAGACGGGGCGGGCGATGGCGGTGATGCGCGCGTGAGTGCCGAGGGGCGCCGAAGCCTCAAAGGGAGACTCGATGGCAGCGAGCTGCGAATAGCCCGGCGCGCCGCTGCGATAGTTGAGCAGCGAAGTGCCGCCGAGCCAGCCGCTGTATCCGCTCTCGATGGCCTGAAGCTGCTGCTCGGCAAGATCGCGCGGGGTCGGCGGAGCGGCCTGGCGCTGAATGCGAATCCAAGGACCGCGAAGCGGCGGGAGATTTTGCTGCTGAAGTTCCTCGTCGGAGACGCCGGAGCTGGTCGTGGATCCGGGTTGCGTTTGCGATTCGGCGGGGGCGGTCGCCGGTGCATTTTCAGGCGTAGCGCCGAGGGGAGCGTTGCCGAGAGTTTGCGTGGGCGGCGCGGGTTGGGCAGCGGGTTGAGCAGCGGGTTTGCGTGGACGCTTGTGTTTGACGGGCGCGATGGCTGGCGTGGGTTTGACGGGCGGGCAAACGGGAACGGTGGTCTGGCAAGCAGCCGAAGCGGGAGCCGGCGTTGGCTGCGACGTTTGGGGAGCGGGTGGCTGGGACGGCGAGGGTTGCTGTTGCTGCGGCGCAGAGTAAGCGCCGGAAGCGGCGTCCTGCGCGGAGGGCGTGTTTTGTGCCGTGGTGTAGACACCGTGATCGGAGTGGGAAGAAGAGTTTCGCGCGGCGGCGGGCGGAGTGGCGGGCGTCGGCGCGCTTGCTTGCAGGGGCGTTGCGTTAGACGGGGTGGATGCGGCGGCTGGAGAAATGGGCGACGGGGCGGGCAAAGGTGCGCTGGCTTGCGGGGGCGCGGCGTTGGGGCTCTCGGCGGATGGCGTGGTCGCATTGGGGATTGCGTGAATGAGTGCGGCTGAACCTTGCGTGAGCTGAGCGTCGGTTTGCGCTGCGAAGCGAGCCTGCGCTTGCGCGGCGAGAACGTTCATGGGCTCAGAGCTGATGCGGAGATTGTCGGGTGGTGAAGTGGGTGCAAGCGCCGACGTGTCCATTGTTGGCTGAGACGAGGCGGTGATTCCGGTTTCAACTTCAACATCGGTTCGCCTCGTGGAGGTGACGTTTTCTTCAGAGGGCGAGAGATGGACGTTGCCGGTAAGCGGCGGGGGCAATGCAGCAGACTGCGAGTTGGGCGCGTTTGTGTTGCGGGCGTCGCGTGGCGAAACGAAAACGGGCGGCGTGGGCGGCGCAGTTCCCTGCTCTGCTGATTCATCGCGTGCTGCGAATGGCATCGGCAGAGGATTGTCAGAGGGCGCCGTGGCGAAGGCGGTTGTGGCGTTGGTCGCAGAGGGCAACGGAGGAAGCGCGGCCTGCGGCGAAGAGAGAGATTTGTAGGACGGAAGCGGCGCGAGCTGATCGGGAGAAGGCTCGTTGAGGCTTGGATCGAGACTTGGATTGAGAAGGCGCCGAATGTCGCCGGGGTTGGAGGCGGGACCTGATGGATATGACGCGTTGCCGCCGGGATTGCTGATCGACGATCCGGAAGGAGCGGCGGCGATGGCGGCACGCCAGAACTGTGCGGCGCGTTGCTTGTTGCCGCGAGCCTGCTCGAAGCGGGCGGCGAGCGATAGGACGTTGGGGTCCGAGGGAAAACGATCGAGCGCGGCGCGCAGCCAGATTTCGGCCTGGGCCATATCTTTGGCGGAGATCGCGGACCAGATGGCCCCCTGAAAATCGCCCGAGGTTGCTTGATTCATGGGAATGGATTTGTAGAGGGCGAGCGCGTCTTGCGAGCGGCCGATGCGAGCGTAGGCTCCGGCGAGTGCAAAGCGAATGTCGAGGCTGGCCGGGTATGTCGCGGCGGCGGCCTCAAGAATCTGCGTGCCGCGAGAGAGCTGGCCGGCAGCGAGATCCTGATTGGCGCGGCGGACGGCCCAGTTGGCCCAGAGGGTTTGCAGCTGTTGACGCTGATCGGCGGTGAGGTCAGCGCGCGTGTCGAGAGCGGTGAGGACGGGATAGAGCGTGGCGTCGCTACGGAGGTTGTAGAGCAGCCAGGCGTGCTGGATTTCAAGCGCGGCGGGGACGGCGGCGCGGTGGAGCAGATAGAACGTTTCGACGCGATGGACGTAGGCGTTGGCGTGGGGCTCGTCGCCGACAGCAACGTAGAGGCTGGCGATGGCCTGAACCCATTCAACGTCGGCTTCGAGAAGGCGTCGCGAGTCGGCGGGAATTTTGTTGAGCTCGCCAAGAGCCTCGGCGTTGCGGTTAGCGGCCATGAGCGAAAAGACGAGGCCCTTCCACGCATCGGATGCGAGCGAGTGCGGCGGGTCGAGCGTGAGATCGAGTGGAGCGGTGAGATCGGCGGATTGGACGGCGGCGATGGGAGAAAAATCACTGCGAATTGAAGCGCGCCAGGAACTGATGCGGGGGCGAGTGATGGTGAGAGCGGCGAGAACGAAGTGGGGAACGTGCGACGGAGCGGGCGTGAGAAACGATTGCGGCGTGGGCGGCGGCGGCAAATCGTGCGAGTCAGGCTGAGTGTTGACTTGCGATGGAGCTTGCGAGGCCGGATGCGCCTGCGGAAGCACGACGGGCGCGCTGCCTTCATCGGGATCGGGGCCGTAGGCCGGAAGCGGCGGGAGCTTGGTGGTTTTGTCGAAGGGCGTGTCGTCGGGGTTGAGGAGGCGCTGGAGATCGGCAGCGGTGACAGCGCGATGCGGCTGGAGATCTGTATCGGGATAAACGAGCACGTGGGCGAGACGATCGACCGGTGAGACGGCGGGCATGGCGGCGATGGAGGCGCGATAGTAGTCGGCGGCGCGCTCGTTGTCTCCGCGGGCCTGCTCATAACGCGCGGCGAGCGAGAGAATGGCGGGATCGCGCGGGAAACGGTCGAGGGCCTGTCGCAGCCAGAGCTCGGCCTGATTTTTGTCGTTGGCGGCGAGGGCTGCGCCGACTGCGCCTTCGAAGTCGCCTGCTGAGGCGTCCTGCATGGGGATGGTTCTGTAGATGGCGAGGGCTTCTTTGGCGCGACCAACGCGCGCGTAGCCGCCGGCAACGGCTTTAATGACGGTGAGATTGTTGGGGAAAGCTTGCGATGCGGCGTCAAGAATGTCGACGGCCCGGTGAGGGTTGCCGTTGTCCATGGCTGCGGCAGCGCGGCGCACGCTCCACTCGGCCCAGATGTTTTGGACGGTCTGGCGCTGAGCGAGAGTGAGGTCAGAGCGGCCACCGATGCGCATGAGCGAGGCGTAGAGAGCGCGGTCGTTGCCGATGTTGTAAAGCAGCCAGGCATTTTGAATGTCGATGGCGGGCGGCGGTTGCTGCTTGAGTTTGGCGTAGTACGCGAGCACGCGGTCCATATAGGCGATGGAGGTGCTGGTGTCGCCGGTGGTCGCGTAGAGGCCGGCTTCGGTCTGGATGAAATCGATGTCGGATTCGAGCTGAGTGCGGACGGGCGCGGGAATCTGCGCGAGCTGCTGAAGTGCCTGCGAGTTGCGATTGGTGGCAGCGAGCGTGGAGATGAGGCCCTTCCATGCGGCGGCGTTGTCAGGATGCGCGGCGAGGATCTGCTGGTAGATCGCGAAGGCCTGATCCGAGTTGTTGCGCTGAAGATCGATGGCGGCAAGCTGCAACTGGAGCGCGATGGAAGGCTGGTGGCCGGAGGCGAGCTCGAGTTTTTCCGCTCGCTCGAGCATTCCCTGAGCCACGTCCAATTGATTGGCCTGCTGGTAGATTGCGCCGAGCTCGGCGAGGAAGCCAGGATCGCCGAGAGCGGTCTCGTAGGTGGCCGCAGGGATCCGCTGCACGTCGTTCATGGCCTGCGAGTCCTGACCCAGCTCGTGATGCGCGCTGACGAGGCCCATCCAGGCCGAGACGTTGGCGGGATCGCTCGAGACGACTTGCAAATAAAGCGCGGCGGCCTGCGGAAAACGTTTGGCCTCCATGAGAATGCCTGCGTATTGCAGCTTGGTGTCGTCTTTTAGAGAGCTGCCATCGCCGGGAAAAGGAAGCGCGAGGGCAAGATCGAGAGCGCGCTCGGCGTCGGCAGTGCGGCCTTGCGCCTGATAAATCGCGGCGAGCGTGCGGAGGTATTCGGGATCCTTGTCGAGGGCGACGCGGACGCCGGGCGGAAATCGCGCGACGATGGCGAGAGCCTGATCGTTTTGATCGGCGCGCGCGTTGGCGAGGAAGAGGCCGCGCCAGCCATCGAAAGATGTTGGCTGAAGTTTAATGAGGAGCTCGTAAACGCTGGCGGCGGTGGTGTATTGCTGCTCCTTGATGTAGAGGCCGGCGAGACCATTGAGGGCGTCGGTGCTGCGTGGATCGATGGCCAGCGCCGCGCGGAATTTTTGGTCGGCAACGTCGAATTGATTTTGGCTGAAGGCCTGAGTGGCTTCGCTCATGATGAGCCAGAAGCGCGAGTTGGCCAGCGCGTCTTCGACGATTTTTGCTCTGTATCCGTTTTGCTCGGCTTGCGTGAAGTAGGTGATGGCAGAAGCGAAGTCCTGCTGGCGCATGCGCAGGAAGCCCATTCCAGCGGCGGCGCGGCTGTTGGTTGGGTCTTTTTGGAGGAGATCGGTGAAGAGCTGATTGGCTTGATCGAGACGGTGTTCATTGAGGGCCGCGAAGGCTGCGCGCTCGGCGGGAGTGCGCGCGATGCCGGAGTTCATCTGCGCGAGCTTTTTCTGGTCCTGGATGAGAGCTGAGGTGAGCTCGCTGTCGCCGGGATGCGATTTGAGATAGTCGCGCAGCTCGGCGGCGGAAGCGGGATTCGCGGAGTCCCAGATGAGCGCCTGGCGCAGCGCGGACTGCCCGTCGGCATCTGAGGGATGCGCCTGCAAGATGCGAATGCCTTCGGCGCGAGTGTGCTGATCGTAAGTGAGCATCACGCCAAGCGCGATGGCATAACGAGGGTCGCTCGAATTGTGATCGACGAGAGCGCGCATGCCAGCAATGGCCTGCTGCTTGCCGCTGGCGGTGCCGTAGAGCGTTTGATAGTAGGCGAGTGCGACGTCGCCGTTGGGAGGCTGATCGCCATAGAGCTGGCGATAGATGCGCATGGAGTCATCATTGCGGCCCTGGCGCGTGAGCTCGCCAGCCTGCCTGAGCTGTTCGGTCTCCTGGCTCGAGCTTGACATGGACTGGATGCGGGCGATGTCGGGATCGTTGGGGCTGATGGCGCGCAGACGATCGAGCGTTTGATTGGCCAGCGCGTCGGATCCGATGAGCTTGTAGTCTTTGGCGAGGCCAGCGAGGGCGTCAGTATTTTGAGGATCGGAGAGAAGAATCTGCTGCCATAGCTGGATGGCCATGTCGGGCCGGCCACGCGACTCGAGGGCACGAGCTTTCTCAGCGATGCTGGCGCGAGCGGTTTGGGCAGAGCCGGCGACGGAAGAGTTTTGAGCGTGGGCTAGTGAGAGCGTCAGCACCAGGCAGGCCGCTACGATCACACCCGCTTTCCAATGTCCTGAGCCCACCGTCATTCGCGCTTCCATTCTACGTTTAATTATCCGCGCGGACCATACCGAAAAACGGCTGTTAGCTACTAGCTTTCAACCGTTTGCACAGTTTGCGAGCGTCGGAGTGATGCAGGACGAACAATATGTGTGGAAAACAGGACAGAAACTAAATAGACACCGCAGGTTCGCCGCTGCAAACCGCCTCATGGCTTGGCGCTCTCCTCCGATTTTTGCTTCTTCTCATCTTCCCGCAACGCTTTCAGTGTGCTCAAAAGATCCGATGCTCTCGGATCTGTCGGGCTTGCGAAATAGAAATTGACGAAGAGCCAACTGCCGTTCTTCAGCGCAAGCTCAGGTGTTACGTCGGGCGTCTTATCTTCCTTGCCTTCCCAAATCGCGTGAACTTCGGCCCAGCATTTCCCATCCGCAACCGTGACTTTTTCTACAACGTGTCCTTCGGCGAGGCCGTCTGGACCGGCGAAGGGGTCCGCGTCCAGGGACACGAGGTCCGAGCCAGCTTTATCTTGTGCCTCTTCGTCTTTTCGCAGAGCTTGCACAATGGCTCGGCTAAACAGGTAGGGACGGTATTTCAAGGCCGCGTCGCCGGCATAATGTTGAGTCAGCTTTGAGTCGTTGGCAAGGTACCAGGAATAGAATTTCACGACAAATTCGCGACATGAACTGCTGGGGCTTTGAGGTGGTCTTTCTTGACTCGAGACGGCCACGGAGAATGCGAGGCAAAGGAAGAGGGCGACGGAGATTGGCTTGAGAGCAATCATGGAATGTCCCGGATGATGTCCCTTGTTGTTACGAACCTCAAATGAAGAACGCTAGCTCTCCATCATTGTGAGACGCGCCCTGGCTCTCGAGCGCAACCATTGACGTGTCCAGATGGCCAGGAGAAACGCGAGAACGACGACGATGACTGCGATCAGCCATGGATACTCCGCAGCCCAAAGGCGCAACTGCGTGAACCACGGCAACACGCCGACGTAATAAACCTGCGACCCGACGCGGAAGGATTTGAACTCGGTTCCGTGAAGGACGGAGACGGAGCCGGAGACGTCACTTGACTGCTGGACGTTGAGAAAAGTGTCCATGAATGGTTCGAACGTAGACGCGTCCTTGAGATGGATGGCGACGATGCTGCGGCTGCTGGCGATGTCGTAAGGAGACTCGATGCCCTCAATGACAGCATCGGGCGTGCCACCGGCAGTGAGAACGCCGGACTCAGTGTGCTGGCTGGAGCGGAGCTTCCACCACGCGTTGTGGAGAAGCGAGACGAAGAAGCCTTCCGTGTCATGGACCTGAATCTGGCCGCTGCCGAGCGAGACGGGAAGATGCGTGCTCAGTTTTTCGAAAGCCGGCTGATCGTCGCCAGCGCCGATGATGAGGAAGTCGGTGGCAGCGCCGTTCTGAAGTGCGTCGGGACCGGCGACGGTGATGCGCAGGCCGGGAAAACCGGTTTGGCGGCCGAAATGGCCCATGAGAGTGACGAAGGTCTCGATCTCCTGCTCGGTGGGCGTGGGCGGCAGAACGACCGTGGTGCCGCTCAGATCAGCGAGACGCGTAAAGGGAAACCCGGCATTCGAGAAGATTTCGAGATTGGGCAGGGGCGTCCAGTGCGGATAGCCGCGCAGGTCGAGATAGGAGTCGCGCAGAATCGAACCTTGAAGGTCGATCGGGTTTGTGTTGTCGCAATTCTGTTTGCGGGCAAGCTGGAAGGTGTAGTCGAACGAAAGCGTGTTCGAGAACGGGCGCAGGTTGACGACAGGAACGGGGACATCTGTCGTTGTGGTGCGCGATGCATCCTGTCCCGGAGTGAGCGGCGTGGAGCCGAGGAACGCGCTGTTGATGCGCACTTGGAGGCTTGAGATTGGCCCGATGGGAATGGAGTTGTAGCGATAAGCAAGATGCAAGCGGGCGTTGTCGTCGCCGGCGTCGTAGTAAAGGTCGGGAGGAATGCGGAAGTAGACATTGAGAGGAGCGGTTCCATCGCCCTGAAGCTGACCGGGAGTCGCATGGTCCCATAGAGAAATGGTCTGATCGGTGCGCGCCCAGCGCGGCGCAGCGTCAGGAGCCTGCTTTGCAGGCAGGGAGAGATTGTTGATGGGGGACTGCGAGCCGGTGAGCATGTCGCTGTGCAGCGCGACGGCCTGAGCGGCAGCGATGACACCGTCGGCATTGGGACCAGTGACGATGAGGATTTTTCCGTAAGGATCGTTGGGGTTGGTGCGCATGGCCACGGTGGGCCCGCTGACGGAGGAAAGATTGAAGCCGGCGGGAAGGCTCGCTGGATTTTCTGCGATGACGATGGCGTTGCCCTGCGGAATGGCTCCGATGCGCACCGGAAAACGCACGGGGCGGTCGGCAGAAACGAGGCCGAAGTAACTGGCGACGATGCCAGTGGCCTGAATGGCCTTGAAGGATGGCGGCGAGGGAAAGACAACTGGAATGCTGACAGGCTGAATTACGGCCGGATCGACGAATGGAATGGGAAGCTGCTTAAGATCGTCGGCGAGCGGCAGCATGTCGCCTTGAGTATCGATGTAGGTTTTGCGATCAACGCGCGCCCAGAGCGCGGAGTTGGCGGGGTCTTCGCAGTTCATGGTGTAGTGGCCGATGAACTCGATGGTCAGCGCGTTGTTGTGGACAAGCAGCTCGGGGGGAATGTTGAAGTCGGCCGCGGAGTCGTTGCCATCGGAGCCGCCGTACTTCCCTGCCGTTGGTCGGATGGTGGCGAAAAGCGTGCCGTTCAAGATCAGTTTGAGCTGGCTGAGCTGCGGAATGAGCGCGGGAGAAAATGCGTAGTAGACATGAATGGTGGCGGTGCGGACAACGTGCGTTTGCGGCAGCGTGAAGTAGATATTGTGCTGGCGATCGATGGAATGCAATTCGATTTGCGGCGATCCCGCGTCGGCGAGAGTGAAGGTGTCGTGATACTGGCCGGGTAGAACAATGGAGTTTGCGGTGTTCGCGGAGCTAGCAGAGTTAGAGACCAGTTGGGCGAGGGATTTGGGATTGCCGGCAACGAGAAGCGAGGCGAAGAGCAGGATCAATCCCGACTGAGCGATGGAGAGCGGGGCGGACTTACGGCGGGCAGCGAGGTCATCGCGGCCAACCAGGCTAAGAGCCGTGGCTTTGAGGCCGCGCATGGAGATCGTGAAGATGCGGCCGAGGCTGCGCAGGACGTTGTCGCTTTCGCGGCCCTCGCCCCAGCCGAGCCAGGAATCGGCGCGAGAGTAGAGCTGGACAGTGAGAACTTCCTGTTCGGCGATGGACAGATCGTCAAAACAAACGCGCAAGACCGATTCTCCCTCGAAGGAAACCACTTTCGCATGGAGAGGAACGGACCCTGGGGGCTGCGCAAATAACAGATTGACCTCGGAATCGGGTGCGAGATCGAGCGGCTCGGTGAGACGGATGCCAGCGCCGCCGTTGGACATATCGACGGTCTCGGCGGGGATTAATCTTCCGCCGGGTAACTTGAGGTCAAGGGGCGCGACAATGTTGAGGCGCACGGTGGTGCGGCGCTGCATCAGTTCGCGCGCTACTGCGGTGCACACGCCGAGAATGATGACGTTGAAGCAGCACCACATAACGTTCATGAGAACCGTGCCGCGGCGCGTTGTATCCCAGATGAAGAAGCGCGGGATGGCGACCAGGAGGCCGGCGATGTTGAAGATGAGCATCACCAGGAATGGCTGGGCGATGCGCGAATCAAAGAACGTGCGCCGGACGACGCCGCCCTTAGCGGTGACGTTAAACTTGCCCAGCTTGGGGCTAATGAGCGCCATCATGGTGGGCAGCAGGATGTAGGGCGAGAGGACTGTTTCGTAAATCTCATTCCAGAAGGAATGACGATGATCACCCTGAATGCGCGAGTTGGTGACATTGGAAAGCGTGAGATGAGGCAGCGCGTAGGCCAGAATGGCGGCCCAGTAGCCGGGAATGTTGGTGTGGTTCAGAAGCAGATAGATGAGTGGCGCCGTGAGGAAGATGAGGCGTGGCACAGCATAGAGAAAATGGCCGACGGCGTTGAAGTAGCAAAGCCGCTGAGGAAACTTAAGGCCACGAGCGAAGAGCGGATTGTCGGTGCGGAGAACCTGGATCATGCCGCGCGCCCAGCGGATGCGCTGACCGACGTGAGCAGAGAGCCGCTCGGTGGCGAGGCCCGCGGCCTGAGGAATGTTGATGTAGGCGGTATTCCAACCGGCCATCTGCATGCGCAAAGATGTGTGCGCATCTTCGGTGACAGTCTCTTTGGCGATGCCACCGATTTCGTCGAGCGCAGCGCGGCGCAGGACAGCGCAGGAGCCGCAGAAGAAGGCGGAATTCCAGAAGTCGTTGCCGTCCTGAACCACGCCGTAGAAAAGTTCACCTTCATTAGGAATGACGTGGAACTGGCGCAGATTACGCTCGAAAGGATCGGGCGAATAGAAGTGATGCGGCGTTTGCATCACGGCCAGCTTGGGATCGCGCATGAACCAGCCGACGGTCATCTGCAGAAAGCTGCGCGTGGGAACGTGGTCGCTGTCGAACACGGCCACGAGCGGCGAGGACATGGTTTCGAGCGCAGTGTTGATATTGCCGGCCTTGGCAAATTTGTTGTCGGGCCGGGTTCGATAGCCGATGCCGGCCTCGAAAGCGAACTCCTCAAATTCCTTGCGGTGGCCGTCGTCGAGGATGAAGACGTGGAGCTTGTCGGCCGGCCAATCCATATTGAGCGCGCCGAGAGCGGTGAAGCGGACGACGTCAAGCGGCTCGTTGAAGGTGGGAATCAGCACATCGACGTCGGGCCAGTCATCGGGATTCTCAGGCAGCGATACAGGAGCGCGGCGCAAAGGCCAGATGGTCTGAAAGTATCCGAGAAAGAGGATGACGAAGGCGTATGCCTCGGCCAGAAGCAGGCAGAGGATGAAGAAAGCGTCCAGCGCGCCCCAGTGATTGGCGGGATCGCGAAAGAAACGAACGACCTGCTCGATGCGCCAGTATCCGTAGCGAAAGGTACAGAACATGGACAGCATCATGAGAGTGAGCGTGACGAGATAAGAATCGGAGCCGCGCGCCAGGGCCAGAGCCATGAGAAGGCTGAGCAGACCGAGAACCGCCTGCTGCGGCCAGGTGAGCGGGACGATCGCAAGGAAGCAGAAAATGACTGCTGCGAGGATAAGAAAAAGGAGGCGAAGGACTTTGGTAAAAACATTCTCGCCGGCACCAATATCCTGCCAGATCGTGGTCGCTGTCATCGCTCGCTCCAGCGAACCCCTCGGAAGGTTGTGGTGGCGGCTGCGGAAAGGCTTTTGACCCAGCTGGCCAGGCTGGCGAAGTCCTCGGCAACTCCCGAGTTGGGTGCGTAGTCAATGATGGTCATACCCTCGGCCAGCGCCTCACTGACAGCGGGAGCGCGGCGGATCACAAAGGGGAGCAAGCGATCGCCCAGTTGTTCGCGAAGGACTTCGCGCACGTCGAGATGCAGCGGGAGCGAGGAATCAAACTGGTTGAGGACATAGTTGGGCAGCGCGGAGACGGTGGATGCGCTGCCGTTGTGATCGAAGAAGGCGTCAATGGAGCTGACGCTGACCACGGAATTCATATCAGGCATCAGCGGAACAAGAATCTGCGGCACGAGGCGCATGATGCGGCGCGTGGTTGAGCCGGAAGCAGTGGCAAGATCGATGATGACGCGACCCACTCCGCGCGCGTGCTTGGAGATTTCGGCGGTGAGCGCCTCCTGCGGCGCGATTTCAGAGCCGAAGTTCTCGGGATCGAGAGTGATCATTTGAATGGGCGCGTCGCCGCTCGAAACCGGAGGACTGAAGGTGCGCAACATTCCGGGACGCTGATCGCCAGCGCCGAAGAAGAATGGAAGCAAGCCGTAGGCTGCCGTATCAACGAGCAAGACGCGTTCGCCGCGCGCAGAGAGCGCGCGACCGAGAGTCGCAACGAGGCTGGTTTTTCCCACACCACCGGCAAGCGAAAAGATCGCCAAAACCGGAGCGCGCGCGGCCACCGGAGCCGGAGCTACCTGCGTTGGCGGCGCACTGCCTTCGACGACTCCACGCAAAGCAAACCAGCGCGTGGCAAGGCGTTCGCGAGAACCCTGCAACGTGTCTTCGGGCGCGGGCGGCAGGCTGGATGGGCTTGAGACTTCAGTCCGATCCGGCATGAGCCAAGCGGGGCGGCCCGCATCTTCTGCTGCGTCGGACGACCACGGTTTGCGCGGAGGCAGATAGCTTTCTTCGCGCATGGGAGCGTGCGGCGAATGGCCGGGCTGGCGGTACGACGGTGGCACCGCTAAACCGCGAAGTGCTGAGGCAAGATCTTCGCGAATAGGATGCTCGGTCTGCGAGCGGTCGATATTCAGACGGTCGGGCGGCGGCGGCTGAGGAGTTCGCGGCGGATACGAGGGGGGCTGCTGCGCAGTTGACTGCGGCGAGGATTCCTCCTGCCGCGTGTCGCCGTTGCCGCGCCTTGGCTCCAGGGGCTGCTGCGTGCGCAGATGTTCCTGCTCCATCGCCTGTTCAACACGCTGGCGTGCCTTTTCGCGGGTCTGCGCACGCGAGGCAGAAAAATCGCGGTACTTTGCGCCGTGCAGATTCGCCCAAGAGTAGAGCGAAGCTACGTCTTCCGGGGGCTCGTTTGGATCGGACTGCCCTTTATGCTCCGTCATAATCTATACCAAGGTCTAGAAGTGCAACTCCGCCACGCACGTTTTCGAAAAATGTTACAGAGCCCAAGATGCCGGCTGTTGCGATACGGAACACCGGGAACTCTAACCCGGATGGCGGATGAATCCTTAGTGGTAATCGTAGTGTCCGCGGAGGGTCGAGAACAATAACACTTGCACAGCCACGACGCTAACACTTTCAAGCCATCGAAAACGGCAGAACTGCCTCATTTTCTGAGCGATGCGGGCATTCATCCCCCGTTTGTAATCGCTTTCTTCGTATCCTATGGGTACCATCGTACGCGCGGTTTTGGTTACCGTGCCCTGAAATGTTTTGCGCAGTGTCGTGAGCGTCGGAGTGTTGCAATTCGCGGCAGGGTGCAAAACGGAAATGGGCGCTCGCGTGAGGCGTGAATTCCCTGCCCCGAGGGATAAAGTTAGGCGACTGACCCTGTGTTAGTTTGGAGATAGCGACCTTCAGCGAGCCCGTAGCTCAGTTGGTAGAGCAACGCCCTTTTAAGGCGTGGGTCGTGCGTTCGATCCGCACCGGGCTCACCACTCCCTGGCCGCAAATCCCGTAAATTTTCGTAGATCTGCACCTGCTCAGGGTTCGAGGTCGAACGCTGGACGCAGGCTGGCATCCATATAAAACGGCACCGACGTATGCTCGTGGACGACGCGCCATGCGCCGCGTGCACGCTCGAAGCAAAGGGTCTCGCGCATCCAGAAGCTGACGGGGTGGTCGACTCCCTTTTTCTGTCCGCTCAGGCGCAGATAGCCGCGCCCGTACGCGTGATCGCCGTCGATCGTGAGTTCAAAATTGCGCGGCTCGAGGCCGATGGGCGAATCCCAGGTAGCGAGCCAATTGCGCTTGCGCTCGAGGGAGATGCCGTCGTGCATGAGTGGCGGTTCGAGATCGTAGATGACAGCGTGTGGCGCGTAAGGCGAGGAGATGCCTTCGACGCTTTTATCGTGATGGGCCTGGTGGAGCGAACTGATCAGGGACAGGATTGCGGCTTCGTCGGTCGAGGCTGGGGCGTGAAGCGTGGTGGCAGACATGATGATACCTCCGTGTTTTTTTTAGCGTTGGGAACTCGGGGAGTTACTGCTAGCGACGGCGGAGTCAATCTCTTTGATGAAATGGCCGAATTTTTCAGTTTGGAAGCGCGCGTCTCAGTGCTGATGCTCGGCTGAAGAGCCGTCGGACCAGTGATCGACAGGCACCATGAAAATGGTTTCGGGCTCAGGCCCCAGGACATGGTGATCCGTATCGAACACCACCGGAGAGCCGTCCAGGTTCGCTCCCCAGCTCGCAGCACCCATCCCGCGCGGGAGATGAAACATCAGGTGCGAGTGCCAGTGCCCGGGGCCGTCACCGAGATATTGGTCTTTCGACATCATGTAGGACATGGCTCCCGCCTCAGGAAGGGGCAATAGGCCGTTCGCGAGCTGGGATCGAATGTTGTCGGCCAGCTGGTCTTTGGTCATGCCGCTCAGAATCAGCTTGGTTCTCAGAATGGTGTAAGGAAGGATGGAGCGCACAGCGGGCGGGTTGTAGCAGATGGGACCGCGCAATCTGGGGTTCCAGAAATCCGTGCTGTCCAAGGGGGACATCCATCCTCGCTCGACGATACAGGTGAAGCCGTTTTTGCCCTCGATTGCAGTGTGGTAGCCGTCCTTCTCGAGGACCATGACGCTAGCGTCGCTCGAAAGCGCGGGAGGAGCGGCGCTTTTTGCGAGCGCGATTTCCTGGTCGCGATCGGCAATGAGGTATCGGTCAAGAGGCGCCATGGCGGGATAGGGCGACTTGTTCTCCTGTGCTTGCACAGGCATTGTGGAAACGGGCGCGGCCAAGAGGATGAAGGTGACAACAGCGATGCTTTTGAAGATCTTTGCAATCATGTTTCGCTCCAGAGATCGAGTTTGTCTTGGTGGACGTGTGGTGAAAAAAGGGCGCTGGCCTCATTCAAGAAATCTGATTTTGCGGATGGAGCTGAGAGAAGAGCAGTTCGAGATAGCGGCGAAGGTGATCGATGCACTGGGCGGCGACATCGCGGCTTAGCTTGGCTTTAGCGAGGATGAATGCGCCCTGGATTGTGGCCTGGGTGTAGAGGGCGAGGCTCTCGGCAGTCCAATCGCCGGAGATGCCGCGCTGGCGGATGGCTGCTTCAATGTCGGGAACGAGCGTGCCGGCATGGCCACTGATGCTGGTTTCACAGGCCTGACGGATGGCCGGATGGGTGTCGTAGGTCTCCTGGACCATAGTGCCCACCAGGCAGGTGTAGTCGGGCAGATCGCCCATGAGCAGGGACTTGCGAAAGTCGATGTAGGCCAGCAGTCGGTCGAGCGGGTCGGCCGGCGCGTGATAGGGCGCTGAGGCGAACACGGCGGTCGTGCCTTCGATCCAGTAGTCAGCGGCGGCAAGGGCGAGATGTTCCTTGCTCTTGAAGTGATGAAAGAAACTTCCCTTGCTGAGGCCAGCGGCAGCGCAGATATCGTCGACCGTGGTGGCTTCGTAGCCCTTGGCCCGGATGACATGGAGCGACGCGTCGAGGAGTTTCTTTCGGGAGAGTGCGAGTTTTTCGTGGCGGACAGTCAATGACTACTCCCCTAGCATTTACTCTTCAATCGTCGTAAACATACCAACTGGTCGGTATGTTGTCAACGGGAAAGTTTTGCACAATTTAACCTACTTCCTTTCTTTTAGATCCGATTTTGCGTCCATCTGTCGGCGGAAACTGGAAAGGCTCCAGTCAGCGAAACAATAGCGCTCTAGGCAGGCGCTTGGCGGGGGTCATAGTGTTTCGGCACAGGAGAGATTTCTGAAGCCCAGACGCGATGGATCTCGGTGGCCGAAATACGGCAGTCTCAAACTGGCTGATGTCAGGTCTGGTTCGTTTGGAAAAAGCGACAGCAGGCGAGTTCGTAGCGCAGTTGGAAGAGCACCTCCCTTTTAAGGCATGGGTCCTGGGTTCGATTCCCAACGAGCTGACCGCGCTTGGCCACACCTCTTCCCCATTGATGTCTCCTTGCAGTCGACTCGCCCGGTACAAGCGGTCATACCCATTCGCTGCGCTTTTGTGCGCGAATCATTCCATTCGTCGACCGCTCTCCTGCGGTTTTTGCATTTCATCGATCAGGGATTGGCCGCAATTGGTGGGGAGTTTTCGGCGAGGCTGGTGGCTAGAAAGTCGAGCACTTTAGGAGTTGCGTCGAGAGAAGATTCGGCGTTGCCCTCGGGGGATCCGCCAAAATCCGTGGATCTTCCTGAAATCCGTTGCGTGACGCCATTGGTCCAGGTGGGCTCGATTTCCGGAAGCCCGGCGCGGTGGCCGGCGTGGGGATAAATGAGCGTCACGACCTGATGGGAAAAGTGATTGGAGTGCAAGCGCTGGGCAACTGCCCGCACCATTTCAGCGGAGGGCCAGATGCCGTCGTCCTCCGCGCCAATCATCAAGATGGGACCGTTGGTGGCTTCGACAGCGATCTGGGCGCGGAAGGAATCGGCGGAATTCGCACTTGGATTCATCGCCTCGGCCAATGAAATATAGGTGAGGGGCGAGCCGTGCCAGGTCCAGGACGGTCCGGCGGCGCCCTGGCAGCAGGAGGGATGACGCACGTTCGCGGGGACATAAGCGACGACAGCCTTGATGGGCGAGTACATGGAGCCAAGCTGGAGCGCCAATTCCCCGCCCCGCGACGTTCCCATGACGGCGAGGCGGGTGGGATCGATTTCAGGACGCTTCATCATCCAGGCCAGTGCCTGGCCGAAGTATTCGAGAGGAATCCGCTCCAGATTGTCTGGAGTGCCCGAGCAATGGAAGTAACAAAGCGCGAAGGCTACGTATCCGTGCGAGGCGAGCCACGCGGCCTTGCGGCCGGGGTATCCGCCTTCAGAGCCACCGACGACCAGGATTCCGGGATGCCTGGCGGAGTCCCCTGGCAAAAACAAAATGCCGTGGATGACGCCGTCGACATTGATCTGTTGGATATCGGGGCGAATGGCCAACTGCGTGAACTGCGCGGAAGAAACTTCCTGACCATTAACAAGCAAACGGAATTGAATGGGCTGGGGCTGAAAATTGTGAGGAGGTTCATAAAGATGAACGTTGAAATCCTTAGACCGCATGGACCAGACCAGGCCCAGGGCGGAGACGGTGCGGTAAGAGCCATTGAGCGGAGCCAGCTTTGAGGTGTCCACGGAGCCGGTGGAGTCGGCGGCGAAATCGGCCTGCGCGGCCCATGTCTGAGCGGCGCCGTCAGTCAGTTCGGCACGGATGGTGACCTGCGAACCCGGCGCGAGTCCGGTGACGATGATGGATGCGGGCTGGTCGGCCATGGCCTGAGCCGGCGGAACTTGGATTTTTTGCGCCTGCAGCGTGCATGCCGTGCCAAGCAGCGAAGCGAAGAGCACGAAGCGGCGAGTCTTCATGGGGGCCTCCGATGGGGACGGGGAGCCGAACTTTCATGGGAGCGGGGCGGACAAGTTCGATCCGATTTTACCGCAGGGTGCGCGACGAGAGAGGCTTGGTGCGGCGGAGAGCGAGGTTTTAGGATGGAGCCTGCGGATGCAAGCGAGTTCAACCAAATAGAACGACGCAAGAGGACGGGCAGGGATGGTTTCGGCGACGGAGATTGTTCGGCTGCAGGATCGGCTGACGCGGGAGTGGCACGAAAAGCCGGACGCGCCGGTGGGCGGATCGTCTTCCGTCCCAGACGGCGAATGGCTGGGACTCGTGGCGCGACAGCATCGGGCAAACTTCGACCTTTGGCACATTGAGGACAAGGCACGAACTCCCGGCGCGAGCGATGCCGAGATTGCCCTGGTCAAGCAGGGCGTGGACGTGACCAACCAACTGCGCAACGACCTGATCGAAGAGCTGGACATAAAGATGCTGGCCTGGATGGAAGCGCGAGGATTGCCAAACGCGGCTGCGCCGCTCAGTTCCGAGCCACCGGGAATGATCATCGACAGGCTGTCGATTCTGGCTCTGAAGATCTACCACACGAAAGAAGAGGCGGAACGAAGGGATGCGCCGCCAGGGCACGCGGAGCGGAATAAGGAGCGGCTGGCGATTCTGGTAGAGCAGCGCGACGACCTGGCAGGATGCCTCGATGCTCTTTGGCGGGAGACAGTCGGAGGCTCGCGGCGCTTCAAACTTTACCGGCAATTGAAGATGTACAACGATCCGACGCTGAACCCGGCGATCTACGGCAAATCCGCCGGTTCCCGGGGAGGATAAATGTATGTCAGCAAACACCCATTGACGGAAGGCGGGGTTCTGCGTATAAACATGGCCTAAGTAGCGTTGTTCCTCGAAGATTGTTCCCCACCGGGCGATAAGCTTGCCCCAGGGGCAAAGGAATGCGCGGTTCGGGAAAACTCATGACGCAAGAGGCACGATCCGCGGCGCCCAGCCGCAAGAAGACAACCCCAGCGGCCGGCAAGACTGACGGTCGCGGCCGGACTAACAACGATGCTGCCGTTCAGCACTACCAGGCTGCGGTGCAGCTGCTGCAGCAAGGCAAGTACGAAAAGGCCTTGGGATTGTTGGAGAAGCTGCTTCCCGAAGCGCCAGCCGAAATTCAGGACCGCTGCCGGGTCTACATCGTCACCTGCCGACGGCAAATGTTGAAGAGCAGCCTTTCGTTCCCCACGCCCGAGGAGCACTACGACTACGCCATTTCGCAGCTGAATACCGGTTACTATGAGGAAGCGCGCGAACAGTTCAACAGCATTCTGACCGGGCATCCCAATGCCGACTACGCATTTTACGGACTGGCGGTGCTGGAAGCCATTACGGGGCGCGTGCAGGATTGCCTGAACAATCTGGCACGGGCGATTGAACTGAATTCGAAGAACCGACTGCAGGCGCGTGTCGATAACGACTTCCAGAACATGGTGGACGACCCACGCTTCACCGAGTTGCTCTATCCTGAAGTTCCGTAGGATTTGCTTTGAACTCTCCCAAAATAAAAGGTGAGCGAGCCCAGGCGGAGAAGCTCGAGCGTGGCGCCTTGTCTCCGGTTCAGGGATTGCGCGTGGTCGCCATGGGCGGCGGAACGGGCCTGTCGACGCTGCTGCGCGGGTTGCGCCGGCATGTTTCTGCACCTGGACAAAGCCCAGACGCAACGGACGCGATCGCGGATTTGGCCGCAGTGGTTACGGTGACCGACGACGGGGGGTCGTCGGGGCGGCTGCGCCAGGACTTCAACATGCTGCCACCGGGCGACCTGCGCAACTGCATGGTGGCGCTGAGCGAAGAAGAGGATTTGCTGTCGCGGCTGTTCACGCATCGCTTCCGCGGCGGAAACGGACTGAAGGGCCACAACTTCGGCAACCTGTTTGTGGCGGCGCTGACGGAGATTACAGGCGATTTTGCGCAGGCAGTGCAGCTGGCTTCAAAAATTCTGGCCACGCGGGGACGCATCTACCCGGCGACCACGGCGAACGCCACGCTGGTCGCAAGCATGGACGATGGGACCGTCGTGCGCGGAGAGACGAACATCACGGCGAGCAAACGCCGCATCGTGGAGCTGACGCTCGATCCACCGCATCCCGCCCCGCTGCCGGAGACCCTAGAGGCGATCGAGCGCGCCGATTTGATCACGGTGGGTCCGGGGTCGCTCTACACCTCGCTCATCACCAATTTATTGGTGGACGGAATTCCGTCGGCGCTGGGTTCGGCGAAGGGGGTGCGCGTTTTCGTTTGCAACCTGATGACACAGGCCAACGAGAGCCTGAACCTGACCGCATCGGAGCACATCAAGCGTATCTACGAGCACACGCGAACGCAAATCTTCGATTACGCCATCGTGAACACGGGGCAGTTTTCAGCCGAGACACTGGCCCGCTACGCGGCGGAGGGCGCGGCGCCGATCCTGCCCGATGTTAAAAATATCGAGGCACTGGGCGTGCGCTGCATCATGGGCGATTTTGCCAGCGAGGAAAACGTCGTTCGACACGCTCCTGGCCGCGTGACCGACGCTCTGATGAAACTTGCCGCCGATTGCGCGTCTAAGAAGAAGACGTCTAAGAAGAATTGACGGGGCACGCGTTTGGCCGAGCCCGCGGGGGCATCGTACGATTGAGCGTGCGGGCCCTGAGATTGCGCCACAACCCTAATGGAGAACCCTTTTGAATATCAAGCGATTTTTGCCCGTGTTGTGCCTGACGATAGCCATAGTGCCCTGCTCTGCGCAGGGGACCTCTTCCACAACTGAGAACGTCACCCGCGCCACACTCTCCAATGGGATGCGCGTGGTGATCATTCCCAACAAGCTGGCGCCGGTGGCAACGGTGGAAGCTAACTTTATAGTCGGCGGCAATGAGACGCCCGATGGATTTCCCGGTATGGCGCATGCGCAGGAACACATGGCCTTCCGCGGCTGCTCGGGCATGACAGCCGATCAGACCGCAGCCATCTATGCCCTGCTGGGCGGCGAAGATAATGCGGACACGCAACAGGACATCACACAGTTTTTCACCACCGTGCCATCGGCTGACGTTGATGTGGCGCTGCGCGCGCAGGCCGCGTGCGTGAACGGAATTGACGATGCGCAGACTGAGTGGGACGAGGAACGCGGAGCCATCGAGCAGGAAGTGCAGCGCGACTTGTCCAATCCGACCTACAAATTTATCGATCGCCTCAACGGCGCGATGTTTGCCGGGACGCCCTACTCGCATGATCCGCTGGGCACGAAGGCCTCGTTTGACGCGACGACCGGGGCTATGTTGAAGGATTTTTACGAAAAATGGTACTCACCATCGAACATGATTCTCGTGATTGTGGGCGATGTGGACGCGGCAAAGACGCTTGCGGAGATCAAACAACTCTATTCAGCCACTCCAAAACATGCAGTGCCGGCGCGGCCGGCCATTGATCTACAGCCGTTCAAGACGGACAGCTTCACCATCGACAGCAACCTGCCTTACGTTCTGGGTTTTATTGCGTACCGGATGCCGGGCACCGACTCGCCGGATTACGCGGCTGCACAGATTCTTGGGGACGTATTGGCGAGTGAGCGCGCGGATCTGTATGGAATGGTTCCCGCAGGCAAGGCGCTGGCCGCCGAATTCGGATTTGCCGAGGCGTATCGAAAGGCGAGTGTCGGCTACGGGGTGGTGGCGCTGCCGGCCGATACAGACGCCGCGGGCGCGATGACCGAGATGCGGCAGATCATTGAGGGCTACGCGACGAACGGGGTGCCAGCGGATCTTGTGGATGCGTCCAAGCGCAGCGAGATTGCGCAAGCCGAGTTCGAACGCAACTCCATTCCTGGTTTGGCCGACGTATGGTCAACCGCACTGGCGGGGGAGGGCCGCAACTCACCGGAAGAGGATGTCGAAGCGATCCGCAAGGTGACACTGGCCGACGTGAACCGGGTGGCCAAACAGTACTTGCTGAATACGAGCACCATTTCAGCCATTTTGAAACCGGCGCCGAACGGCGAGGCGGTTGCAGCCAAGGGATTCGGCGGGGCGGAAGAGGTTACGTCGGCGCCGACCAAGCCCGTGGTGCTGCCGGATTGGGCGACCGGTCCGCTGAATGCTATTCAAGTGCCGACGGATTCTCTTGCGGTAACGGATATGAAGCTGCCGAACGGAATCCGGCTGATTGTGCGCACCGATCGGACAAGCCCCACCGTCACGCTGGCGGGAATGATCAAGCACAATGCCAACCTACAAACGCCTCCCGGCGAAGACGGCCTGGGCAGCGTGCTCGACCAACTCTACTCCTACGGAACCGAAACCATGGACCGGCTCGCATTCTTGAAAGCGCTGGACGACATTGCGGCTAACGAAAGCGCAGGGGACCGGTTTTCGCTGACGGTCCTGAAAGAGTATTTTTCGAAAGGCGTTCAACTGCTGGCCGATAACGAGTTGCATCCAGCACTCCCCGTGCAGGCCTTCGAGATCACGCGTGGCCAGACGGCGCAGTTTGTGGCTGGCAATCTCCAGAGCCCCGGCTACCGCACCTCGCGCGCATTGAATTTGGCGCTGGTTCCAGCCGGCGACCCGATCCTGCGCGAAACCACGCCGGATACTGTCACGAAGCTGACGCTCGATGAGGTGAAGCAATTCCATGCTGCAACGGTGCGGCCCGATCTGACGACCATTGTGGTGATCGGCGACATCACGCCGGTTGAAGCCCGCACAGCGATCGAGAAGTGGTTTGGAGATTGGAAGGCCACAGGTCAGACGCCGGATACTACGCTGCCTGCGATTCCTGTGAACAAAGCTTCGGCAGCAAATGTGCCCGACAACCAGGCGGTGCAGGACACGGTGACGCTGGCCGAGCAGCTCAACCTGAACCGCTTCGATCCCGCGTATTACCCGATTGAGCTCGCCAACCACGTGTTGGGCGGCGGGTTCTATGCCACGCGGCTCTATCACGATTTGCGCCAGGTAAACGGGCTGGTCTACACGGTTGACGTGAGCCTCAATGCATCGAAAACGAGGGCGAGCTATTCGGTTCAGTATGGGTGCGATCCGCAAAATGTGTCGAAGGCCCGGGCCATCATCGTTCGGGACCTGGATCAGATGCGGACTCAGGATGTGTCTGACGCCGAGTTGCTCCAGGCCAAGGCGCTGATGCTCAGGCAGATTCCGCTGAGCACCTCGAGCGAGGATGCGGTTGCTGGAGAACTGCTTGGGTATGCCGAGATTGGCCTGCCCCTCGACGAGCCGGAACTGGCGGCTAAGAAGTACATGGCGCTTACCGCCGATGACGTGAAGAACGCGTTTGCCAAGGAGATCGATACCGGCAACCTGGTGCAGGTGGTTCGCGGACCGGCGCCGCAGTAAACGGGTGCGCCAAAGCGCGGACCCCTGCGATCGCAAGCGGATTTTTCTAGGCTGTGCAGGCATCGAAAGAAGCGGCCGGGAATCCACAAACGGCTCAAAAATAAGACTGTTCTCGGAGCGATGATTTGCGCTAGATTCTTAACACGCGCTCCGCAGTAAATCCGCGCGATCAGGAGGAAGTATGAGCAAGACCCGCATATGGGTGGTGGTGAGCTGTTGTTTGATTGCGATGGCGGCGAGCGCGCAGGGACAGCGGAAGGCCGGCCTTTGGGAAGTGACCAGCCAGATGAGCATGAGCGGAATGCCCAACATGCCGCAAATGGGTGGGCGCACTCAAGAGGTTTGCGTGACGCAGGCAATGATCGATAAATACGGCGGTCCGTATAGCAATCCGCAAAACGCACAGTGCCAGGTGACGAACGTGTCGCTAACGCCGACCGGAATGTCAGCGGACCTAAGCTGCACGGGCCGCATGAGCATGACGGGGACTGTGAAGACGACTTTCGTGGACGCGAACACGACAAAGACGACGATGCTGATGAATATGTCGATGCCCAATGGTCAGCCGATGACCATGACCATGAATGCAACTTCGACCTATAAAGGAGCTGACTGCGGGAGCGTGCAGCCGCTGGCCATGCCGCCAAGCCAATAAGTGGGATCGAGCGCGGCATCGGTTTACCGCAAGAAGAAAACGAAATCTGGCTGAAGAGGCCTACGGCACCGTGACGTTGATCGATGTCGTCACGGACACGGCGGTGGTGACGTCTGTCGCGGAAATTGTGTAGACGTAGGTCCCTGGGGTCACGACATTATTGTTGCCGCCACAGGCGCTGATCGCGGCCAAGCCGGCGAATGCACCTACTGCGAGCAAAGTAATCGTGAGCCAGCGCGGCACCCTGCGCCGGAATCCAAAACCCAATAGCAGCGCACCGGCGAGGGCCAGGCCCTGCGGCAGCCCATGGCCGCCGCGACGCGGCAGGTTGACTGGACAAGGATTGCTACATGGGACGGCAGCGTTGTAAAAGGAAATGGTCCCCGGTACCACTTCATTCGCGGTGAGCGTAATGGGAGGCTGGACCGGAATTGCGGCATTACCAGAAGGAAAGCTATCGCTGCAGTAGGGCAACTTCGCACCGGCCGGCGGAGTCGTCGGAGGCTGGCAATTGACGAGAACCTGGCCTGCGTAACCGTTGACCGAGGTCAGCGTGAAAGAGCTGGTGCCGACTCCGCTGGATGTGCTGGAGGACAAAGTCGCGTTTGTGGCCGTTATGGTGAAGGACGGTGGCGGTGTGGCCAATAGCGGAGCGCCGGAAAGCGCGACGGTGACAACGGCGAGGATCCCGAGAACTGCAAGAAGGCTAACCCTTTGCATGGCACATACCTTTTTGCGGGCGGCTTACGTTTTCCTGTGAAGTTAGACGAAGCATAAACCCAGCGGTTGGTGGACTCTGCAAAGATTTCAGTCCGCTATTTGGACGGAGGCGGCTTTCGGGGTGATGCGGCTCACGCTTCGACGGTGCGCTTGAGCTGGCCGCAGGCGGCGAAGATGTCGCGGCCGCGCGGCTGGCGGATGTAGGCGGGAATTCCCTCACCCGCGAGCGCTTTGCGAAAGAGCTCCGCGGTTTCAGGCTTTGGAGTCGAGTACGGAAAGTCCGGCCCGGGATTCCAGGCGATCAGATTCACTTTAGCGGGCAAGCTGCTGCGGCGCACGAGACGGGCGAGTTCGCGAGCGTGCTCCAGGCGGTCGGTGACTCCGCCGAGCAAAACGTATTCGAAGGTGATGCGCTCGTGCGGGCGCAGGCGAATGGGCCGCACGGCTTCAATCACCTTTTCAATTGGCCATTTCCGGTTGATGGGCATGATTTCGGCGCGAATTTGATCATTCGGTGCGTTGAGGCTGATGGCGAGCTTGGGCCGGAGATCGGGCGGCTCCTGGGCAAATCGCTCGATGCCGGGAACGATGCCGGAGGTTGAAACCGTCATGCGCTGCGGGCTCAGGCCGACTTCGCGAACGAGCAGGCGCACGGCGGCCATGAAGTTGTCATAGTTGAGAAACGGCTCGCCCATACCCATGAAGACAAGGTTCACGCGGTCGCGGCCCACGCGGACGCTGTGGCGATCGAGAACGGCGACGACCTGGCCGGCAATTTCGCCGGCGGTGAGGTTGCGCTGAAGACCGAGTTTGGCGGTGAGGCAGAACTGGCAGTTGACTGCGCATCCGACTTGCGAGGAAACGCAGATGGTGGCACGGCGCCAGGATTTCGGATCGGACGGTTCTTCGTCCGATGTGTCGCCAGCCTCGCCGTCGTCGCCTTCAGGCATCCAGACCGTCTCTACGGTTTCGAGCTTCGGGCCAGGGCAATGGACCAGATAGCGCTCGGTTCCGTCGATGGACTGAAAGGCTTTGGCGATCTCGGGACGGTTGATTTGCCAGCCTTGGGAGACGAGTCTCCGCCGCAAATCCAAAGACAATGTAGTAATAGAGGTAACGCCTGTAATATACTGACGATACATCGCTTCTACGATTTGATTGGCGCGCCAGGACGGCTCCCCTACCTGCGCTAGAACCTCCGAAAGGGCTGCCGCATCCAATCCAAATAGGGGACAAGTTAGCGGGTCAAGGCCCCCTGGTGCCGGCGCGGAAGCATTTATCGGTACGAGTTGGTCGGGTTTGTCGGGCACGGTATTTCCTGGGCACAGCTTTGAGCATGATAGCCGGTGTTGCTGCAAGCAGATCAAGGCCCGCCGGATTTGCCGAAGAACCATTCATTAACCAGGAATGGCGACCTCGATACGATAAACGGGTCGCAGGAGCCCGGCTGGCCTAAAATCGAATCTCCACAGGATGCACATGAACACTGAGCGAAACCTTCGCCGCACCGAGTTGCCGAACGGCCTGATTGTGCTGACCGAGCGGATGGAACACGTGCATTCGGTGGCCATGGGCGTGTGGGTCAAGTCGGGGTCGCGGTGTGAAAGCGCGGAAGTGAACGGCATTTCGCATTTTGTGGAGCACATGCTCTTCAAGGGCACTCGCTCGCGCTCGGCGCAGCACATTGCACGGGAGATGGATTCGATTGGCGGCAACCTGGACGCGTTTACCAGCAAGGAAACCATTTGCTTCAATGTGAAGTCGCTTTCGGATCATGTGCCCATCGCGCTGGATGTGCTGACGGATATGGTTCTGAATCCCACGTTTGCCGTGCCCGACATCGAACGGGAGCGCGGCGTGATTCTGGAAGAGATCAAGATCGACGAGGACAATCCGGACGTACTGGTGCACGAGCTGTTTACGCAGAGCTTCTGGAAGGGACATCCGCTGGGCAGCCCAATCCTGGGAACGACAGAGACGGTAAGGCGGCTGGGCCAGCAGCAGCTGTTTGGCTACCATGGCGACCGGTTCCACGGCGGAAACATGGTATTTTCCGCGGCAGGAAACCTGGATCACGACCAGTTTGTTGAGGCGGTAGCGGCAAAGTTCTCCACACTGCCGAGCGGCCAGGCGCTTGGTGAATTGTCGGCGCCCGAGCCCAGCGCAAGGATTATTCTGCGCAACAAGAAAGCGCTGGAACAGGTGCAAATCTGCCTGGGAGTTCCAGCGCCGCCAGTGGCAGATGACAGCCGCTACGCGACCTCGATCCTGAACACGGTGCTGGGTGGCGGCATGAGCTCGAGGCTGTTCCAAAACATCCGCGAGGAGCGGGGATTGGCTTATTCGGTTTACTCCGACATGAGCCCTTATCGGGATACGGGAAACTTCTGCGTTTACGCGGGGACTTCGGCGGGCAAGGCGCTGGAGGTGGTGGACCTGATTCTGGCGGAATTCCGCAATCTGAAGGAGAGCCCGATCGGCGACGAGGAATTGACCCGCGCCAAAGATCAACTGCGGGGCAATATTCTACTGAGCCTGGAGAGCTCGAACGCGCGTATGGCGAACCTGGCGCGACAGGAGATGTACTTCCACCAATTCTTCTCGTCCGACGAGATCATCGCACGCATCAACGAGGTGACTGCGGCAGAGGTGCAGACGATGGCGCAGCGGCTCTTTGAACCGGAGAGGATTGCGGTGACCCTGCTGGGCCGGCTGGACGGGGTGAAGCTCGGCCGCGGCCGGCTGATGTGCTGAGCGCTCTATTTCCCAATCGCGTCTATACGTTGTAGCATCTTGACAGAAGGCCGGTGAAAGCCGGCCTGTTTCACGAGGCTGTGGGAATTCCATGAACAGCAAGTCCGGCCGCAATCGCTCGCACCGTTTTTTCTCGCCCAATGGCTTTACGTTGATGGAACTGCTGATTGTGATGGCCATTATCGCGATCCTTTCTCTTTTGGCCATCGCCAGCATCAGCGTGTATACGAAGAGAGCGAATGCCTTGTCCGCGGTCAATTCGCTGCAGAAGATTGTGCAGGCGCAGATGATGTACGCGGAATCGTACCCGGCGAATGGGTATGCGTGCAGCCTGGAGGCGCTGGGAGGAGATCCGCACTCCGGACCCCCAACTCCGACAAGCGCGCAACTGCTACCGTCAGATCTGGCGTCAGGATTCAAGCAGGGATACGAGTTCACCATCACATGCGGCGACAAGGTGACAGCCAACAATGTCGATCGCTTCAATAGCTTCACCGCGATCGCGAAGCCTCAGAGCGTGGGAAAGACGGGCGATCGTGGCTATTGCGACGACGAGACCGATCAGATCAAATTTGACCCCACGGGCGGCGTGAACTGCACGCAGATTCTTGGCCAATGACAGGCCACGAAGCGATGGGCTGGAGAAAACGGGTAAACGGCGGCTTGCTGACAGCCGCCGTTTTGTTTTTGGCCACAAGCCTTGCCGCGCAGCAGAATCTGCCATCGGTGCATGAGCTTGCTCAGCGCGTCGACCGCCATTATGACCAGTTGCAATCACTCAAGGCCGGTTTCAGCGAGAGCTATGCAGGGCTGGGCATGACGAAGACCGAGAGTGGCACGCTCTTCCTGCGCAAGCCGGGGCGCATGATGTGGCGTTACAGCTCGCCGCAGGGAAAGATCTTTCTCCTCGACGGCAAATACGCGTGGTTCTACACGCAGGGAGACGCGCAGGTGCAGCGCATCCCGGCGAGTGAGCTGGATGATCTGCGCTCACCACTGCGCTTTCTGCTGGGCCACACGCAGCTTGAAAAGGAACTGACCGGCCTGACCTTGGCTGCCGCGCCCAACGGCTGTTTTACGCTGACCGGCCAGCCCAAAGGCCAGGAAAAGCGCGTGACGCGGGTTGCGCTGACGGTGACGCGCGACGGCACGATCAACGAGATCGAAGTGGACGAAGCCGACGGCGCAATCACCCAATTCACATTCACAGGCGAGCAACCGAACACTGAGATTCCGGCCGATACGTTTCGCTTCACTCCTCCGGCGGGCGTACCAGTCGTGGATGCGATGCCGCCGGTGTGAAAAAAGCAGGGACCAGGGACTTTGGGAATAGAAAAGCCGTTCCCGATTCTGAGACTCGATTCTTCCCTGCTCATTCAGCGCAAAACCCCCTCACAACTCATCACGCACACAGGTGATTTGCGGCACTGACTGCGCCGCGCAGAAGACTATCATCCGCTTGATTCAGCCCGGGTCCCCTATTCAATTCCTCACCCCCCGGAGGAATTCATTTGGTCGAGGAGACTTGCCATGAAAAGATCGATCTGCGTTGTCGCTGGCACTTGCCGCGGCGAGAGCGCTTTCCGCAAATCTGCAGCCTTCCTGCTGGCCTGCTGCGCCGTGTTCCTTTTCTGCTGTTCTTTTGTCGCAGCTGCGCAGGATCAGCAACAAGCCCCGCCAGCCGCCCCGAATCAGCAGCCAACCACTTCGCCTGCCCCGGCCGCTTCGCCCGCCAAAGAGATGCCGCCCATGCCGGCGGTACCTTCCGAGGGCAAGGCGATCATTTGCCTTTACCGGCCAGGGAACGCCGTCGGCTCCGCCTCTCATGACCATCTTTATGTGAATGGCGTCTATCTGGCCACGTTGCTTAACGGCGAATATGCCTGGACTGAGGTTGATCCGGGCACGGTCGTGGTCAAAGGGATGGCAAAAATGTACTACGGACCCAGCATCATCATGTCCAGCGCCGCGGCAGTGAACCAGACGAGAGGCCAAGCCGAGAGAATTCGCGTCCAGGCCATCGAGGGGAAAATCTATTACATGAAATGGAGCTCCGGAGTGTTCGGATCGGGCATCAAGGTGATACTCGTGGATCCAGAGACCGGCGCCAAGGAGATGCACAAGCTGCATCCGTCAAAGCCCGCGAATACGGGCGAAGACAAAGGCGATACGTCTGCCGCGCCAGCGCCAACTGCAACTCCCGCGCAGCCCTGACGGCACGCGCCGGGGATCGGGAATGAAGAACAAGCGCAGACTCGTCGTCCATCTAGTGGCTGGCGTGTGCCTGCTGGCGATAGCCGGAGCACAAGCTCCAAGCCTGAACGATCCCATCGCGCAGTACGAGCAAGAGGCCGCGAAGGCAAGATCCGGTCACAAAACGCGTGAGTTGCTCCTCTATCTCAATCTTCTCGCATCGGTCTATCGTGAATCCGGCCAGTTGCAAAAGGCGCTCGACTGCCTGAATGAAGCGCTTCCCATCGAACAGACATCGAACGGTGTCATGGGCCAGGCCATGACCTTCAATACCATGGGGCAGGTCTACACCGATTTGGGGCAGGAAGACAAAGCCCTGTCGTATCTGAACCAGGCTCTGCCATTGTGGCAAACAGCCGGCCAGCGTACCGGTGAAGCGAATGCGCTCACCTTTATCGGCCGGGTGTACGAGAGTCTTGGCCAGCATGAAGAAGCGCTCAAGAATCTGAACGATGCCATGGAGATCTGGCACGACATCGACAACCCTGACATCTCCATCGCCGCTGAATCTGCTCCGAGCGAGCCTTCGGGCCGCTTCACACGAAGAATGGAAGCCGCGCGAGAGAAATTTACCGCGGCGGCCAACATCAACATCGTCAACGCCAGCGCCATTGGCGAGGCGGGAACGCTCGACGGCCTGGGTAGAACGTATGCCGATGAAGGCCAGGGCCGTGAAGCGCTCAAGTGTTTCGAGAAGGCGCTTCCAGTCTTCCATCAGAGTGGCGAGCGCGCGGGTGAAGCTCTGGTTCTGAACGATATGGGTCCGGCCTACGCCGAGATCGGCCAAAAGCAGAAGGGACTCGAATCACTGAACCAGGCTCTCGTCATCTGGTGCGAGATCGGAAGCCGGGAGGGCGAAGCGCTTACGCTCAACGACATCGGCCGTCTCTATCGCGATCTCGGCCAACAGCAAAGCGCAATGGATTACTACAACCAGGCGCTGCCCATCTGGCGCGAAGTCGGAAACCGCAACGGCGAAGGGCTCGCGCTGAGCGATATCGGCCGCGCCTACGCCGACCTGGGCCAGCCGGGCAAAGCTGTCGACTATGCCAATCAGGCGTTGCCCATCTTTCGCAAAACCGGCAGCCGCCGCGGCGAAGCCATGACTCTCAACAACATGGGCAGGGATGACACAGATCTGGGAGAGCCTGCCGAGGCGATGAAGCTCGAGTTGCAGGCGCTGGCCATCTGGCGCGAGGCAAAAGATCAGCGCAACGAAGCTCAGGACCTGATGACCATCGCATGGTCGTACTCGGCGCTCCAGCAGCCCGACAACTCGCTGGTTAGCGCTCTCGCCGCCTTAGGCCTGGCAAAAGCTGTTGACGATCCTGAGGTCGAGGGAGCCATCGAGACCTCGCTAATGATGGGATTCCGCAAACAGCATCACCTTGAAGAGGCCATCTTCTTCGGCTTTGAAGCGGTCAACTCCTATCAATCGATTCGGAAAAACATCACCGGATTGGACAAGAGTCTTCAAGCCGGCTTTGCACAATCGAAATCGGGCGCCTATCGCACGCTGGCAGAACTGCTGATTGAGGCCGGACGCCTGGGAGAAGCGGAGCAGATTCTCGATCTTCTCAAGGAGCAAGAGCTCAATGACCTTGTCCCCGGCTCGGTCCCGGGCGCCGGCGCCATGGAAACGCCCAAGCTCTCGCCCGTCCAGCAGGAGATCGAATCGTTGCTGCCCGATTTGGAGAAAAGGGCCCGCGATATCGAGGAATGGAATCTCGAAGCAGCTCAGTTAGAGGACAATCCTGCTCGCACTGCCGCCGACGAAGCGCGGCTGAAAACGCTGACCGCAAACCTGGAACAGGCGAAATCGGCAATCCGGGATCGCTTCGACAACACGATCACTCCGGAACTCGACAAGCAGTCCGCCACCGGCGAGCCCACTGCCGACTCCGCGCAAAGCTATCTGCAAAACTCGCTCGCGAAACTCGGGCCAAACGTGATCGGTATCCGCATACTGCTGGGCGAAGATCACGCCTACGCGATCATGGTCACAGCGAACTCGCGCCAGAAGTTTGAACTTCCCGCCTCCTCGGCCGACCTGCGCAGCAAAGCTTTCGAAGCGATCAAAGCCATCGGCTCGCCTTCCACCGATCCGCGGCCGCAACTGAACCAGCTCTACACCATGATCGTGGCGCCGCTTGAAGACGCGTTGAAGACAATCGAAGCGGCAAGTGGAGCACAAGATAACGTCCCTACGCTGTTATGGTCGCTCGACGACGCATTGCGCTACGTGCCTATGGGCGCGCTTTACGACGGCAACCATTACCTGGTCGAACGCTTTCACAACGTACTCTTCACGCCCGAAAGCTATGGGCACATCGCAGACGCGCCCATCCAGGGCAGCCATCCGCCCAAAGCTCTGGCCATGGGGCTGTCGAAGAGCTACAACGGGATGCCGGCACTGCCGGGCGTGATTCCCGAGCTCGACTCGGTCGCCCACGATCCTTCCAACCCTGACTCGCACGGCCCCATCGAGGGCACAATCCTGCCCGACGAAAAGTTCACGCTGGCTGCACTAAAGACCGAACTCGGCACCGGCAGCGGATTCCCCGTGGTTCACATCGCCAGCCACTTCGTCCTGGTTGCCGGCACGGGCGATGAACCCTACCTGCTGATGGGTGGCAACAATGCGGGCGACGCGAAGGGTTTCGAGTGGAACCTCTCCGACATGGAAAACTCGCCTGTCACTTTCCACGGAACACGCCTGCTGACCCTCTCGGCTTGTAGCACGGCAAAGGATTACAAATCCCGGAACGGCTTCGAGATGGACAGCCTGGGCATGGTCGCGCAGCAAAAGGGCGCTGAAGCCGTCCTGGCCACCCTGTGGGACGTGAACGACCTCAGCACCAGCCACATCATGAGCGACTTCTACGATCGCTGGGCCAAAAATCCCGCCAAGGGCAAGGCTGAGGCGCTGCGCCAGGCCCAGCTTGCCTTCCTGCATGGCGCCGCGGATGCAGCCGGAGTGAGTACGGGCCGCGGCTTCGAACCCGTCGGCCCGTCCTCGACGCAAACTTCAAGCCTGGGCTACGCCCATCCATACTTCTGGGCGCCTTTTGTCCTCATCGGCAACTACCAGTAGCGCGCTCGGCCCATGAAAGGAACTCAGTGACGATCTCATCGGTCCGCCTGCTCCCGCTCGCCGCATCGCTGCTCGCAGCGGTTCTATTTGCCCCATGCGCTCTCGCGCAGGAGGAAATCGCTCCTCCGCAAGGCAAGGGTCACGTTGTTGTTTTCGTGTCCGGAATCATGGGCCCCAAGCACGACAAAGCGCTTTCCGAGGCCATCGCCGCACTCGGTTACGATGTCTACGTTTGCGATGGCAGGCAAATCGCAAGGAATCCGGGCGGCAATCTTCGAGCCGCCATTCAAGCGGCTCAACAATCGCCGCATGGCTTGCCTGGGAAAGTTGCGCTGGTTGGTATCTCTCTCGGAGGCGGGTTCGCGCTGGCCCTGGGTTCAGAATGGACCGACGTTGTCGCGGTGGACATCGTTTGGTACCCCGCAACCGGTTTTGCCACCAGGCTTCCCGGTTTTGCCAGGCGCATGACTGTCCCGGTGCTGATGTTCGCCGGAGAGGCCGACCATTTTGAGAATTGCTGCCTGATCGAGACAGCGCGTGCCATTGAAAGCAGCGCTAAGGCCAACAACGCGCCCTTTGAGCTCATTACCTATCCCGGAGCCGACCACGATTTCATCAAGGGGGGCCACAACTACAACCCCGCGGATTACGAGGATGCACTCAATCGCACCGCGGTCAGATTGAAAGCGGCGTTCGCCAGCCAAGACAACACGTCAACCGGAGCCGGGCAGGGTTCCGGCAACTAAGCTGTTTTTTGGATGACGCAAGGACGCCTGTTAGGCGGTGAACGGCGCGCGAAGCAGATGGATCCCCTGCCCGCGCGAGCGCGCTGCCCGGCTTACTTGCCGGGCTTGGCGGGGGCGCTGACCGGGGCGGAACCACCCTCCAGCACCGAGTGCGAGCCTGACGAACGCACAAAGAGAACCACAAGGCAGATGGATGTGCACATGAAGATGATCGCCGACCACGTGGTGAGGCGGGTGAGCACATTGGCCGCGGCACGGGGACCGAATGCGGTTTGCGAACCCTGACCGCCGAATGCGCCAGCGAGATCGGCCGAGCGGCCTTGCTGGAGCAGGACGACGCCGATCAGAAAGAAGCACACGATCACGTGCAGGACAACAACGAAGTAGAAGAGAATCTGCATTTCTTAAGCTGCTTTCCATGCGCGCCGAGAGGCCTGAATAAAGGCGAGGGGCCCTGACGCAGAGATCTTTGGTGCGGAAGAGGGGACTTGAACCCCTATGCCTTTTGGGCGCCACCCCCTCAAGATGGTGTGTCTGCCAATTTCACCACTTCCGCACGGCGGTGAACCCTATAAGTATAGCAAAGACAATGCTGAGCGTGTGCCGGGCGGGAAAGGACGGATTGGCTCTGAAAACGGGCCTGCTGGTTACTTTTCGGGTGCGGCCAAGCGCTCCATCCAGCGGGCGAGGGCTTGCTGATCCGGCGAACCGGCGGCGTGAGCGTCGTGCACATTGCGGCGCTCCTCGGGCTTGCGATTCTGGCTCAATTTGAATTTGCCTTCAATGCGCGCGATGGGAATCCGAAAGCCGACGATGCCGGCGAGCATGGTGCGGCGAAATCCTTCAGGCAACGCGCGCCAGTGTTCAAGGAAAGCGGGCTCATTCGCAGCAATGAGATCGGCAAGGAGGGCCTCTTTGCCGGGATCGTCTTCGACAAGCGAGAGCGTCCCGTGTGCATGGATGGCAATGTAGTTCCAGGTGGGAACGGACAGATCCTCCGTATAGAGGGTTGGAGAAACGTAGCTGTGCGGCCCCTGGAAGACGACGAGAGTTTCGTGGCCGGCGAGCGCGCGCCAATGCGGATTGGCTTTAGCGAAGTGGCCTTCGATGAGGCCGTGCTCGCCTTCATCCTTAATGACGAGCGGAAGGTGAGTTGCAGAGGCGCTTCCGTCAGATTGCGCGCCGGACGCCGGGCCGAAGAGGGTACCAAAGGAGTGCTCGCGCATGGCTTCGAGGAGAATGGCACGATCGTAAACGAGATTGAATTTGGGCGAATACATGGTTGTAGAATCGGCGCCTGATGCGATTGAGTTGTCCAAGTCAGAATAGCAACTGTGGGTGGCGCGGAAGGACACCGGCTGCCCAGTTCCGGTGTTACCCATCTTGGTATAGACTCATCGCAAGCCTATGCGGAAAGTTTTGTTGTGCGCACTGCTCTTCGCGGCGATTCCGGCTCTCGTTTGGAGCCAGAATTCAGCCAGTCCAACCTCCACTATGACCAAAACCAAAGCGCTCACGCCTGAAGCGGTTCATCGCTCCGCCATCGTCATCGACACGCACGCCGACACGCCGCAGCGGTTTCTGGATGAGCACTTCGATCTCGGCGATGCGCTGAATGGCGGCGACTGGAACCTGGAGACCGCACGCAAGGGAAACCTGGGCGCGGAGTTTTTTTCGATCTGGGTCGATCCGGTGCGATTCAAGGGGCAGTATGCGCGACGCACGCTGGAACTGATCGATGCGGTGAAACAGCAGGTGGCGAAGCACTCCGACCAGATGGAACTGGTGACTTCTCCCGAGGGGATTTTGCAGGCGTATCGCGACCATAAGATTGCGGCTCTGATGGGGATCGAAGGCGGCCACTCGATCGAGGATTCGCTGGGGCTGCTGCGCCAATACCATGCGCTGGGCGTGCGCTACATGACGCTGACGTGGGCGAACTCAAACGGATGGGCCGACAGCTCCGGCGACTTCGAAGACGCCACCGTGCTGCACACCAAGGACGGCTTGAGCGAGTTTGGCAAGGATGTGGTTTACGAGATGAACAGGCTGGGGATGATGGTGGATGTGTCGCACGTCTCGGACAAGACGTTCTTTCGTACGCTGATCATCTCGCGGGCGCCGGTGATTGCGTCCCACTCGTCGGCGCGGGCGCTTTGCGACGCGCCGCGCAACATGACGGACGATATGCTGCGCGCCATTGCGAACTCCGGCGGCCCGGATTCGAAGGGCGGCGTCGTGCAGGTGAACTTCTACTCCGCGTTTTTGTCACAGGATTACCGGAACGCGCAGAAGTCGATGGAGCCGGAGGTAAACAAGGAAATCGAAGCGCTGAAGGCGAAGAACAAAGCCGAGGGCAGAGAGACAACACAGGTGGATATTGACAAGTTGCAGCGCGCGGCAGCGGATCGAATTCCGCGACCACCATTCTCTGTGCTTATCGACCACATCGACCACATTGCAAAGGTAGCGGGAGTGGATCATGTGGGGCTGGGATCGGATTTTGACGGAATCAACGGGCAACTTCCTCAAGGGATCGACTCGCCAGCCGACTTACCCAACATCACCGCCGCGCTGATGGCGCGAGGCTACTCGGCGGAAGATTGCCGGAAGATTCTGGGCGGAAATCTGCTACGTGTTTTTCGCGAGGTCGAGGCGGTGTCGAAGACGCTGCAAGCGCAAGACAGGCCGAGGATCACGGAGAAGCAGCCGTTCGCGAAGCAGCAGTAGGCGCCAAGTCTCAGGCTTCAAGGGACAGTGGCTTTTGAACGGTAACCACGACGAAACCGGATTTGAGATCCCGAAGTTCCCTGCCCCGCGCGGCGTTCTATACTGTTCCCCTGCTTGACCCGCTCGTACTGGAGGCACTCCGATGAAATGCCTTGCTCCTATTCTGGTAGCCGTTCTAGCCGTGCCGGTATTTACTGTGACGCCAGCTCTTCGTGCGCAGGACGACAAACCTGCAGCGAATTCCGATAGCGCCGTAGAGAAGAGCACGAAAGCAACTGCGCTGGCGCCGCCGCCGGACTCGACCACGCAGGGCACGATCGATGCGGGCGGGCAACATATCGCGTATATCGCGATTGCGGGCACCATCACGGTGGGCGCGACTGACACAGATGATGCGCAGCTCGGGCCGGACGGAAAACCGCTGCCGGGCTCGCAGCTTGCGCTTGCGGCGCCAAAGGAGCCGGCCGATGCGGCGCCGGTGGCGCACATGTTCTACGTGGCCTATTTCAAGACGGGCGCAAATGTCGAGGATCGGCCAATCACGTTTTTCTACAACGGAGGGCCGGGCAGCTCGACGATGTGGCTACACATGGGATCGCTGGGGCCGAAGTATGTGGAGACAGCGGGCGACACGCATCTGCCGGGCGCGCCCTACAAGCTGATCGATAACACGGACAGTTTGCTGGACGTGAGCGACGAAGTTTTTATCGATATGCCCGGGACTGGTTTTGGGCGACTGGCCGGCAAGGATGCGAACAAGGCGTTCTGGGGCGTCGATCAAGACGCGGAGGCGTTCGCGCGATTCATCGCACGCTTCCTGGTGAAGTTTGGCCGGTGGAATTCGCCGAAGTTTCTGTTTGGCGAGAGTTATGGGACCACGCGGTCCGCGGTGCTGGCTGACATTCTGGAAAACGAAAAGAACGTCGACCTGAATGGAGTGATGCTGCTCGGGCAGATCTTCGACTTTTCCATCGCCACGGGCCCGCCGCGACCCGGCGTGGATTTGCCCTACGAGCTGGCGCTGCCGACTTACGCGGCGACGGCGTGGTACCACAAGAAACTTTCGCCTCAGCCTGCCGCGCTCGATCCGTTCCTGAAAGAGGTGGAGGATTTCGCGACGGGCGAGTATATGCATGCGCTGGCACAAGGTAACGCGCTGAGCGATGCAGAAAAGCAGCAGGTTGCCGCGAAGCTGCACGAATACACCGGGCTCTCCGTTGACTACATCCTCAAGGCCGATCTGCGTGTGACTGCGGGCGAGTTTGAAAAGACATTCGACGACCCGGAGGGGATGACGACTGGCCGATACGACACGCGCTTTCTAGGCCCGACGCTCGATCCCTTGAGCGAGGCCTCGCAATACGATCCGCAGAGTGCCGCCATTTCGTCAGCGTATTTTTCCCTGGTGAATCTCTATCTGCGGCAGAACCTGAAGTACGGCGCGGGGGAAACTTATCTTCCCAGCGCGCTGTTTGACGGCTTCCGTTGGAACATGACCCGGACCGGCGGCAATGGGTTCGGCAATGCCCGCGGATTGAATGTGGGCGCGGATCTGGCCGAAGCGATCAAGACGAATCCGCGGCTGAAGGTGATGGTGAATGACGGCTACTACGATTTGGCCACGCCGTTTTTTGCCGCGGAATACGAAGAAGCGCATCTGCCGATTCCGGCGTCGCTGACCAAGAACATCGAATACGACTGGTACGAAGCGGGACACATGGCGTACATACGCGACGAGTGCCGCAAACTACTGCACGACCGTGTGGCGGCGTTTATCAAGAGCGCGGATGGCACGAAGTAAATAGTGATCAGTAGTCGTTGGTCGGTGATCAGAGGCTACGGGGGCTTGCGGGGTGCTTCTTTCGGCCATCCGAGGGAAGCAGAATTCCAGAAACCCGACCCAGTTCTGCGCTTTATACTAACCATTCGCTCGTTATCCCACCTGGAGAAAAGAAAAATGAATTCATTGAGCCGGCGTTTAGCCGCCCTGACGGGCGCGGCGTTCTTGATTCTTTGTGTTTCAGTTCGCGCACAGGACGATAAGACCGCGGCCAAACCTGCGACGCCCGCAACGCCGGATAAAAGCGCCGAAGCCGCTCCGCCTGCCGATTCGACAACGCAGGGTTCAATCACAGTGGGTGGCCAGCAGATTGCCTACACATCGGTCGCAGGGACCATCACGGTTGGCTCAACCGACGACCAGGATGCGCAGCTTGGGACGGACGGGAAGCCCCAGCCTGGAAGCCAACTCGCGCTCCATGCGCCCGCGGCTGCGAAGGATGCAACTCCAGTAGCGCAAATGTTTTATGTGGCGTACTTCAAGAAAGACGCGAAGGCTGAAGATCGGCCGATCACGTTCTTTTACAACGGCGGACCGGGTAGCTCGACGGTTTGGCTGCACATGGGATCGCTGGGCCCGAAGCATGTGATGACGGCGGGCGACACGCACCTGCCCGCTGCGCCGTACACCATGGTCGACAATCCCGATTCCCTGCTCGATGTGAGCGACCTGGTCTTTGTTGACGCGCCGGGCACGGGCTTTGGACAAATGATGGGAAAGGATCCGGGGAAAGCCTTCTGGGGGGTGGATGGCGATGCGAACGCGTATGCGCGATTTATTCAACGCTTCATTTCAAAGTATGGGCGATGGAACTCATCGAAGTTCATCTTTGGGGAGAGCTACGGAACGACGCGGTCGGCCGTGCTGGCCAATCTGCTCGAGAACAAACTGAACATCGACATCAACGGAGTGATCCTGCTGTCGCAGATTTTCAACTTCACGACCGATATCGATCAGCCGACTGCCAATCCGGGGGTTGACCTGCCTTACGAACTTGCACTGCCGACGTTTGCCGCTACTGCGTGGTACCACAAGAAGCTGCCGAACCCGCCGGCCACTCTGGAGCCGTTCTTGAAGGACGTTGAAGATTTTGCGATGGGCCCGTACGCGCATGCGCTGGCCCTGGGAACCGACGTGGGCGATGACGAGAAACGCGCCGTGGCGGAAAAAATGCACGAGTACACCGGATTGCCGGTGGATTACGTTTTGAAGGCCAATCTGCGCGTGAGCGGTCCGGAGTTTGAAAAGACGCTGCAGGATGCGGAAGACCTGACGACGGGGCGACTGGACAGCCGGTTCTCGGGGCCGAATCTGGACCCGCTTAGCCAGAATGCGGAATACGATCCGCAGGAGACGGCGATTTCGTCGGCGTACGTTGCGCTCTTCAATCAGTATGTGCGCCACGATTTGAAGTACGGCGATGGACAAACCTACCAGCCATTGCTGTACACAGCCGAGCCACAGTGGAATTGGGTCCACAATGGAAACACCGTAAGCGTCAATGTGAGCGGGGACCTGGCCCAGGCGATGAAGACCAATCCGCGTCTGAAGGTTCTGGTGAACGGCGGCTATTACGATCTGGCTACGCCATTCTTCGCCGCGCAGTACGAAGAAAAGCATTTGCCCATTCCGCAGTCACTTGCGAAGAACATCAGCTACGCCTGGTACGAGTCGGGGCACATGGTCTACGTGCGCGATGAGTGCGTGAAGCAGTTACACGATAACGTGGCGGCGTTCATCAATAGCGCGGACGCGAAGTAACTCCAGCGACATAGGGACTATTGAACCACGGGAATGCGGGACACTGGGACTGCGAGACCGAGGCCCATTCGCAATCCCTAAACGCTCGAGAGCGGTTTGGCGTAGACAAACGCGGGACGATGGCGCGCGTAGAAGTGCTCTTCCCTGCGCTTGCGCACGTAGCCGCGGGTCTCGTAAAGGCGGATCGCCGCGGAGTTCTCGACGTCCACATGCAGCCAGATTGCGGCTGCCCCTGCCGCGCGGGCAGAGTCCTCAGTGTGGTTGAGTAGTTCGGCTGCTGTGCCGCGGCGGCGCGATCCTGGGTGCACCTCGATAGTCTGGATGTAGGCGACGGTACCTTTCGGCACAGTGGCCCAATCCACGATGGCGAAGCCTGCTAGTTCAGAATTCTCTTCGGCGATCCAGGTGGCGGACTTGGGATTGGCGATCAACTTACGCATCAAAGCGCGGCTGAAGCGAAAGGGCGGATCGAAGCAGAGCTCTTCGACAGCGTAGAGCTGGGCGAAGTCGCCGGGTTGATAGGGGTGATAAAGCAAGCGCTACCTGCCTTCTAATTCTCTACCGAACGCGTTGCCAGGAAACGTCGATGACACTGGCCTTGCCTTGCTGATCGACCAGGTCGGCATGCGATCGCATCGCATCATCGCCCAACCGCGTAACGATGGCATTTTTTGGCTGCGTGCCATTTGGATTGTCAAAGACCCACTCATCGGCTGCCGCGCTCTTGAGGACAAGCCCATTTGAAACTGGATCGGCAGGCTGGAGATCGGGCGTAAAAAAGCGGGTATCGAGCACAATGCCGTTGGCCGTTTCGCGAAGCGCCGAGAACTCAAGCCACACCGCTTTGCCGGCCGCGATGACTCGCAAAGCGCAGGTCATCGAACCGCCGGTCAGTTCGGAGCAGTTTCTTTGCGCGGTGTTTCCACCCACGGAGGCCGTCCAATCGCCTGCCATCCATCCAAGATCGCTGATATTAGCTTTGGTCTGAGCGGTCGCAGGAAAAGTGATGAACGCGATCAGGCCCACGACAATCAGAATTCTTTTCACACTACCCTCCCCTGTTCGATTCGGGCCGGAATTCGCCTGGAGAAACATGAAGGGCTGCCCGTGGAGCAGCCCTTGCATGAGTATCACAAAGAAACAGACAGGCGCAGCATTTTTTACACGAACGGTGTTGGCCCGGAGTTCGTCTACACCTTGGCTTCGAGGTCCGCGATCACATCGAAGAAGCGCTGATCGAGGCGGCGATTGGTGGCAATGGCGTCCTTGATCGGAATGTCGGTGATGTCGAGGCCGTGAACGACAGCAATGCGGCCCCATTTTTGCTGGTGGACCATGTCGATGGCGTGGAGGCCATAGCGCTGGCCGAGAACCCGGTCGTAGGCCGTGGGAACGCCGCCGCGCTGAGTGTGGCCCAGATTCACGGAACGGGTTTCATAGCCCGTTTTCTTTTCGATGAGATCGGCAAGCGCTTCGCCAATGCCAGAGAGGCGAACGTGGCCGAAAGAATCGACTTGCTGAGAGCCGATGACCTGGCCGACTTCCGGCAGATGACAGCCTTCGGCAACCACGACGACACCGTAATGCTTGCCGTGATCGTAGTTATATTTGAGCAGTGCGCAAACGTGATCGATGTCGATTTCTTTTTCGGGAACGAGGATCACGTGAGCGCCACCGGCAACACCGGAGGCGTATGCGATCCAGCCCGCGTCACGGCCCATTACTTCGATCACGACCACGCGGTTGTGCGAGTCGGCCGTGGTGTGAATGCGATCGACGGCCTCAGTGGCGATCATCACCGCCGTGTCGAAGCCGAAGGTCTGGTCGGTGCCGCTGATGTCGTTGTCGATGGTCTTAGGCACGCCGACGGCTTTGACGCCGTGCTCGCTCAGGAAGAGCGTAACCGACTGCGTGTCGTCGCCGCCGAGGGCGATGAGCGCGTCGATTTCATTGGTCTTGAGAACTTCCTGCACTTTGTCGATGCCGCCGGGAATCTTCTTCACGTTGGTGCGCGAAGAGTGCAGAATGGTGCCGCCCCTGAGCTGAATGCCGTCGACCGCTTCGAGTGTGAGAGGAATGAAATTGTTATCGAGCACGCCGCGCCAGCCGTTCAGGAATCCAATGAATTCGTCCCCATAGTGATTAATTCCCTTCCTCACGGCCGCATAAATGACCGCATTCAATCCGGGGCAATCGCCGCCGCCGGTCAACAAAGCAATTCGCATCGTGGAATCTCCTAAAAGCAGTTCACAGTTCGCAGATGTCAGTATCGGCCGCTGCGCTGGAAGTTTGAGACGCAGTGCACAGTTTTTACCGGAGGCGGGGAGGATCACCGGCCTTAAACAGTGTATCGTGGCGCTGTCAATGGGAATCGTGATGCGCCTCACGGCGCACGTGGACAGTGGTTCGCGGTCAGGAGACTGGCGCTACGATAAGGTATGCCGGAAAGTGGCGCTGGATTTCTGCTCGCATTTGTCGGCCTGGTCGTCGCAGTACTGCTTGTGCTGCTGCAGTTGACGCGACTGGGCTACCTGATTCGCGCCACAATTCCCGACCGGCCGCGGCAGCGCATGTTCATTGCGTCGGTTGCGTTCCTGATTACATTTGCCGGCGTACGGCTCCTGGTTCACCGGATTGCCAATCACGAGGGGCATTTGCAGTGGGTGGTGGTGCGCGGAATGCACATTCACCACCTGGTGTGGGGCATCTTGATTCTGCTTTTTGTTGGTTACGGCTGGCTGCTCGACCTGGGATGGGCGCACTCGCCGATGTCACTTTTTCTAGGGCGCCTGATGGCGGTAAGTTACGGCGTTGGTGCAGCGCTCACGCTGGACGAGTTTGCCTTGTGGCTGAGTTTGTCACCCGATGTTTACTGGACCCGCGAAGGCCGTTTGAGCATTGACGCTGTGATTATCTTCGGAGCTGTGCTGGGTGTGGGGGCGTGGGGCGCGCCGTTTTTCAGGGCGCTGCAACGGCTGTGGCACAGGCGAAAGGTTGTGCACGAAGGGATCGGCAGGATCAACCAGCCGATTCGCCGCGGGCGGTTGCTTCGTCGGCGTATAGTTCGCCGATTACCGCCGCGTACTGGGTCGTGAGGACGCGGCGCTTGATTTTCATGGAAGGGGTGAGCTCGCCGGATTCTTGCGACCACTCGTCGGCAACGATGCGGAAGCGCTTGAGCGATTCAAAATTGGCAAGAGAACCATTCACCTCGCGCACAATCTCGGCGTAAAGCGCGACAACGCGCGATTCGGCGACAAGCACTGTGCGCGAAGAGGCTTCAATTCCATGATGGCGGGCCCATTCTTCGAGAGCCGCGAAGTTGGGCGAAATGAGCGCGCAGATGAATTTGTGGCGATCGCCGACGAGCGCGGCCTGGGCCACGAAGACGCTGTTCTTCAGCTTGTTTTCAATGGGCTGCGGCGCGACGAGCTTGCCCCCCGAGGTTTTCAGCAGTTCCTTTTTGCGATCGGTGATGGAAAGGAAACCGTCGGCGTCGAGGTGGGCAATATCGCCGGTGCTGAACCATCCCTCGCCGTCAAGACATTCGGCGCTCGCGGCGGGCTTGTGCCAATAGCCGGAAAAGACCGATGGGCCGCGGACGAGAAGCTCACCATCTTCGGCGAGCTTGAGCTCGATGTTCGGCAGGGGCATGCCGACCGTTCCCATGCGATGGTGGATGGGCGTATTGAGAGCGATGACGGGCGAGGTTTCAGTAAGGCCGTAACCTTCCCAGAGAGCAATTCCCGCGGAAGCAAACCAGCGGGCAGTGTCGATACCGAGAGGCGCACCCCCGGAGACGAAGACTCTTACGCGGCCTCCGAAGGCCTCACTGACCTTGGAATAGACGAGCTTGTTGGCCAGCTTCCACAGAATCGAGTCGGGCTGACGGCCGTCGTACACGGTGCCGGCGAAGCGCGAGCCGAGATGAATAGCGCCCGCAAGCAATCGTTTCTTCACCGGCGATTGCGAGGCCTTTTGCTCGACGGCCTGACGGATCTTCTCAAAAACGCGAGGCACGCCGACGATGACTGTGGGGCGTACTTCTTTCATGGCCTGCGGAAGCTTGTCGAACTGCGAGCAGTACGCGACCTGCGCGCCGTGGTTGTACATTACGTAATCGAGGGCGCGCGCGGTGACGTGAGAAAGAGGCAGAAAGGAGATGCAGGCGTCGCTCGAATTGAAGCCGAAATCAACGGCGGCGACGTTCTGGTTGGCGGCGAAGTTGCCGTGAGTGAGTGCGACGCCTTTGGGCTCGCCCGTGGTTCCCGAGGTGTAGATCAGCGTGGCCAGATCGCCGGGCTCAACCGAGCGAACCAGCGCGTCGAAGACAGGGTCGCGCTTCGCACCTTCGGCATCTGCACCCGCCAGCAGTTCGCTCATGGCGATGGCGCCTTCAGGAGCCGGTGAATCCATCATGACAACGTGCTGTAACTCGGTTTGAGCGCGGACGGATTGCAGCTTGTCAAATTGCTGGCGCGTCGAGACGACGGCGATGCGGCAGCCTGCGTCGCGCACCTGCTCCGCGATTTGGTCGCCAGTGAGCGTGGGATAGAGCGGAACATCCGCGGCGCCAACAGCCAAGGTGGCAAAATCGGTGACGGCCCACTCCCAGCGGTTCTCGCTGACGAGGACAATGCGGTCACCTTTCTGCACACCAAAACGGAGGAATGCCGTGGCCAGCGCGCGGACGCGCTGATACATCTGGTCAGAGGAGATGGGGTGCCAGTGGCCGAACTCGTCCTGCCAGAGGACTGCGCGCGGATTGGCAGCCGCCGCGATTCGAAGAAAGAGATCGTTGACTGTTGCGATTGAAGAGACAGGAGTCATCGTATGGTTTATGGAATCGGGCAATCGTAACACCTGGGCCTTGGTGAGTGTACCAAAACGCGCAAGCAGCTAGCTTTCAGCCTTCAGATGGCAGCTTCTGGTCCATCGATTCAACTTCGGGCGCGCGCTATTGAGGGAGTTTTGAAGGCCGATTTCGTTTCCAGCTTACTGCTTTTCAAATTCGATCGTGCAGGGGCGCCCCTCAATGCGCGTGCCCTCCCCGTGTCTTTTATCGAAGTGGGACCGTATGTGATAACCGAATTCCGTGCCTCTCGGCGTGTCCGTCCCAGGCACAAATTCCTTCGAGCCGGTCATGCCGTTGGCGTAGAGCTTGCCAGTGCCGTCATCAAAGATTGTTCCTTTAATGTGGAGGAAGCCTGGTTGACCATCGGTGCCGTGCAGGCCGTCAAAGTCGCCGTGCTTGACGACGCTGACGAACTGGTATGAGAAGCCCAGGGCACCGCGCGAGGGGTCGCAGGATACGGTGGTCAGCCATTGGCCGTCGAAGCGGCGCGTGGGAGGGGGACCGCCGTCGTCCTGGTGGTCGGGTTGATCCTGTGGAATGGATGAGGCCGGCAAAAGCAGCAGGATGATCGCAGCGAGGAGCCGGCTTGAGTTTCCCGTGGAGAATATCCGCATGGAGTTCCCTCGTGGAGCCATAGTAGGGAAACTTTGCTCGAGTTGCCAAGCATAAATATGCAGGCAGCGAAACCGCCCCCAATGCAAAGAGGGGATGAAATTGGAGCCATTGCGGAGGGATGAGGAGTCCGGCGAGCGCCGGACCCCTCGCAGTGCGTTACGGCAGTGCGTAGACGGTCTGAAGGACCTTCTGCTTGAGAGAGTCGGGAAGCGGCGCATAGGAGAGAGTCGAAACCTCGCCTTCTCCCGAGTTGATGCACCAGCTAAACAGATCTTTCATGATCTTCTCATTCGCCGCATTCTTCGGCTGCAAGGGAATTAGGAGATAGGTGAAGCTGGAGACGGGATAGACGTTGGGTCCCGGAGCGTTGGTGATGGATACACGATAATCGGCTGGTATTTTGGCGGTTGCGGCAGCGGCCGTCACACCGTCAATCGAGGCCTTGATGAATCTTCCGTCCGCGTTCTGGACCGAGCCGAAGTTGATGTGGTTTTGCAAAGCATAAATAAGCTCGACGTAACCGATGGAGCCGGGCAATTGGCGAATATAGCCGGAAACGCCCTCGTTGCCCTTGCCTCCCACGCCTGTCGGCCAATTGACTGCAGTGCCTTTGCCGGGACCGCCAGCCCATTCTTTGCTGACCTTGCTCAGGAAATCAGTCCAAATGAAGGTTGTGCCGCTGCCGTCGGAACGATGAACGACGATGATCTTTTGGTCAGGGAGATGGACGCCGGGATTGTCCTTGGCGATTCGCGGATCGTTCCAGTTCGTGAGGTTCCCCAAGAAGATATCCGCGAGTACAGATTGGCTGAATTTAAGATCAGTGCTGACACCCGGCACGTTGTAGGCGGGCACATCTGCGCCGAGCACGGTGGGAATGTGAATGAGCTTGACGCCGCAAGACTTAAGCAGATCGTCAGTCATGGGCATGTCGGATGCGCCGAAGTCGACGGTACCCGAGCAGACCTGCTTGATGCCGCCGCCAGAACCGATGGACTGATAGTTGATCTGGACGCCGGGATGCCCGGCGCTGTATTCAGAGAACCACTTGGAATAGATGGGATATGGGAACGTGGCGCCGGCGGCTGTAATTGTTTGAGCCTGAGCCGCGCTCAGCGCGCAGACGAACAACGCAATGAAAAGCAACGATTTTTTCACGATTTGCTCCCTTTCAGATTTCCTGCCGAGGTCTATTGTCAACGGCCAATGTTACGGGCTGTTGAAAATGCGGGGAAAAGGGGGTCGGGGTTCCGGCAGAGCCTCGTGTGAAATACAGCGAATCGCTGGAATCTTGAGACTGAGAGGGCGCACCGACTTGAGTCGGTTGTGCGGACGCGGGTTGCGGGGCGGAGTGCGGCGCGGGCGCGAGGGGCAGCGTGAAGTGGAACGATGCGCCCTTGCCAAGCTCGCTTTCAGCCCAGATCCGTCCGCCGTGGGCCTGCACGATGTGCTTGACGATGGCGAGACCAAGGCCGGTGCCGCCGGCCTCTCTTGAGCGGGCTTTGTCGACGCGATAGAAACGCTCGAAGATCCGTTCCAAATGCTCAGATGAGATGCCGGGGCCGAAATCCTGAATGGTGAACTGCACCTCGGAGGCGAGAAGGCGCGCGCCGGCGCGAATGCGCTTTCCAGTTTGGGCATACTTGAGGGCGTTCTCCATGAGGTTGCCGAAGACCTGATGCATGGCGTCGGGATCGGCCATGACGAGAGCGTCGGGCGCACCGGCGGACTGGAGTTGAACGCCCGAATCGACGACGATGCCGCCGATGGAGTCGATCGCATCCTGGAGGAGCACATTGGCGCGGACCGGCTGCAGGCTGAGCTTGTAGTCGGGGCTTTCGACGCTGGCGAGCGCGAGCAGATCCTCGGTAAGCCGGCTCATGCGGCTGGTGTTCTTGAGAATCACGCCAAGGAATTCGAGCGTGGTTTCGGGGCTCGGATGAGGATCCTCAATGAGCGTCTCGACGTAGCCCTGAATGGAAGTGAGCGGAGTGCGCAGCTCGTGGCTGACGTTGGCGACGAACTCGCGGCGGGATTTTTGCGCTGCTTCAATACTGGTGACGTCGTGGAGCACGACGAGCGCGCCGCCCGCAGGCAAAGGAGCGGCGTTGACCTCAAAGACGCGGCCGGGAGCGAGCAGGCTGGCGCGGCCCACGCAGAGCTCGCGGCGCTCGAGCGCGCCACGCACGCAGGCCAGCAGCTCAGGATCGCGCACAAAGTGGACAAGCGGCCGGCCGGGAGCAATCTGCGATCCAAGAATGCCCTGCATGACAGAGTTGGACCAGCGGACGAAGCCGGCAGAAGTGATGGCGACGACCGCTTCCTGCATGGAATCGAGCATGACGGCCAGCTCATCGCGCCCGCTTTGGAGTTCGGCAAAGTCCCTGCCGAGCCGGACCGCGGTCTCATTGAGCACAGCTTCCATCGAGGAGAGCTCGGCAATTCCGCTGAAGGGGCCAGTGGTGGTATCGAGAGCGTTGATGCGGGCCGTGAGGTCGCCATCGGCGATGCGGCGAGCGAAGGTGACGACCCGGCGCAGGCGGCCGGAGAAGCGTTGAGAAACGAAAGCGGCCGTGGGAATAGCGACCGCAAGCGCGATAAGGCCCAACAAGAGCGCGTCGCGGCTAAACGCGCCCAAGGTCGGCTGGCCCGAGCCAACACCGAACACGAAAAAGAGAAACGCGCTCGCCACCGTGTAGAGCACGAGAAGGACGATGAAGAGGCCGAGGAGTCTGGCAAAGACTTTGGAGGTCATAAAGACAGCTATTAGCCGTTAGCTCTTAGCTTTTAGCTTTTCCCTCCTGACAATCAGCGCTCAGATCTTCCGTTCCGGAGCAAGCTCGCTCGTTCCATCGCCGGGCAGATCGAAGCGGAAATCTGTGGTTAAGAACTAATGGCTAAAAGTTTCCGGCTGGTTCCTACTCGCCTTTAGGCAGTTCGAAGCGATAGCCGGCGCCGCGCACGGTTTTAAGGTAGCGCGGGTTCTCCGGGTCGATCTCGATTTTCTCACGGATGCGGCGCACATAGACATCGACAGAGCGGGGCGTGACAAAGCGCGCGTCACCCCAGACTGCGTCGAGGAGGTGATCGCGGCTGAAGACGCGTCCGGGATGGCGAGCCAGATAGTCGAGCAGGCGGAACTCGGTGGCGGTGGTAGTGGTGAGCTCGCCGCGAACCTTGAGCTGCATGGCGCCGGCGTCAATGATGATCTCTTCAAAACTGATGATAGACGGCGAAGTGGGCCTCTCGAATCGGCGCAGAACGGCTTTGACGCGGGCCACCAGCTCGCGCGTGGAAAACGGCTTGGTAATGTAATCGTCCGCTCCAAGGTCGAGGCCGAGGACACGGTCGTTTTCTCCGGCACGGGCGGTGAGAAAGATGATCGGAATCGTAGAAAGGCCGGCATGATTGCGCAGACGCCGGCAAACGTCGAGTCCGTCGCCACCTGGCACCATGATGTCGAGAAGAAACAAGGCGGGCGGTCTGCGCTCGGCGTCGGGGATCAGATTAGTCGGGGTGTGAAACAAACGAGCTTCAAAGCCCGCCGCCTCGAGATGATGTTGCACCAGCCTTGCTATATCGGCGTCGTCTTCCAGAACAAACACGGATTGGCTCAAAACCGTCAGTCCTCGTCCCGCGGCCGTTTGAGATGCTCGGGATCATTTGACCGCTGGGAACCAAGGACAGAGTAAAACAATTAGGCAAAGAGAATGCAAACGTTTGATGAATTTGGGCCTGAGCCGAAAATGGGATCCGACCTGTCAATCTCGTGAATGCCATGTTTGCGAAGCGGAGGCCTGCCGATCAATTACCGCTTCTTACTTTTTTTCGGAGCGGGCTTCTTAGCGGCCGGTTTTGCAGGCTTCTTATGGGCCTTTTTGACAGGCTTCGAAGCCGGCTTTGCCTTGGGCTTTGGCCGGGCGGCTTTGGCCGGGGCGTGTTTCTTCGCAGGCGCTTTGGCTGCGACCTTTGCCGGCTTGGCAGCAACCTTGTCCACCGGCTTGGCGATGGGCTTGGCTGGCGCAGCCGCGGGTTTCTTCGATGCAGGAGCCGCCGCAGACTTGGCTGGCGCAGGCTTCGCCGGAACAGCTGCCGCAGCAGGCTTGGCCGCGGACGGTTTGGCGGCGGCGGCCGGCTTAACGATGGCCGCCGGTTTTTGGCCTTTCTTGCCTTTAAGTTTCTTGCTCGGAACCGAATCGGTTCCGTCCCCGTCAAGCTCTTCTTCTTCTTCGCCCTCAGAATCGTCTTCGATTCCGTCGGCCAACGCACCCTTGGGCAGAATAGAGAGATCGAGTTCTTCGTCGTCCCCGCCGATCTCCAGATCCTCTTCCGGCAAGGCGTCTTCGGACTCCTCTTCTTCGATTGCCTGCTCCTTGATTCTGGCTCCTGCACGCTTCGCGCGCGAGCGTTTGATGGTGACTTGCGGAGGTGGCGCAGGCGGCGAGAACGGTTCAAGGAATACGCGCATCTCTTCCGCAGTGGTCAACTTGCCATCAATCAACTCGAGAAAGATCTTCTGCTTAAGCTCGGCATAGATGGGCAGCTCGGGGGTGATGCGCATCTCTTGCATGAGCACATAGGGGATGCGCTGATGAGCCTCCGGCCAAACTTTGAGGAAGTTATTGAAGCGCTCCTGGACGCCCTTGTCTTTGCTTGTAAATCCAAGCCAAAGAATCGCTTCAGGGTCATAGCTCATGAACAACTTGAAACATGCCGAAGGCTTGGCGTTCTGCTTAGACAGGAGCGTCTTGGCGAAACCAGAAGCCAGCGAGTCCACCTTGTTCCATTCGTCGACGAAGCCGGGACGCAGCATTGACTTCTTGAGCGCCGACAGATCGCGCGATGGCAGCTTGGCTGTGAGAAGTTGCATCTGCGCTGCGGACATGTCGGGATGAACACCCTGCAAGAGGAGTTGCACCGCAAGATCATGAAGGGTATTCAGCTTGACCTCATCGGCCTTGGCGGAGGTCCACGCCGGAAACAAAACCTTCATCCATCCTTCGGCTTCGAGAGCACGTAAAACCTTGAGGCCGTCTTCCTCGTGACCGATCTGCTCCAGTTCTTCTTTGCGAGAGTGCGCAGAAAGAAACTCGATGACGCCTTCGCTCTTGGCATTGTCATAGCGGGATTGGGTTCTGGGATCCATCTCCCAACCCAGGCGCGCACGAAAGCGCGTGGCACGGATAAGAAGCGCGGGATCTTCGATGAAGCCGTAGTTGGAAACTAGGCGCAAGGCGCGCAATTCAATGTCGGCGGCGCCGTTCAGTGGGTCCATGAGAAGGCCGTACGATCCCTCATTGAGAGAGATGGCCATGGAATTGACCGTGAAGTCGCGCCTGCGAAGGTCCTCATGAATTGAGGCGGGATAAAAGACGGGCTTGCCGGGTTTGGGATACTCGATGCGGTGCGTGCTGACCACGTTGACCCGGACGGTGCCCGGAAAGCAGAGGTAAAGACTACGGGAAGCCTCGTCTTCTCCCCAAATCTTTCCGCCAAGTTTCTCCAATGGTTTCTTGAGCTTAAGGGCGTTCCCGTGGAAGGCCACCTCAAGCTCGCGAACGGCATGGCCACTGGTTAGATCGCGGACGGCGTCGCCGGTAAGAAAGAGGATGGTCCCCGCGTCGCGCGCCGCGGTCCGCAATTGCGCCAAAGCATTGCGCTGGTCAGCCGAGAGTCGGTTCTCCAGGAGGTAGATAAAGTCGGGCATGTTCTAACCTGATTCCGCCGTCTGGACCGCAGCCCAAGTGACTGATGATGCTGCCGTTATGGATCGACACACAACAACTTGCAAACAAAGACATTAACACAAGTCGCGGTGGAAGGCTAGCCAACTTGCACCAGTTTCGCAACTTTTCAGGTATGGCGGGGCGCGTCGAGAGGTAGCCAGATCGTGCAATAGGCGCCGGCGCACCTCTACGGTTGCTCGTGCGACAATCCAGAGCGATGGCCTCGGCACGCAAACCCGTCATTGTGCGCAAGTTCTCCCGAGATTGGTTCGCCGGTTACGTGACGGGCGAGTTTGGGCAGGGCAAGCCGGAGCTGGAGTTTCTCGACCTGACCGGCAGGGTCGTGCGCATGGGCTGGGAAAAGGTGAAATGGATGTGCTACGTGCGCGCGTTGCCCGCCGGTCCGGCGGATCAGGCTGATCCTGAGCGGATGGTGCGCAAGCGATTTTCGCTGCGGCCACGCGCGGCTGGGTTGTGGATGCGGCTCACGTTGCAGGACGGCGATGAGTTAGAGGGCCTGACGGCCAATGACCGGAGCCTGGTTGACGGCGCGGGATTGCTTCTGACTCCACCCGACACGCGTTCGAACACGCAACGCATATATGTCCCACGCCAGGCGGTTCAGACGCTCGAAGTGTTGAGCCTGATTGGAGCCGCGGGCCGAAAACGCGCCGAGACACCGAAGCCAACTGGCGAGCAGCGCGACTTGTTTGGCGGCGACAGCGAGACGGGGTGAAGGATCGCATACGATGCGGGCTCTACTGCTTGAGAAATATAGCGAATTGAAGCTAGAGGATGTCCCCATCCCCGAGTTTGGGCATGAGGATGTGTTGATCCGGGTCAAGGCGTGCGGCATCTGTGGCAGCGATGTGCACGGCTACGACGGCAGCACTGGACGCCGGATTCCGCCGTTGATCATGGGGCACGAAGCCGCCGGCATAGTTCACAGCGCAGGACGCGACGTGCAGAGTTTCAAGCCGGGCGACCGCGTGACGTTCGATTCAACCATCTCTTGCGGCGCGTGCCGGTTTTGTGCTGCCGGCGCGGTGAACCTTTGCGAAAAGCGGCAGGTGCTGGGAGTTTCGTGCGACGAGTACCGGCGGAATGGGGCCTTCGCCGAATATGTGTCTGTGCCGGCTCGAATCGTTTATGCCCTGCCGGACGAGTTCTCGTTTGCCCATGCGGCTCTGATCGAAGCCGTCTCGGTCGCGGTTCACGCGGCGAAGATTACCGAGATTCGGCCGGGCTCAACGGCGGTAGTGATTGGAGCCGGCATGATCGGCCTTTTGAGTGTTCAGGCTTTTTGCCATTATGGATGCGATCGCGTGTTCGCAGTCGATGTGGATGAGACCCGCTTGAAGATGGCGCGGGATCTCGGGGCGACGGATACGTTTTTCGGCTCGGGGTCCGAAATCGTTTCGCGAGTTCTTGGCGTTACGGACGGCCGCGGGGCAGAGATCGCGGTTGAGGCGGTTGGCGCGCAGGAGCCGATCACGACAGCGATCGAATGTGTATGCTCGGGAGGAACCGTGACGTTGATCGGCAACGTCTCGCCAAAGGTGGAGATTCCGCTGCAGAGGGTCGTCAGCCGTCAGCTCCGTATGCTGGGGTCGTGTGCTTCAGCGGGAGAATATCCGGAATGCATCTCTCTGATGCAAAAAGGAGCTATCCGCGTTGAGTCGTTGATCTCCGCGGTGGCCCCTTTGAGCGATGCGGCTGGATGGTTCGAACGGCTGCATGCGCATGAACCGGGGCTTATGAAGGTAGTGCTTGAGCCGTGAGGGGAAGTTGATGAGCACGACTTTATTCGATTTGACGGGTAAGACTGCGGTAGTAACGGGCGCCAGCCGGGGACTCGGCCAATACCTGGGCAGAGCGCTCGCACGCGCCGGCGCCGATCTGGTGATCACCAGCCGGCACCTGCCCGACCTAAAACCATTTCAGGAAGAGATCGAGGGGATCGGGCGAAAGGTGCTGCCGCTCGAGTTGGACGTGCGAGATGTTGTCGGGATCGGACGGGCGGCCGAAAGCGCATGGAGCCACTTTGGCAAGATCGACATTCTGGTGAACAACGCCGGCTGCAACGTGAGGAAGCCGGCGCTGGAGATTACACCTGACGATTGGGATCTGGTGCTTGAGACGAATCTGCGGGGATCGTTCTTTGTCGCACAGGCGTTTGCTCGGCACATGGTGAAGCGAGGCTACGGGCGCATCATCAACATCGGTTCGGTCACGAGTGTGTTTGGATCTGCGGGAATCGCCCCGTATTGCGCCAGCCGCGGAGGAATCAAGCAACTGACCATGAGCCTGGCAGACGAATGGGGGCAGTCAGGAATCACAGTGAACTGCCTTGCGCCGGGTTGGTTCCGGACAAAACAGAACGCGGTCCTCTATGAGAATGAAAAGTGGCTCGAGTACATCACAGACCGCACCCCGCTGAAACGTCCTGGGCAGCCGAACGACCTGGACGGCGCGGTGGTCTTTCTGGCATCGGACGCAAGCGCATATATTACGGGCCAGATTTTCCTGGTGGACGGCGGGATTTCGACGGGCGCGACTCGAGCGACGGTTTAAGAGGTCGTCTTGGCCGGAGAACCAACACAGTTGCAGCAACGGATTCCCAGGCACCGCTGGCGGATCGCCTGGCTCCTGGGGATCGGCGTGCTCGTCAATTACTTCGATCGAGTGAACCTGTCCGTCGCTCACGGCGCCCTTATTGCCTCGTTTGGCATTTCCGACATCGCCTTTGGGTATCTTTCCGGCGCTTACAACATCACGTACGCGGCACTCCAGTTGCCAATCGGCGTCATCCTCGACAAATTCGGCGTGAAACGAGTCGGCCGAATCGGCACTCTGCTCTGGAGCGTAGCGACCTTCGGCGCAGCCGCCACACCTTCGATTGGCGGTCTGTACGCTGCACGTTTCCTGCTCGGTGTTGGTGAGGCTCCCACTTTCCCTGCGAATGCCAAGGCCATCGGCGCCTGGTTCCCCGAAAATGAGCGAAGCTTCGCGACCTCGTTATTCGATGCGGCCGCCAAATTTGCTTCGGTTGTCGGCATTCCCCTCATGGGCTTTGTACTGATTGAGGCCGGCTGGCGTTGGAGTTTTGCCCTCACCGGCTTTTTGAGTGCGCTCTATTTCCTCTGTTTCTGGCGGATATATCGCGACCCCGACGATGAGCCTCGCTTCAGCGAGGTAGAACGCCGCCATATCCAGGGCGCGAATCAAGAATCCGCGAAGGACAAAGCTGCCAATGAACCCGCTTCATCGCTGTTTCATCTTCTGGCCGACCGCAAAGTGCTTGGGCTCGCGATCGGTTTTGGCTCCTACAATTACGTCTTCTATCTCCTGCTCACCTGGCTGCCCAGCTATCTTTTGTTCGGTCTTCGCAACGACCCCATGCATTCGTTTGTCTACACGAGTGTGCCGTGGCTCTTCGCGACCTTCACCGATCTGGTTATCGGGGGCTGGCTTGTGGACCTGCTGGTAAAGCGCGGATGGAACGGAAGTACGGTGCGTCGAACTGTTCTCATCGGTGGAACTGCATTGGGCCTCGGTATTTTTGGCGCCGGGCACACACACAGCACAACTCTGGCTCTCATTTGGATCAGCATCTCAATCGGCGGCCTGTCCGCTGCCTCTCCTGTGGGATGGTCGTTGCCCTCTCTTATTGCTGCCCGCAATGACGTTGGCAAGGTAGGAGGGATCATCAACTTCTCCAACCAAATCTCGGGAATCGCCGCACCCATCGTTACCGGGTATCTGGTTGCGGTTACACATTCTTACGTATGGGTCTTCCGCGTCGCAGCAATTTACCTGGTTATCGGCATCGCGGCATACATTTTCCTGCTGGGGAAGATCGAACCACCTGGGACTCGCTCTGCGATGGTCGCTTCCCTTTAATTCTGCGAAAACCAGTTTGAATCAGAGCCCAGAACTACGCGTTCTGAAGCTGCGTGACCACTTCGGCATCAAACAGGCTCTGGTAGTACTCCGCGGTCAAGCCGAGGACCCGCTCCTCGGAGTAATGTTCCACCACCCAGGCACGCGCGGCACGGCCCATGTAGAAGAGCCGTTTCGGATCGCGGAGGAGTTTGACGACCGCATCAACAATGGCCTCAGGATAGCCGGGTGGAATCAGGAGGCCGGTTACCTCTGCAACAACCGCATCGCGGGCGCCAGTGGATTCTGTGGTGACGACCGGAATACCGGAGGCTTGGGCCTCCAGCACCGCGTTGGGAAATCCTTCGCGCCAGGTGGGAAGAACCATCACGTCCATGCCACGGTAGAAAGGCGCAGTGTCGGTCACGAATCCCGAGCAATGAATGCGTGGATGATTGAGAATGCGACGGCGCAACTCGGCATCGAGCGCGTCCTCGGAGCGGTCTTACCAACCCACGAGCAGCAGATGCGTTGAGGGCTCGGCGAGCAAAATTCGATCGAAGGCCTCGATAAGTTCGGGCAGGCCCTTGTCGCGCGTCAGGCGGCCGACGAATCCGACTACGGCGGCGTCTAGCGGAATGGAAAACTGCTCGCGCACTGCGCTGGGCCCGGGTGAGAAGCGCTCCACATCGACGCCGTTGCTGCTTCCCTCACCCAGCACCAGCAACCTGGCGGCGGGAGCAAGACCGAGGGCCAGTGCCTCAGCACGGAGACTCTTGCTATTGCAGAGCACCACATGCGCGCAGGAGCAAGCCACACGCTCGGCGGTGAGCAGAATCCAGCGCTTGAAGCCGCGCGACCTTTCGAGCTTGAGCCCGCGCAGCATGTAGACACGCCTGGGCACACCGCGCACACGGGCCGCGAGCATGCCCAGCAAACCGGCCTTCGGTGTGCTGAACTCGACGAGATCCGGCTTGCAGTTGCCAAGGATCCACCAGAGGCGAACCAGCGCGGCGAGATCGGCCAGGGGAGCAATGCAGCGGTGCATCGGAAGAGCGATCGATTCCACGCCGGTGCGAGAGGCTGTGCGCTCTAGCAGTTCGCCGGGGCCAGAGACGAGGACGACACGGAATCCAGCGCGCCTCAGTACACGTATACGCGCCCCGAGAATCAGGCACAGCTCCTGTGTCGTCACGCCGAGAAGTATGGTGGGCCGTTCGTTGAATGCTGAAGATAGATGGAAGGAAAGAGCCCCTGAATCTGCCATTGATTTCCTGCGCCACGTAAAGGTCCCCAAATGTGAGGGGTGATCTGCAGATTCTGGTGGGATTCGAGGGCCAGTGTTTCAATTTGAAACACCAAGATTAGAGCAATCCAATGCACAGTCAGTGACTGTGAACACACTTCAAGACTCAGCTTTCGGCGAGAATGGTCTCCCTCTCGGAAAAGTCTGGCGAAGGGAAGCGATGGCGCGACGAACAAAAATCCTCCTGCTCCTTTCGCATTTGGGCGGCGGCGGCGAACTGAGCTTAATTCTGTGTGGTCCGGTACCAGTCGACGGTGAGACGGAGTCCCTCGCGGAAATCGACGAGCGGGACATAGCCCAGCAATTCCCTCGCCCGGCTGATGTCGGCCAGAGAGTGCTTGATGTCGCCGGAGCGCGACTCGGCGTAGGCCGGCTGGCCGCGGCAGCCGGTGAATTCACTGAGAATCTCAACGACCTGATTCAGCGTGATGGCCGAGCCGGTAGCCACGTTCATCATTTTGCCGGAGACCTTCTCGGCGGGTGCGGATGCGGCCAGGAGGTTGGCGGCAACTACATTGTCAATAAATGTGAAGTCGCGGCTCTGCTCGCCATCGCCGTAGATCGTCGGCTGCTCGCCAGCGAGCAGTTTGCGGCAGAAGATGGCCAGCACGCCAGAGTAGTTCGACGTGGGATCCTGAAACGGCCCAAAGACGTTGAAGTAGCGCAGGGTGACGGTTTCTAGCCCGTAAACGCGCGTAAAGGCGCTCAAATAGTGCTCGCCTGCCAACTTGGCCACCGCATAAGGACTGATGGGGTTGGGCAGCATGTCTTCCCGCTTGGGGAGCGTGGGCGTATCGCCGTAAACCGAAGAAGAGCCGGCGTAGACAACGCGGCGTACACCGGCAGCGCGGGCGGCCACAAGCACGTTGAGGGTTGCGTCGACGCAATTGCGGTTTGTGGCGACGGGATCGGCGACGGAACGCGGAACGCTGGCCAGCGCAGCCTCGTGAAAGACAAATTCCACGCCTGCGCAGGCTTTCGCGCAAACGGCCGGATCGGCCAGGTCCCCTTCGATGAACTCCATGGCTTCAAGGCCGGCCAGGTTGGCGCGCTTGCCGGTGATGAAGCTATCGATGCCGCGAACGGATTCACCACGTTTGAGTAAAGCGGCGGCAATCGAACGCCCGATGAACCCCGCGGCTCCGGTAACAAGATACTTGGCCAAGCGTATACCCCAAAGTGAAAGAATGCTGCGCAGCGCGATCGGGAGCGCCAGCACCGGCTAGGATACTATTCGAAGCCAGCAATTTGCTGAATAGCGCGCCAAAATCGGCAATGCAAATTGATTGTCTTCAATTTCCAGTTCGATCATGACATCTTTTCTCCCAACTTTGGCTGAACCCCAGCACTTCTTCGCATGGGAGCGAGGTTTGTTTGCGGCCCTCGCAGTTCTGTCGCTTCTCGGTTTCTGGCGGCGGTTCGGGCCGATTGCGGGCAAAATCCTCCAATCCAAGAAGGACCCGGACTTTCATTTGTTTCCCATCGGCAGGCGCGTGCGCGATTTTGTCTGGGAAGTGCTGCTCCAGGGTAAGGTCATCCGCGAACGGCCGCTGGCCGGAGTGGCGCACGCGCCGGTCTTCTGGGCGTTCTGCGCTTTCGCGCTGGTCACGCTGAACCACTGCGCAACGATTTTCGGGCTTGGGTTTCTCGATCCGGCAGGACGCGTGGGGCAGTTCTATTTCGATGTTGCGGCACTATTCGCGGCGGCCTGCGCCGTGGGCATCTTCGGACTGTTTGTGCGGCGGTTTGTCGCGCGGCCCAAGTGGCTTGGCGAAGTTTCCTGGGGATCGGGACTGATTGCGCTGCTGATCTTCGTTCTGATGATCACGTATCTGGCGGCGTTCTTCGTGCCGGGAACGGGAGATGCCGCACGCGCGCTGTGGTGGGCTCATACGATTACGCTGCTCGCGTTTTTGCCGCTCATTCCGCACACCAAGCACCTGCATCTGGTGCTGAGCCCGTTTACGGTTTTCCTTTCGCGGGGTGGATTCGCGAAGATTCCCCCACTGGCCGACGATGAAGACTTTGGGCTCGTGGCGGGAAAGGATTTGACGCAACTGGTCAGCTTGCAGGCATACTCCTGCGTGGAATGCGGGCGCTGTATGGAGCATTGCCCGGCCAACAATACGGGCAAGCTGCTCAACCCCAAACAGATCGTCCTCGGGCTGCGCGGCTACCTCAACGAATACGGACCGCATTCCGAGGAGCCGCTGCTCGGTAAATACAACGCGCAGGAGGCCGTGTTCGAGTGCACCACGTGCGGGGCGTGCGAGTTCCAGTGCCCAGTGGGGATCGAGCATGTGCCGATCATCGTTGGGCTGCGGCGCGGTGCGGTGAATACGGGTGCGTGGGATGACGATCATGGAGCAAAGCTTTTTTTGGCCCTGGAGCGGGGTAACAATGCACTGGGCATGAGCGCCACAGAGCGCGACAAGTTTGTCGAGAAGAATTCCCTGCCGCTATTCGACGGGACGCAGGAGTATTGCCTGTGGCTCGGATGTATGGGCGCGTACGACCCCCGCGGCCGCGAGATTGTTTTGGCTTTGGTTAAGATCTTCGCTTACCTCAAAGTCAGCTTCGGCGTAATGCGTAAGGAGCGCTGCACGGGCGACCCGGCGCGGCGACTGGGAAACGATCTTGTCTTTCAGCAATTGGCCGAGGCGAACCTTGAAGCACTCAAGCAGAATCGCGTGAAGAAGATCGTGTCGATTTGCCCGCATTGCGTACGGACCATTCAGGAGGACTGGAAAGCGTACGGAACGCCGCCTGGGGTTGAGCATCACAGCGAGTTTCTGGCTCGCTTCGCTCGCCAACTTCCGCCCATCCAAAACCAGGAGAAAATCGTATTTCATGATCCGTGCTATCTGGGGCGGTATCGCGGCGTTTATGACGAACCCCGAAAGGTGGCTGCGCTGGCCGGAGAGTTGGTGGAAGCGCCGCGCTCGCATGAGCGCAGTTTTTGCTGCGGCGCGGGCGGAGGGCTGGTGTTTCTTGGCGAGGAGAAGGGCGAGCGCGTGAGCCATGTGCGTGCAGCCGAGTTGGCCGCGACGGGAGCGAGTGTGATCGGCACGGCCTGCCCATTCTGCAATACGATGTTCCGGGATGCGTTTGCGGAAAAAGGCGAGAGCGCGCCGGAGCTGATGGACATTGCGCAGTTGGCGGCGCGGGGATTGCCGGAGTGACTGCAGAGAAGCGCGGGAGAGCCGAAGGATGAAGATCATTGTAGCCATCAAGCAGGTTCCGGACCGCGACGCGCAGGTGCGCATCGCGGCGAACGGGAAGTGGATTGACGAGGCGGATTTGCAGTGGGCGATGAATGAGCCCGACGCCTATGCGCTGGAAGAGGCACTGCAGCTCAAAGAGAAGAACGGCGGCGAGGTGATTGTAGTAAGCGCCGGGCCGGAGCGCGCTGGTTCGACGATTCGCGAAGCGCTCGCGAAAGGCGCGGACCGCGCGATAGCCATTGTCTGCGATGACCTGAATGGGCGCGATGCCTTAGGCGTGGCGCGTTTGCTGGCTGCTGCCATCAAGCCGGAGAATCCCGATCTTGTGCTCACAGGATTGCAATCGGAAGACGTTGGACTGGGACAAACGGGCGTGATCGTCGCCGAACTGCTTGGGCTGCCGCACGCCACGATGATTCTTCACGTGGAGAAGTTTGAATCCGGGCTGAAGGTGAAGCGCGAGCTTGAAGAGGGATGGTTCCAGTCAATCGACCTGCCCACGCCCGCGGTGCTGACGATACAGTCGGGCGGGAACAAGCTGCGCTACGCCACGCTGATGGGAATCAAGAAGGCTAAGACAAAAGAACTGCGCACAGTGAGCGCTGCGGAGCTCGGCGCGGACGGCACGTCGACAGGCGTGCTTGAGCAAATCTTTGCGCCGATGAAGCAAAAGTCCACGCAGATTTTGCCGGGTGCGGCCAAAGAAGCTGCGGCGGCTTTGGTAGAGAAGCTGAAAACGGAGGCGCGCGTCCTATGAACTGCATTTTGGTTGTGCAGGAAGCTCGGAAGGACGGTAAGGCCCGTTTCTTCCAAGAGACCCTTACTGCTGGGCGCGTCCTTGCCGGTCTGACGGGACTGCCGATAGAAGCGGCCGGAGTCGGTAATCCCAATTCGGAAATCTTTCTCGAAGCTTTCGGCCCCCCGCCTTCGGCCGGGCACGCAATCCTGCATCCGCTGCTTAAGAACTACACTTCTGACGGCTACGTGCTTGCCTTTGAGCAATTGATCCGCAAGCTGGAACCTGCATACGTCATTTTCCCCCACAGCTATCAGGTGCGTGATTATGCTCCTCGCCTCGCTGCGCGATTCGGACAGTCGCTCATTGGCGATGTGACGGGGATTGTAGCTGGCCCCTTGTTTCTGCGCCAACTATTCCAAGGGAGAATAAGCGGGAAGTATCGCCACGAAGGCAGCGGGCCGTGTTTTGTTTCGATCCAGAGCGGGGCGTTTCAAGATAACCCAGCCGGCGGCGGCGTAATGAATATTTTCCATTTCACTCCAGAGATTCCAGCCGAAGCGATTCGCACGCGACCCGGCGAGCCGTTCCGCGCGTCGGAGCAGACGGTCGACCTTGGATCGGCCCAGCGCATCGTGAGTGTTGGACGCGGCATCAAGGAGGCGCAGAATCTTTCCCTGGTACAGGAATTGGCTGCAGCTTTGGGCGCGGAACTGGCTGCTTCGCGACCGATCTGCGACAACGGGTGGCTGCCGATGGAGCGGCAGGTGGGCAGCTCAGGCCAGACGGTTGCGCCGAAGCTCTATCTTGCAGTCGGAATCTCCGGGGCCATTCAGCACCTAGTCGGCATGAAAGGCTCGCAGTGCATCGTCGCTATCAACAAGGATCCTGACGCGCCCATCTTCGAAGTGGCTGACTACGGAATTGTCGGCGATTTGTTCGAAGTGGTTCCGGCGCTGACGGAGGCGTTGAAGGCGGCGAAGCAGTAGCCAGTCAGAACTAGCCGCGATCGTGGTTGGCAGAACGGAGTAAACCACTCAAGAATTCCCCCCATCTTGTGCTCTAAACAATAGCGGCGCCGATGTGTTATGGTTCCATTCTTGTCGCGCGTTCACCTGTGCACGGAGTGAATTTCGATGCTTTTTCCAGAGACGTATCCGGCTGCGCTGTGCCTCACGATCCTGACCATGATTTGCTGGGGATCGTGGGCCAACACTCTCAAGCTTTGCCCTAGCTACCGCTTTCAACTTTTCTATTGGGATTACGTTTTGGGAATGGTGGCGGGCGCCATCTTCTGGGGCCTCACCGCGGGCAGCATCGGAAGCGTCGGAACGCCGTTCCTGGCCGATCTGAAACAGACTGCTATGGGACCGATGCTCTACGCGATTGCGGGCGGCGCAATCTTCAACGTGGCAAACCTGCTGCTGGTGGCGGCAATTGATGTGGCCGGATTGGCGGTCGCTTTCCCTGTCGGGATCGGACTCGCACTGGTGATCGGCGCGATCTCGAATTACGTTCTTAAGCCTGTGGGTAATCCTCTGCTGCTTTTTGGCGGTGTCGCGCTGGTGGTGGTGGCCATCATCCTGGATGCGGCAGCTTATCGCCGGCGCGAAGCCACAGCCAAGGCAACGACGGGCCGCGGCATCGTTATCAGCCTGGCTTGCGGCGTGCTGATGGGCTGCTTTTATCCGTTTGTGGCGCACGCATTGAACGGCGAACCGGGCATGGCTGCTCCCGGGCCCTATGCAGTGACGATGTTTTTTATGATCGGCGTACTGGTTTCCGCAGTGCCTGCAAACTGGCTGCTGATGAAGAAGCCGCTGGACGGAAAAGAGCCGGTGGATGGCGCCGGTTACTGGCGCGCGCCTCTCGGTTGGCATATGGCCGGAGCGCTCGGCGGAGCGATCTGGTGCACGGGCGGCGTGGCGAATTTCCTTGCGTCGGGAGCCCATCTGGTGGGGCCGGCAGTCTCCTACAGCGTTGGCCAGGGCGCAACCATGGTCTCCGCGTGCTGGGGTGTGTTTGTTTGGCGCGAGTTCGCGGGCGCTCCACGACAGGCCAAGACATTTCTGGTTCTGATGTTCCTATTCTTCTTAGCTGGGTTGGGCGCCGTGGCGCTCGCTCCGCTGTATTGAGATTTCTTCATGAGCGACTCGCGCAAACCAATCGTGATCGTCGGAAGCATCACCATGGATCTGGTCACCCGCACGCCGCGGATTCCAGCGATCGGGCAGACACTGATCGGGACAGGTTTTGAGACGACGCCGGGTGGCAAAGGCGCAAATCAAGCGGTCGCGGCGGCGCGGCTTGGCTATCCCGTTGCAATGGTCGCCAAGGTGGGCGACGACGCTTACGGCTCGGCGTTGATTGAGAACCTGAAGCGCGCAGGCGTTGAGACGGCTGGAATGTCGCAGGTCGCCGGCTCTTCAGGCCTGGCGCCAATGTTCGTCGCCGACGATGGCCTGAATGCGATCGTGGTGGTCCCGGGCGCCAACGGAAAGATGGATCGCGCAGTCGTGGATCAACATGCGGAGCTGATTCGCTCAGCGGGGATGGTGTTGTGCCAGCTCGAGATTCCCATGGATACTCTGAGTTATACGCTCGACTTTTGTGCGCGAGCAGGCGTGCCGGTGATGCTCGACCCCGCGCCGGCGGCTGATCTACCGTCGGCGGTTTGGCAACAGGTGGCATGGTTCACGCCCAATGAAACCGAGGCCGCGCATTACGTCGGCGATGAGCCGGATGCAGAAACAAGTGCGAAGAGGCTGCTTGAGAAAGGTCTGCGCGGGGTGGTGCTCAAGCGCGGCGGTGAAGGGGCCTATGTGGCCGTTGCGGGAGGAAAAGCCGACTGGGTGAAACCGTTCAAAGTGGACGCGATCGATACGGTTGCCGCCGGCGATTGCTTCAATGGCGCGTTCGCTGTAGCGCTGCTCGAGGGCAACGATCCCTGGGCCGCAGCGCGATTCGCTAACGCGGCGGCGGCGATTTGCGTCACCCGTAAAGGCGCGGCCGCTTCGATGCCGATGCGCGCCGAGGTGGACGAGTTTCTGGGCGCGAATTCGTGAACAGAATGGGCAGCAAGAGCAGGCCGGAGAGACCTTCCAACCTGCTCCCGCTCAGTTAATCGCAGATCCGTTCACCAGACGTGGCATGCGTTGTCGGGCATCATGGGCTGACCCACCTTGCAACCGAAGGCCTGGCCAAACTGAGTCATATTCTGCACCACGCCATTCGCACGGATCGGATCCGGAGAGTGTGGATCGGTCTGCACGATCAATCGTGTCAGCTGCGGCCGCCACCCTCCGCACCAATCCTGCCCGAAAGCCATGAAGAATTGCTGCTGAGGCGTATAGCCGGAATCATCCTTCGCCGTCAGGTCGATGCCTTTGCGCTTGGCATCGGCGAGGAACGCCATATATGCGAGACGGAGGCCGCCGTTGTCGGCGGTGTTCTCGCCCAGCGTGAGCTTTCCATTCACCTTTACGTCATCCACGGCGATAAAGTTGCCATACTCGTGCACTTCGCAGTCGGTCATGGCATCGAATTTCTTGCGATCGACCGCGGTCCACCAATCCTTGAGGTTTCCGTAGCCATCGAACTGGCTTCCCTGGTCGTCGAAACCGTGTGTCAGCTCGTGGCCGACAAAAAAGCCCATATGCCCGTAGTTTTCCGCATCGGTGGCCTTCGGATCGTAGACCGGGGACTGCAAGAACGCTGCGGGAAAGTTAATGTCGTTCATCGTGGGGTTGTAAAACGCGTTCACGGTCGCGGGAGACGTAATCCATTCCGACCGGTCCACTGGCTTTCCAATTTTGGCCAGCTGGCGCTTGTTTTCGAACTCCGCAGCTCTGAAGGCGTTGCCCAGAGCATCGCCTCTCACGACGGTCAACTTCGAGTAATCGCGCCAGTGATCGGGATATCCGATTTTGTTGGCGACCATGTGCAGCTTGGCTTTGGCCTTGGCGCGGGTTTCGGCGCTCATCCAATCCTGCTTGTCCAGTTCGCCGTCCATGGCGCTTTCAATGTCCTGAACCATTTGAGAGGTAAAGGCTTTTTGTGCAGCGGAGAGCTGGGAGTTCACATAGACCTGGCCAACCGCCTCGCCAAGCCCGTTGTCGGTTGCAGCCACACAGCGCTTCCAGCGCGGCCGCTCCACCTGTTCTCCGCTCAGCTCTCGACCGTAGAAATCAAAGTCCGCATCGTAGATGGCTTTGGGCAGAGCGTAGGACGGAGTGCTGGTCACGAGTTGCCAGCGGAGGTACGTCTTGATGGTTTCAAGGTCAGTGGAATCGAGAATGGCCTGGAGTCCTTTGAAGAAATCCGGATTCGCAACATTCAAGTCGGCGATGCCCGGAACCCCGGTGCGCGCGAAGAACTGCGGCCAATCAATGGCCGGCGTGAGCTGGGCAAGTTGCGTCGCGGGCATCATGTGATAAACATTGTGCGGATCGCGCCGATCGGTTACATCCATTGACACTTTGGCCAGCGCCGTTTCAAGGGCCATGACTTTGTCGGCATCCGTAGCTGCTTTGTCGGCAGGTTCGCCCAACAGGCCCAGCACGGTTGCGATATGGGCCACATAATCTTTGCGTGTTTTTTCAGCGGCGTCGCCGGTGCGGAAGTAGTAATCGCGTTCCGGCAGGCCGATACCGCCCTGGTCGACGGCAGCGATTTGTTTGGTCGCATCCGCGAAATCCTGCTGTTCCGAATAGTTGAACAACACGTTCACGTTGATCATCTGGTCATGCGCCAGCAGATCGGTCAACTGCTTCTTGTCGGTCACGGCGGCGATCCGGTCCAGCTCGGCTTGAAAAGGCTTCAGTCCGGCGTCGTCGATCGCCTTTTCATCCATACAGGTAGCGTAATAGTCACCGATCTTTTGCTCATTCGGCGTATGCTGCGCGCTTTTTTCAGCTACCTTGTCGAGCAATTGGTGCAGCACAATCTCCGTGTGGTCCTGGATCCTGAACAGGGTGTCGTAGCCCGGCAGGTCGGCGGGAGTGGGATACAGCTTGGCGAAGTTGCCGCAGGCATATTGCACAAAGTTATCGCAGGGATTGACAGAGGAATCGATCAGCTCCTTGTCGAGGCCCGAGGGAAGCTTGACCGTTGCATTCGAGTCGCCCGGCGTTGGGGCCGGGGTTTGAGCGTTGGCGGCGGGAATCTGGGCCGCAAGAAACAAGGCGCAGGCCGCTAGCGCTGCCGCACCAAAATGTCGATTCATTTTAGAAGCCTCCAAGAAGAAGTGGGATGGGCCTGACCAACAAAAACAATAACGATCATTGTAAGTCCGGGCGGAGCCGCATTCGAGGTTGCGAGACAACCGTTCGTCACGCGAATCGGCAACCGGTCACAAGACGGTACCCGAATCGCCAGCCTGATTTGCCATTCGACATAAAAATGACGCATCGCACGGAAGGGTGCAAAGTGGGCCCTGACGGGAAGATGGAATCGCTGATGGAGTCCCTGTGAAACGACGCGGCCGCGACCGAAGCCGCGGCCGGACAGATGAAAACGGGGTTCAGGCCACGAGCGCCATCTCGCGGATGGTTTCCTTGCGCGCGGTGAGGCGATCGATCAGGTCAGTACGCACCTCGTAGCCCCGACCAGGTGTGTCGGGGATCGCAATCTCGCCCTGATCAGAGACTGTGACAACGGGCTCGATGATGTCGTCGGCAAAGTAGCGCGCCGAAGCGGAAACATCGCCGGGCAATGTAAAGCCTTCGAGCGTAGAAAGCGCAATGTTGTGCGCGCGGCCTATGCCGGACTCGAGCATTCCGCCGCACCAGACGGGAATGCCACGCTCCATGGCTGCGTTGTGTACCGCAATAGCCTCGGAGAAGCCGCCCACGCGGCCGAGCTTGACGTTGATGATCTTGCAGGACTCCATCTCAATGGCCGCCAGCGTATCGCGGCGGTTGCGGATTGACTCGTCGAGGCATATGGGCGTGTTGAGGCGACGTTGCAATACCGAGTGGAAGTAAAAGTCGTCATGCCAGAGGGGCTGCTCGATCATCAGCAGGTCATAGGCGTCGAACGAAACCAAGTGATCTTCGTCGCGCAGCCGATAGGACGAGTTGGCGTCGCAACTGAGCAGAATGCCTGGCCAGCGGCTACGCACCCGCTCAAAAACCTCCACATCCCAACCCGGTTTGCACTTGAGCTTGATGCGCTGATAGCCGGCGGCCAATTCGTGCTCAATGATGGAGAGCAGCTCTTCGATGGAAGGTTGAATTCCAATGGAGACGCCGCAGACGATGCTGTCGCGCACGCCGCCCAGCAGGCGGGAGAGCGAAACGCCCTCGCGCTGCGCCTCCAGGTCCCAGATCGCATTCTCAAGAGCGGCCTTGGCCATGGGATTGCCGCGCACAGCACGAAAAATGCCGGGGCAATCGCCACCATGTTCAGGGGACTCGGCGGCCATCATGGGTGCAAGTTCCTGAACCAGAACCTGCCAGGCCGAGTCGGTCGATTCACCGGAAAAGAACGGACGCTCGCCGGCCGTGCACTCACCCCAGCCGGAAAGACCTTCCGACTGAACCTCGGCGAGGACGATCCGCCGGTTGCGGGTGACGCCAAAGCTGGTCTCAAACGGGCGCACCAGCGGCATATGCAGTTCACGCAGAATGATCGCATCAATTCTCATAAAGTTTTACATTCCTTAGAAAAACCAGAACCATGATTCGATTGCAACTGGGTTAGGGAGCCCAGTTCGAAGATTCCGTTTCCTTCCGCATCGCGAGAGAAGCCAAGTACGACCAGTCCCCGCGAGAAAGCATGCTGAAACTTCCGCCGATTCTCTAGCTGAACATCGAGGGCCCTTTCACGGCTTGCTTCGCTTGTCTTCCAACGGTCAATGGGGGCTGGGACCAAAATGCGTTCTTCAATGCCTTGCGTTGCTGCCGGGTGCTGAGCAGAAGTTGCTTCCACTCGCGGGGAATCCAGCTCCCATTCCGCCAAAAGCCGGTCAGTGGGGAGCCCACCCTGCAGTCGAGAAGAGGATACACCATAGAAATCCACAAGATAGGCGCGGGAGATCGCGCCCAGCCTGTGGATATTGAGGAAAGCGTTGGGAATAACGAGAGGATCGAAGGTCCACTCCATGTGCGTGATTCCGCGAGAAAGCGCCTCACGTCGCTGTTCCCATTTAAGTTGTGCGCCAAGGCCTCGATTGCGGTGCGATGCCCGAACCGACAGCATGTGCGAATGGAGATAGGGCTGCGGACGGCTTTCGGTCTGCTTGATTCCCGGCAAAGACATGGCGAAACCCACCAGCGCTTTGGCCTGCCCGCCTGGCTGGCCTGCTGCGAGCTCACTGTCAAAAGCGCCGAGCACCTGTCCACCGATTTTTTGAGCAAGCATGAAGGTCTTGCGCGGGGTGACATCGCTTTCGTCGTAGCCCCAGGTCTCGATCTGGAGCTGAACGCAGGCTTCCATTTCGTCGAACCCCTTGCAACTACGGATGTCGATCATTGCCGCGCCTGCGATTCGGTTTGCGTTGGATGATCGAGGCCCCGCTTCTCGACGGCTGCCAGCTTCATCTTCGCCTGCTCCCAAAGGGACTCAAGCTCAGGCGGCGACAATTCTTCAAGCGGGCGCTGAGACATCTGCTCCATCTCGCTGAAGCGGCGGCGGAAGCGCAGATTGCAGTTGCGCAGGGCCATTTCCGCATCCACGCCGAGGTGGCGGCCGAGATTGACAACGGTGAAGAGCAAGTCGCCCAGTTCAGCCTCGACACGCGCGTCGCCGGCTTCGGCTTCTGCTGCCAACTCGGCGGTCTCTTCCGCCACTTTGGGCAGCAGCTCGCGCCAGCTTGGCCAATCGAATCCGGATTTTTGCGCCTTGGCTCCGAGCTTGGAAGCTTCAGCCAGCGCGGGCATCGAGCGAAGAACACCGTCGAGCCGCGAGGCCGGCTGATTCCCCGCCCCGCCGGTCGCGTCGCCGTAACTCTGCGGTGCGCTTGCCACTTTCTCCGCAGCCTTGATCTCTTCCCAGTTGCGCAAAACGCCGGCTGCTGAGCCCGCCGCATCAATGTCCACGTCGGCCTTGTTCCCGGCAGCACGCGAAGCTTCATCCCCGAACACGTGGGGGTGGCGGCGAATCAGTTTGCGATTCAGGCGGTCAAGAACATCGGCAATGGTAAAGCGGCCGTCGTTGGCCGCCATCTCGGAATAAAAGAGCACCTGCAAGAGCAGATCGCCAAGCTCTTCGGCAAGATGGTCAAAGTCGCGCCGCTCGATGGCGTCGAAGACCTCATAGACCTCTTCCAGTGTGTATTTGCGAATGGAATCGAAGGACTGTTCGCGATCCCACGGGCAGCCGCCGGGAGCGCGCAGTCGAGCCATGATGGCCGCAGACTGCTCAAACAATACCGCCGCCCGCGCCGGATCGGTGGTGGTTTCGGGCGTGTGATCCTTCGCGCTGGTTTTCTCTGGCGGCAGATCCATCCATCTCCATTTTACCTTTTGGGGAGCGGCGGCGATAATCAGCGCGTCTTACGCACGGGACATCAGAGCCGTATACTCAATCTCTTCAATGATCCGCGTCCTCGGAACCCTCTTCGCCGGGCTTCTCGGGCTGGCCTTCGGCAGCTTCCTGAACGTGTGCCTTAGCCGCTGGCCCGAGGGCGAAAGCATTGTCCATCCGCGCTCGCATTGCATGAGCTGCGGGCGAACTCTGGCGTGGTGGGAAAATGTGCCGTTGGTAAGCTGGATGGCGCTGCGTGGGCGCTGCCGGACGTGCGGGGCGCCCATAAGCTGGCGGTATCCTCTGGTGGAGCTGGCGGTCGCAGCCACGTGGTCCTTCATTGCGTGGCGATTTCTTGCTTGGGCGATGGACTTGCCGGGGACAGCTTTCTCGTTCGAATTTGGCCGAACCGTCGGCCGAATGATCTTCTGCTGGCTGCTGATTGCTCTCGCAGCATTTGACGCCGAGGACCTCTGGCTGCCAGATCGATTGACGTTGCCGGGCATAGCAATCGGATTTTTGTACAGCTTGATTCCGTTGCCGCTTGGAAGTACTTTCGCATTGGTCAGCTTTGGGAGCAACGTACATGTACGGGCCGCGATCGCTTCACTGGTGAGCATTCTCGCTGCTGCAGGCCTCATCCTGCTCATCCGCTGGATCTACTGGCTCGTCCGCCGGCGCGAGGGCGTCGGCCTGGGCGACGCAAAATTGATGGCCATGCTGGCTGCATGGCTCGGCCTGCAAGGCGCGTTACTCTCCTTTGGCTTGGGAGTAGTGCTGGGCGCGATCACTGCGCTCGTTCTGCTTGTTCTACCTTCTACTCGCGACAAGAATCAAAGCTGGGCGCAAATCAAGTTACCGCTGGGCGCATTTCTTTGCGTGGGCGGGATTGTGAGCAGTTTGTGGGGAGAGCAAATGATTCACGCGTATCTACGCTGGGCGGGCTTTTGACGAGCAGGGGATCAGCAGCCGTTATTGTTGCGGCGGCGGCGCAGGCTGCCCCGACGCGTCCGGGGTTACCGCATCCCCCTTCGCGTTCGCAATCTCCGGATCCTCCAGGGCCTTGGCAGCGTCTCTAGCGTGACGGCTGCCGGGATCGTATTCCCTCACCTTCAGGTAGTTGGCACGAGCGTCGGCAAAGTCGCCCATATGGCGCTCGCTTTCGGCCAGGCCCCAATACACATCCGGATTGTCGGGATCGAGAACCAGAGCGGATTGGAAACGCGACAGTGCACCCTTCCAATCCTTGTTCGAAAGATAGTAGCTGCCCACGTCTTCGTCTTCGGCCGCGGTCTCACGGTGCTCGGGCACAACTTCTTCACCCTTCTTCTTGTGTTTTCCCGGTTGCGTAGTGTCATCGTCCGGCGGATTCAGGTCGCCCATCCCGGCGAGGCTGGAGCTCGAACTGCTACTGCTCGAATCGGCGGCATCCGCAGCATCTTCCGGGCTGCGCACAGGATCGCCGTCCTCGGCGGGCATCGGAGCGTGTACGCTCGGCTCTTCGTCGCCCGGAGCCACATCCGGTGAGACCCTGGTTGGAATGACCGGGACCGAAGTTGTGTCCTCCGGAAATGGATTCGCGTTTGTCTGCGGGTTTGTGCGCGGGGGCTGCTGTGCCGGAGCGGGGCTTTGCGCGCCCGCAGCCGGTTGATTTTGGCCGGAACCAGGCTGGCTTGGCGCCTGGGCGCAGAGGCGCGGCGCAGCCGCCAGACTGACCAGGATCACCGCGATTGTGAAGACCAACCTCATGAATCTGCTTTCGGTGCACGGGCACTTGTTGTACGAATCGGGTTGCTTAATGAGACCGCAATGCTCACACAGAAAGAATCGCACATTTGCACGATGAATTCATCCGACCGAACACGCGCCTGCTCCGTGAACGACACCTGTCTCTTTTGACTCGGCAAGTTAGAGGTGGTCACAGGCTGTAACCAATCGGGCGATGCGCGAAAAGCCGCTCTCAGAAGGGGATTTCCACCCCGCAGCGCTCCGCCCTGAACCGATACAATCACCACTGGGCCTCCTGTTTTCTGAGGCACAAATTAGGAGTGCAAGTTCGCATGGGCTACCAGGTTCTGGCCAGGAAATACCGCCCGCAACGCTTTGCCGATGTGGCCGGCCAGGACCATGTGACGCGCACGCTGCTCAATGCCCTCCAGCAGAACCGCATCGCACACGGGTACATCTTCTCCGGACATCGCGGCATTGGCAAAACCACCATCGCGCGCATTCTGGCCATGGCGCTAAATTGCCGGACGGAAGTGGGCACCGTGCAACGCCCGACACCGGAACCGTGCGGCACATGCGATGCCTGCACGGAGATTCGCCAGGGCAACGCTGTGGATGTGATCGAAATCGATGCGGCGACTAACCGCGGCATTGACGAGATTCGCGAGTTGCGCGATGCGGCGCGCTACGCTCCGTCGCGAGACCGCTACAAAGTCTACATCCTCGACGAGGCGCACCAGATCACCGAGGCCGCATTCAACGCGCTGCTCAAGACGTTGGAGGAACCACCGGCGCACGTCATCTTCATGATGGCGACCACTGAGCCCGAGAACATTCCTCAAACCATTCGCTCGCGCTGCCAGCATTTCAGCTTTCATGCGGTCAAATTCGACGACATCCTGGCGCAGCTGAAGATGATCGCGGCCGAGGAAAAAGTCGCCGCCGAAGACGATGCGCTGGCCTTGCTGGCCGAGGCCGGCGACGGATCGATGCGCGACGCGCTTTCCATCATGGACCAGGCGATCGCGTCCGCTCCTCTCAAAGACGGTCGTCCCGCGCTCTCGGCGGAGCAGATTCGCGAGCTGATGGGCGCGGTGCCGAACACTGTCTTCGAGCGACTGATGGAAGCCGTTGCCCAAGGCCAGAGCGCCGAGCTGATGGAAGAGATCAACGTTCTCGTCAATGCCGGGCACAGCCCGCTCTCGCTGGCGAGGCAGATGGTCCGCTATCTGCGCAATGCGCTCATGGCCAAGCTTGGCGGCGAGCAGACCGAGCTGCTGCAGATTTCCGCGGACGAGCGAGCGCGCGCCGCGCGCACGGCATTGCTGTTCACGGAAGAAGAGCTCACCCGCAATCTGCAAATCGTGCTGCGCACATTCGACGACCTGAACTATCGCCAGGAACAACGACTCCATTTGGAACTTGGCGTACTGAAGCTAATTCACGCGCAGCGGCTTCTGCCCATCGAAGAGCTGCTCAGCGGCGTCGCGGGCGGAACGGGATCGCGAACGAATCCATCGCCCGGCGCGCAAAAGACAAGCGGAAGCGCTCAAAAACCGGCATCGGCGACAACGCCGGCGGTTGGGGCCGCGGCCCACGAGGGTAGTGGCTGGAACAGAGGACCCGGGGCCGCGCGAATTGACTTAACAAAACAACAGGTGATACTTGAAGATTTGCACGCAAGCCAAACAGTTGCAAGGACAACCGAATCCATGTATCGCGCAACTCCCTTCCCGGTTGCTGGCAGCCATGAGGCAGGGTACGGAGCAACCGTCAATCTGACCGAGGGCGCGCTGGCCAAGATGCCCGAGGCAGCTACTGACAAATCGAATGGACTTGGCATCGAGCAAGTTCGCGAAGCCGTCATGGCCGCGCTGGCCAAATCCGGACATAGCTCTGCCGCGCAACTGCTCGGAGCCGGCACCTGGACACTGGATGGCGCCGCAGTCCGCGTTGACGTGCCGGGAATGGGCAAGAAGATGCTCAGCCTCACGGTAAACGCTGCCGCGGAAAAAATCATTCGGACGGAGTTGCTCAGTCTGGGCGCGCCGGCACGATTTCTTGTCTCGGGAGAGCCGGGGACGGCTCCGGCCGCTGTTGCGCCCCCGGTTGTGGTTTCCGGCAGCGTGCAGGAAGCGGCGCTCGCGCATCCATTAGTGAAGCGGGCACAGGAGATCTTCAACGCCGAGGTCCGCAGCGTGGTCGATTTGCGTCAGAAGTGAGAAGAAACCTACAGGGGTATGCCGAATGATTAACCCACTCAAAATCTCGGAGATGCTTTCGCAGGCCAGCCAGATGCAGGAGGAGGTTCAGCGCAAGCTCGGCGAGACCGTGGTGGAAGCTTCAAGCGGCGGCGGCGCCGTGACCGCGACCATGAACGGCAGGAAGGAACTGTTGAAGATTCGCATCGATCCCTCGGCGGTAACGAGCCTGAGCGGCGGCAAGGCCGACGTGGAGATGCTCGAGGATCTGATCGTCGCGGCCGTGAACGAAGCAGGACGCTAGGCGGATGAGGCGATCAAATCGAGCGTGCAGGGAATGCTGGGCGGACTGAAAATTCCGGAGCTCGGATCGTAACGTCGCGGAGCGAAACCTTGTGAACAACCGCCGGACACAACGGATGGTCAGGGAGGCCTGAATTGTCACGCTATGCCGAGCCGATGGCGCGGCTCATTGAAGAACTGAAGAAGCTGCCCGGCGTGGGTACCAAGAGCGCGCAGCGTTACGCCTTCCACATTCTGCGCTCGAGCGACGAAGACGCCAATGCTTTGGCCGAAGCTGTGCAGGGCCTGAAAACGAGCCTGCGTCTCTGCTCCATCTGCAACAACGTCACCGACATCGATCCCTGCGGGTACTGCGCCAGCCCGACCCGCAACCAGCGCCTGGTTTGTGTCGTCGAAGAGCCGACCAGCATCGCCTCGGTCGAGCGGACGCAAAGCTACCAGGGTGTCTATCACGTGCTGCACGGAACGCTCTCGCCGCTGCACGGAGTGGGTCCGGACCAGTTGCGCGCGGAAACGCTGGTGCGCCGCGCAGAACGCGGCGAGGTGGACGAAGTAATTCTGGCGACGAGCCCAACGCTGGAGGGCGAGGCAACGGCCGACTGGCTGGCAACCACATTGCGCGGATTTTCGGTCAAGATTACGCGCATCGCAACGGGCGTTCCGGCCGGCAGCGACATTGAATATGCGGATGAGGTAACGATGGCGCGTGCGCTCGAGGGCCGAAGGACAATGTAAGTACGGCTTGCCCACCGCGGAAACTTGGCGCCGCCAGCAAACTCACTGCGGTGTTACGCGAATGCAAAAGAAAAGCGGGAGGGCTGGTTAGCCATCCCGCTCAAATTGGCTTGGGGAGCCGCTGCGTGCAAACTCAGTGCGCCAGATTGTCCAGCGCGAGATTCAGGTCCAGCACATTCACGCGCGGTTCGCCGAGGAAGCCGAGCGTGCGCCCCTTGGTCTGCTGATCGATCAGGCTGCGAACAGCCGATTCAGTCAATCCGCGCGCCTTGGCGATGCGCGGCGCCTGGAAATAGGCATTGTCGGGCGTGATGTCCGGATCGAGACCGGAGGCGGAATACGTCACCATATCGATGGGAACCGGCTTGCCGGGATTCTCTGCGGCCAGTTTGTCGATGTCGGCCTGCATGCGCTGCGGCAACTTGGAGTTTGACTGCGCCAGGTTCGTGCCGCCGGAGGAAGTGGCGTCGTAGCCGTTGCCCGCAGCCGATGGGCGGGGATGGAAGTATTTGTCCGATGCAAAACTTTGCGCGATCAGTTCGGAGCCGATCACTGTGCCGTCCTTGCTCGTGATGAGGCTGCCGGCAGCCTGGCGCGGAAAAATGATGTGCGCGAGTCCCGTCATAAGCAGTGGGTATCCCAGCCCGAAGATCACCGCCGTGACCAGCGTGAAGAGGACCGAGGTTCTCCAAATCGAATGCTTGACCGTAGACTCCGGGGCATGCGAAACGTGGTGCCCTTTGCGAGTTCCAAGTTCTTCGTCGATCGTTGAATCCGAATGCACGATGATTCTCCTTTGCGTGGACCGCGCACTTACGCCAGATGCATTGCCACCAGGCACAGATCGATAGCCTTGATGCCGATGAACGGGATGATGATGCCGCCGACGCCATAGATGAGCAGGTTGTTGCGCAGCAGCACGTCAGCCGCCTTGGGTTCGTATTTCACGCCCTTCAGCGCCAGCGGGATCAACGCCACAATAATGACCGCGTTAAAGATCACCGCGGAGAGAATGGCCGACTGCGGCGAATGCAGATACATGATGTTGAGCGCGCCGAGCACCGGGAAGACTCCGGCGAACATGGCGGGAATAATGGCAAAGTACTTGGCCACGTCGTTGGCAATCGAGAAGGTGGTCAACGCACCGCGTGTCATCAGCAACTGCTTGCCGATCTCCACAATCTCAATAAGCTTGGTGGGATTGGAGTCCAGGTCCACCATATTGCCCGCTTCCTTGGCGGCCTGCGTGCCTGAGTTCATGGCCACGCCCACGTCGGCCTGCGCCAGAGCGGGAGCGTCATTGGTGCCGTCGCCAGTCATTGCGACGAGCTTTCCCTTCCCCTGCTCGCGCTTGATGAGGTCCATCTTGTCTTTCGGCTTGGCCTCGGCAAGAAAGTCGTCCACGCCGGCCTCGCGCGCAATCACTGCGGCGGTCAGTGGGTTGTCGCCGGTAATCATGATGGTGCGGATTCCCATGGCGCGCAACCGCGCCAGCCGGTCCTTCAAGCCGCCTTTTACGACGTCCTTCAGATAAATCACGCCCAGAGCCGAGGAGTTTTCTGCCACAACGAGCGGCGTTCCGCCCTGGCGCGCGATCTCTTCGACGTGGTCGCGAACCTTCTGCGGCAACGACGAGCCCTGCTCTTCAAGGAAGCGCGCAATTGCGTCCACCGAACCTTTGCGGATGCGCGTGCCGGGAAGATTCACTCCGCTCATGCGAGTCTGCGCCGTGAACGGAACAAACTCGGCGTGGATCCCGGCCAGGTCGCGCCCGCGCAGGTTGTACTTCTCCTTGGCCAGCACAACAATCGATCGGCCTTCGGGAGTTTCGTCGGAGAGCGAGGCAAGCTGCGCGGCATTTGCTAGCCGTTCGGGGCTAACATCCGGCGCAGTCAGGAACTCTGTTGCCTGGCGGTTGCCCAGGGTGATGGTGCCGGTTTTGTCGAGCAGCAGCGTGTTCACGTCGCCGGCGGCTTCCACGGCGCGCCCGCTCATGGCCAGCACGTTGTACTGCACCAGCCGGTCCATGCCGGCGATGCCGATGGCCGAGAGCAGCCCGCCGATCGTTGTGGGAATCAGGCAGACCAGCAGCGACACGAGAACGAAGACGGTTTGCGGCGCGCTCGAGTAAATCGCGAAAGGCTGCAGCGTAACCACGGCCAGTAAAAAGATGATCGTGAGGCCGGAAAGCAGAATGCTGAGAGCGATCTCGTTTGGCGTTTTCTGGCGTGTAGCGCCTTCGACCAGCGCGATCATGCGATCGAGAAAGGTCTCGCCCGGATTGGAGGTGATTTTGACCTTGATCCAGTCTGAAAGAACCTTGGTGCCGCCGGTTACGGCCGAACGGTCGCCGCCGGCCTCGCGAATCACCGGAGCCGATTCACCGGTGATGGCCGACTCATCGACCGAAGCCACGCCCTCGATGACTTCGCCGTCGCCTGCGATGTACTTCCCGGCTTCTACGTAGATGACGTCTCCAGCACGCAGGGCTCCGCTGACAACCTCCTCAAAACTGCCATCCTCTTTGTAGCGCTTGGCGATGGTCTCGCCCTTGGCCTTGCGCAGCGTGTCGGCCTGGGCCTTGCCGCGCCCTTCCGCCATGGCTTCGGCAAAGTTCGCGAACAACACTGTGAACCATAGCCACAGCGTGATCTGCAGGTTGAAGAAAAACGACCCTGGGTGATGGCGGAAATTCTCAACGAGAAGGAGCGTAGTCAAAACGCTACCCACTTCCACCACGAACATCACCGGGTTCTTGACCATCCAGCGCGGATCGAGCTTGCGAAAGCTGTCCAGCGCTGCCTGGGCCATAATCTGCGTGTTCCAGAGACTCGTTTTTTCAGCCATGTCCGTCTGTTTTGCCTCGCCCTGATGCGGTATGGATGTGTTTAGAAAACTTTTCCCGTCTGCAACAGCAGGTGTTCCAGAATCGGTCCCAGGCTCAGTGCCGGGAAGAATGTGAGTGCGCCGATGATTAAGACCGTGCCAACGAGCAACACAGCAAACAAAGTGGTGTTGACCGGGAAAGTGCCAGGCGACGGCGGAACGCTCTTCTTCTGGGCCAGATTTCCGGCCAGCGCCAGAGCGGGAATCATCATGAGGAATCTGCCGATCAGCATGTCCCAGCCCATCGCGATGTTGTACCACCAGTTGGTTCCCAGGCCCGCGAATGCCGAGCCGTTGTTGCCGGCGCCGGAGACAAATGAGTACAGAACCTCGCTGAAGCCGTGCGGGCCGGGGTTCGCCATCGAAGACTGTCCCGCCGGAATCAGCACGAAGATTGCCGCGAAGGTGAGGATGATGAGCGGGAAGATGAGCGCATAGAGCATGGCCATCTTCACGTCGTACGATTCAATCTTCTTCCCCAGGTACTCCGGTGTGCGGCCGACCATGAGGCCCGCAATAAAGACAGCAAGCACAACGTAAATCAACATGCCGTACATGCCCGCGCCGACACCGCCGAAGACCACCTCGCCGAGCATGATGTTGGCGAGCGGAATCATGCCCCCGAGCGGCGTATAGCTGTCGTGCATGCTATTCACGGCGCCGCAACTGGCATCAGTGGTAATGGTGGCAAAGAGCGTGCTTTCGGCGATGCCGTTGCGAACCTCTTTGCCTTCCATGTTGCCGCCTGGCGCGGTTGCAGTGCGCGTCTGCTGCGCGCCGTGAATCATGTTGTAGGGATGCGCCTCGGCCCAATAGCACACGACAAATCCGGCGGCGAACAAGACGTACATCGCTCCGAAGACCGCCCATCCGTGGCCGCGCGAACCCGTCATGCGGCCAAGAGTGTAAGTAAGACCAGCGCCAATGACAAAGATCGAAATGATCTCGAGGTAATTCGAAAACGGCGTCGGGTTCTCATAAGGGTGGGAACTGTTGGCGTTGAAGAATCCGCCGCCGTTGGTACCCAGCATCTTGATCGCTTCCTGCGAGGCTACCGGCCCCTGCCCGATGGTCTGCGTTTGGGATGGCTGCTCGAGAGGGTGCGCGACAGTGTAACCGTTCAGATTTTGCGGGACGCCCTGCCATACCAGCAGCAGCGCGTAAAGGATGCACGCCGGCGTCAGAATGTAGAGCAGTGTCCGCGTCATATCGACCCAGAAGTTGCCAATCGTCGCGGAACTTGTTCTCTTAATGCCGCGAATCAACGCCACGGCCACCACGATGCCCGCAGCCGCCGACCAGAAGTTGTGCGTCGCCAGGCCCGCCATCTCGGTGAGATAGCTCATGGTCGATTCGGGCGTGTAGAACTGCCAGTTTGTATTGGTGGTGAAGCTGGCGGCGGTATTGAACGCCAGATCGCTGCCCACGCCAGTGAGATGCTGCGGGTTCCAGGGCAGGTAGTATTGCAAGCGCTCAATGGCGTAGGTAAGCACCAATCCCACGGCCGAAAAACCGAGCATGGCGAAGGCGTACTCGCGCCAGTTCATCTCATTGTCGGCTTTTACTCCGCAAAGTTTGTAGATGAGTCGCTCAAACGGGCGAAAGACGGGGTCGAGCCAGGTCCGCTCGCCTTCAAGCACGCGCGTCATGTAAATGCCGACCGGACGCACCGTCAGCAGCAGAATGACAGAGTAGATGGCAAATTGCAGCCAGCCGTTTGCGGACATGTCAGAACTTCTCCGGGAACAGCAGTGCGACGGTGAGATAGACCATAAGGAGAATCGAGAGGATGAGACCGGTTGCTGAAATCCAATCCATTTGCATGGGCTACCTCAACTTTTGGCAGGCCTTGACGTATAGAAACGCCACGGCGAAGAAAATGACGGTGTAAAGCAACATCAATACATCTTGCATTCGGGATCGCCCCTTTTCCATCCGGACCAACGCCGGAAAGGTCCAACGAACAAGCTCCGCGCTCCTGTGCCCCCACGTCACATTCCGGGAGCGCACGGGAGCCATCAACCGACATAGCCGGTCTTGCTCCATTCCGATTCTGTCCTTCGTCAGGTTTGAGAATCGAAAAGAAAACCTAAAGATTTCGTAAGGATCGATGGTCGACGGTGGGAAGTTGTTGAAAATCCGGCGCCAGCGACGGCGCGGGCCGCAATGCGAACCAACTTGCGAGACGGGGCGCGCTACTCAATCTTCGTTCCCCGTCAGTCTTCGTTTCCCGTCCAGCCTTCGGGCACGAAACGGTATCCAACCCACGGCTCGGTCTGGATGTACTGGCGGCCGGTCTCGCCCTCGAGCTTCTTGCGCAGTTGACCCACGAAGACGCGCAGGTACTCGGGTTGGTGCGCGGATTGCGCCCCCCAGACAGACGTCAGCAGAGCACGGTGCGTCATGACTTTGCCGGCATTGCGAGCCAGATGAAGCAGAAGATCGAACTCTTTGGGCGTCAGGTGAACGGGCTTGCCCTGCACCAGAATGCTGTGCGCCCGCACATCGATCACAAAGTCTCCGGCCTCAAGCGGGGCAGTGGTGCGCTCCGGAGCGCGGCGCAGGTGCGCTCTTACACGAGCCAGCAGTTCCTGAATGCTGAATGGCTTGGTAACGTAGTCGTCGGCGCCCGCGTCAAGCGCTTCCACCTTCGATCGTTCGTGTTCGCGTACCGATAAGACCAGGACGGGCGTTTTGCCGAGCGTTCGAATGGCCCGGCAGACCTCAGCGCCGCTCATGACCGGCATCATCAGGTCGGTGACGACGAGGTCCGGCGCCCAGTCACGAAACAGCCGCAATCCCTCCTCGGGATCGTTGGCCGTGCGAACATCGTATCCCTGCGCTGAGAGAGCGGCGCGCAGCACCCGAGTAATCTGCGACTCGTCGTCAATAACCAGAATTCTTCCCGGCATGTCTTGCTTCTTTCATCCATCGGAAGCTTACACCATTGCGAGCCGGCATTTCAGTGCCTCGCCACGGAGAGGTATGATTCCCGTGGAGAAGACGATGGGCGTACCGCCCTATGCAAGGCAGGCTCTTCGCTGGCTCGCGGCCTCAGCCACGGCGGCGCTCGCCACGTTCTTGCTCGTCTGGCTTCGCGCCAATTCCACCACCGCCGGGATGGTGTTTCTGGTGCTGGTGGTGTGGTGGGCCACGCAGACCGGAATTGTTCTCTCGATCTACACCGCGCTTCTCTGCGCCGTCTGTTTTGATTATTTTTTTCTGCCTCCTTTGCACACTTTCAGGATCGAGGGCGCGCAGCAATGGGTGGCGATGGTCTCATTTGCTCTGAGTTGCCTGGTAGTCGGCCGGCTTGCGGAGCGCGCTCGAAAACAGACGGTTCGCGCCCAGCAGCGCGAAGAAGATGTGGGAAAGCTGTACTCCTTGAGCCAGGAGATGATGCTCTTTGAAGACGCGGATCGTCTTCTCCGCGATCTACCCGGCGCCATCGGCCGCATCTTCGCTCTCGAGGGCGTGGTTCTTTATGTCGGCGATTACGAGCGGTATTATTCTTCGACCAGCGAGGTTTCGCCCAGCTTGCGGGCGCACATGCAGGCTGTTGCAGAGGGGCTGAATCCCACCATTGCTCCGTTTGCCGGCTACCAGACCAACGCCCTGGCTCTGGGATTGAAGCCCATAGGCGCTCTAGCGTGGCGGCCGGATTCGCTTTCGCTCGAGTTCGCAACAGCGGTGTCCGCTCAGGTATCCATCGCGGTGGCGCGCTCCATCGCCATCGCGGCTTCGACGCGCATTGAAGCCGCGCGCGAGGCTGACCGCCTGCGCACCGCGCTGATCGATTCATTGACTCACGAGTTACGTACACCGCTCACGTCTATTCGAGCAGCGGCTACCACGCTGCTTGAAGGCGAAGGGCTCGACGAAGTGGGACGCATCGAGATGGTGCGCGTGATCGACGAGGAAGCGGCGCGGCTGGATTTATTAATCGGCGAAGCCGTGGAGATGGCCGAAATTGACGCCAACGTCGTTCAGGTCAAGATGTCTTCTGTGCATCCGCGCGCGCTGCTCGATCAGGCCGTGGAAGAGTCTCGCAAAATTCTTGTTGGCCACAAAGTAACGATCCTGCCCGATACTGCGGAGGAGCAGGGCGATGGCGACGAGCCGGCATGGTTTGATCCGCATCTGTTGGGTAGGGTCCTGCGGCATCTGCTCGAGAACGTGGCCAGCCACACCCCTCCCGGGTCACGCGTCACGCTCAGCAGCAAGCGCAGCGAGGATCGCGTGGAGTTTACTGTCGAAGATAATGGCCCCGGAATCGATGTCCACGATCTGCCGCTCATCTTTGAAAAGTTCTATCGCGGCAAGCGCGGAACGAGCCGGCGAAAAGGGTCTGGAATGGGGCTGGCTATCACGCGCGCCATCCTTGTCGCGCATGGTGGAGGAATCGAAGCCACAAACGTCACTGGCAGCGGAGCGCGATTCCATTTTTGGGTGCCGCTGATCGAGAAGGAGCCGAGCCGTCAGTAAGCGGCTGCCGCCGCAGACCGCGACTCTCTAGTCGGGCTCGTCGCTCCAATCACAGTTGATTTCGCAGCGGCTTACCGCGCTTTCCGCGGCCCACTCAAGCAACCGCGCAACACGCCAGCCATCGACGGCGGTGACCGGAGCCGGCCCCTGACCCTCGAGCGCGTCCCTTAAGCCCGCGTAGAACAGGCGATAGTTACCGGGCAGCGCCGGGACTGGCCGGCTCACAGAGCCACCATCGATGCCCACGTAAAGAATGCCCCAATGGGACGCAAGTTCCTGGCCCCAATTCCGGTCTTCAATACGCGTAACTCTGCCGAGAGCAGCTTCCTGCGGCTCGACGCCCTTCTTCACATAGCCACCCCCGGTTCCGCGAAGATGGAAGCGCGGTGCTGGGTGCAGAGAAAGTCCGTTGGCGCCGAGAGTTACGTTGAGGCCGGGATAGCGCAGGCGAACGGTAAAGGAATCGTTAGCACCGGGACCATCCTTCTCGCGCACGACGTCGGCGCTGACCGCCTCGGGTTTGCCAAACAGCACAAGAGCCTGGTCGGCCAAATGCGGCCCAAGATCGAGGAGAGTTCCACCGCCGGCCTCGGCGTCTTCCTTCCATAGGCGCTCCGTCATCGGAGCCGGACGCCATCGGTCGAGACGGGATTCGAAAGCGACGAGCCGGCCGAGCAAGCCTTCATCCAGTAGTTTCCGAACCGTCAGGAAATCGCTGTCCCATCGGCGGTTATGGAAAGGGACGAGCAGGGCTTTGTGCTTCCAGGAGAGAGCGATCAATTCCGCCGCTTCGGCTGACGTGAGTGTCATCGGCTTGTCGACGACTACGTTCTTCCCTGCCTTCAGGATTTCCTTGGCAAGAGGAAAGTGGGTTCCATTTGGTGTGGCGACGACGAGCAACCGGAGCGACTTGTCGGCGAGCATGGCCTCGACGGAGCGATGAGTGGTGATGCCCGGGTAACGCTCCGTCGCCTTGTTCGACGAGCGCTCCATGACCGCGGCGAGTTCCAGGCCTTCCACGGAGGAGATGAGCGGCGCGTGGAAGACGCGCCCGGCCATTCCAAAACCAATGAGACCGACGCGAATCATGGCGATGTTCCTTAGAGGTGAAACCCTCTTAGCCTTCGAGTTTAAACCGTGTCTCGGCGAGCCGGTAGAGACGCCGCCATACCAGCCGGTTCATGGTGACGACCATCAGGGAGATCATGATCGTAGCCATCAGCAGCATCGCAAAACGCCCGCTGTCCGTGGCAGCGTCGATTTGCGCGCCCAGGCCGATGGTTTGAAGCGTGCGGCCCTGGACATGCGAATATTCGGCCATCACCGAGGCGTTCCACGCGCCGCCTGAGGCCGTGACCATCCCTGTAATGAGGTAAGGAAAGATGCCGGGAAGAATAAGTCGAGTCCACCGCTGCCAGCGCGTGAAGCGGCAGACCGAGCAGACTTCGCGCAGGTCCGAGGGGATGGCCATGGCTCCCGCAATCACGTTGAAAAGGATGTACCACTGTGTTCCGAGAAGCATGAGCGCGACGGACCCGATGCCCAGCCCGCCGCCAATCTTCACCAGCCCCATGAGCAGAATGGGAAAGAAGGCCGTCGCGGGCACCGAGGCCAGAATCTGTGCCAGCGGCTGCACCACGCGCGCCAGCCGCGGGTTAAAGCCGATAGCCACGCCGACCGGAATCGTCCACGCGGCGGAGATGAGCAACGATGCGTTGACGCGCAGAAACGTCGCCGCGGCGCCCTCGAGCAACAGCCGCAGGTCCGGCCAGGTAACGGTACTGAGCATGAACATTGCTTGCAGAGCCGCCCAGCAAATGGCCAAGGCTCCCGCAGCGGCCAGCGCCCAAAGCACAGGCGGAGCTTTGCCCGTTTTCGACTGGTCGAGCGGCCTCACCACACGGCATTCCTTGCTCCGCGCCATGTGCTGGTAAACCGGTTCCTCAAGACGATTCCAAATGCGCCCCGGCAGGGTTTCCAAAATCCGCGATCGGCGAAGCAGCTCGAGGATCGGTGAGGTCACCTGCTCGGCCGACTCCACCTGCTCGAACTTGAATTTGTCGCTCCAGGCAATCAACGGCCGCCATATCAATTGATCGGTGGCGACGACGATGAGAATCACCGTCGCGATGCCCGCCAGCAGGGCGTGCGTATCGCCATTGTTGGTCGCGGCTTGGATGTAGCTCCCCAGGCCGGGTAACTGAAAGTTGCGCGTGCCCATGGTGAACGTCTCGCAGAAAATCAACGCGAACCAGCCCCCGGCCACGGAGACGATCGAGTTCCACACCAGGCCAATAGCCGAAAATGGCATCTCCAGTTGCCAAAAGCGCTGCCATCCGGAGTAACGGAAGATGCGCGACGCTTCCAGCATCTCGCAGGGAATGGTTTTGAGCGAAGAGTAGAAGCTGAACGCGAGGTTCCACACCTGGCCGGTGAAGATCAGCAGGATCACGGCCATCTCAATGCCCAGCTGATGGCCGGGGATGAGGGAAACCATCGCCAGCACAACAGGAGGCAGAAAGCTGAGCACAGGAATCGACTGCAGAATGTCGAGGACTGCGACCATCCATGGCTCGATGCGAGGATTGTAGGCAGCGATATAGCCGTAGGAAATGGCGAAGGCCAGGCTGAGAAAGTATGCGATCGCCATGCGCACGATGGAGTAAAACGCGTACACCGGCAAGGCCCCGATGGAATTCGAAATCGGTACGATGGGGGTCGGTTTTTGGAACCAGTAAACGCCGGTGCTGACGATGGCGAAGAACAGCGCGAGCGCGCAGGCTGCGACGCCGAGATCGACGAAAAACGGCGTCTTGCGAACGGTGACGAGGGACCGAGCAAGAGGATGCTGGAGGTTCACTTCGCGTCTCCGCTCGCGGCAATTTCTTCTTCGAGGGCATCGGGCATCACAAAACGGCGCCGACCGGAGTCGAAGTCGAACAGTTCAGCGTAGCGGCCCCAGTTAACCGCGGTCTGCATCTGAAGTTGCGATTCCTCCTCGCTGAACTGTTCTGCGAGCATATCGAGAAAGAAGTCCTCGGGGACCGTATGATCGCTCTTGGCATCGAGGGCGCGGCGAATCTGGCGCAGTAGAAGCACATTCTCGATCGCGGCATTGCGGAACAGCTCCTTTTGGCGAAGGATTTCGGAGTTCGCAAACTCCTCGCCACTGGGAGTGATGACCGCGTCGCCTTCTTCGATTTTGAGGAAACCGAGCAACTGCGCGGCATCGACAATGGGCAGTAGATCGTCGATTTCAAAGGCCAGGTCGTCGGCGAGGCGATACATGTCGTCGCGTCCGCCGCGATCGAGCAACAGCTCGAGCAAGCCGGCAATTCCTCCTGGCCTCGCGTGCGGCAACATCTGGTAGCGCATCTGCCGCTGATCGCGCGTGGGCGGCTCGGCATGGTCCGGCGCACCGGCCGGCGCGACATCAGGCTGCGTAAGCACCTTGTAGATGTAGTCGACCAATTCTGTGAAGGCCTCGGACTTGCGGTCGCGCGGCTGCGGCAGTTTCACCGGGAAGTCCGTGCGCACGTGGCCCGGATTGCGCCCCAGCACCACGATGCGATCGGCCAAGAGCACGGCTTCCTCAATATTGTGCGTCACCAAAAATACCGCCTTGGTCGGCATGGTCTTCTTCGCCCAAAGCTCCAGCAGCTCGCTGCGCAGGTTCTCCGCCGTGAGCACATCGAGCGCTGAAAACGGCTCATCCATGAAAAGAACTTCGGGCTCGACCACGAGGGCGCGCGCGAAGCCGACGCGCTGCCGCATGCCGCCCGAAAGCTCCTTGGGATAGGCGGCCTCGAATCCGTCGAGGCCTACGACGTCGAGCATCTTCATGCTGCGCTCACGCCGCTCGGCCGGCGGCACGCCGCGAGCCTGCAGCGGAGCTTCAACATTCTCGAGAACTGTGAGCCAGGGGAAAAGGGCGAAACTCTGAAAGACGATCGAAACATTGATCTCAGCCTGCGAAATCGGCGTGCCATGCCAGTAGACCTGGCCGGCCGTCGGCGTGGAGAGCCCGGTCAACATCCGCAGCATGGTTGATTTGCCCGATCCAGAAGGGCCGAGCAAGGCAAGAATCTCCCCCGGGACGATGCTTAAATCAGTCGCTGAGATCACCTGAATGCGATTCTGGCTCGGCTGCGCGTAGTATTTCTCAACTTTTTCCGCACGGATGATCGCATCCGTGGCCGGCGGCGCTTCGAGAGTCGCGATGGGGAAAGTCGTTTCCTGCATTTCGGATGCTCCGGTAGGGGATGGTCAGGCGAAACAGTAGTTTGTTTGCGCCAGTATAGAAGTCAACATTTGAAGGCAGATGAATTCCCAGCCCACCGAATAAACCGGGCCATACCGCTCGCTGACGCAGCCTTCCGGCACAAGAAGCCGGTCTTACCTGAAAAGGCGCGCCGTGCTTTACACTGGTAAAGCGTACCATTCCCGACGGAATGAAAGCGTACTTGCAAAGCCTCGCGTATGAGCTCGCTATTCCGAAGCCAACTGGGCGTCGTGCGATGAATGCCCTTCCCTGCCCCCTCAGGAGAATATGTCAAACACGATAAAGCCAAAAGTACTGGTAGCCGACGACGAGCGAGTGATCGCTGACACGCTTGCGATCATTCTGAACCAGAGTGGTTTTGACGCTCGCGCTATCTATTCGGGTGAGAAAGCCCTCGAGCTTGCTGAAACTTTTCAACCGGACATGCTCATCTCCGATGTGATCATGGCCGATTTGAATGGAATCGACGCCGCCATCCGGATCCGCGCCCTGCTGCCCAATATCAAGATTCTGCTCTTTTCGGGCCAGGCCGCGACCGCCGATCTGCTGGAAAAGGCGCGCGCCGACGGCTACGAATTCGACATACTCGCCAAGCCGGTTCACCCGCAGGACCTGCTGGCGAAACTGCGCGGATAACACCGCCCCAGCGATGCACCTCGGATTTCGAGGCCGCTCGCCCTTTGGCCATCAGAGAATGAATCAAGTCGTTCACTGAAAACAAGTGCGCGGCTCTTGCTCTTTGCCTCCCGATTCAGCGAAAGTACAAACAAGATGCCAAAAGCACTTCGTTCCACGCGCGTTTTAACAACCGCGGGTCTCGCGCCTGCTGCTGTGGTTGTGGACGGAGAGCGCATTTCGGCGATTTGCAGATGGGATGAAGCTCCGCGTGAGGTCGAGCGCATCGATTTTGGCGATGCCGTGCTGCTGCCGGGCTTGGTCGACACGCATGTTCATATCAACGACCCAGGCCGCACGGAATGGGAAGGCTTTCAGACGGCAGCGCAAGCCGCGGCCGCGGGCGGCGTCACGACGCTCGTTGACATGCCGCTGAATTGCGTGCCTGAAACAACCGATGTGATGGCACTGGAGGAAAAACGCAAAGCTGCACAGGGAAAAGCATGGGTCGACTGGGCTGCATGGGGCGGCGTGGTGCGTGGCAATGCCGACAGGATCGAGCCCCTGGCGCACGCGGGCGTGCCCGGCTTTAAATGCTTTCTGATTCACTCGGGCATCGATGGCTTTGCGTGGGTGGATGAGGCAGATTTGCGCTTAGCGTTGGCAAAGCTGCGCGAAACAGGTCTTCCGCTGCTGGCCCACGCCGAGATTGCCGGTCCTGTCGGTGCCGCAACCGAGAAGCTGAACGAAGCGGGCGCGGATTGGCGAAAGTATTCGACCTATCTGGCGTCGCGCCCGGATGCGGCCGAAGTTGAAGCCATCGCTTTGCTGATCCGGCTTGCCGAGGAATTCAGGACTCCGATCCACATCGTTCATTTGTCCAGCGCGCGGGCGCTGCCATTGCTCGCCGCGGCGCGCGATCGTGGTGTGCCGGTGACCGTCGAGACTTGCGCTCATTACCTGTGGTTTGCCAGCGAAGACATTCCTGATTGCGCAACGGAATTCAAGTGTGCGCCGCCGATTCGCGGCGCGGAGAACCGCGAGAGACTTTGGAAGGCGCTCGAAGAAGGCCAAATCGACATGGTGGCCACGGATCATTCTCCCTGCCCGCCCGAGATGAAGCATCGCGAAACGGGCCGCTGGGACCAGGCATGGGGCGGAATCTCAAGCCTTGGCCTGGCTTTGCCCGTGATTTGGACAGCAATGAAACAGCGCGGCATCAAGCTGGACCGGCTCGGCGAATGGATGGCAGCAGCACCCGCGCGGCTCGCGGGTTTGGCGGGACGAAAAGGCACGATCGCTCCCGGAGCCGACGCAGACTTTGTTGTCTTCGATCCCGAGACGGAGTGGACAGTCTCCTCCCCCGACCTCTACTTCCGTCTCAAGCTCTCCCCATATCTTGGCGCCAAACTCTACGGGCGCGTCGGCGAGACCTGGCTGCGCGGCGAGCCAGTTTATCGCGCGAAGAAGTTTACGGGGGCCTCACGAGGCAGAGAGCTGATGCGTTCATGAGAGACAGAGCGCTTCGGGCGATTTCAGAATGTAAGCGCATCGCGCAGATGAGCGAAGAACCGGATCGCATCACGCGCCGTTTCCTGACCTCGCCGGTGCGCGATGTTCACGGGCTTTTGCGCAAGCGCATGGAATCTCTGGGCATGGCGGTTGACACGGACGCGGCGGGGAATCTGCGCGGACGGGGGAATCCGACAGGCGCGCTAGCCAAGCGGCTGATTCTCGGCTCGCACATTGACACGGTGCCCAACGCAGGCGCTTATGACGGCGTCCTCGGCGTTACCCTCGCTCTGGAGTGGACCGAACTTGCGCAGGAGCTCGATCTTCCGCTGACGATCGAGGTCATCGCATTCTCTGAAGAGGAAGGAGTGCGATTCGGTGTCCCTTTTATCGGCAGCCGGGCAGTCGCTGGTCGCTTCGACCCTGCGCTGCTAGCTCTCAAAGACGCGGACGGAGTCACGCTGGCCGACGTGATTCGCGATTTCGGACTTGACCCGAGCCAAATCGGCAACGCGGCGCTCAATACCGACGTGCTCGGCTTCGTCGAAATGCACATCGAGCAAGGCCCGGTTCTCGAATCGGAGGGCCTTTCCGTCGCGGCGGTTACGGCCATTGCTGGCCAGACGCGTCTCACCCTCGAATTCCGCGGCCAAGCCAATCATGCCGGCACCACACCAATGAATCTGCGCCACGATGCGCTCGCGGGCGCAGCAGAATGGATCGCCGCGGTGGAAGCCGAAGCGCGGAACTCCGACGGACTGATCGCCACCGTAGGCAAGATTGACGCCGAACCAAATGCGGCTAATGTCATTGCGGGCATCGCGCGTGTGGGTCTTGACTTGCGCCACGCTGATGATCAAACGCGGAAGGCCGCTGTCGAATCTCTCCTTGCACATGCGCAGGCCATCGCCGAAAAACGCGGCCTCACTTTCCAGTGGACACAGCAGATGGACCAGCCAGCCGTGCCCATGGATGAGCGGCTCACGGCCTATTTGGTTGACGCGATCGCAGCGGCTGGCCTACCGGAAAAGCTCATGGCCAGCGGCGCGGGCCACGATGCGATGGTCATGGCCTCCCGCGTGCCCGCCGCCATGCTTTTTCTGCGCAGTCCTGGCGGCATCAGCCATCATCCCGGCGAATCCGTTCGAGAAGAAGACGTTGAAGCCACGCTCAAAATTGGCCGCAAATTTCTGGAAATCCTTGCCACGGCGGTCGGATAGAATCGAGCATCGGAATTTTGCCGGACCCTGTTCTCATTTCCCAGATTGAGGTCGGACGTGCACCATCTTGGATCAACACGCAGCAGCCGAAAGCCGGATCACCTGCTGCAAACCCCAGACACTTTTATCCGCTCACCCCTTCCTGGCGCCGATGGAGTGGAGTTCATCGTTCACGCCGCACCGCAACTGGGCGCGCGCTTCACACAAATGACCGCCGAGTTCGTAGCAGGCGGATCGCTCGGCCCCGCACCGGCACAGCGATTCCTTTATGTCCTCGACGGTAAGGTCGAAGTAAAGGCGGACGGAAAGAAGCACATCCTCAAGCCCGGAGGGTTCGCTTATCTCCCGCAAGGAACGCCGCACACGGTACGCGCGTCGGGAATCGCACGCGCGGCGGTGATCGAGAAGCCCTACGAGCCGCAGGCCGGCGCAGTCGCCCCGAAAATCGTTGTCGGCGAAGAAGCCTCAGTGAAATCTACGACGATCCTTGACGACGACGCGCTGCGCGTGCGCGCGCTGATGCCCGATGGCCCGCCTTACGATTTTGCTATCAACACCCTGACGTACGATCCCGGCGCGTCGCTCCCGCTGGTAGAGGTTCATTTGATGGAGCACGGCCTGCTGATGCTCGAAGGCAGCGGCATCTATCGGCTCGGCGATTCGTGGTATCCCGTGTATGCAGGCGATTTCATCTGGATGCGCGCTTACTGTCCGCAGTGGTTTGGAGCGCTCGGCAAACGACCTGCAAAATACCTTCTATACAAGGACTGGCGTCGCCATCCACTGGGAGAAGGCGAATGACAACGTCGCGCCCCGAAGTCACGATCGATGGCCTGATCGCTGAGCTGAAGGCTCTGGGGCAGATCTCTGAAGCTGATCCCCCCGTGGTGACACGCGTCGTTTTCGGCGAAGCCGATCTTCGCGCACGGGCTTTTGTGAAGAGCCTTTGCGAAGCAGCCGGATTGAAAGTTCGCCAGGACGCCGTCGGCAATACTTTCGCGCGATGGGAAGGGATCGATCCCGCGCTCGCGCCACTCGGCACCGGTTCGCACATTGACGCCATTCCCAACGCCGGCCTCTACGACGGCTGCGTCGGCGTGCTCGGTGGTCTGGAAGCGATTCGCGTTTTGCAAAAGCTCGGGTTCAAGCCGCAGCGCTCCATTGAACTCGTTATCTTTACTGCGGAAGAACCGACCCGCTTTGGCATTGGCTGCCTGGGTAGCCGCATGATAGCAGGCGTGCTCACTCCGCAGCAGGCACTTGCCCTTCGTGACAAGGCGGGCCGTGGAGTGGAAGAGTGGCGAGCGCAAGCCGGCTTCACTGGATCGCTTGATTCCGTCGCCACGCCCCGCGGCCACTTTCATCAATTTGTTGAGCTGCACATTGAGCAGGGGCCGTTTCTTGAGCAGGAAGGAATCGACGTTGGCTTGGTGACGCACATCGCCGCACCCGCCAGCCAGCGCATCATCATCGAAGGCGAAGGCGGGCACGCCGGCGGAAAACTGATGCCGGGCCGCAAGGATGCTTTGGCAGCTGCCGCAGAATTGATCCTAGCGCTTGAATCAGCGGCAAAATCAACGGGCGCGATTGACACAGTTGGCACGGTGGGCATCTGCGAAGTGTTTCCCGGCGCGGTGAACAGCGTCCCTTCGCGCGTGCTCATCACAACGGACGTGCGCGACATCGATCGCGTCCGCCGCGACGGCGTTCTGGCTTCGCTTGTGTCCTCTGTAGAGGAAGTGAGCGCCCGCCGCGAGGTCAAGATCACAACGGAATTAATCAACGCCGACCCGCCCACGACTTGCGACCCTGCAATTCTCGCCGCGCTTGAAGCCTCGGCGGTTGCGGCCGGCAAAACCTATAAGAAGATGGTCGCGCGCGCCTATCACGACTCATCCTTTGTCTCGTGTATTGCGCCCGTGGCCATGCTGTTTATTCCATGCCGCGGCGGTGTCAGTCATCGGCCTGACGAATATGCTTCGCCCGAGTGGATCGGCAGCGGCGTCCACGTGCTGGCGCGGACGCTTGCAGAGCTCGCTTCATAAGCTCGAGTAATTTCAAGAAACCCGTCGCGCCGTTGTATGCTATCCCTCAACCTGTTCGGCAACAGCGGTTTCGCCACCATGAGCACGCCCGCGACAACCCGCATCGTTGGCGCCCCCGTTCCCCGCAAGGAAGGCGTGGACAAGTTGCTGGGCCGCGCGCGCTACGTCGACGATATCGAGCGCGAGGGAATGTGGCACGGCGCCACGGTGCGAAGCTCGATCCCGCGCGGGCTCGTCCGTTCCATCACTTTTGATCGCCGCATTGACTGGACCGAGTTTGCGGTCGTTACAGCCGCTGATATTCCCGGCGAGAATTGCATCCAGCTCATCGTCGCCGATCAGCCGTGCCTGGCCGACGGCAAAGTGAATCATTGCGAGGAGCCGATCCTACTCCTCGCTCATCCTGACAAACACAAACTGCGCGAGGCCGTCGGCGCGGTGCGAATCGAATACGAACCGTTGCCGCCCATCTTCACCATCGAAGAGAGCGAGCGGCAGGATGTGGTCATTTGGGGCGCGGACAACTTGCTGAAAAGCTTTCTGCTCGAAAAAGGCAACGTGGACTCCGCGTGGAACAGCGCGGCGCACATTGTCGAAGGCGAGTACCGCACCGGCGCACAGGAGCACCTTTATATCGAGAACCAGGGCATGATCGCGGAATACAGCGCAAAAAATGGCGTCACGGTTTGGGGCTCGCTACAGTGTCCTTATTACGTCTTCAAGGCTCTGCGCGCGGTTTTCGAATTGCCCGACGATAGAGTTCGCGTCATTCAGACCGAAACGGGCGGCGCATTTGGTGGCAAGGAGGACTATCCGTCCACGCTTGCGTGCCACGCTGCCCTGCTCGCCATGAAGAGCGGCCATCCTGTGAAGATGGTCTACGACCGCATGGAAGATCTGTCCGCAACCACCAAGCGCCACCCATCGCGGGTGCACCACCGCACGGCGCTCGATCGCGAAGGCAAGCTGCTGGCAATCGAGATTGATCTCGCAACCGACGGGGGCGCGTATGCCACTCTTTCTTCCACAGTGCTGTCGCGCGCTGTGCTTCACTCCACCGGTCCTTACTTGTGTCCCAACGTGCGGGTACGTGCGACGTCCTGGGCAACCAACCTCGTTCCTTACGGCGCGTTTCGCGGATTCGGCGCCCCGCAGGCCATCTTCGCCATGGAGCGCCACATGGATGAAATTGCCGCCGTCCTCCGCATAGATCCCGTGGAACTTCGTCGCAGGAATTTTCTCCATGTGGGCGACACCAATGCAACCGAACAGGAGATGCGCGAGCCGGTGATTCTCGATCAACTGCTCGATCGCGCGCTCAAGGAAAGCGACTACGACGCCAAGCGCGCGCAGTTTGTCCGCGAGAATGCGACGAGCTCCATCAAACGCGGCATGGGACTGGCCGCCTTTTATCACGGCTCCGGTTTTACCGGTTCGGGAGAGGTGTATCTCAATTCGCTCGCGGGCATCGACGTCACGGTTGAAGGAAAAGTCCGCGTCCTCGTTTCGAACACCGAGTTCGGCCAAGGCACAAACACAATCCTGACACAGGTTGCCGCGGAAGCGCTCGGAATTGACTACGCCGACGTGACGATGGCCGCGCCCGACACCGGCGTGGTTCCCAACAGCGGACCAACAGTTGCTTCACGCACATCGATGGTCGTCGGCCGCATCATTGAGCGCGCCTGCGCGCAGTTGCTCGCGCTTCTCCGCGAACACGCCGGCCTTGGCGCGAGCTTCACGCACGAAGAGTTCCTCGCTGCCTGCGAACGTTACCGCACCACGCACGGGGAAGTCGTGTCGTTATGCCGCTACGAAGCGCCGCCCGGAATCGTCTGGAACGATCAGACCTACCACGGAGAAGCCTACGGCGCATACGCGTGGGCGATCTACGTGGCGCAGGTCGCAGTCGACACGGTCACTTACTCTGCTGAAGTTGAAAACTTCTGGGCCGTGCAAGAAGTAGGCCGGGTGATTCACCCTGTGATGGCCATTGGCCAGGTCGAGGGCGGAATCGCGCAGGGTATTGGCTTTGCTCTCTACGAAAAAGTTGTCTGGCAGGACGGCCGCATGGCCAACAATCAGATGACCAACTACATTATGCCCACCGCGGAGGATGTCCCGCCTATTCACGTGTACTTCGAGCAGATTCCCTTCCGATACGGGGGATTCGGCGCCAAAGGTATCGGCGAGCTGCCACATGACGGACCCGCGCCCGCGATTCTGAATGCAATTCGCGACGCAACAGGAGTTGCATTCAACGCAATTCCGCTCCTCCCTGAAGATCTCTTCGTGGGTCTCGTCGCGGCTCAGCCGGCGGAAGAGATGGCGGCGCGATGAGCAAGAGCGAACATGCCATTTCGAGTGAACGGTGGCCGGCGATTCGATTCAGCGTGAATGGCGAAGCAAGAACTGTAAAAGTTCCGCCGATGAAGCGCCTTCTCGACGTCCTGCGCGAGGATCTGCAGTTGACCGGGACCAAAGAAGGATGCGGCGAAGGCGAGTGCGGCTCCTGTTCCGTGCGCATGAACGGCGAACTTGTGAATAGCTGCCTGGTTCCGGTGTTGCAGGCCGAAGGCGCGGAAATCCAGACGGTCGAAGGCCTGGCGCTCAATGGCGAGCTGCACCCATTGCAGAAAGCGTTTCTCGAGCACGGAGGCTCGCAGTGCGGCATCTGCACGCCCGGTATGCTGATGGCATCTGCGCAACTTCTCGAACAGAATCCTCATCCCGGCATGCCTCAGATTCGCGAGGCGCTCGCCGGCAATCTTTGCCGCTGCACAGGATTCATGCGGATCTTTGAATCGGTCGCCGCGACTGTTGCTGCAGCAGGTCCAGGGACCGCAACCGAATCAATCCTGGAGGAGACACGCCGTGCGCGGTAACGCTGCGATGCACGATCTCGTCGCGCCGGGCGATCTCGGCGCGGTGCTCCAGTTGCTTGCCGCCGAGCCCGGAGCGTGGATGCCCATTGCCGGCGGCACGGAATTGATGGTTGCATTTTCCGCAGGCCATCTGGCCTCTCCCAAACTCGTAAGCTTGTGGGGCATTCCCGATCTGCGCACAATTGAGGTCACGCCGGAGAGTGTTGCCATCGGCGCCGCTGCTACGTTCCTCGACCTGCGAAGGAATGCTGTCATTTCCGCCGAACTGCCGTTACTCGCCAAGGCTGCAAGCTGGATCGGCTCCGTCGCCAACCAGGGCCGCGCGACGCTCGGTGGCAATCTCGTCAACGGCTCGCCGGCCGCGGACTCTTCACCTGCGTTGCTTGCCTACGACGCCGAAATCGAGATCATCTCCGTGCGTGGCCGCCGCCGAATTCCATACTCTGCTTTTCACACTGGCTACAAGCGCAATGTCCTCTTGCCCGATGAACTTCTCTACGCCATTCGTGTGCCGCGTCGTTTTGCTCACCACGCTGGCTACCTGCGGAAGGTTGGAACACGCCGCGCCATGGCGATCGCGAAAGTCGCGCTCGGAGCGACCGCTATGCTTGAGAACGGTGCGATCCGGGAGATACGTCTCGGAGCAGCGAGTCTTGCGCCCTTCCCTACGCGCCTTTGGCAAACTGAGGCCGCGCTTCTCGGCCAATCCGGCGAGCGCGAGACGATACAGTCCGCACACCGAGCGCTGCTCGGCGAAATCAAGCCGATCAACGACATCCGTTCTACGGCTGAATACCGGCGCCGGGTGGCCGTGAATCTCCTCGACGAATTTTTGCTCTTGCTTCGCCAGGAAGGATTGCAATCGTGAATATCACTCTTGCAGCATGGAATGCAGCCGACGAATCCGCTGCCATGGAAGCGATGCTTGCCTGCTGCGGATCAAAACGATGGGCTCAGGCTATGGTGGCGCAGCGTCCCATCGCGAGCGTGTGGGCGCTTAGCCAAGCCGCCGACCGCGTGTGGGGTACGATGCGAGAGCCGGATTGGCTGGAGGCGTTTGCATTTCATCCGCGCATCGGCGAGCGCCAGCCCGTCCTTGTTACGACGCGCCCGTCATACCGGGGCGCGGCGCGATCATCTGAGTGGTCGCAGCAGGAACAGTCGTCAGCCAAAGCGGCAAGTGAACTGGTGCTGGCCGAGCTCGCGGCAGACAATGAACTCTATGCGCAGCGATTCGGCTTCACATACATCGTCTGCGCGACCGGCAAAAGCGCCACCGAGATGCTTACTATTCTCAAGCAACGCCTGGCGAACGATCGAGAGTCAGAGTTGCGCGAGGCGGCTGAACAGCAACGCCAGATCATGCAAATCCGTCTAGGAAAGTGGTTAGTCGAATGAGCAACATTTCAACTCACGTTTTGGATTCCGCACTGGGCAAACCCGCCGCGGGGATTTCGGTGCGCCTTGAGAAGTTTGCCGGCGGCGGGTGGATTGAGATTTCAACAAACGGCGATGCCGAACGCGCGCATGACGCGCCCGGCGATTGGATCGAAGCCGCTTCCGGCGTCACCGATGCTGACGGCCGTTGCCGCGACTTGGCGCGCGACGCTGCCTCCGGCCCGTATCGTATCGTTTTCGACACCGGCCCATACTTCGCGCGGATGGGGCGAGCCAGTATCTACCCGGAGATTGCGATTACATTCACCTGCGACGGTAATGCACATTACCATTTGCCGTTGCTGCTGAGCGACAACAGCTACACAACATACAGAGGAAGCTGACGAATGGCGAGACTGGGTGACAATCGCTATGGAAAATCTCGCGTGCGCCTCTCACGGATCACGCGCCTTAAGGACCGGCACCTCTTCGACGAGTGGACGGTCCACGTCATGCTTGAGGGGGACTTTGACGCCAGTTACACCGAAGCCGACAACAGCAAGGTGCTGCCCACTGACACGATGAAGAACACCGTCTACTCAGTGGCTCGAAGGTCGAAAGCAGCGACTATCGAAGCTTTTTCCATGGAACTCGGCGATTATTTTCTCACCAACAATGCGCAAGTCTCCGGCGTTCTGGTCGAAGTCAAATCGCGTGCATGGGAGCGATTGACAATTGGCGGCGCGCCCGAAGCCACCACATTCAAGCTCGGCGGGCCGGAGCTTCAGACCGTGCATGCTGTGCGGGACCAGGGACGGGGGTGGTCCATCAGGTCCGGCGTGGATGGACTGACGATTCTCAAAACCACGCAATCGGCATTCACCGGGTACGTTGTCGACAAGCTGACCACGCTCAAACCAGCCACTGATCGCATTCTCGGTACGCGCGCCACCATCACGTGGGATTATTCGGCTGCGGCGCCGGACTACGCGCAGCCTCGAGAACGCATCGTCGCCGCGCTGCTTACAACATTTGCCGCTCACAACAGCAGGAGCGTTCAGCACACGCTCTTTGATATGGGCAAAGCCGCGCTCGAAGCCGCGCCGGAGATCGCGCGCATCCATCTCTCCTTGCCCAACCTACATCACTTGCTCGCCGATCTGAGCCACTTCGGCCAGGACAATCCCAACCACATCTTCGTGCCCATCGATGAACCGCATGGTACGATCGAGGCCACCGTCGAGCGTTAGCTTTAGGAGCGAGGGGCGAAGCCGTGACCGGGACCACGACCACTGAGCGAAACGTGTATGCGGAGGACAACGCCGCGGGAAGCTACGGCCTACGTAAGGGCGTCCTCGGCCCCATCGAGACTCTGGCTCAGTCCGTTTCCGCGATGGCGCCCAGTACGTCTGCGTGTCTCACCATTCCGCTGGTCTTCGCGCGCGCCGGCAACGCCACTTGGTTCGTCTATCTTCTGGCCACAATTTCAATGCTGCTGGTCGGATTCTGCGTCAGCCGGTTCGCGCGATTGAGCGCTTCGCCGGGTTCGCTCTATACCTATACAGCAAACACACTACCGCCGGCATTCGGCGTCGCCGCCGCATGGGGATTGCTGCTCGCTTACGTTGCCACCGGCGCATCGGTGGCCGGGGGAGCGCTGTACTACGCAACCGTTCTCTCCGAGCAGTTCTTCCACTGGGCACCGCCTGCCATTCCCATGCTGGCGCTCGTTTGCGCGGTCGCCGGATTCATCGCCTACCGCGACGTCAAGCTTTCCGCCGAAGTCATGCTTTGGATTGAAGCCGTCTCCCTGGGCTTGATCGCAATCGTGCTCGTCCTGTTGCCCGTACACATCGGGTTTCAACTCGATACAAGTCAATTCCGGCTCAGGGGAGTTTCATTCAGCGGCCTCGGGCCCGCATTGGTGCTTTCCATCTTCAGCTTTGTCGGCTTTGAAGGTGCAACCACGCTGGGCGGCGAGGTGCGCGATCCTTTGCGGACCATTCCGCGTGCGGTAATGCAGTGCGCGTTCCTGGCCGGGGGATTCTTCATGCTCTGCGCATACTCTGAGGTGCTCGGTTTCCGAGGCCAGGCCGCGGCGCTCTCCAGCTCCACGAGCCCCCTGCACATGCTCGCCGCAAAAGCTCACGTTTCGCCGTTGGGCGTTGCTATCGACTGCGGCGCGTTCGTCAGCATGTTCGCCTGCGTGCTGGCCTGCGCCACCGCGGCCGCGCGAGTTTTGCTTCGCATGGCGCACGACAAGCTGCTGCCCGCCGCGTTGCAACACACCAGTCCGCGCCACGGAACGCCGGGAGCAGCTGTGGCTCTGTCCATCGCCCTCATGTTCGCCGCCACCACGGCCATGGCGCTTCTTGGCGATTCCGGATCGACGATGTATGACCTGCTGGGATCGCTTTCCGTCTTTGGCTTCCTCACCGCGTATGCACTGGTTGCTCTGGCGCTTCCCTTCGCGCGGCGCGCAGTGGGGCAGCACTCGCAGCTCCTCGCGGCCGTCAGCGTCCTTACCGTCGCCGTCATCTTGATGATCGCGGTCTTCGACCTTAACTCCGCCGAGGACGCCGTTCACGCGCGAATTCCCTATCTCTATCTCGCCTACATCACCGCCGGGCTTGCCTGGTATGCACTGCGGCGAAGAAAAGCCCAAACCGTGTGATGTGTTGTGGAAAAGCCCTCCCTTATCCAGGCTTTCACACCAAAATTCCTTACGTGAACTTTATGCCAAAGCAATTAATATTTCCGTAACCTGCAGCGCGAGCAGGAACAGCCATTCAACAACCGCGGGGCGCGTTGGCCAGCACTCTACCGCGTAGCAGTTCAACGCTCAAGAAACTCGAGATTTCAAAACTACTTCTGCAGTCGTTGAATCCCCCAGGTTTCAGGGGGAAATTTCTATTTCGAGGTCAGTCCTTTGAAGCGTTTCATGCGTTCGTCTTCCTTCTCATTTGCCGGGCTGCTTGTGATCGCAGCAGCCGCAGCGCTCTGTCCCGGTTTGCTTCAAGCTCAGCAAACGCTGGGCGGAATCACTGGAGAAGTCACTGACGCCTCTGGCGGCGTGATTCCGAACGTCACGATCTCTCTTACGCACGAACAGACTTCAGTGACTCGCACCACCAAGACCAACGACCAGGGCGAATATACGTTTGTAAATTTGCCCATCGGAACTTATACGCTCACTTACACGGCAGAGGGATACCAGGCGCAGAAGACACCGCACATTACAGTGGAAGCCGACCGCACGGCTACCTTAAATGTTTCGCTGAAAGTTGGCCAGACGAGTACCACAGTGGAGGTGGAAGCTGCGCCACTGATGAACGCCGTCGACACTACCAACGGCTACGTGATGGAGCAGCAGCAGATCGACAACGTGCCTCTTCCCACCGGCAGCTTTACCGGATTGGCGATCCTATCGCCTGGTGTCGACGCCGAGTTACCCGGAGGCACCGGAGCAAATTCCGGTCTGGGCAATGCGCCCATCTGGGCCAATGGCCAGCGCGATACTTCAAACGCATTTCTTCTGAACGGCGTCGACGCCAGCAATCTCTTCAACGGTAAGAGCACAAGCCAGGTGGACTCATTCCGGATCGTGAACAACACCGGCCAGGCCAACAACGCCGCCGGAGGGGTGATTCCAAGCGCCTCGTCTGTTTATTTGGCCATCGGCAACGCGATTCCGACACCCGCTCCCGAAACGATTGCGGAAGTACGCGTGAACGCTTCGATGTACGACGCGCAGCAAGGTTCCGACAGCGGCGCGCACATCGACATGAGCACCAAGTCCGGAACCAATCAGATCCACGGCTCGGTCTATGGCCACCGCGGCACCAACTTTCTCAACGCCGCGCCCTTCTTCTTCAAGAAGGACGATAATATTCCCTCCGCATACAAGAATCCACAGTTGCACCGCTATACAGCCGGCGGCACTTTCGGCGGACCACTCATCAAGGACAAACTTTTCGGGTTCGTCAGCTACCAGCACCTACATATTTCAGACCAGGAAACCGGCGATGAGCTGCTCGTTGTGCCGCCGGGATTGAGCGATACAAGTCGTACCGCCGATGGTCTGACGGACATCGCGAATAACAACTGGACCACGAACGAAGGAACGACCGGCGTTACAGTCAATCCCGGCAACTGGAGCTCAAATCCGATCGGCCTTGCACTCTTCAATTTACCTTCGGTGCCCGGCGAGCCGGGGAAATGGTTGGTCCCGAACCAGAATGCGCCCGGAACTCCCAACGTCTTTTCACCGTACAACGCATTTCTGCCCGGCACGGCACGATTCACATCCGATCAGGCGATTGCCGACCTCGACTGGAACATCGGCGCCAAAGACGTGTTCGCCGCCAAATACTACTATCAGCACGATCCGAACTCGTCGCCTTACGCCTATTCGAACGTCCCCGGATTTACCGCGCATATGGACACGGGCTCCCAGGTAGGCTCTATCAACAATGTGCAGACGATCGGAAACAGTCTCAGTATTTCTGAGACCGTTGGCATTCTCCGCGAGAAGGCATATGCCACAAACGATCAGCTTGTCACCCCTTCGCAAATCGGGATGAGCTCGGCGTTCGGCAATTATTTTCCCGGCGTCACCATCAACGATGCCATCGGCGATCAATTCGATGCGCCCGGCGGCCCGCTCTACGGCTTGGTGTTTCCGTCGCTGGCCATTGGTCCTGATTCCGAGTATCAGGGAGCAAACACCGGCATGTTCCAGAACCGCATCATGCCTTCTGGTACGGCAATCTGGGCCAAAGGGCGCCACTCGGTTAGCTTCGGCGCCAGCTACACTTACACCCAGTTGAACACTCGCGATCATCGCACTGGCACGGGAAATCTGGATACGCCAGACTTTGTGACCTACGCAAATAACTGGGTGACTCCTTATACGACACAGCTATTTACGGCAACAAGCTTTCTGCAGGGCAACGCCGATCGGTACTATCGCGCAAACGAAACCGGGCTCTTTGCGCAGGACAAGTTCCAAGCGACGCCTACACTCAGCATCACCCTCGGCGTCCGCTACGACTGGGATGGCGGGTTGACGGAGAAATATGGCAACATCTTCAACTTCGATCCCAAGCAATACAGCTACAACGCTGCATCCGACACCATCACCAGCTCCGGATTCCTTATCGCAGGCAATAACAAGAACGGAACCCAAGGAGTGAGCAAGACAACGCTCACAGGCCGCCAGTGGGGCATTGCGCCACGGCTCGGCCTCGCTTGGCAGCCGTCCATGTTCCACTCCAAACTCGTCGTTCGTGGAGGCGGTGGCTTCTATTACGATCGCGGCGAGTTATTCACTTATCTCTCGCCCGGCTACGCCGCAGGCGAAATCGATGGCGGTCCCTTCGGTTCATCGCAAACAGAACCATTTGTTTCGCAGCAGCATTGTCCTTATAGCTCGTCATACAACGCCGCCAATCCGACCTATCTGTACTTGTTTTACGTCCCAATTTGCGGCGGGAACGGAATCACAGGCGTTGTCGACAACTCGCAGTTCAACCTGGCCACGCCCTGGGGTCCGACGCGATCGGCGCCGCCGTCGAATCCGAAAGCCTCTGACATTGCAAATTATCTTCCCAATGCCGCGGCCATCATCGACGGTACGGTCGGCGCAAATAACAGCGGCCAGCCGTACACGCTGGGTGTTTACAATCGCGCCAACAAGCTGCCTTATAGCATGAACTTCACGCTCAACCTTCAGTACCAGCCGCGCAACGACCTGATGATCGAAATCGGTTACGTGGGCAATCTCGGCCGCCATCAGGTGATTCCGATTCCCTTTAATCAGGCCCAGATCGCCACGACGGGCAATCCCACACATCCCGGTGGCGTTGCCACGCAGTCTTTCAGCTACGGTTATACCGTGCTCGATCCGAACACGTTTTTCCCCGAGTGCGTCAACGATCCGACGGAGACCAATTGCAGTTACGGCACCATGTTGAACAACTACGAGGGTGGCAATGTGGATCTTCGTGTGCCCTATATCGGTTACTCGTCGGAGTCTGAGGCGTACACCGCGGCTGGCATCGCGATGTATAACGCGTTGGAGTCGCATCTTGAGAAACGGTTGAGTCACGGCGTTACGGCCGGAGTTTCCTATACTTACTCGCACGCGACCGACGAGCAGAGCGGCATGGGATTGTTCTACAACGGCAACAATCCCGACAATCTGCGCAGCGGATATGGCTCATCGGATTTCGACCGGACTCATGTTCTCAACTTCACCTACGGCTATACATTCCCAAAATTTGCCAGCGAGGATACGCTCGGGGGCAGAGTGGTGGACGGCTGGGCGATTCATGGCGTCGCCATCATCCAGAGTGGCCAGCCGTACAGCATGATCGATTACTCCGGAGCTGTGGGCAGCATCTACTACAGCACCTTCAATGGCATTACCAACCCCATCGTTCCTCTGGCTCCCGGATGCACGAGAAAGAACGCGCTTACAGGCCAGAATGGCGCGTTCTACAACATCAACACCGGTCAGGGCGCAGCGCTCAAAGCCAGTTGCTTCACGCTTCCGCTGATCGCGCAAGGCACTATGGGCGTTCCCAATGGCGACACCTACGAGACCAACTTCATCTCCGGCGAACGAAACATCTTCCGCCAGTCATGGCAGCGGCGAGCCGACGCCTCTCTGGTGAAGGATCTGATGATTCACGAACCATACAGCCTGCACTACACGTTCGATGTGTACAACCTGACCAACACATCGAGCTTCGACGTTCCCCAGAACAACGTGAACCAGAACGCTGGATTCAACAACGTACCCGTGGGAGGAGATACGCTCTACAATCCTCCATCAGGCTTGGGCATCACCAAGCACACCATTGGCAGCGCGCGCCAGATTCAGATGTCGTTGCATCTGGACTTCTGATTCACGCGATTCCCCGCCCAGGGGGGCGGTCCGCATGGAGCCACCCTTCTGCTTTGCATGGTTGCAATCTTTGGTGCAACGTACTGTGTGCGCCGGCGGCTTCTAGAATGACTTTATGACTGCCCCCTCGTGGACCATCCGGGGTTTTCGCGCTGCGCTTGCCGCCGGATCTCTCAGCCCATCTCAACTTGCCGAATCCGCGCTCGCGAATACCAACCGAAACGCCAGCCACAACACCTACATTTGGCAGGACGCAGCATGGACGCGCGCTGAAGCATGCCGCGTCGAATCGATGCCACACTCGAGCGGTGGTCCTTTCGGCGACGGCCGTCCCACACTCTGGGGTATACCAGTTTCGGTAAAAGACTGCTTCGACCTTGCCGGATCGCCCACCAGTTGTGGTATCCATTTCTACCGTGATCGCGACGGCGTTGCCGCGCACGACTCATGGCTCGTGGAACAACTGCGCGCCGCCGGAGCAGTGATCATCGGCAAGACTCATCTCCACCCACTGGCCTACGGAATAACAGGCGAGAATCCCGAATATGGCGACTGCGCACAGCCTCGCGACCCCGGCGCGCTCACCGGCGGTTCCTCAAGCGGCGCCGCTGCCAGCGTGCAGGAGAGCTCGGCGGTGGCCGCCATCGGCACGGACACTGGAGGCTCAGTGCGCGCGCCCGCGGCGCTCTGCGGCCTCGCCGGATATCGTGCCACGCTCGGTCGTGGCGATTGGCGCGGCGGCGCTCATCTCGCGGCATCGTTCGACACTTTCGGCTGGCTCTTCCGCGATCTTCAGGACGCGCCGTTTCTTGCCGTGCCCTTTGCGCCTGCGCAAACCGCTCCGACTCGCCGCCTGGCCAGCTTCGCCTATGTCGCCGACAGCTTTCTCCACGATTGCGAGCCGGACGTGGTCGCGAGTTTTCGCGTCGTCATTCGAACTCTTCAGGCTCTCGGACTGAAGGGTCGAGTCATCGACACGGAATGGTGGTCGGAAGCCGTTGAAATCTTCGCGCCCCTCCAGGCCTCTGAGGCTGCGCGCCTTCACGACGGCAACTTCGATCGCTTTGAACCGGCCATCCGCGACAGACTCAAGTGGGGCGCCGGCCTGGCTTCCAGCGAAATATCCGCATTGCGTCTGCGCCACGGCGGTTTCCGACAGCGCATGGACGAACTCTTTGCCGCGCACCAGCTCATTTTGTTGCCATCGATTCCCGTGGCGCGCCTGGCTGTCGGCGCAGACCACAGCCAGACCCGCGCGCGCTTGCTGCGGTACACCGCGCCCTTCAGCCTCGCTGGCGTTCCGACCATCGCAATCCCATGCGCGTACGGCGGCATGCAACTGGCAGCAGCCCGCGGCAACGACGAGTCGCTGCTCGCGCTCGCCGCAGAGATCGGCGCACACAAAAAGGCTGCTTTATCCGATTGACGTTGACTGCGATTGAAAGACTGGCCTAGAGGGATTTGTCTGTCAGGAAAGGCTCCGGCTTCACCGATCCGTCGCGCTGCTTCACAAGCATCTGTACTTTACCCTCGGCTGAATCCAGCTCCTGCTTGCAAGCTGTCGACAATCCCACGCCCTCTTCAAAGAGCTTCAACGAGTCTTCGAGCCCCAGGTCGCCTTTTTCCAGTTGCTCGACGATTGTTTCCAGCTTTTTGAGCGATTCTTCAAACGATGGCATGGCGCTCACCTCTTCCCGTTTGTTCCCGCCGGCAGCGCGCTGGCGATCACTTCGGCCGCCGTTTCATAGTTTCCAAACGGCGCGCTCACCTGCACGCCCTGCACCAATGGCCGCACCGCGGCCATCATCTCCTGCGCGATTCTGATGCCTTCTGCCCGCGCCGCTTCGGGCGTATCCGCCTGCGCCATGCGCAGCATGATCTCCTCGGGCATCGCGACCCGCAGATCGTTCTTCATATACTCTGCGTTGCGCAGGCTGGTAAGGGGCCAGATGCCCGCGATCACCGGAATCCGGTGGTCCCCCAAGAGGTTCTTGATTCGTTCCAGGAATTCCTCCAGCAGGCGCAGGTCGAAGACCGCCTGCGTGATGAAGTATTCCGCGCCTGCCTCAACCTTGTAGGCCAACCGCTTCAGTTCATTTTCCAGGTCCGGCACGCCGGGGTTGGCCGCCACGCCGATGGTGAAGTTCGTGCTCGCCCCAATCGAATTCGATCCGATATCGAGGCCGTGATTCAGCCGCCGCGCGATGTTTACCAATCCGATGGAGTCCACGTCAAAGACAGCAGACGCGTCAGGATAGTTTCCCTGCTTGGGCGGATCGCCAGTCACGCAAAGGATGTTGCGCAGCCCTATCGACGAGGCGCCCAGAAGATCCGACTGGATTGAAAGCAGGTTGCGATCGCGGCAGGTGTAATGCAGAATCGTCTCAATCCCCGTGTGCTGCTGAATCTGGATGCAGAGGCTCTCCCCGCTCATCCGTGCCGATGCCTGCGCTGCATCGTAGACATCGATGGCGTCCACGCCCAGCCGCGCCATCAATGCAGCGCCCTCGATCTCCTTCGCACAATCGATGCCGCGCGGCGGCACGAACTCCACCATCGTGATGAACTTGCCTTCCGCGATCAGCGAACCCAGGCGCGAACGTTGCGCCAGCGGAGCCGGCGGCGTCTCCTTGCTCACTGCCGGCGCCGCATCTTTTCCCACGACGTGCGCCTGCTCGTCGATTGCCCGAACGGCCTGCCGCATCGCCCGGATATGATTCGGCGTCGTACCGCAACAGCCGCCCACCATCTGCGCTCCGGCAGCGATGGCCTTGCGCGCAAAGCTGGCCATGTACTCGGGAGAACACAAATAAATGTTCCGCCCCTCGACCGCTCGCGGCATGCCGGCGTTGGGCATAGCGCCCAAAGGCAGATTCGTCGCCGCGCGCATCTCCTCAATTGCCGTCAGCACCGTTGCCGGGCCCGTCGAGCAATTCACTCCCACGGCGTCGGCTCCCCACTCGGTCAGCCATGCCGCCGCCTGCGCTGCCGACGAACCGTCCAGGCACTCGCCCTCATCGTCCACCGTCACCATCACCAGGACGGGAATTTCCGGCGCCACTGCCTTTGCCGCTTCCAGTGCCTCTCGCGCCTCATTCAGGGCGGGCATCGTCTCCACGATCAGCAGGTCGACGCCACTTTTCTTGAGCGCGCCAATCTGCTCGGCAAAAGCCGCGCGCGCTTCATCCAGGCCTGTCTTGCCCAGCGGCTCGAGCCGCACACCCAGTGGTCCCACCGCGCCAGCCACCCATGCCTCGCCGGCTTGCTTCTCTTTCAGGCGCTCCACTGCCGTGCGCGCCAGGCGCACGCCTGCCGAATTGATTTCCTCTACCTTTGCGCCCAACCCGTGCCGGGACAATCGAAAGCGGTTAGCACCGAATGTGTTGGTTTCAAGAATCTCCGCACCAGCAAGCAAGTATTCTTCGTGGACGGCAACGATCAAACTGGGATCCGACAGGTTCAGTTCGTCGTAGCTGCGATTTGTGAACACACCGCGAGCTTCGAGCACCGTGCCCATGGCGCCGTCGGCAAGCACGGCGCGGTCGGAAAAGATTTCGGCGAACCGGCTCATTCTGTTGTCATGCTAACGCATCGCCAGCAGGGATGTATCCACTGTTCGCGCCATCCATCTGATGTTTGCCCGTCCTGCCCCACCCGGGCACAGACGTTTCTCGGATCCGCGCTTTTGCTGTCGCTCGCTGCGCGCCGAGGGGCCGGGCCGCTTTGTTATACTTCGGAAGTTATCGCCTGCATGGGAATCGGTACGGGCTTGCGCATCCCAACGCCCCTCCGTGTGTCAATAACGCCATTTATTTGTCGACGTTGCGGGTTTTTCCGCGCGATCAACCGAGGGTTTGAAATTTGAAGAACAGAAGTCTTCTCGTGAGCGTCGGCGTTGCTTTGGCGGTAGCCGCCGCGCTGGCAGGTTGTGGCAAGACGTATTACTTTGCCGGCCGCGTGTTGCCCCCCAGTGGGCTGCAAAATCGCGTCATGATCGCCATCCAGAATCCCGCCACCCTGAGCAAGGGGGAACTACAAATCGTCGACGCCTTTTACGACACCCGCAGCGGCTATAACGGCAAACCGGGCTTCTTTTCCATTACCGGCTACGGTGGCGCGTTGCCCAGTTCCATCCAGAACATGCCGGAACAACAACTCGGAGCCGTTTACGGGTCTGGCGACGGCACCCTCGCCTTGATCGACTACCAAGGCGAAAAGACCTCTACCGCTTCTGTCGGCGGCCTGAATGGCATGTCGTCCAGCGTCTTCATCACCCGCAACGGGGCCTACGTCTTCGCAGCCAGCCAGGCCTCTACTGTTTTCACTGTGGTGAATGCGAGTGCCGGTTCATCCACAGCTCTCAGCCTTCCCGGCGTGTACCGCGTCAGTGTGAACCCGGGTGGCTCTGTCGCGCTGGCATTCGTCCAGAATTCCAATTACGCCTATTACCCCCGCCAGCTTTCGACCGCGCAATCGATCGCGTTCTCCGGAGGGCCGGCCACCTGGCCTAAAGCCGCCGCTGACTGCGAGCCGCAAAATGCGCCTTCGTGGTGCCTTTTCGAAATGGAAAGTCCCGACCACATCGATGCAACCGGCAACTACTACGGCGCTCCTCTGACCTTCGACCGCCCCATCAAAGCGGTTTTCTCGGCGGATGGAAGCACCGCCTACATCCTGAGCTGCGGCCCGGAGTGCGGTGGGTCCAAGGCGTCTATCTCCCTTGTGCCGATTGCGCCGCTCATCTTTCTTCAGGGACAGCAGTCCGGCTTGCTGCCCTGTAATCTTCCTTCCGTGTCTTCGTGTCCGGACACCAACGATGCACCGATGGCGAATATCCCCTTGCCAAGCGGAGCCAGCAATGCCTTGGTCGATTCCACCACGATGTATGTGGTGGGCCAGCAACCGCAGTTGATCCAGGGACAAACTCTCTTCGCCGGCAATCTCACTGTGGTGAACCTGGCCAACAACACCGCCGGCAGCCCCATCGCCATCAGCGATGGCCAACCTGGCGCGATCAGCCGCATGATCGAGGCCGATGACAACACGCTCTGGATCGGAATGAACGGCTGTACTGTCGGGGTTCGCTACGCCACCAACCCGGTGGATGGCTACGGCTGCCTTACCATGTTCAACACCGCCACGAAATCCGTCGACTTGCTCGAGCCCTACCTCGGTGACGCCACCGGTATTGCAGCCGTCACGGGGTTGCACAAGATCTACACGGCTGAAGGCGGGCAGGTCTACATCTACTCCACAACTGACGGTTCATCGATCGACAACCAGTATGTGACCGTTACAGGCACGGCGTACGACGTTGCCTACATGGACGCGGTCACCGACGCCAACAACACCGTCTATTGATTCCGATGCCTGCAGAGGCAATCGACTTCCGAGCCGACATTCTCGCCATCGCTGCCCATCGCGACGACGTGGAACAGACCTGCGGAGGAACCCTTCTTCGCATGGCTGCGCGCGGCCTGCGAACGGCGATTCTCGATTTGACTCGGGGCGAAGCCGGAACGCGCGGCACTGCGGATGAGCGTGCCCGCGAAGCTGAAGAAGCCGCCGGCATTCTGGGCGTCGGCTGGCGTCATGCGCTCGATCTGCCCGACGGCTCCATCGCTAACCATCTCGAGAATCGCATCGCCATCGTGCATATTCTGCGTCAGCTTCGCCCCCGCGTAGTCATCCTGCCTTACTGGCAAGCGCGTCACCCCGACCACGCCATCACTGCCACGCTCGGCACCGAAGCCTGCTTCCTTTCCGGTCTGAAGAAAATCGACACCGGCGCGGAACCGCACCGTCCATTCAAGATCGTCTACGCCAGCCTCTACGCCGATGTGCGCCCCAGCTTCATCGTCGACATTACGCCGTTCATCGAGCAGCGCCATATGTCCCTAATGGCTTATCGCTCGCAGTACGCAAACCAACCCGCGGGCACAGGCCTTTTCGTTCCCGAAGAGGAGATTCGCGAACGCACATTTGCCGAGGCGCGCCATTACGGCCTTCTCGCCGGCGTTCGCTTCGGCGAGCCCTTCGTGCAGAAAGAAGTCGGCCTAATCGACGATCTCACCCTCTTGCCCATTCAATCGATCTAAAATGGATGGCGTCATTGTCCCAGAAGGGTTGTCTTCATGAATCCGATCAGCCGCCGCAAGTTTCTGGCTACTTTCGCTTTGACCTTCGCCGCCACGCGACTTCGCGCGCAGAATCAAACGCAGATTAAGGCCAATCTCATCATTCCTCCGGAGGCAAAAGGGCCGCACATCCCCGCCGACTTCGTGGGACTTTCTTATGAGGTTCAGGAGCTCACCAATCCCGCATTCTTTTCGGCGAAGAACACGAGCCTGATTCGCGCGTTTAGGCAAGTTTCCTCGCATGGCGTACTTCGCCTTGGCGGCAACACCAGCGAATTCGGCTGGTGGAGACCCACTCCCGACTCTCCCGAGCCCAAGCATCCGCACACTCGCGAGGTAGTGGGAGAGCCCAAGGCCAGCTACTACGCCGTAACTCCTGATGCGATTCGTAACCTGGCCGCTTTCCTCGAAGCAACCGGCTGGACCTGTCTCTACGGCATCAATATGGGGACGAACACCCCCGCCCGCGCCGCCGACGAAGCTCAATTTGTCTCCAAAACCCTCGGCGCGCGATTGCAATACTTCCAGATCGGCAATGAAGTGAATTTGTTTGGCCGCCACCTGCGCGATCCGCAAACCTGGTCCGCGCAGACCTACCTGGCCGAGTGGCTCACTCTCGCTCGCGCCATCGCCGTCCGCGTTCCCGGTGCCCGGTTCGGAATGCCGGATGTCACTGACGACATTTCCTGGCTGCCGCAGATCGCTAACGCGTGGAGTTCAGTCGAGAACCCTCCGCATGTCACTCGGCTTACTCATCATTATTACTTTGGTGGACCGCCATCGAACCCCGACGTCAACATTCCTAATCTGCTCAAACCCGCGACCATGGTGAAGGTTCAGGGCATGGCGGATACAGCTTCAGCGGCTGCGGCCAAAATGGGCATCCGTGTTCGCATGACCGAAGGCAACACCTGCTATCGCGGCGGTAAGCCGGGAGTCTCCGACGTCTTTGCTGCAGCTCTCTGGTCAGCCGATTACTCGCTCCTCCTCGCCGCCAACAGCTATTCCGGCATCAACTTGCATGGCGGTACGGGCACCATCATCGCCAGCGGGCTTGGCGGAGTGATGTTTGGCGACGCGGTTCTCAAAGCGCAAAGCGCAACGTCGGAGCAGATCGCCACGCACCCCCACGCGTACTATTCGCCGATTGCGGAGTTTGGCTCGACGTACGTTTTGGAGCCAGTGGCTTATGGGCTCATTTTCGCGGGCCTGATGGCTGGGGGCACTCTCATCCATGCCGATCTCACCGCGAAGCTTCAGGCTGCGGGCGTCAACGCGACCGCTTACGCCGCCAAGCTCTCGGGCGGGCAAACTTCCGTTGTCGTTTTAAACAAGGACATGGAAAACGATCTTGCCCTCCGTCTGGACTTTGGCGCGGCCAAATCCGGTGCGGTGGAGATCGATACCTTGAACGCACCGTCACTCGAGAGCCGCGAAGCTCACATCGCGCGAGTGGCAAAGTCCGGCCACATTAAAGACGGAGTATTTGCCGCGCTCGTTCCCCGAGCCTCTGGCATTCGCATCACTGTTGTTTGAAGCCGAAACCGGCTGCCGTGAGAGAATTGAACTGATCTCGGACCGTGCCGCCGGTTCCGTTGCCGTCTTCCACTAAAAACTTCAACGTCCAAACATGACCTGCGAATTTTCTGAACATCTGGAGTCGGCCCATGCCGCAGACCTGGAATCCCGAGACCTACGGCCGCGATGGGGCATTTGTTCACGAACTGGCCGGGGGCGTGCTCGAGTGGCTCGCAGCTCAGCCCGGCGAGCGCATTCTCGATCTCGGCTGTGGCGACGGCCAACTGACGCAGCGCATTGCCGCTTCCGGCGCCAGCGTCGTCGGCATAGACTCTTCCCCGGCCATGGTGACGGCAGCACGCACTCGTGGGATAAAAGCCGACTTGGGTCCCGCCGAAAAGCTGCCCTATCCAGATCAAATGTTCGAAGCCGTCTTCTCCAATGCGGCGCTGCATTGGGTTCGCGGTCAGGATGAGACGCTTTCGCAGGTGCGCCGCGTGCTCCGTCCCGGCGGGCGCTTCGTTGCGGAGATGGGCGGCCACGGCAACATCGCCGCCATTCGCGTCGCCTTCGCCGCCGTCCTCGCTCGCCACGGATTTGCAAGCCTTGGCGAACGTGGCAATTACTATCCCACTTCGGATTCTTATAGCAGCCGCCTTGAGCGGCACGGCTTCGCAGTCGAAAAGATCGTCCTCTTCCCTCGCCCCACTTCATTGAACGAAAGCGGCATGGCAGGCTGGCTGAACACTTTCTACCGCGGCGCGCTCGATGCTCTGCCAGAAGGTCTGCGAAACACTGCGGTCGAAGAAACCGTCGCCCTGCTCGCTCCGGTTCTTCGCGCCCACGATGGCCACTGGACCGCGGACTATGTCCGTCTGCGTTTCATCGCAAGAGCCTGAGGGGCTCGATGAACCAGAGGTATGTCCTCGACCTCGCCGCCCCCCAACGCTCTAACTCTGTTGTTCAGTCCGCAGCGAGTAGCTTCGTCCGGAAGAACAAGCCCGCCACAATCCCGCCCAGGCTGGGAAAGACAAGAAACAGCCACAATTGCTTCAACGCCTGGGCGCCCGCAAAAATTGCCGGCCCGAGGCTCCGTGCCGGATTCACGCTGACGCCCGTAATGTGAATGCCAAAAATGTGAATTACCGCCAACGTAATGCCGATCGCCAGTCCGGCAAATCCCGCCGGCGCGCTCTTCTGCGTCGACCCCAAAATCACGACCACGAAGATCATGGTTGCGAAGAATTCAAACAGGATTGCCGAAGGCTCGTTGTATCCGCCCTGGTAGCCCGCCCCCCAGCCATCTTGGCCGAGTCCGTTCACCGCGAGGCTGTAACCCGTTGTGCCGACCGCAATCATCAGCACCAGCCAAGCCGCGAGAATCGCGCCCACAAACTGCCCTATCCAGTAACCGATCATCTCGCCGAACTTCATCCTGCCGGCAACCCAGACGCCCAGGCTCACTGCAGGATTCACGTGGCCACCTGAGACGGGCCCGATCCCGTAGATCGCCGCGACCTGCGCCAGACCAAAGGCGAGGGCGATTCCAACAATGCCAACCTTGTCGCCGGCAATCACCGCCGTTCCAACGCCAAACAACACAAGAATGAACGTGCCTATCAGCTCCGCAAAGTATTTCTTCATGCTTCCTCCTTGATCGTGTCGGGAGAGTTTCTCGTGGACGCCGCTGTGTTCGGCAACCCACGCCAGCCGCTGGCTAGGGCCCGGTGGAATCAAAAACGCGCCCCAATCCATCGCGACATTCAATGATGCCGGCAGAACGCGCCCACGCAGTTTTGCAGACACACTCAGCCGGAGTCAAGAAGAAATCTGGCCGCAAAAGAAAGCGTACACCCCCGAAGCACTGCGTCTTCTCCAGATGTAAACCCGGAAAAATCCGCCATTCGAATCCCGGCGATTCGTCGTCTCTCGCCTCGCAGGCTGTGCTAACGTTCAAGCGTGAGCGTTGGTGCGTCAGGCGAAGGGGAAAGGGAGAAAATCGATTCGGCCAGGCGCCGCTTGCCCGGCTTGGCGGAAAAAGACGGCCTGATCCGCCATCCATTCGACCTCGAATTTGGGGTGCGCACAAGCGGCCTTGTCGCAGGACGTCATCTCGGCTCCGGGCACCGCAACGACCGCCACGTAACGGCCTATTACGCCGTTGCTCCTTCGGTTTTTCAAGACCTCATCGTGCGCTGGCGCCACTGCCGCCCGCTCGCGCCCATCGATGAATACACCTTCATCGATCTTGGTGCTGGCATGGGCCGCGCCATGCTGCTGGCAGCCGACTATCCCTTTCGCTCCGTAATCGGTGTAGAACTGCATCCCACGCTGGCGCGCATCGCGCGCAGAAATCTTGCTTTTTGGCGTTCCGGCGGGCGCACCCGCGTACCCATGCGCATGTTTTGCCGCGATGCCTCGGCCTTTCCGCTTCCTGCCGGACCCTGCGTCGTTTTCCTTTTCAATCCCTTTGGAGCGCCCGTCTTGCGCCGCCTTTTGCGTGCCTGGAGACAGACCCTCGCTGAACGCCCGGCGCAACTGGATATCTTGTATGTCAACAATGAACAGGAGAGCGTGCTCAGACGCGAGCCGGAATTCGAGCGGCTGTTTCACGGACCGATCAGGCGTTCGCATCCGGATGCCGTCGCCGATCGCACCATTCTCAAGCGCCAACCCGGTGCTGAATACGCTGCTCCGGGCTGGGAGGACTGCTCCATTTACCGCTGGATGGGACCCAATCCAGCCGATAAACGACCATAACTCCCATCAGCCAAGTAAGCGTTTTCCAGATTGTCAAACCGCGGCTCCCGCAGTAGGATTGCGAGGTCATGAAAAGACCTCTCCACCTTATCGCCATTGTTGCCGCTCCTCTATTGTCTGCAAGCCTCCTCGCGCAGTCGCCGTCGCTCACCATTCAGGTGGACCACCCCACCGCAACGGTCAGTCCAACTCTCTACGGCCTCATGACCGAGGAGATCAACTACTCGTGCGACGGCGGCCTCTATGCTGAGCTGATTCGCGATCGCACGCCGCTTCGCGCCTGGGATGCGACAAGAGTGTGGCCGATGGTGGCGCGTGGCGACTCCATGGTCAATATCTCCATCGACGAATCCGATGGACTGAGCGAGGCGCAACCCCGCAGCTTGCGTATTACGGTCTCGAAGGCATCTGCCGGCTCGCCTGCCGGAGTGGAGAACGCAGGCTATTGGGGCATTCCGGTCCGGCCAAACACCACGTACTCTGGATCGTTCTATGCCAAGTCCGACACGGCGGGCCTTCCAGTAACCGTCACGCTCCAGAATGATCAAAGCGGAGCGGTCGCCGCTTCGGCCGTCATTCCAGGTCTCACCAAGGAATGGAAGCAGTACAGTTACACGTTGCGCACTGCCGGGAACGTGCCTGTATCATCCGGCAACCATCTGATTCTTACCATCGCGCAGCCCGCAACAGTCTGGTTCGATGTCGTTTCGCTCTTCCCTCCCACCTACCACGATCGTCCCGGCGGAGATCGCGCGGACATCATGAACCTCCTCGCCGCCATGCAGCCAAAATTTCTGCGCTTTCCCGGCGGAAATTATCTCGAAGGCGATCACATCGCCGAGCGCTTCGATTGGAAGAAGACCATTGGCCCATGGGCCGACCGCCCCACGCACATGAGCCCGTGGCATTATCGTTCGTCTGACGGCATGGGCCTGCTCGAGTTCCTCGAGTGGTGCGAAAACCTGAAAATGCAGCCCGTGCTTGCAGTCTATGCCGGCTATTCACTGGCTGGGGAGCACGTCGATCCAGGCCCAGCGCTAGAGCCTTACGTGCACGATGCGCTCGACGAGATTGAATACGTCAGCGGCAGCAACGATACAAAATGGGGCGCCGAGCGCGCCAAAGATGGCCACCCCGCCCCGTTCCCGCTCCACTATATTGAAGTCGGCAACGAAGACGGATTCGATCACTCCGGTTCTTACGACGGCCGCTACGCGCAGTTTTACCACGCCATCAAGCAGCGCTATCCCGATCTTCAGATCATCGCCACAACACCCGTCAAAGGCATCACCCCCGACGTGCTCGACGAACATTTCTACATGGCGGCGCAGGAGACGTTTTCTCAGGCGCATCACTATGACGCCGCCGACCGCAAAGGACCGAAGATTTTTGTCGGCGAGTGGGCCACGCGCGAAGGCGACCCCACGCCCGACCTCGAAGCTGCTCTGGCCGACGCCGCCTGGCTCACGGGCCTCGAGCGCAACAGTGATCTGGTGATCATGGCCAGCTATGCGCCGCTCTTCGTCAATGTCAATCCCGGTGGCATGCAGTGGGCCCCCGATCTCATTGGCTATAACGCCCTCTCAAGTTACGGCTCGCCAGCTTACTGGACGCAGGTCATGTTCTCCTCGCATCTCGGAACCGAAGTTATACCCGCTGCGCTCACAAACGCTCCTCCGCGCGTCTTCGCTTCCGCCACGCGCAATGACGCAACGCACAAGCTCTTCGTCAAAGTCGTCAACGCGACTTCGATTGCGCAATCCATCGCCATCGACCTCGCCGGCGCTGGCAAGGTGGGGAGGAGTGCCACGCTTACAACCATGAGCGGCAAAACGCCCAATGCGACAAACTCCATCACCGACCCCAAAGCTGTCGTGCCGGTTTCGCAAACCGTGTCCGTTGCGGGCCCCAACTTCACGCACACTTTCGCGCCCTACTCGGTGAATGTGCTGGAGTTGAACTACTGACCCCAATATCGGCGAAAGCGGATGCCTTGAGGGCGCTTTCTGCTTTCGCCGCCACTCGGGTAAAGTAAAGTCACGGTGATTATCGACTTCGCCAGGCGCGCGCATGACCATAACTGGGAGATGGATCCCATCACGCGCTCCTTGCTCGACACCGATTTCTACAAGCTCCTCATGCTCCAGTTCATCTGGAAGAATTTTCCGCGCACTCGTGCCACCTTCACGCTGATCAATCGCACCTCCTCCGTGCGTCTCGGCGACGTAGTCGGCCTCTCTCAACTACGGGAGCAGCTCGAAGAGACGCGCCGGCTGCGATTCCGAAAATCTGAGTTGGTCTGGCTCGCCGGCAACTCGTTTTTTGGCCGTCGCGGCATTTTCGAGCCCGCATTTCTCGATTGGCTTGAGCACGAATTCCAGCTTTCCGAATACGAGCTCTCCGTCCACGACGGCCAGCTTCAGCTTCGCTTTGAGGGGCTCTGGTCCGGAACTTCGATGTGGGAGATTTACGCGCTTTCCGAGATCGGCGAGATGAAGACGCGCGCCGCGCTCAAGCCCTTGAGCGAACTTGAGCTCGACATTCTTTACGCGCGCGCCAAATCCCGGCTCTGGGAGAAAATGGAGCGCCTGCGCGGCGTTCCGGATCTCAGGATCAGCGACTTCGGCACTCGCCGCAGGCACAGCTTTCTCTGGCATGAGTACGTCGTCAACTCCATGCGCGACACCATCGGCGAGGGCTTTTCCGGAACCTCCAATGCCTACCTCGCCTACAAGCACGACCTTGAAGCCATCGGCACCAACGGCCACGAGTTGCCCATGGCCATGGCCGCCCTCGCCCACGACGACGACGAGTTGCGCAACTCACAGTACGCGCTCCTCGAACTCTGGCAACAAAGCTATCAAGGCGAGCTGCTCATCTTGCTCCCTGACACATTCGGCACCACTCAATTCCTGCGCGGCGCTCCCGATTGGGTGGCCAACTGGACCGGCCAGCGCATCGACAGCAAGGATGCCTATGTCGCCGGCGATGAGTACATCGCCTGGCTTGAGCGCCGTGGCCGCGACCCGCGCCAGAAGCGCCTCATCGCCAGCGATGCTCTCGATGTGGAGCAGATTCTCAGCCTTCATGCCTACTTCGCCGGTAAGTTGCTCAACGGCGCCTCGCCCGACGACTTCCGATCTGCTGCTGATTTTCACGATCCGGGCCGCTGGATTCCCGGTCGTCGCATTCGCTTCAGCGCAGGCTGGGGTACCCTGCTCACCAATGATTTTCGCGGTTGCAACCCTCAGGACAACGATGGTTTCAATCCCATCGGCCTCGTTTGCAAGCTCAGCGAGGTTGACGGCAGGCCCGCCATCAAGCTCTCCGACAATTTCTCAAAGGCTCTCGGCGATCCCACTGAAGCCGAACGCTATCGGCGCGTGTTTGGCGTTGCTGGCGTTGCCGACATTCCCGTGCTGACGTGATGCCTTTCGGTTCGCTTGCGGCGCAGCTTCGTGCTGAGCTCACGTTGCGCAATCGCATCTATGCGCGCGGCCGAGCGCATGTGGAGAGCTACGGCGGCGCGCCGGTCATCGTGTACGAGCCCGAAGATGGCCGCCACGGAAACTTCCTTGACGCCGCGTACAACGCTATCGCTTCAAATCCCGATTGGATGCGCCGGTTTGATAAAGTCCACGCCCAGGCTGCGCGTTCGTTGCCCAAGCCACAAATCGATTTCTTACGGCGCTGGCGCGAGCTCGACTCATCCATGAGCTCTGACGCCCTGCTGATGAATGTGTTCTGCACGCCTGGTGTCGCCGAGTCTGCCGCGATCCGATACGCGCTCGGCATCGGCGCCCAGGCCGTCCCCATCGTCGGCTGGAAAGCCCGCGTTCCGCTCACCAACAGCCGCTTCGACCGCACCGAGATCGACATGCGCTTCGGTTCCCTGCTGGTCGAAGCAAAACTCACCGAAGTCGGCTTCCAAACGCGCGCCGCAGCCATCGTTGAGGCCTATCGCGACTTCGAAACTGTCTTCGATCGCGGTCGTCTCCCGCGCGCTGAAATCGCCACATCGCGCTGGTTGCGGGCCAGCGAATTCCCTGAGAATGCTTCGCAGGAATTTGAGAGCGTCGTCGCCGATCCTGCAATTATTTCCAACATCGACACGATCTTTCGCCCGCCCGGCGAGCCGGGCTACGCCGCCTATCAGCTCATCCGCAGTGTGCTTGCCGCCTATGCTGCCGAGTGCAGCTTCTGTGTCATCCATGACGCGCGGCGTCCAGATTTACGCGAGGAGTGGTTTGAAATCATGGCCGCAGTCAAGAGCGCCGACTTGCGTACGCGTCTGAAAGTTCTCACCTGGCAGGAGCTGGCCCCGCTTCTACCTCAAGCGCTACAGGAATTCCTCGATGTGAAATACGGGATTGTCGCGCCAGGAAAAACGCCCTCGCTGATTGCCGACTCAGCGGAACTTGCGGATTGATTTCTTTGGCCGCTTTACAACCCCAGAATCTTCCGATTGCTTTCCAAGTCCGCGTCGCCGCCCGCAAAGTCGTCGAATGCCCGGTCAGTCACCCGAATGATCTCGTCGCGCACGAACGTCGCACCCTCCGCGGCGCCCTGCTCAGGATGCTTGATGCAGCACTCCCACTCCACCACAGCCCATCCGGGGTAGTCGTACTGCGCCATCTTGCTGAAGACCTGGCGAAAATCGATCTGCCCGTCACCCAATGAGCGGAACCTCCCCGGCCTGTTGATCCACTCCTGATAGCCGCCGTAAACTCCAGACCGTCCGCTCGGCCGGAACTCCGCGTCCTTCACATGAAACGCCCGCACACGATCGTGATAGAGATCGAGGAAAGCAAGATAATCCATCTGCTGTAGCACCATGTGGCTCGGATCGTACAAGATGTTCGCGCGCGGATGATCGCCCACCGCTCCCAGAAAACGCTCGAAGGTCGCGCCGTCGTGCAAATCCTCCCCAGGATGCAGCTCAAAACACACATCCACTCCTGCATCGTCGAATGCATTCAGAATCGGCAGCCAGCGCCGCCCCAGTTCCTTGAACGCCTCGCCGATCAGCCCAGCAGGCCTCTGCGGCCACGGATAGAAAAACGGCCACGCCAACGAGCCTGAAAATGTTGCGTGAGCTTCCAATCCCAGATTGCGGCTTGCCTTCGCCGCCCACCACAGCTGCTCCACGGCCCATGCGGTCCGCGCCTTCACGTTACCCTTTAATTCCTGTGGCCCAAAACCTTCAAGCAAAACGTCAAACGCCGGATGGCTCGCGACCAACTGGCCCTGCAGATGGGTCGAAAGCTCCGTCACTTGAAGCCCGGCCTGGGCGGCGATGCCCTTCACCTCGTCGCAGTACGTCTGGCTCTCGGCCGCGCGCTCCAGATCGAAGAGCCTCCGATCCCAACTCGGAATCTGGATGCCCACATACCCGTGCCCCGCCGCCCACTTCGCCATGCCCTCGAGCGTGTTGTAGGGCGCCTCATCGCCGGCAAACTGCGCCAGAAAAATCCCCGGTCCTTTGATCGTTTTCATCGTTCCTCCTTACGGCATCGCGCAAGGTGCTGGCCGGTTCTAAAACTCGACCCAGCTTTCTTTTTGGTTGCTCTCGATCGCGCGCTCTATGAACCGCATTCCCCTCACACCTGCTCGAATGCCGGGCAGTGTACCCGGCAACGCAGCAGACTTCCCCTGCTTCGAGGCGATCAGCACATTGGCAAACTCTCTATAGAGGACCGCAAAGGCTTCAAGATACCCTTCAGGATGACCCGCCGGGGTGCGCGCCACGGCCTTCGCATCGTTGCCCAGGTAACTCGTTGCCGCGTGGTAAATCTCCTCTGGCTTGTCGAGACCCTTCACAATCAGCCGGTTCGGATCCTGTTGCCGCCACTCAAGCGATCCATCCTCGCCGTAAATCCGCAGCAGCAATTCGTTCATCTCGCCTGCCGCCACCTGCGAACAGGCGAGTGTCCCTGCCGCGCCGTTGTTCATCCTCACAAATGCGCTGCAATCGTCGTCCAGCTTGCGTCCCGGCACCACCGAGCGCAGTGTCGCGTTGATCTCCGTCATTTCCAGGCCGCTCACGTATTCGAGCAGATGAAACGCGTGCGTCCCGATGTCGCCAATCGCTCCTCCAGGGCCGTTGCGCGCCGGATCGCTCCGCCATTCTGCCTGCTTGTGGCCGCTCGTCTCAATCGCCCGGCTCAGCCATCCCTGGAAATATTCGACGGCCACCTTCCGAATCTTCCCCAGCTTGCCCGCCGCGCACATCGCACGCGCCTCGCGCACCATCTGGTACCCCGCATAGGTGTGCGTGAGCCCGTAGGGTAGATCCGCCTTCTTCACAGCAACCTCAAGCTTTAGTACCTCTTCATATGTAGCCGTCGCAGGCTTGTCGCTCATCACCGGAATCCCTGCATCGAGTGCCGCCAAAGCGATGGGCAAGTGCAAATGATTCGGCGTTACGATGGCCACAAAGTCGATCCCGTCCGGCCGCTTGCGCTCCGCTTCGATCATCAGCGCGTAGTCCGCGTACGCGCGCGCCGGATCGACGTGGAATTTCACGCCTGCTTCGCGCGAGCGCTCCGCCGACTGCGAGAAGGCTCCTGCAACCAGCTCGATCTTTCCATCCAGCTCCGCCGCGATGCGGTGCACAGGCCCGATGAACGCACCCGGTCCCCCGCCTACCATCCCCATGCGCAGCTTTCGTTCTCCCGCCATCACTTCCCTTTCCCGCCCTACTCCCTGATCCCTTGCGCCCTTGCTCTCTTGGTCTCTGCCCTTCAAACGTTCACTCCGCTGGCAAGATAGCCGCCATCTACAGCAAGCACCTCGCCGGTCACGAATCCCGCTGCCTCCGACGCCAGAAAAATCGCCGGCCCCACCACTTCTCGCGGCTTCCCAAAACGATGCATCGGCGTGCGCGTCAGCAACTCCTCGCCGCGCAGAGTATTCTTCACCATTGGCGCGCTCATGTCAGTCGAGAACACACCTGGCGCAATCGCGTTCACATTCACGCCTGACTCCGCCAATTCAATCGCCAGTGTCTTGGTCAGCGAGGCCACTGCACTCTTGCTGGCGCCATACGCCGCGAGCTGGTACGACCCGCGAAATGCCGTCGACGACGCAACGTTAATGATTCGTCCGTAGCGAGCATTCACCATGGTCCGCCCAAAAATCTGGCACGCGCGCATGGTTCCCGTCAGATTCGTATCGATAATCTTCAACCATTCGCCTTCGTCCTCGTCGAGCGTTGGCACTTTCTTCGCCATCCCGGCGGCATTCACCAGAATGTCCACCTTGCCGAACGCCGCAATCACCGCATCGTGCAATCCCTGGATCGATGCCCGGTCCAGCACGTCGCACACCACCCGAAGCGTGCGCCGGCCCAGCGCCTCGATCTCTCGAGCCACCGCATCCACATGCTCCTTCCCTCGCGAGCTCGCCACCACGTCCGCGCCCGCGGCGGCAAAACCTAGCGCAATCTCGCGTCCCAGGCCGGTCGTCCCGCCAGTGATTACCGCTATCCGACCGTCCAGTTCAAAAAGCTCTTGCCCCTTCAATCGTTCCTCCCGCCGTACGCGCCCACAACTCGTTCTTTGGCACTCAAACTCCGGCGTCGAATCCAATTCTCAAACACCCCTAGCCTAAATGATCTCCCTTCCGCGGAATTCCGCGCCTCGGCTCACTGACCGGCGGCGCTAGGTTGAGCTAAAGTATTCATTGACCATGAACCCGCTCTCGATTCCCGATTCCGACCGCCGGTGGGATTGCCTCAGCCTCGGCGAAGTCATGCTTCGTCTCGATCCCAGCGAAGGCCGCATACACACTGCACGCCAATTTCAAGTGTGGGAGGGCGGCGGCGAGTACAACGTCGCCCGTGGTCTGCGCCGCTGCTTTGGCATGCGCGTCGCCATCGCCACCGCACTCGCCGACAATCCTGTCGGCCGCCTCGTCGAGGATTTTATCCTCAACGGTGGCGTCGATACCTCGCTTATTCGCTGGGTTCCCTACGACGGCGTCGGTCGCACCGTCCGCAATGGCCTCAATTTTACTGAGCGTGGCTTCGGCGTTCGCGCCGCCGCTGGCTGCTCCGACCGCGGTCATACGGCCATCAGCCAGGTCAAGCCCGGCGACTTTAATTGGGACTCGATATTCGGCTGCGAGAACGGTTCACGCTGGATGCATACCGGCGGTATCTTCGCCGCGCTTTCCGCTTCTACTGCCGACGTAGCTGTTGAAGCCATGGACGCCGCGCGCAAATACGCGACGCCCATCTCCTACGACCTCAACTTCCGCGACTCGCTTTGGAAGTCGATCGGCGGCAAAGCCAAGGCTCAGGAGGTCAATCGCGACATCGTACGTAAAGTCGACGTCCTGCTCGGCAATGAAGAAGATTTCTCCGCCATGCTCGGCATCGCCATCAAAGGTGTCACCGACGACTTCGCCGAGTTGCCGATCGCCGGGTACGAGGAGATGCTCCGCGAGGTGGCCGCCACATATCCCAATCTGAAGCTGGTCGCGAGCACGCTTCGCACCGTGCATTCCGCCAGCCGAAACTCATGGGGCGCCATCGCTCTCTACGAGGACAAGATCGTCCACGTTCCACAGCGCGACATCGATATTCTCGACCGCGTGGGCGGCGGCGACAGTTTCGCCTCCGGCCTCATCTACGGTTTGCTTGCAGGCAAAGGCATTGATTGGGCCGTCAGGTGCGGAGTGGCACACGGCGCGCTCGCTATGACCACCCCCGGCGACACCAGCATGGCCACACTTGCCGAAGTCGAGCGCATCATCAAAGGAGGCTCCGCGCGCATCTCTCGGTAATGCATCCCCCAGAATGCGGCTTCTCGCTCACTTGCTGACTCGCTAACTCGCTTTTTACTAACTCGTCTGTTCCCGAGGTTCTTTTCATGTCCGAAACCACACAGCAAATCATCGAGCGAGTCGGCTTCATTCCCGTTCTCCGCGCCAAGAGCGTCGCCCAGGGCCGCGCCATCGTCGATGCCATGATTGCCGGCGGCGTCACGGTCGTTGAAGTCACTATGACTGTTCCCGGAGCAATCGATCTGCTCAAGGAACTCCGAAACCAGTACAGTCCGACGGACCTCCTGCTCGGCTCCGGCACAGTCACCAATGCCGATCAGGCCCAAGCCACCATCGACGCGGGCGCGGAGTTCGTCGTCAGCCCAAGCCTTCACCCCGACGTAATCCGCGTGACCAAAACCAATAAAAAGATATCGTGCCCCGGGGCGCTCACGCCGACCGAGGCCATCACCGCCTGGGACGCCGGCGCGGACTATGTAAAGATCTTTCCCTGCTCCGCCGTCGGCGGCGCCAGCTATCTAAAGTCTCTCCTCGCTCCCTTTCCGCATCTCAAGCTCATACCCACGGGCGGCGTAACGCTCCAAACTGCGGCGAGCTTTATTCAAGCCGGCGCGCGTGCCCTCGGCGTCGGCAGCGACCTCGTCAATCTCGCCGCCATTGATTCGGGCCATCCCGAGATCATCACCGAAGCTGCCCGCGCATATTTGAAGGTCCTCGCCGACGCGCGCAAGTAATCGTCGCCGCGGAGCCGCTCTGACTCGCCCTGCTTTGCCGGATCGCTAACTCGCGGGCTCGCTTTCGCGCTCTTCGCCCGCATTCGCCGTTGCGAACCGCCATCCGTAAAGCGCCACTCCCGCGTAACACGCCACGGGCACAAGGTAGGCCGCGCGCAGGGGCAGCACTCCCATCAGTTTCGTCAGCACCGCACCGCCCAGAATCGCCATCACCAGCAGCGATCCTGCGGTCTTCGTCTTTTCGCCCATGCCTTTCAGTCCAAGCGCGAAGATGGTTGGGAACATGATCGACATGAAGAGACTGGTCGTAAGCAAGCAGCCCACTCCCATCCAGCTTGGATCGGCAACCGCGACCAGGCACAGCACAACGTTGATCACCGCATAGGCCACAAGCATTAGGCGCGCATGAAAGTGCCTCATCAACCACGCTGAGCTGAATCGTCCTATCGCGAACGCCGCAAGCGTGCCCGTCAGCATATAGCCTGCAGCTTTGTCGCCCACCCCCGTCGCTGACTCGACATAGTTGATAAAGTAGCTCCACGTGCCCACTTGCGCGCCTACGTAAAGAAACTGCGCTGCGACAGCGAACACAAAGTGCGGCTGCCATAGCCGAACGTGCATCGCCCCAGACGGCGCGCTTTCTGAGGTATCCTCCGTCCCAATCTCAGGAAACTTCGTCATCAGAATCAACAGTGCCCAGAAAAACGCAATGCAACCCAGCACCAGGTACGGCGCGACCACTCGCAGTGTCTCCGAGTGAAGATACGCCTGGTAGGTTCCTGCCGCCTGCATGGCCAAGACCTGCGCGTCGCTCAGTTTAACGCCTGAAAAAATGAATACCGTTCCGATCAGTCCCGCACTGATCGATCCCAGCGGATTGAATGCCTGCGACAGATTTAGCCGCCTCTCACTCGACCCCGCTGGTCCCAGTTGCGCAATGAATGAATTCGATCCCGTTTCAAGAAACGACAATCCGCTGGCGATCACGAACTGCGCCACTAGGAAGAACGCGTACAAGCCCGCCCGCGCGGCCGGATAAAACAGCAGGCACCCGCTTCCCAACAAGCACAATCCGGTCACAATGCCGGTCTTGTAACCGAACCGCCGCATCAACTGTCCCGCCGGAATGGCCAGCAGGAAATAGCCCAAATAAAACCAGATTTGTATTCCCGCAGCACTCGACCGGTCGATGTTGAACGACTTCATGAACTGACGGATCAGAATGTCGTTCAGGTTGTTGGGAATCGCCCACAAAAAAAAAAGAACCGTCACCGCCATGAACGGCAACAGCCGTCCGGCGGGAATCAATCGGGCTTCAATGTCTTCATTGCTCGGCATTGTCTCTTCTCTTGAAAGGCTTCCAACTTTGTACAGATTCCGAGGCTCTACTGGCAAATCGCTCGCTTCACCCCCGCTGCTCCCCACTCATCTCGAACGCGCCTATAATCCGTGCGTAGGGCGGTCTCTTTCTCGCGAATCTTCGCGGAATGAATGCCGGTCGACGCGATGCAGCCCCTTGAAACCGTTTCACTCGAATCCGCGCGGCGCTCTTTCGCCGAGGAACTGTGCAGGACCAATCGCATCTCCTCGCCCGCCATTCTCGCCGCATTCTCCTCCGTTCTTCGCGAACATTTCGTCGGTCCCGGCCCATGGATGATCCAGGTCAGCGGTGCACAAACCTTCACTGAAAGCGCCGATCCCCGAAACGTATATCAGGACGCGCTCATCGTTCTGGACGCGGCCAAGCACCTCAACAATGGCCAGCCCAGCCTTTGGGCTTTTCATCTTAGCCTGCTCGACGTTCATCCCGGCGACCACGTCCTTCATCTTGGTTGTGGTGCAGGTTATTATTCAGCCATCCTCGCTGAGCTTGTTGGCCCGCATGGCCGCGTCGTCGCCGTCGAAATCGACGAATCCCTCGCAGATCGTGCCCGGATCGCGCTCGAGCCCTGGCCTCAGGTCATCGTCGTTCATGCCGACGGAGCGCGGGGCCCATTCGATCCAGCCGATGCGATCGTCGTCAGCGCTGGCGCCACGCATCCTCTCCATTCATGGCTCGCCGCTCTCAAGCCCGAAGGCAAGCTTCTCTTCCCACTCACTCCGACTCGTGGGCCCGGCGCCATGGCATACGTCGTGCGCAAGTGCGCGCTTCTCTCCGCGGCTACACTTTGCGGTTCAGTTTTCTTTGTCGATTTTGAGGGAGCGCGCGACCCCTCTGTAAGTGATGAACTGAACCGAGCACTCAAGCGCGACCACGGATTCAGCGTGCGTTCTCTGCGTTGCGATTTCCACGAGAAAGACGATTCCTGCTGGCTTCACGGCGACGGCTGGTGCTTCTCGCGCCACGCGCCTATTGCCGCTCCTGAATAATCCTCACGCTCGTCCCGCCCGCACTTTCTTCACAGCACCCGCGCCAGCCACTTTCCCGTGTGCGAGTGCAGATTCGCCGCAATGTTCTCCGGCGGACCCTCCGCAACAATCCGCCCGCCGCCCTCTCCGCCCTCCGGCCCCAGATCAATCACCCAATCCGCGCTTTTGATCACGTCCAGGTTGTGCTCAATCACAATCAACGAACCGCCGCCGTCGATCAGTTTGCGAAACGCCGTCAGCAGCTTCGACACGTCGTCGAAGTGCAGTCCCGTTGTTGGCTCGTCCAGAATGTAAAGCACGCGGCTGGCCTGCGAAGGCTTCGCCGTCGCGTTCACCGCGCGCACTGCGGACAGATGCGCGGCCAGCTTCACGCGTTGTGCCTCGCCACCAGAAAGTGTCGTAGCCGATTGCCCCAGCCGCAAATAGCCCAGCCCGATCTCATCGAGCACTGCCAGCTTCTCCACCAGCCTGGTCTGTCCGGCAAAGAACCGCAGCGCCTCTTTCACCGTCATCTGCAGCACTTCGTGGATATTCTTCCCTTTGTACTGAACACCGAGAATCTTCGCCTGGTAGCGCGTGCCATTGCAGTCCTCACAAGGCAACTCCACATCGGCCAGGAATTGCATCTCCACCGTCACCGTTCCGTCGCCTTCGCAGGTGTTGCACCGCCCGCCGGACACGTTAAACGAAAAGTGTCCCGGCGTGAGCGAAAGCCTTTTGGCTTCAGGTTGCGCCGCAAACAGTTCGCGCACTAGATCGAACCCCTTGATATAAGTAATGGGATTCGAGCGCGGCGTGCGGCCGATCGGCGTTTGGTCCACCAGCACTACATCGTTCAGCCGTTCCACGCCACTGAGCGAGCTGAACACGCCCGAAGGATCGCTGCCATCGCTCTGCCCCAACGCCCGGGCCACCGCGCGATAAAGCACCTGGTGCACCAGCGTCGACTTCCCCGATCCTGACACTCCCGTCACCGCCACCAGCATTCCCAGCGGAATCTCCACGTTGAGCCCGTGCAGATTGTTTGCCCGAGCTCCGCGGAGCACCAGTTTCTCGCGCCCCGGCGCGCGACGCCGCGTGGGCACCGGAATCGCAATCTTGCCACTCAAATAGCGCCCTGTCAGCGACGCCGGGCTGGCTTCTATCTCCGCCAGCACGCCTTCCGCCAGCAGCTTTCCGCCGAACTCACCCGCTCCCGGTCCCAGATCGAGCAGATGATCCGCTGCGCGCAGAATGTCGGCATCGTGCTCCACGACCAGGATCGTGTTACCCAGATCGCGCAGCTCTTCGAGAATATGAATCAGACGCGCCGTGTCGCGCGTATGCAATCCGATCGAAGGCTCATCCAGCACATACAGTGCTCCCACCAACCGCGATCCCAGCGAAGTCGCCAGTTGGATCCTTTGCGCCTCGCCGCCGGACAACGTCGACGCCAGCCGGTCGAGCGTAAGGTATTCAAGCCCCACTGATACCAGGAAGGTCAGCCGCTGCCGCACCTCGAGGAGAATCGGCCCTGCAATCTCCTCCTGCATCGGCGAAAGCTTCAACCCGTCGGAGAATTCCTTCGCCTGCGCAATCGTCAGCGCCGTCGCCTGGCAAATGTTTTTCCCCGCGATGCGCACCGCTCGCGCTTCCGCCCGCAACCGTTGTCCGCGGCAATCCGGGCATTCCGCGTAGCCGCGATACTTGCTCAGCATCACGCGCACGTGCAGCTTGTACTTCTTGCGCTCCAGTTGCGCAAAAAAGCCGTACACGCCGCCGAATCCGTCTTTTCCCGCCGCGCCGGGTTGGCCACGCAGCACCGTCTCGCGTGCTGCTTCGGTCATCTCGCGCCAGGGAACGTCCAGCGGCACACCCAGCTCCGCCGCGCGCTTGCGCAACTCGCCAAACCACGGCCTGTACTTTGGCCGGTTCCAAGGATCGATCGCGCCGCCGGCCAAACTCAAACTCTGGTCGGGAATCACCAAGCCCAGATCGTAATCCACGGTGTTGCCGAATCCCTGGCAGCGCGGGCAAGCCCCAAAAGGATTGTTGAAGCTGAACAGTCGAGGCTCCGGCTCGCGTCCAGGCCGGTGGCAATTCGTGCACTCATAAGCCCCGGAAAAACGCAGACGTGCGGGGGCCGCTATTTCCTCGCGCGCGGCCTCCTCAAAGATCACCTCGCCCGCCTCGCGATACCCCGTTTCCACGGCATCCACAATCCGCGCGCGGTTCTCAGCGTTGACAACAATTCGATCCAGCAGCACGAATACCGGAGCTGAAAGGTCCAGATCAATCAGCGACTCGGGCGTCGAGAACTCAAAGAGCCTTCCCAGTTGCCACAAGCGGTTGAATCCGCTCGCCCGCAACTCCGCCAGACGCGCCTTCACTGTCTCAGCGTGCAATCCCTCGCTCGTCTTCCCCGTGCCCTTCGGCTTCGACACGGTCTTCCCCACGCGTCCCGCGGCCTTCCCTGCCTTGGCTTCCGTATCCCCTCGCGGCGCTGTCGCACTCATTGCCGGGAACAGCACATTCAGCCGCGTTCCCTCGCCCAGCGCGAGAATCTTCTCGACAGCCTCATCCACCGAATCGCGCTTCACCAGCCCGTCACAATAAACGCAATGCACCTCTCCGCAGCGCGCGTACAGCAGCCGCAGGTAGTCGTAGATCTCCGTCGCCGTCGCCACCGTCGACCGCGGATTCCGCGTGGTGTTCTTCTGCTTGATGGCGATGGCCGGCGCCATTCCGTCGATCTCGTCCGCATCGGGCTTCTCAATGCGCTCCAGAAACTGCCGCGCATACGCCGACAGCGACTCCACATACCTCCGCTGTCCCTCGGCATAGATCGTGTCGAAGGCCAGCGAGCTCTTGCCCGAGCCCGACACGCCGCTGATCACCGTCAGCTTGCCGTGGGGTATCTCGCACGAGAGGTTTTTCAGGTTGTGCGTCCGCGCATTGCGGATGATGATGGCATCGTTCAAAGGGAAGGCACCGAACAGAACTTTCGGTCGCGCCACAGTGCTCTCTGTGAGCCTTAGGACGCAACCATCCATCCTTGATTATAAATTGCGCTGCAACCCCTGTTTTTGAACCAGGCAGGCGAGGGCCGGGAATCATCCCCCTGAGAGGCTCTCTCCCTGAGCTGATTCACGATCGTCTCTTGGACGCTGAATTTTGGGCGGGCTGCTACTGAATGGGGTCGAGTTCGAAATGAATATTGGTTTTGGGGGATCTGCCTGAAGATCAAATTTGCTTAACCTGCGGCGCCTTCGCCTATTCCGATAATCCCTTCGTCCACATCGCGTTGCGCCGGCCGCCACGGCGCATGAATACGATTGCCGGCCTTGATCGTGATTGGTGTAGGCGTAGAAGCGTGCGAACGGACTGCCCTGACCTTCCCGGCTACAAGAAATGCCCTCCGGCTAGAGTGTCGATAATTATATGCATATGGAAGAACTGAATCCCTCTCTGGCTTGCGATCGAGAACATTGGCCAGTGCCAGCAGAACGGGCGACGCGCATGCCGGACATTGGCTCGCGCAGTTGCCAATGCAGTTGCAGTCCGGGCACAGGTAAGCAGACGCAAGGGGGATGTGCTGCATATGAGTCAACTTCATTAGGGCACCTGAATATGAATAGTCTTATTGCTGATCATGGGCGTAGGAGCACGTGACCCCGAGGCGCCCCTGCTGTCTAAATGGATGCCGCTTTCCGGTACTCAGTTGTTTCTCGTTCGGCTCGCGCCAGCGGCATAGATCGGCGTCCTTGCTGGCTCCCCGGCTTCAGACGGCCGTTAAACTACTTATGCGAGGCAATTTGTGGTTCGATTCGCTCTTTTCGTTTTGTTTTCAGCCCTGCTTTCCGGCTCGACCACAGCTTTTGCCCAGGGTTCCTCATCCTCCGTGCCGCCAGCAAACAGCGCTGCCTCCACACCCGCTTCTCCGCCCCTTTCTGCCGCAGTCGCTTCGGCCGAATCGGCTATCGCCGCATCCGACTGGAAGACCGCTGAGGCCAAACTCGATGTTTACCTCGCCGCCCATCCGACCGACGCGCGCGCCCTCTTCGACGCCGGCTATGTCGCCGACGCCCAAAACCGCCTCGACGACGCTGCCGTTCTCTACCGTCGCGCCGTCGCCGCCGACCCCAATTCGTTTGAGGCTCACATCTCCCTCGGACTGCTCCTCGCGCGCCAAGACAAGCTCGCCGAAGCCCGTCCCGAGCTACTCGCTGCCACCACTCTCGATCCAGGCGTAGCCGATCCTTCTCTCAAGGCGCGCGCATGGCGCGCACTCGCCCGCATCGATCGCGACTCCGATCCCTCTGCCGCGTCCAACGACCTGCTTCAAGCGCTCAAGCTCACGCCGGAGACTCCCTCCGACACGCTCCTCGCAGCCGAGCTCGCCGAAAAAACCGGCCAACTCGAAGCCGCCGCGGCCGCTTATCGCCGTGTCCTCGATAAAGACCCTGCCTCCGCGCCCGCCTCCGCCGGCCTGGCTCATCTGCTTATCGCCGGCAAGCGGTATCCCGAGGCCGAGACCCTCCTGCGCGCAGCGATCGCCAAGAACCCAGAAGACCCCACGCTCACCGCTCAGCTCGCCACCGTGCTCGCCGATCAGGACAAAGCTGAGGCGCTTCCGCTTCTTCAAAAGCTTCACGCCGCCCATCCCACCGACCCTGCCGTCACCCGCATGTTAGCCGCGGTCCTCGCCGACGCGGGAGACTTTGCCGGTTCTGACCAGCTCTTTCTCCATCTCCTTACCACATCGCCTGAAGATCCCGAACTGCTCGTCTCCCATGCTCAAAACCTCGTCCACGAGGGCGAGCTTGACCAAGCCTATGCAGTCTTCGGCAAGGTCACGCAAATCGATCCGGCCAATGTCGATGGTTGGAGCGGCCTGGCCTTCACCGCGTCGCGTCTCGGCCATCCCGACGTTACCGTGCACGCGCTCGCCATGCGCTCCCGCTATCTCCCGGAGAACTCGTCAACCCTCTTCCTTTGGGCGACCGCCTATGACTCTCTGCACCAGAAGACCCAGGCCGCCGCATACTATCACCGCTTCATCGACGCTTCCGGCGGCAGGCTTCCCAATCAGGAATGGCAGGCCCGCCAGCGCCTCCAGGTCCTGGAAAAATGAAGCCGAACGCTCTCCCGGCCGTCCCTTGGCGTCCTTCCATTCCAAGAATTTGAGGTCTTTTTGGGTACCCGCGCTATTCGCCGGATCAAAATCCTGCATCATAGTGCTTGCGGTTCGTTGCGCATTGTGCGTACTATAGGGTCAATTTGGGGGCAGAACCGCGTAACAGGAGTTCCCCTATGCGGACTGTGTTTCCCATCGCCGCGCTCCTCGTGCTCAGCCTGAACATCGGCCCCGTGCGCGCCGCCTCCCCCAACAGTTCCCTACCCGATCAGCAGTCCATTGACGCCCTGGAGGCCCGAGCCGATCTGGCGCAGCCGCGCGAGCAGTGCTTCCTCTATTCGCAGGTGGTTCAGCAGATGACGGAGCTGAGCATCCGCCAGTACAAAGCAGGTGAGGTGGCCAAGGCGACCGGCCTGCTTCAGCAAATTCAGCGCATCGCAAAAAAAATTCACCTCTCTGTCAACGATGACGACAAGCGCCTCAAAAACGCCGAGCTCATGTTGAGCCACACGGCGTTCCGGCTCAGCGAAATGCTTCAGGCAAGCAGCGTTGAGGACCGTCCGCTCGTCGAGCAAACCCTGGCCCAGGTCACCGACGCCAAGAATGCAGCGTTGATGCAGGTCTTTCGCAAGTAGCTCGCCGACCCCTGACCATCAGCCAATCCCTCTATCACTGCCGGTCTTTGCGCATCCTAACTTTGCCCGCCTTCGTCCGTCTCACTCGTATAGGGCAACTCTCGCGTTCAGCACCCCGATGCATTGAGCCTCGATCCGCTGTTCACGGTCCACTGGCCCTTGTCTGCAATTCACATTTCGCAACCCTTGTCTTGTGCTTGAATAAAGTCGTCGGGGTCTTTCTGCCATGCGCGCTCTCGCGGCAATTCTCGTCTCAGTTCTGATCTCCGCGCCGCTCGCTGCGCAGAAAGATAAACCCGAGCCGCTGACTGAGACCCAGCAGGACCAGATCGCGGAGGCCGGCATCTTTCCCGTCGCTCGGGTCGGTCTTTACATCAAGTTTCTCGACGAACATTCTGAGACCATCAAGGGACTCATCCTACGCGCGCATACAGAGGCGCGGGTCCGGCGTCTGAACGGTGAGCTCCAGAACCTCTCCGCCCTCATGGACGAGCTCGGCGATAATCTCGACGTCTATTCCGAGCGCAAGGCCGACATCAGGAAAGCGCTCAAGCCCCTCACAGAGGGCGTCGCGCGCTGGCAGCAGGCGCTGCACGGCCTGCCGAGCGAGCCAGGCTTCGAACTCTCGCTCAAGGACGCTCTCGACAGCGTCAGCGATCTCTCCGATCAGGTCCGGCAAATCACAACCGACCAGGAAGCCTATTTCACAGCCCACCCCGATGAAAAGGGACAGGACCGCTACGAGCCGAAGTGAAACCGGCGATCACCGAGCACTGTTATTCTGCTTTTCGTGGCCCCCGACCTCGCTCCCATCTTCCAATTCGAGTACCGCGCCCTTCGCCCGCGCGCGCCCATGCCGCCTTTTCACGTTCGCTTCCGTCGCTTCACCTCGCTCAACACCACCATCCGTCTGCGCAACGGCGAAATCTACGCCAGCCTCTCCGACCTGCTTGAAGGCGCGCCGGAATCGGTTCTGCACGCCATTGCGCACATTCTCCTAGCCAAGCTCTATCGCAAGTCCATCGACGCCGTCCACAACCTGCGCTACAAGCGCTTCGCCTCCTCGGCCGCCGTAACGCGCCAAACGGAGATCATCCGCCACGCGCGCGGCACCAAACGCTACTTCGGCCCCGAAGGCCGATTCTTCAATCTCCAGGAGGTCTTCGACTCGCTCAACATGCGTTTCTTCGGGGGGCTACTTGGCCGCCCTGACCTCACCTGGAGCGAGCATCACGCCAAGCGCTCGCTCGGCCATTACGACGCCGCCCACAATACCATCGTCGTCAGCCGCGTCTTCGACCGGCCCTCCAGCCCTCGCTACGCCATCGAGTACCTGCTCTACCACGAGATGCTCCACCTCAAGCACCCCATCAAGGCGCGCGGCCTGCGCCGCTGCATCCACTCTCCCGAATTCAAGGCCGACGAATCTCGCTTCCCTCAACTCTCTGAAGCCCTTGCCTTCATCAAACGTTTGTAGCGCCTGCTCACGCCGGATCCTGCATTCCAAACCGCGCAACGACACAGAACAACATTTGAGAGCCTTTGCGGCTCGATTCAACACATTCGGGAACCCTCTGGCAATTTGTGGTGTCTAACTCTTCAACAGAGCCATGCGGAAAATTCGCAAATCGTGTTGCGTAATTTCCGAAGAGCGCATGGGGCCGACTCCACGTCTTCGTTACAGAACCATTTCATTGCTTCCCTTGAACAGCCATTGGAGGTCTAACCAACAGTGAATCCATACGTCGCACAACCTTCCCCCCAAAAAGGCCGTTGACTTCTCTGAATTTTACTGTTACCATGTGTAACATTACGCTTTGTAGCGCACGATACGATCGTCATCTTGTCCGTTTATTTCCCAAGGGTGGACATGAATTCCTTTTCGCGCTTTGCCCTATTCTGCCTGGTTGCTCCTTCCCTGCTTCTGCCCGTTGCCTCCTTCGCGCAAACCGCTACGCTCCACGGCCAGGTCACCGATCCCAGCGACGCGGTGATCCCCGGCGCTGCAATCTCGCTCGCCGGCGGCTCCGCGCCCATCCAGACTCAATCCAGCGCCGACGGCGAGTATTCGATCCGCGGCCTCGCGCCCGGCTCCTACACGGTCTCCGTCACCGCCTCGGGCTTTGCTCCCCTCAACATTTCAGGGGTCACTGTCACCGCGGGCCAATCAAAATCGCTCAATCTGCCGCTTGCCATTGCGGTTCAAAACCAGCAAGTCGAGGTCCAAAGCGATACGCAGTCCGTCGGCATCGCGCCAGATCAAAACGCCGGTGCCACTGTAATCAAGGGCAGCGATTTGGACGTGCTTTCCGACGACCCGACCGAACTGCAAAACGAATTACAGGCGCTGGCCGGCCCCGCCGCCGGCCCCAACGGCGGCCAGATCTATATCGACGGCTTCGAAGGAGGCCAGATCCCGCCCAAATCCGACATCCTCCAAATCCGCGTCAATCAAAATCCCTTCTCCGCCGAATACGATCGTATTGGCTACGGCCGCATTGAGATCATCACCAAGCCTGGTTCGCAAAAGTTCCATGGCAGCATCGGAGGCTGGGGCACCAGTTCCGCTCTTGGCACGGCCAATCCTTTTCTCGCTGGCCAGCTCAGCTACTGGCAGATCGGCAATTGGGACGAAATCGGCGGCCCCATCTCCAAGACTGCTTCGTGGCTGTTCAACGCCAATGATATTCACCGCCAGAACCAATCCATCGTGAATGCTCTCAATCCCGCAACGCTCGATTCCAACATCATCGAGGGTTATCCCGCGCCCATGGAGTACTTCAATCTCATTCCGCGCGTCGACTTCACGATCACGAAAAACAACTTCATGAGCATTCGCGATCAGTACACGAGGTACTCGGCGCAGGGAGTTGGCGTTGGCGCGCTCGTTCTCCCCCAACAGGCCACCGGCGGCCTGAACTGGAGCAACGATGTGCAGATCGGGGATACCTGGGTGGTCAGCCCGCACCTGCTCATGGAGCCGCGCTTCCTGTGGCGTCGCATCAGCAACAATGCCACATCCAGTTCTGCGGCGCCGGCCATCTCGGTTCAAGGAGCTTTCACTACCGGCGGCAATGGCGAAGGCACGCTCCACGACCACCAGGACCAGTTCACGCTGCAGAACTACGGCACCGCGACCTTTGGCATCCACACCTTGCGCTTTGGCGCGCGCGCCCGCGCGTGGCGCGATGCGGACTACTCAACCGGTAGCTCGAACGGCAGCTACTTCTTTGCGTGCGCTCTCACCTCGCCCACGTGCGCTGACTCCTACCAGGCCTCAACGCCGGCCCAATATTCCACCACCGTGATTGAAACTCCGCTGGCACGTGCGCTACTCTTTGACGGCTCGCTCTTTATCCAGGACGACTGGCGCGTGAACCATAGCTTGCTTCTCGGTCTCGGCCTGCGTTATGAAGGCCAGAACTATATCCACGACCGCGATGACTGGGCGCCGCGCATCGCTTTTGCATGGACCCCCGGCCATCCCGGCAAGAATCCTCCAAAAACCGTCGTTCGCGCCGGTTACGGTTGGTTCTTCAACCGCTTCATCATGAACACCGCCTTTACTTCCGGCTCCGAGCCTTACATCATTACCGCCATTCACGACAATCGAATCAACCAACAGAGCTATACAGTTACCAATCCCAACTCTGTCTTTCCGGCATACCAATTCAATAGCGCCAACCCTCAGCCAATCCCCGCAACCGCGCTCGCCTCCATGGCATCGTCCATCCCCACGTATCACTCCATCGATCCCCGCTTCCACGCCGCGCTCGACATGCAAGGCGGCATCGGAGTCGATCACCAGATCGCCAAGCACATCACTGGCAACGTCACCTATCTCTACACGCAGGGCGTGCATCAATACATGAGCAACAACGTCACTGCCCCAGCCTTCGACATCGCCGACTACACCATTACCGGCCCCACTCCGAGCGTCTACAACTACCAATTCCAATCGGAGGGCTTCTATCGCCAGAATCAGCTCATCATCTCTTCGGCTCTGCAATTGAAAAAATTCACTCTCAGCGGCAACTACGTGCTCAATCAGGCCAAGAGTGACACGCAGGGCATCAATTCATTCCCTTCTATCGCGCAGGATCCCGGCTTCGATTACGGCCGCGCCCAGTTCGGCATTCGTCAACACTTCCTCGCCATCTTCAGTTTCACCGCACCCTACGGCTTCGTCCTCGGCGCCTACACCGCCGCACAGTCCGGCACGCCTTACAACATCACCATTGGCGACGACGTCACCGGCAACAATCAATTCAATGCGCGCCCTACCTACGGAACGTGCGGCGATGCCGGCGTGATTACTACGCAGTACGGCTGCCTCGACACCGATCCTGTCGGCAAAGATGAGCCGATCGTTCCCTATGGCGTTGGATTGGGACCCGCAAATGCGGTTGTTCACATCAGGATCAGTAAGGTTCTGGGCATTGGGCCGAAAATCAAAACTGCGGGCGAAGGCCAGACCTTCACGCCCGGCGGTGGCAACGTCAGCAATCGCGGTCTCGGCAGTGGTGGGCCGGCGATCAAACTCGATGCCACCGTTCCCCGCCGGTACAATCTCACTCTCGTCGCCTACGCCAATGACCTCTTTAACATTGTGAATCTCGGCACACCAAATGGCGTTCTGCTTTCGCCGCTCTTTAACAAAGCGCAAACCCTGGCCGGTGGCCAGTTCGCCAACAGCCTACCGGGAACGCGTACCATCGGGTTCCAGTCGACGTTCACTTTCTAACAGGCAGAGACCATGAATCTTCTTAGTCCCCGACGCCTGTCTTCAGCGCCCCAGTAAGGCTCGCCACCTTCGCCACATCGTGGCTCTTGCACCACGCTTCCATTCCCTTCGCCAGCCGCTCGGTAGCGCGCGGATCGGCATAGCTTGCCGTGCCGACCTGCACTGCCGTCGCACCGGCCAGCATGAACTCGACTGCGTCCTCGGGTGTCACAATGCCGCCCATCCCCAGAATCGGAATCTCCACCGACCGCGCCACCTCGTACACCATGCGCAGTGCGATCGGCTTGATCGCCGGTCCTGACAGCCCACCCGTCGAATTGCTCAGCCGTGGCCGCCGCTCTTCGGCATCGATCGACATGGCCAGAAACGTATTCACCAGGCTCAACGCATCCGCGCCCGCTTCCGCGCACACGCGCGCCATTTGTCCGATCGAAGTCACATTCGGCGAGAGCTTCACGATCAGCGGTTGTATTGCGACTTTCTTCGTCCGCTCCACCAGCTCTTCCAGAGCGTACGGATCGGCGCCGAAGGTCATTCCTCCCTCGTGTACGTTGGGGCACGACGCGTTCAATTCGTACGCCGAAATTCCCTCCGCATCGTTGAGCCGGTCGATCACGCCGATGTACTCGTTTACCGTGTGCCCGAACACATTCACAATCACTTTGCAGCTTGGGTGCCGGCTCATCGGCGGTAGCTTACGCTCAATAAAATCTTTCACGCCCACATTCTGCAGCCCGATTGCGTTGAGCATGCCAGCAGCCGTTTGCACGATTCGGGGCGGCGCATGCCCTGCCATCGGCTCGAGCGAGATCCCTTTCGTCACGATCGCGCCCAGCCGGTCCAGCGAGACAATCTCTTCAAACTCGATGCCGTATCCAAAGGTGCCGCTGGCAGCGATCACCGGATTCACCAGCTCCAGTCCAGCGAACGAGACTCTCATGTCTGGATTCACGGCTCGGCAACCTTCCTTTCAAGCGCGTCGAGAGGGCTTCGCGTCTGGCGCGTCGTCGACGCAGCTCTCCGATTCATCATACTTGGAGTACAGGCCAAGTCGCCGCGCGCGGGCTGCCACCCGCGCAAACAGAAAGCCCCTCGGCGCATGCCGACGGGCTTTTCGTCTTTGCCCTTAGCTAAAAGCTACAGGCCAATTGCGGTTTCTTACGCAGTGACCGTCTCACTCGCGTCCACTTTCACCGGCGTCAGCCAGCCAAACCGGTCCGGCTTCAACCCGTTGGCGATGCCAAAGAACTCGTCCGCGATCTTCTTCGTGATCTCGCCAGGCTTGCCCTCGCCGATCACGATGCGGTCGATCGACCGGATCGGCTGCACCTCGGCGGCAGTTCCCGTAAAGAACACCTCGTCCGAAATGTACAGGAGCTCGCGCGGAATCGCCTGCTCTTTGACAGTGAATCCCAGGTGCCGCGCAATCGTCAGCACGCTGTCGCGCGTGATTCCCGACAGCGCCGAACTCCCCAGCGGCGGCGTAAACAGCACGCCGTTGCGCACGATGAAGATGTTCTCGCCCGATCCCTCGCTCACCAACCCATTCACGTCCAGCGCGATGCCTTCCTGGTAGCCGTTGGCCTCCGCTTCCATCTTGATGAGCTGCGAGTTCATGTAATTCGCGCCAGCTTTGGCCAGTGCAGGCATCGTGTTCGGCGCAAGCCGGTTCCAGCTCGAGATGCACACATCGGCGCCACCGTGTCCGGCAAGATATTTGCCCCACGGAAAATTCGCGATGTACACATCCACCGGCGACCCCTTCGGGTTCACGCCAATCTCACCATATCCGCGCAGCACGATCGGCCGGATATAGCACGGTGCGACCCCGTTGGCCTCAATCGTCTCCACCACGCCGGCGCAAAGCTCTTCCAGCGTGAATGGAACTTCCATGCGATAAATCTTGGCCGAGTCCAGTAGCCGCTGCATGTGCTCCGGCAGCCTGAAAACCGCCGACCCCTGCGGTTGTCCGTAGCACCGCACTCCCTCGAACACGCTGGAGCCGTAGTGAATCACGTGGCTCATCACGTGGATTTTGGCTTGATCCCAGGCAATCAGGTTCCCGTTGTGCCAGATCTTCTCTGTCGCTTGAATAGGCATGGAGATTTAGGAACTCCTTCTTCTCAAAAACTTGCGCACTTCTCTCAAGGTTGTCATGTTTGCCGTTTCAAGGCAAGCACCCGGTGGTTATTTCCACATCCCCAACGGCCGCCCCCTGGACGGGCTTCTTCCTGACCATTCCCGGCACCAGCCATCGTTTCTTCTGTCCCCGCCCGCAGCCTGCACGATACAATCCCTGCAATCGATGCTGCGCAACTTAAATAGAGAAGCGCTACGCGCTCAGGGGGCTGCTAGATGGGCGAGCTATTCAAGGTTTGCTGGGACTTGTTCACCATTCGTCATTACCAGCGCCAGGGGATCAAACTGTCCGCCGGCGATTATGTTGTCGCCATCGGATCCGTGATTTTCCTCTACGCCACCGCAGTGCCCGCTGCCGTTCTCTACCAGAACCATCCGCAGTACAAATGGGTGCTCATCGTAACCTGCGTGTTCGACGGAATCCTGTTCATCGCGCTGTTCGTGTGGGAAGTCAAATGGTGGATAAAGCACCGCGCCGCCGCACGCGCCGCGCAAGGAATTGCACCAAGCAACCAGCCCGGGCAGTAACATCTGGCTTGAGGCCATCCGCAAATGTATTGGCTCGGATTCGTCGTGCTGGTCCTCGTCATGGCCTTTGCCGGCTTTCGCAAGGCGCAGCGCGCTGGGACCTGGAGCTGGTCGAAATTCTTCCTCGCACTCGGGTTCATCGCGACTATATTCGCCATCGTTTCGGCGCCCTTGGTGCTGATGAACAAGGGCAGCCCCTTCTTCTGGCCGGTCTATGGCGCTGGCTGGGTCGTGGCTCTGGGCCTCATGGTCTGGTTCATCATCCAGGCGCGCCATTGGAAGTTTCCCGGCACCCACACCGCCCTCGAGGCCGAACGCGATCCGCCGCCTCCGCGCTAAGTCGAGGCCAATTTCGGAGAACTGCACGCCCTGATCCACTCCCTGGTCCCTGGTCACTCGCCGCTATGTCACTAGTCCCTAAGTCCCTAGTCCCGGAGCCCCTGCTATCCGTGATGGCCCTCACCGCTCCACTCCGCATCTCCTTGCTATTCCTCCCATGTGCACTCCGAACAATTCACATATCCTTCCTACAGCGCCCCACTCCTCGAGGCCTATGACGGCCGTTTCGAAGCAGCCCTGATCCTTCTGCATCCCTTTATCCACGTCCCCGATCCGTTGGCATGGAGTACGACTCGCCAATACCCTTCCGACGCCGATATCCTCGCCCAGGGAACAAAACAAACTTGGTCTGAAATCGCATTGCACACCGGGCTCGCCTCCTGCGCGCGCGTCAATCAGGCCCTGCTCACCTCCATCGGCTCGCTGCCTGGCCATCTGGCCGACCCCTCAGCTTCCGGCGCCCTTCAAAGCCTCCTCCAGTCGCAGCCCATCTGGATCCCGGTTGAAGGCCGCTTTGAGCCATTGCTTCGCGCGGACTTTCTCCGCGCCTTTGCGCTCGCTCGCGTGCCTGAGCTGATCTACGCTCCCGAGTTCCCGCACTCAGACCCCGTCGTCACGCTTCCCACCACCGGCCTCCGCAACGGTTCCATCCCCTTTCCCTTTCGCGGAACCCTTCTTGCTCCCGACCATTCCTTTCTCTTCACCGTCGATTGGGACAGCTTCTTCACTCTTTTCTACGGTCCGCGCTCACTCATCGCGAGCGTTTGTTCCACCTTGAACCTCGAAGGCTTCTTCGCCACGCCCAACACCGAGCACGCCTGGTTCAACTACAGCATGGGCTGCGCCACCGTTACACTCTCCCCGGAACACTGGCAAAACGCCTGACGCCGTAGCACCCGCGCACTGCGCCCATAACCTTTTTCATCGCCTTCCATGCGCAGACCACATAGTGGGTGCTTGTGTGAGCCACGCATTTCGGCTAGATGGCTCTCTCGACCCCGCAACAGTCCATTTCCGAGAAGCGTATCCTCTGCATTAGCGATTGAGAATCAGGGACCCCATGAGCACCAAAGGGGACGATCGGTTGCACTCCACCGAAGGCTCGCCGTGGATGCGCCCCTTTGTTCCGCGGCGTTTCCTCGCCAATGGCCATCTGCAGACTATTGTCGGCAGTCTTCTGCCGCGCACATACTCCTTGCCCGAACCGGAGACCGACCTCATCGAGGTTGAAGCGGCTACCTCCGCCTGCCCAGCGAGCTTCGTGCTGTGCCACTGCCATTGGCAACCTGCCGAGGTTCGAAGTGATCGGCTGACTATGGTCATCGTTCACGGGCTCGAGGGGTCATCCTCTTCTCCATATGTATTAGGCAACTCGTCCCGCGCCTGGAAAGCCGGCTGCAACGTCGTCCGCATGAATATGCGGAGCTGTGGTGCTGGCAAAGATTGTTCTCCCACCATCTATCACGCCGGCCGCTCCCAAGACGTGGCCATTGTGATGTCCGAAATGGCCCGCACGCACCTTATTAACAGCTTTGCGCTGGTCGGCTATTCCATGGGAGGCAACCTGGTTCTCAAGCTGGCTGGAGAGTTGGGCAGCGCCACGCCGCCTTATCTAAAGGCCGTCGTTGGCGTCTCGCCTATCATGGATCTGGTTGCCTCATCCGCCGCGTTGCACGAACCACAGAACCTTCTTTACCAAAGCCGGTTTCTCGGCGACCTGATCAAGCACATTCGCCATCAGGCCGAACTCTATCCGGGTCTCTACTCCGTGGAAGGCCTCAACAAGATTCGCACCCTGCGGCAATTCGACGAGCAGATCGTCGCGCGATACAGCGGCTTCGCCAGCGCGGAGGATTATTACTGCAGTGTTGCCAGTTCCAACTGGGTGCAGGACATTACCGTGCCCGCCCTCATCCTGCACGCTCTCGACGATCCTTTCATCCGCATGACTCCGGGGACCCGAGCCAGAATCCTGGCCAACCCCCGCGTCCGGCTCGTCGAGACGCCGCACGGTGGCCACTGCGCGTTTCTATCTCCTGATCACGGCGACGAAGGCTTCTGGGCGGAAAAGACACTGCTCGATTTTCTGCTCGTGACCGTGGAAGGTTGACCATTGCCGCCTACGGTGGGGGCCTCTGGTCCACGTTATTGAACCATCCGGCCGCCAAACATATACTCGATCCATGAAATGCGAAGCCGCCTTCCTTTTGGTCTTTGCTTTCCTTCCGAACTCCCATTGCCAGACAGTTCCCAAGAACATCCCCCGGTCACAGTTGCAAGCGGTGATCGACTTGCCGCTCAACCAGGCTGTGCATCTTCGAGAAACGTACAAGGGGCCTCTTAAGGCTGCCTACGCGCGACAGATGGCACTATACGACAAGGATTGCCAAACAGAAGCTGATCGGGGACAACAACAGTACAACATCTGTATCGGCCAGGCCGGGGATAACGCGGACAAGGATTTTGCAATCTTCTATAACAACTTGCAGATGCTGTGCCACGATCAGGACCAACTTGCAACGCTGCAGGACTCTGAGAAGACTTGGAAGATCTATCGCGATAGCGCGATGAAGGCAGCTCATGCCGCTTGGCCGGAAGGTTCGGGAGCGCCCGGATTCTCCGGCCAGGTCCACCTCTCACTTGTTCGCGACTTCATGCGAGAACTGCACGAAATCTACGGCTTGAATATTTCTCAGTAGGCCGGAATGTAAATTTACTTGTCCACCGTCGGTGTTGTCGCTCCGGCCGCTGCAAACCCATCCATGCCCAATCGCCAGCCGAGGAATGTGTATTCGTCGGCCGCAAGTTTCAAAGCCTGGATGCGGTTGGAGCCAATGCCGTGTCCGGCGTCGAAGTCCACGCGCAGCAGGATCGGATTTGAAGAAGTGTTGGCCGCTCGCAGTCGCGCGGTCATCTTGGTCAGCATCCAGCTCGTCACGCGCGGATCGTTCGCGCCTGTTTCAAGCATCACCGCCGGGTACTTGAAGCCGTCTTGCACGTGGGCGTAGGGGCTGATCGCATACATGGCGCGAAACTCCGGCTCGATTTTCACCGAACCATATTCAAAAGCGTTCTCGGCGCCACTTGCTCGCTGCTCGCTGCGCAGAATATCCGTAATCCCCACGCGATAAAGAACGGCTGCCACCAATTCAGGATGCTGCGTAAGGAAGCCGCCGACTGCGATTCCTCCTGCGCTTGTCCCCTCGATCGCCAGATGCTCGGGCGACGTGTATTTCTTGTCGATCAGATAACGCGCGCCAGCTACAAAATCGTCGATCGTGTGTTGCTTGGTGGTCTTCATCCCCGCCAGGTGCCACGCTTCGCCTCTTTCGCCGCCACCGCGCACATGAGCGAAGGCGAACACCCCTCCCCGTTCGAGCCACGGCAACAATGAAGAAGCATAGAACGGAGAAATGGAGTAGCCGTACGCGCCATAAGCCTCAAGCAGCGCCGGGTGTGAGCCGTCGAGGGCCATGCCTTTCTTGTAGAGGATCGAAAGCGGGACCATCGTGCCGTCGGTGCTCTTTGCCTGCACCTCAACCGAGTCGATCGCCGACATGTCGATCGGATTCAAAGGCTGCAGGTCAGTGTTTGCAAAGTTGTGGCGGGCCGGCGCATACGCGTAGATCAGGCGCGGAGTAGTCCAGCCCACCATGGAAAGCGTAATACCCGGCCGGCGATAATCCGCGCCGATGCCTCCGACGGTCCCGCTCATCGGAAGCTTCAGCTCCGTTCCTTTCGACCGCGCAGCGTAAGGAATTCGCGTCACTACCCCAAGTCCATCGCGGAACCCCTGAACGTAGAGCGCGTCGCTCGCGCAAGCCACTCCTTCGCCGGTTCGTGCCGAAAGAATCAGGCTACTCTCGGGCAGCACTACACGTGCCGCCTCGAACGTCTCGCTGGCAAGATCGAAGCTGACCACGCGTCCATTGCTGACGGCTCCGTTCGCTCCGCCCTTGGTCCGGAGATAAGCTCGGCTTCCATGCAGCGAGATGTCCATCATGCCGTCTTCGTGCTTCACCACTTGAATCCACGGGCTGGACTCGGTGCGGCGAACCCAGAGCGCGGGCGTTTCCACCACTCCCGAAGTCTGGCCAGCGACAATCATTCCCGTGCCAGGCACAACGGAGACGAAGACATTTCCGTTCTTCGGCAGAGCTGGATCGGTCGTTATATCCGGGCCGAATACCGGCCGATCGTTCTCTTCAGCATCGCCCAAACGGTGGTAGTAGACACGCTCGTTGTCGTATTTCGTTGAGGCCGCCGCGCCGGGCGCCATCGCCTGCAGCCGCGTGAAATAGAAGCCCTTGCTGTCATCGGTCCAAGACGGATCTGCTTCCTGGGCGCGCGAAATCGATTCGCTGAGCAATTTGCCTGTCGCGGTTTCCACAACATGTAACACTGAATTTTCCGAACCGCCCAGCGACACGCCCACCGCGACATATTGCCCGTTGGGCGATGGAACATAGTAATCGATCGCGGCATGCTTGCCGCCCTCGGCAAGCGTCGCGGGATCGAGCAACAGGCGCGACGCTCCTCCGGCTGCCGCGCGAGTCATCAGAAGGTAATCGCTCTTGCCCGAAGGCAGCTCTAAATAGAAAAACTGGTCGAGCTCGCGATCCGGGTTGCTGACGATATCGACCGTATCGGAAAGTTTGGTTAGCTCCGCGAGAATCTGCGCATCCTGAGTGGCGAACGGCTCCAATGCCTGCACCGTCACCGCATTCTCGGCCTTCATATAAGCCATCAGTTCATCGGTGCTGGTCTCCATCCACCGGTAGGGATCAACCACTGTCGTGCCGAAATATGTGTCGGTTACCGGTTTCACCGGCGCGACAGGCGGCGCGAGAGGCGCGTTCTGGGCAAAGCCGTAGGCAGCGAAAGCAAACAGAAACACGGAACTGAATCGCCTTGAGGTGACGCTCATTTTACAAACTCCCAATTGAGGTAGCGATGCAAATGCAGAGACTGAGTATATACGCGAAACCGCACGACAAGGATTGCTATCGCGTCGCGAGCTCGGGCACAGTGACGGTATACGGCGGCAGCACTCCGTATTCGGCGGCCATGCGGAAGAATCCACGCATTCCGTCCACGCATTCCTCGTCAAGCACGTAGTGAATGTTGGCAGTGAGATACGTCCGGATGGTTGCCTCGGGAATGGCAAACCGCTGCGACCATTCGGCCACCAGCGCGTCGATATTCGCCAGCCCATGATCGCGCGAACGGATAAAGTCCGCGGCGATGCTCTCTTCCAAAAGGCTGCTCGATGCAATCGCCCAGACGGCCGAAACGAACACAAGTCCGGTCAGCGCGCGCCATTCCTCGGCCAAATCGCGATACACAAGCTCTTCGCCGGTACGTTCGAGACGGTTGTACCGCTCTTCCAGCGCCAGCAGCGCCGGATCGCCGATGAGGACGGCCGCATCGGCGCGCTCCAGCATCGCATCCAGGTCGGCCCCCATCGGCACAAACGGAACTTCCGCATTGCCCCACTTGTGGAACATGATGCGCGCATAGGCAAGTGTCGTCCGGCTGGCGGCATCAGCCGCAACCGAGCGCAGCTTCCGCAACGGCCGGCTGGCGCGATGCACCAGAATCAGCGAGCGCACGCGACCCTTCGAGGCGATCGTGCAGCCGGGAAGAATCTGCAACCCCGGCGTGGTCGCGAGCGATGCAATGGGAATCAGCCCGATGTCGGCCCGTCCGTCAGCCAGGCGCGCCGCGCACTCCGACGGAGTCATGCGATCGATACGGTAGCGCCTTTTGAGCGCGTCGTCGAGCGGCGGATGCTCAAAATCCCACATCAGCGGCGCAGGATTGAGAAATCCAATTGCCGCAACCCGCCAACACGTGTCTTGCTCGGGGCTCACAACTCTTAGACTACCAATCCTCAAGTCCGGATTCGCTGCCCTCGAGCACGAAGGTAAGCAGGGTCGTCACCTCGCCGGCAGAGTCGCCTGAATGCAAAACGCTCCGCGCGTAGGCGGAGCGTCAAGCAATTCAAGTTGGGTTGCGGGTAAATCTCAATCACTTATGGCTGCCACCGCCGCCACCGCCACCACCCCCGCCCCCGTGTGAGCCTCCACCTCCGCCACCTCCACCTCCACCACTGTGGGAGCCACCACCGCCACCGCCGCCCCCACCTCCGCTGCCATGTGACGCTCCACCACCACCGCCGGAAGAGCCTCCGCTGGGGTGCGGCGAGCCTCCACCGGACGAACTGCCAGATGGATGATTCCCTGACCCGCCGCTTGAGAAATTCGGCCGTGACGGAGCCGCATCATGGCTCGGCTCAGGCTGGCTTTGGAAGGCGGGACGCGACGGCTCGGGCCGGTTTCCCTCCATGGGCTCCTGCGGCACGGGACGATTGAAGTTGTAACCAGGCCGGTTTGTATTCCCCGGCCTTCCTGGCTGCTGCGGAGCCTCATTTCCCGGCTGCGGCTCATGCCCGCCCGCCATCGACGGCGCATGCTCGACGACCGGTCGCGATGGCATGGGTCGAAGCGCAACGACCGTACTCCCTCCGATCGTGACCGGCGTATTTCTGTTTCGCGCCGGAAGCGCGCGACCACCAACCACCGGGCTGCGGTTCACGGCAAGCAATGGAACCGGCCTGCCGATGACGGGCCGCCGCGGCAAGATCGGGCGCGGGATCGGCCTGTATCCCGGAGGTAAAATGCCAAAATTCGGGCCGCCGTAAAAGCCCACTCCCCACCAGGGCGAGCATCCACCGGGCCCCGGCGCCCAGCCCCACCCGAAACCATCGAAGTAGTTCCACGCTCCGCACTGGAACGGCATATAGCCCCACGGGTACCCGGAGACCCAGAGGTAGCCATATCCCGGAGTCCACATCCAGTTCCCGTAGCCGTAGGGATCGAAGGCCGCGCTTGCTGCCTCGTAGGGCGACCAGATATACCCTTGGCCGGGCACATCGTACCAATTGCCGCTGGAGTCCAGGTCATTCCACGCTGGGTTCTGCGGTTCGCCCAGATTTTCCGTAGCCCCGGTCTGCGAGGCCGCCTCCGCCGTCAGCGCCTGATCGCGGTCGGAGTTCCACTCGTCCCACGAATCCGGCTCGATCGATTCTGCAAGCTGATATTCGGTTGGGCTGTCGCCGTTCAATGCGATGCTTTCGCCGCCATGCAGATCGGTGGCGACGTTCCCGCCTGCGGATTCGAGATGCGCGTTCCCTGAGAAAATCGCGACTTGGCCGGGAGGGCTGTCCATCCCAACGCGGAGCACGGTAAAGCCGCTCGTCGTCACTTGAGCGTCACCGAATTTGACGCTCATCCGGCCCGCCTGCCCTCCACCCTGAAACTCGAAATAAGCCAGGCCACTGTTGAGGACGAGCACAGCATTCCCTGTCGTTCCCGCACCTTGAAGCACCTGCAACGTCAGCGAACTGTCCGGCGAGAGCCGCGCCACGCTTCCGTCTTCAAACTGAATCTCGGCCTTTCCACTATCGGCGGTCGTCAGTTGCATGCCTTCCAGCAGCGGCGCATTGGCCACGGCCTGCTGGGCCAACACTTGTCCGCCCTGCGACAGCGTCACCTGGCCATCCACGTAACTCAGTCGCACCGCGCGCGCCGGTTGACCTGGCCCCTGCTGTGACTGGTCCTGAGCTCGCAGCGCCGGCTCAAAACACACGACCGCCAGGGCCAATGCTGCCAGCCCTGCCAATAAATTGCGATTTCCCTCGAGATTCATGGCGCCCCAGCTTTCCCATCGCCTTGTGGCAACTCACCCCGTACATTGGGAGCCCTGCATTGATTGGACACAAACCGAACCTAAAAAGTCTCCGCAACTGGGAGAATTATGTTGGACCGCGAGCCAGCAGATTCTGCGCCCGCTTTCTCACCCGATCCAGCACTTCATCGTCTGCTGCCAGCCGCTCAAGAATATCGCGAATGGCGTCAACCTCTTGTGCCCTGCCGTCCTGAAACTCTTCGGTGAGGAACTCCATCTCCTGGTCCAATCCCAGACGGTCGTGCTGCAACAGCACTTCGAGTCGCGCGCCTTCCAGGATGGTTTGAGCCACTGCCTGCATGGCCTCGCCAAGCGATTGGATCTCCTTGTCGCGGGAATAGTTGAAGGTGCATGATCCGTGCCCTACAGATCCGGTGTAGGTGAGCGTCTTCCATCCCTGGAAGGCGACTTTTAAATGGCTTTCGCATTGCGCATTGAACCATTTGTGGCTTTTCGCGGTGTCAAATGCGCGCCTGGCGAACTCCTTGCTCACCTCGATATCGCGATCGACATTGGGGGCTTCAATGACCGTCGTGCCAGCTTTGGGCTCCATGTGGGAGCGAAAATGACCGCTGCCATCAGGATGCAAGATCAGCGACCATTGCGGAGGCGACAATTCAGGGTCGGAGAAGTCCTCCTGGACAACGGAATCGGGCGCAATCGCAGCAACGGCCGCCGGAGCCGCATCGACCCGCGAGGCCAGCGCCAGGGCGGCCGCCACCAGCCAATGCCCCTTCATCGCCGGGCCCCCTGAAGCGCCCGCGTCTGCGCGGTGTGAATATGACAGATGGCGATGGCCAGAGCGTCCGCCGCGTCCGATGGCTCAGGCAGCTCGGCCAAGTTCAGCAGCCGCGCCACCATAAACTGCACCTGCTCTTTTTTCGCCAGGCCGTAGCCCACAACGCTGGACTTGATCTTCAGTGGCGCATACTCCGCCAGTGGAATTCGCTGCCGCGCCGCTGCAAGGAGCGCCACTCCGCGGACTTGTCCTAACTTCAGCGCCGATTTGGCGTTCACCGAATAGAAAACCTCCTCGATTGCCACGGCATCGGGATGCCACCGCTCCAGCTCAGCGGTCAACTCCCTGAAGACCCGGTCCAGGCGCTCCGGCAGGGTTTGCGTCTTTGCGAGGCGGATCGCGCCCATGGCCCGGAATTGCAGCGCCTCGTCCCGCGGGCCTTCGCCGGAGTCGACGACGCCGAACCCGGTCACCTCGGTTCCGCAATCGATGCCAAACACCCTCATCGCGTCCAAGTGTATCGCAGGGAGGATCGTGTTTCGAAGATTGGATGGGCCGCTGAATCTCCTCCCTCGCTCACAGCACGTGCGGCGCGGGCGATGGCACCTTTGTGGCACGATTGATTGAGGCATCCATTCACGAACGGCCGCGTCCAATCTAATGACGACTTTGGTTCCTTTCTTCAAAGTTTCATCTGAGGAAAACAAAACGGTGTTTTCAGTGTCCATAAGTTAGAGGGGGAGAAGTTCGAGATGGAGAGAACGATGCGCTTGATTCCGGTCGCGGCAAAACGCAGCGCGGTTCTCTGGCTCAGCCAGGGAATCTCTCCCCGGCGGTTGGCTGTGACCCTCTCCCTTGGATTCGCCGTCGGCTGCATTCCAGTCATCGGAATTCCAACCGTCCTCTGCGTTGGGTTGGCCTTGGCTCTGCGATTGAACCTCCCAGCGATTCAAGCCGCAAACTACGCAGCCATGCCCTTGCAGCTGGCCCTGATCGTTCCTTTTGTGAGGCTCGGAGGCCGAATCACTTCATGGCTCCCCTCCGCCGAATCCACGCGGTTTGCGATCCCTCGCACCCTGGAGCACTTTTCGATTCTCAACTTTGCCACACAAATGAGTGGAATGGCCGGCCAGGCATTGCTGGCATGGCTGGTGGCCGCTGTTCCCGCGGTCCTGCTGATGACGCTGGCGCTCAACCTCATGCTGCGCCGCATTCCCTTCCTGAGAAACGCACAAGCCGGCGACTAACTCTGGAGTCGAGTTCTCCACGCAGCTCTTCGATCCTGAGAGCCCGATCCCCTTCACAGCTGTCTTCCGCTACTGCACTGTCACCGTGAACGTCGATGTCCGTGTGATGTTCAACGACGTCGCGGTCACGTTCACCGCATAGGCGCCCTTAGGAGTTCGCTGGTCCTGCTGCGTCTGACTCCCTCCGCCGCAGCCATTGAACCCCACGGCGAGAACCGCAAACAGCATCAACAACGGAAGTTTGCGCCTGAACCTGATCGGCAGAAGCAGAAAGACGCAGGCCAGCACGGCAAAGCCGTAAGGCGGCGCACCGCGCTCCAGTTTCGAGGTCAACGCATGCGCAGCCGTCGTTGTGATCGTCAACGGTGCGGTGGCTGTCGTGTTATTACCCAGAGCCGCGCTCGAGGCCGGGCACGTCGCTTCCGCCATCGCCGCCGGCAATGTGCAGGTCACCTTGACGACCCCGCCGAAATTGTCCACCGCCGTCAGATTCACATTCGTCGTCCCGGTTTGTCCGGCCGTCACGGTCACATTCGCAACCGGCGCAGTGATCTGGAACGTCTGATCGGTCACAACAACTGGAATCGAAAAAGTAGTCTGTGCGGCCGCGTAGTTTCCGTCTCCTGGGTAGGAGGCCGTAAACGTGTAAGTGCCGGGCGTGTCGATCGTGACCGGCAACTGGCCGTTGAGATACGTCCATGGGTTGGGGCTGTCGCTGAATGGAAAGTATGCAATCGTTTCCTGAATCGTTACGCCGTTCTCGAGGAACACGATGTTGCCCGTGGGCGGAGGAAGCACACTATCAGCCGTTACCGCGGTCTCCACGTGAAATGTCTGTCCAGAATCGGCGATGTAGTTGCTCCCGCTTGGAGTGAACTGCTCAGAAAGATCGGGAATCTCAAAGGTATCCATCCCCGTCGGCGCCGGCGTCACTACCAGATTCATTGTCGCGGGATTTCCGGGGTTGTAACTCGCGTCGCCGCTGTACTGCGTCTGGATGGCAGAGCTGCCGACAGATCGGATGTTCGCGTAAAGCGTCTGGTCTTCGGCGTATCCCATCGTGTTCAGCAGCAAACTTCCTGTACCCGCGGCGTTCCCCGGCACAGTGAAACTTATGCTTCCTGTCGGGCAGGCGATTTGCGTCTCAAGCGGGCTGGGTGCGCAGGGAGTGCCGGCCGCATTCGTCACGCTTCCGCGAATATAAAAAATGCTTCCGTAGGGAACCGTCGGGCTCGCCGGCGAGAAGGTTCGGCTGGAGAGGTTGTACGCTTCCAGCGTAAGTGTCGTCTGACTGCTTTCCTTGCCTACCGTCACCTGCACCGGCGCCGAGTTGCTGGCCGCAAATGTGCCGTCGCCCGGATAGTGCGCCGTAACGTTATATGTACCGCCGTGGAGCAGGTCGGTCGTCCCACTGGCCGCGCCGTTCACCAGCGGAAAGTTGACCACGCCGGTTGTACCGCCGCTCGTTTCGGCCATCAGCGACACCGCTCCCGTCGGCGTGCCCGTGCCGTTTTGCGCGGCCACCGTGACGTTCACACTCACCGTCTGTCCATGCGCCAGACTCGTGGGTGTAAGGCTGGCCAGCGTCGTCGTGCTCGGCGAAAAGGTCGCGCTATTCCACGCTGCCACCAGGTTCGCCGCATTCAGGCTGCCCAGCCCTGTCGCCAGGTCGTACCCCGCCGTCGTGGTCCACGCCGGAACCGCCGGATTGCTGGGGTCCATCATGATGCCGTATCCGCCGTATCCGCCGGCCGGAGCAAAACCGCAATCCAGCATTCCCGTGCACGGAACGGCATCGTTCCCCTTGGTGATGTCATAAAAAACGCACGCGCCACTATTGGCCGGCGCCGTGGACGAATCGCAAGACGCACCGGGCTGCGCAGCCAGATTGTAGAGAACGTAATTCGCATTTCCCACGCGCGAGCCGGTCTTCTGTTCCATCAGCGCCAGGATTCCCGCAAACGCCGGTGCCGCCGCCGAGGTCCCGCCCACGCCTACAAACGAGCCGTTGGTCAGATTGCATGGGATGTCGTCGCCGAGAAACACCCCAAACGGCGTGAGATCCTGCTCGCAGATGACGTAAAAGCTGCCGTTAAAACCAGCGCTCGCGAAAAGCGACAGATCCGGCAAGTCACGCACGCCATCCTGCGGCACGCCGATTCCGGTTTGCCACGAGGGCTTGGGATAACCGGCGCAGTTGCCGCTGTCGCCGCCCGTTGCGCAACTGCTCGGGCCTCCGCTCCCAGCCACAATGTTCAAATCGGTCGAATTTTCCGAACACTGGCTCACGCCGTCGCTCAAGCCTTGCCCGGCGCACGACTGGTTCCAGGGGATCTCCGGAATGTATCCCAGCGCCGAAGACTCCGACGTCGCGATGTTGGTTGAGCTCCAGTAGTTGTGCGCCGTCGTCGCGCTCTGATCGAAGTCCGTGCCGCCCACCGCAACGTTATACGGCGTCGACGCGAATCCGCTCACTCCCAGCCCTTCGCTCGCTGCCGATTCAGAGTTGAAGTCGTCGCAACCAGCGGAGCCCGCGTCCCCCGCGGCCTCCACCACCGTAATTCCCTCCGCCGCTGCCTGTTCCCACAAGGCGTTGTAGAAGGCGTTGCCCGCGTCTCCTAGCGTCGCTTCGCACTCGCCGTAGCTCTCGCTCATGATCGGCGCCACGTTGTTGTCCACAATGTAGAGCGCCGAAAGATCGACGCCCAGTGCCGTGCTGGTGGTCGCAGACGCCACCAGGTCAATCGTTGCGTTCCTGGCCACGGCTCCCGACCAGCTCACGTCCAACACGGCTTCCGGCTCGTCTCCAGGGCTGATCCCCGGATCTGTGCCGTTCACAATGATGTTCGGAGCCTTGGCCGGCAGTCCGAACAAACTGCGGAAGGTCGCTATATCGCTCGGATTGATGTCTGTTTCCCCCACAATGGCGATGGTTTGACCTGTGCCGTCGATGCCGGCGTTCCATAACGGCAGAACGTTGTAGATCGTCGCCCAGTCCGTCGGGCCAACTGGGTAGTAGATCGAAGTACCGTTGTTGAAGGTGTAAAGCGGCAAGCCGGAACCCGAATTCGCAGCTTGAGCCTGCGCTCCTGCGAGGGTGAACTGCGCGTGGCGTGGAAAATTATGCAGCGAAAGCACGCCTTTGACCACCGGCGCCAGCGCCGACGGAATCGATGGATCGCTCGCATTGGCCCAGTGCTGTTCAGCGTTTAGCAGGTAACCGTGAATGGTTGTGTGAAACGCGTCCTGAACCTGGCCTGCCGTTCCCGAGAACTCGATCGCCGTCCTCCCGTTGCTCACGCTTTCCACTTTCAATCCGTGCGACTCAAGCCACGCTTGAACCGCCGCAATGTCGCTGTCGGCAGGCCCAAACTCTTTGCCGAAATCCTGCGGCGCAAGCCATTGATGGTAGCCGGACGAACCCTTGGTTTGCTGCGCGTCGAGCAGCGCGCGCAAGGCTGACTCTTGTTCGCTGCTGCGCTTCAACACCAGGATCATGTGCTGCATGGGCAGGCTTGAAGCCGCGGCTCCCTGGTCGAGCGCCCTGCGCACCAGCGGATGCGTGTTGCCGCGTAGTGTCGTCCGCTGCGCGTCGTCCACGGCGAGCGTAATCAGTTGGCGCGGGCCGGTCACATCGATTGCGTCCGCCGTCTGCGCCATCGCCCACGGCACAAACACGAATACGCCAGCAAGCATTGCCAGGAAACACCCAAAGCAACGCTCTATCGTGCGACGGTTATGGAAAAAGAAGACGGATCGAACCGAAGAAGACAAGAACCTAGGCACAGAAAACATAAAATCGTCCCAAAAGCGGAGTTCGGGTGATTGGCCGTTTCACTCCCTACGGCTCTCTGCTTCGCGTCAGTCCCGCAATAGACGTGCAGCAGGACTCCCAGGGAAGATGACTATCCGGTTGGACGTAAAAGGTCAGGTTCTGGTTGCTTATGAACGCAGCGTTACGATTACTTCCCCGCGTACGGATCGGGTACCGGCTGTGCGCTGTCGATCCATGCCGTGTAGATCATGTCGCGGAGCATGCTGGCTCCGGCCGCCAGCCGCGCGGACGTGAAGTCCCGCGACTCGGGCGTGCCCGCGCCCACAAATGCTCCTTCTTTATCAAACTGGTAAACCTGCTCGACGTAGGTGGCCGTGTGACGCAGATAGGCAACGTATGAATCGAACATGTCGCCCTCGATGAGCTTAGGCGGCGTCATTTTGGCCTGCACTTCAGGCGCATGAATGTTGGCGGCGACAAATGGCCCTTCGAACTGGTGATGAATCTGGTGGCCGGTCGTATAGCCGTTGGGATTGGGGCCCGTCCATCCGTTGTATTGCACGGTAACGTGCAGGGGTTGCGAGCCGTCGCCGACATAGTGCCCCAGCCAGCCGGCGTAAAAAATAATGGCCGCCTCGACGGGCTTGGTGTCCTGATCGCCTGCCGCAAGAAAACGGTACTGGCGCATGGCAGCCTTCAGCCTCTCCCAAACTTCATCGGTCTCCCAGGGCTGCAGGCCGATTTTCTCCGGCCGTTGGCCGGCGGCAAAAACCATGGCTTCAAAGTCGAATCGCTTATGCGGCAACGGGCCCAGCGTATCGGCCAGTTCCATATTGATAAAGTGCTCCGGCGCCTGCGCCGCACTCAGTTCAGGTTCGGCGGGTGAGCGCCACCGATCGGGCTCGGGGCCCAGGTACGTGATCTCATCGATGGCCGCCGGCGTACGCAGAAATGCGGGCACATCGGCCGGAAGTGTTGACGCGGCCAGCTTGTTGATCATGGTATGGCCATCGTGCTCCCATCCGCGAGCGGCTGGCGCTGTAGCCACAAGACAAAACAAGCTCGCTGCGGGCAAAACAAAACGAATCAGGCGAGAAGCGGTAAGTTGACGAAACATGAAGCCAGTATACGGCGAGGCAACACAGGCAATTAAGGGCTCGGCCGACGAAAATCCATGCCTGGCGCGGCCTCACCGGGTTGGCCCCGCTAGCGATGGTTACTTGAGCGTTTCACCTCATGCTCAGGCAGGACGATTTGCCTAGAGAGTCTGAAATCGAGCGCATATACTACCAGCACATCGCGTTGCCGTCCGCGAAGGGCCCCACCTTGCACGCGGAGAGCCGCGTACAAACGGATCTCCCGCGGCGAGTCGTGGCTGTTCGTTGGTGCCTGTGCTGACGCGGATGGCGCATGAGTACGAGCGCCGGGGTTGGTATTGTGCCATGTCGAGCGAGGCGTTGAATCGGGGGAGCGCGCCGATGAGCGAGCGGCCGGATGCACAGAACGAGCAACCGCGGCCCGCGCCGGCTGCACATGGCGGCGTCTCGCAACTCTGGCTGATCCTGCCGTTTTCTATTCTCGCCATCTCGGTCGGCGCCGCACTGGCCCGCCTGTTTCCTCATTTCCGCTGGGAGTCGCTGCCGGTCGTGGCCGCGGTGTTGGCGACGGCACTTTTCGCGCTGCTGTTGAACAAGCGACTGCTCCGCACCGGAGCCATTCAGGATGCTGAGCCGATCGCTGAAGGGCTACGGGAACTGCTCGATTCCGCTGGTCCGGCGGTAGTGGCCCTGGATCTGGGCGGCAAGCTCATCTACTGCAATCCCGCTACCGAGCGTGTGCTCGGCTATCGAGCCTCCGAGTTGCTCGAACTGTGGGGCTCTGTAGATATCCTTGCTCCCGGCGAACCTGAGCGCCTGGTGGCTGAGATGCAGAAACTTTGCCGCGTGGACCGCCCGGCGGATCCTTCGCGTGCCGGCCTCATGTCTGCTTATCTGCAGTGCGTGCGCATGCTGGCTCCCAGCATGGTGCCCAGCTTTGACGCCAAGGTGCGCCGCAGAGACGGCGTGCAAATTCCTGTAACGCTGCACATCTCGGCGCTGCGCGATGCACTGGGAGAGCTGACCGGCATGGTCGCCGTTGCCGTGGATCAGAGCGAGAACCTGCACCGCGAACAGGCGCAGCGCGAATCGCAGGAGCGGTACCGCGACCTCTTCGAGCACTCCACCGAGATGATTGCCACGCTGAGCCCGGCCGGGCAGTTTCTCTATGCCAATCCAGCCTGGAAGCGTTGCTTTGGTGTGGAGCAGACGGCGTTGCTCGATCTTCGGTCGTTTGAGGAATTGTTTTCAGAAGGCGTCCGCAGCCAGGTGGCCGCTCTTTTTCGCCGCGCGCTCGACGGCGAGTTGGTCGAGCGTATTCCCCTGCGCCAGAACACTCCAGACGGACGCGTACTCGAACTCGAATTGAGCCTCAGCCGCCGGCAGAAAACCGGCGTTCCGTTGGCGGTGCGTTGTCTCATGCGCGATGTGACGCAGCAGAAGCAACGCGAAAATCGCCTTGCGCTGCAACTGGCGGTGAGCCAGATCGTCGGTGACAATACCGCGAGCGAGTCTGAAGGCATGCGCATTCTGGAGGCTTTGTGCCTCTCTCAGGGATGGGATGTGTCCATCGAATGGGTGGTCGGCGCAGAACAGAAACATCTCGAGTTTGGTACCGCGTGGGGAGCGCCGGGCCGCGAAGCGGAAGCGCTGATCCAGGGCAGCATGGGCCTTGCGCTGGCCGGCACAAGCGAGTTGCCCGAGCGCGCCTGGAAAGAGGGGCGGGCAGTATGGATCGCCGACCTCTCCGAAGCGCCGGCGACTGCCCGCGTATCCGCGGCGATCAAGCAGGACATGATGTCGGGCTGGGCCGTGCCCGTGCGCGCTGGCAGCAAGGTGCTGGCGGTCCTCGAGTTTTATTGCCGCTTCCGCTTGCGCGAAGATCGCGAGGCCATGGCCGCGATCGAAACCGCGGCAGCCTCGATGGGCCAACTCCTGGCGCGCACGCAGGAACGTGGACGCACAGAGGAACTGAGCCGTCAGCAGGAGGTTCTTCTCGATGCCGTGGCTGAGGGAATTTGCGGGCTCGATCGCCAGGGGAGGGTCACCTTTGCCAATCCCGCGGCTGCGCGCCTGCTGGGCGCACCTGTCGATGCTCTGATCGACAAGCCGGTGCATGAACTACTGCATGAAGCGGCGCCAGAGGATCGAGCTTGCGGCAAGGATTGCCCGCTGCGCACCGCCGCGGCTCAAGTGACCGGCGCCAGCGGCGAAGAAAACATCTTTCGCGCGGACGGCACCTCCTTCCCTGCCGAGTATTCGCTCACTCCGATCCGCGCCCAGGGCCGCGTCTCAGGTTCTGTGCTGAGTTTTCGCGACATCAGCCAGCGCTACGCTCTCGACCGCATGAAGGATGAGTTCATCTCCACCGTGAGCCACGAGCTGCGCACTCCCCTCACCTCCATTCGCGGAGCCCTGGGTCTTCTCAGCTCCGGAATTCTCCCGGAGACCAATGAGAAAGCCACAAACCTGCTGCGCATTGCGCTCACCAACTCCGATCGGCTGGTCAGGCTCATCAACGACATTCTCGATTTGGAGCGGATCCAGAGCGGGCGTGAGCCGCTCGGTTTCCGCGCGGTGCAACTGGCCGACATCGTCAAGCAGGCGATCGAAGATATGCAACCCATGGCTGACGCTGCGGGCGTTCAGCTCATCCACGACTCCACCAAAGTTGAAATCTCCGCCGATTCCGACCGCCTGCTTCAGGTCGTGACCAACCTGCTCTCCAACGCCGTCAAGTTTTCTCCGCCCAATTCACCGGTAAGCGTAATGTTGCGGCCCGGCGTCACCGGCGTCATTATTTCCGTCATCGATCACGGGCGCGGAATTCCGGCGGACAAGCTCGAGTCCATCTTCGGCCGTTTCCAGCAGGTCGACGCCTCCGACTCGCGCCAGAAGGGCGGAACGGGGCTGGGCCTGGCGATCTGCCGCACCATCGTGATGCAACACTCGGGCCGCATCTGGGCTGAGAGGAATCCAGTTCGCGGTTCGACGTTCCGCATCTTTCTTCCCTACCATCCTGCTCCGGCGGTTGCTCCAGGCAGCGGATTGGAGCCGGAAATTGGCCACGGCACCGTGGTCCTGGCTGACGCCAACCCCGAATCGCGCCCCCGAATCGCGGCGCAATTGGCGCGGCATGGCTATTCCGTGGTGCAGGCCGCCACCGTAGAGCAAACATTGTCGGCCGCGCGCCAGGATGCGCAAGCCATCCTTCTCGATACTTCGCTCGATGGCATGAACGGGTGGGAGATTCTTCCCCTCTTGCGCCGCATGGATGCTTCGTCTCGCACTCCGGTGGTGTTGCTGAGCGTGGAAGATCCAGAGAACCCCAAACAGCTTCCCACGGGCGCCGACGGATGGGTTGCTAAACCCCTTCATGAAGATGCATTGCTTACTGAACTCGCGCGTGTGCTTTGCGGAACCGGCGAAAAGGCGCGCATCCTCATCGTCGAGGACGATCGCGACCTCGCCAATATCATCAGCGAGGTCTTCGCTCGCGACAGCATCGTTGTCGAAACGGCGCACTCTCTCAAAGAGACGATCAAGGCCTGCTCCACTTTTAAGCCCCACCTGATGTTGCTCGATATCGGCCTGCCGGACGGCGATGGCTTCAATGTGGCCGATTGGTTGCGCCAGCACAAGAACTTGGCCCAACTTCCGCTGGTCGTCTACTCTGGCCGTGACCTTTCGCCGGAAGAACGAAGCCAATTGACTCTCGGTCCCACGTATTTCCTTGCTAAAACGCGCGTGCAGCCGCAGCAGCTAGAGGCTCTGGTGCTCACCATGCTGCGTTCGTCGCGCACGACTGAAGACATACCGCTACCGGAATCGACGATTCCCAATGCATAACTAAATTGAAAGATGGATCCCATCCACAACCACGCAACGCTGCGTAAGAATTGAATGAGAGGGAGTTCGCCGTGGGCCGCAAGATTCTAATTATCGATGACGAAGAAGATATTCGTGAGGTTGCCTCGCTGAGCCTTGAAACCGTGGCCGGTTGGGAAGTGATCAAAGCCAGCTCAGGAGCGCAAGGCGTCGCTCGCGCCGCCGAGCAGCGTCCCGATGCGATTCTGCTGGACGTGATGATGCCGGGAATGGATGGCCCCGCGACCTTTCGAGAGTTGCGCAAGAATCCCGCCACCGCCGCGATCCCCGTGCTGCTGCTCACCGCTAAGGTCCAGGGAACAGATCAGCGGCGCTTCGCCGACCTCGGCGTCGAGGCAGTGCTCTTTAAACCGTTCGATCCCCTCGCCCTCTCCACGCAGATTTCGCGCGCGCTAGGATGGAAGTAATCGCGATTCACTATGGGAAACCCAGACCAATTCGCTCTCCCCGCCGATGCAACAATTGCCAGGACCCTGGACACCATGTGGACACGGCACCGTTCGCAGATTCTCGAGCGCGTTGCCGTCCTTGAAGCCGCAGCCTCAGCCGTGACTGCGAACAAACTCGGCACATCGGACCGCGACGCTGCGCAGGCCGCCGCGCACAAGCTCGCAGGCACCTTGGGAATGTTCAACCTGAGACGCGGAACGGATCTGGCCCGCGAGCTCGAGCAGGCTTACGCTCAGGACTCCGCGCCGCCCTCCGCTTCCGGCCAGCAGTTTGCCTCCATGGCCGCGGAGCTGCGCATGATGATCGAAAACCGCAAGTCGAGTAGCTGACACCCAAAGAATTACACTCTTCTTCAGTGACTCCGTACGATCCATTCGCGTCCGATCACGACGAGAGCTCCCAACTGGGCCTCCATTTCGACGAGCCACGGCCGTCGCGACGCGTCTGGCCTGTGCGCGAACTCGTGGCGCAGGTGCGCGAGTTGGTCGAGCAGGAATATGGCGACATTTGGGTGGAGGGCGAGATCTCGAATTACCGCCCCGCTCCTTCCGGCCACGTTTACTTCACCCTGAAGGACGCCGAAGCGCAGTTGCCCATTGTTCTCTTTCGCCGCCAGGCAGTGCTTCTCCGCTTCCGGCCTGAAGACGGCCTGCACGTGCTGGTGCGTGGCCGCGTCAGCGTCTATGAGCAGCGTGGCCAGATGCAGCTCGTCGCCGAAACCATGGAACCGGTTGGCGCCGGCTCGCTCCAACTGGCATTTGAGCAATTGAAGGAGCGGCTCAAGATCGAGGGCCTTTTCGACGCCGAGCGCAAAAAGCCGCTGCCCATGTTCCCGCGAACGGTGGGCATTGTCACTTCGCCCACGGGCGCGGTGATCCGCGACATTCTGAACATCGTCAATCGCCGCCACTCCGGCCTCAATGTCCTGCTCTCTCCCGTCTCAGTGCAGGGTGATTCTGCACCAGCTGAGATTGAAGCTGCCCTGAACGAGTTGAATGCCACGAATCTCGTCGACCTCATCGTTGTCGCGCGCGGTGGCGGCTCGCTTGAAGACCTCGCCGCCTTCAACAGCGAACGGGTCGCGCGCGCGATTGAATCGAGCAGGCTTCCTGTGGTTTCGGCAGTGGGCCACGAGACCGACTTCACCATTGCCGACTTCGTCGCTGACCTGCGCGCACCGACGCCTTCCGCGGCTGCCGAACTCATCACCGAGGCCCAGCACAAGATCGCCGAGCATCTGGCCGCGCAATCGTACCGCCTGGATCGCGCCGCGCGCTTCCAGCTTTTGCAGGCCCGCCAGCGCCTCACGCATTTGCCCATCAGCCGTGTTGAATCGCGCGTGACTGCGTTGCTCTATCGTTTTGGCCAGCGGCTCGATGACGCTGTCCAGCACCTCGACGCCGCGGTCCAGCAACAACTCCGCCTGCGCCAGAACCGGATCACCGCGTTGGCCGCCGGAGTTTTGCATCATGACCCGCGTCAGAAACTGGCCCATGCGCGTGAGCATCTGGCCGACTTCCGCGTTCGCCTCGACCGCTCGCTGGAACGACTCGTCCAGTCCTCCTCTGCGCGTCTTGGCTCGCTCGACGCTCGTCTCCATTCGCTCTCGCCGCTGGCCGTCCTCGATCGCGGCTACGCGCTCGTTCTCTCGTCCGACGGCGCGCTCATTCGTTCCACTGCGCAGATCGGCTCGGGCGACAATCTCACCACGCGCCTCGCCGACGGCTCATTTGCAAGCCGCGTCGAGTCGGTTTCTTCCGGCAGGAGCGGTGCGCCCCGCGCACCCAAACCCGGCACCCGAAGCAAGAGATCGGCAAAATGAGCCCCAACGGAGCACGCAAACTTTTCGGCACGGACGGTATTCGCGCCGTCGCGGGCGAATTTCCGCTCGACCCAACAACGATCTATAGCGTCGGTCTCGCACTGGCGCATTCCTTACGCAAGACGGCCGCACAGCCGAAAGTGATTCTAGGCCGCGACACGCGCGAGTCGGGCCCTTGGATCGCCGCAACTCTCGCCGAAGGCCTGCGCAAAGCGGGCGCGACCGTCGAAAGCGCCGGAGTCGTCACCACGCCCGCGGTAGCATTTCTCGCGCGGACGCACGGCTTCCAGGCTGGCGTGGTCATCTCCGCCTCCCACAATCCTTGGGCAGACAACGGCATCAAGCTCTTTGGCGGCGATGGATTCAAGTTTCCCGACTCGGCCGAGCTCGCCATGGAAGAGGAGATCCTGCAGCACGCCGCGCAGGTCGAAATCTCCGATCCGCACAGCTTCCCCGCCGCCGACGACAAGCCTGCCTTTCAGGCCGACTACATTCAATTCCTCATTGACTGCGTGCCTGGGCTCTCGCTTTCTGGCTTGAAGATTGTCGCCGATTGCGCCAACGGCGCCGCGGCGGCCATCGCGCCCGAGCTTCTGCGGCGCCTGAACGGCGGCCGAATTGATGGACTCACGCTTCTCAACATCGCGCCTGACGGCCGCAACATCAACGCCAACTGCGGCGCGCTGCATCCCGATTTTGTTGCGCGCGAAGTAAAAGCCCGCGAAGCGCACCTCGGCCTCACATTCGATGGGGATGCGGACCGCTGCATGCTTGCCGACGCTCATGGCAATGTCATCAACGGCGACGCCATTCTGCTCATCGCGGCGCGCGATCTCAAGGCCCGTGGCATGTTGACCGGCGATCTCGTCGTGGCTACCACCATGTCGAATATGGGCCTGGAGGCCGCGCTCAAACGCAGCGGTATTCGTATGCTCCGCGCTTCGGTCGGCGATCGCTACGTCCTTGAGATGATGCAGAAGGAAGATGCCGCCCTCGGCGGCGAGCAGTCCGGCCACATTCTCTTTCCGCACCTCGCCACTACGGGCGATGGCCTGCTCACCGCGCTTGTCGTGCTCGATCTCGTTGCACGCACCGGCAAGTCCATCACCGAGCTGACTGCGGACCTGAAAGTCTTTCCTCAGGTGATCGTCAACGTGAGAGTGCGCGAGAAAAAGCCTCTCGATTCGATCCCATCCGTTGCCGCCGCAATTCTGGCCGCCGAAAATGAGCTCAGAGATTCGGGCCGCGTCGTGATCCGCTATTCGGGAACCGAGCCGCTGGCGCGAGTCATGATCGAAGCGGAAAGCGAAGAAGCGATGCGCAGTCACGCTGAAGCCATCGCGGTGGCAATCCGCAGCGAGTTGGGCGTCTGACCGAAGCGCCCGAACCTCCTGGAATGGGGCGCGCCATCCAAACTCTGTCTGCTTCGGTGCAACAGCAGAGACTCCGACGTGATCCAAATCACATCCCACGGGTCGCGAAGGCTCCTACTCTTCCATTAAAGGCAGGCCCTCAAATGATCCCGCAAGCGGCAGAATTGGACTCTCCACACAAGGAAAAGAAAAGACTTATCCGCCGCCTGAAGCTGGACCGCTCGCAGCGCCTGCGCCACACGATCCAAATCGCCTTCGTCCTCCTCAACGCCTGGCTCGGTATTCAGTTCTACCTCTGGGTTCGGTTCTTCGAGAACGGCCGCCTTGGTCTCGCGGTTCCGCGTCCGGCCGGCGCCGAAGGTTGGCTGCCCATCGCCGGCCTGATGAACTTCAAATACTTCCTGCTCACTGGCCGCGTGCCCACAATTCATCCCGCGGCCATGTTCCTCTTCATGGCGTTCCTGGCAATGAGCCTTCTGGCAAAGAAATCGTTCTGCTCCTGGCTCTGCCCTGTTGGAACCTTTTCCGAGGCGCTGGCCCGCATCGGCAAGAAAATCTTCCGGCACAATCTCCGCCTGCCGCGCTGGCTCGACATTCCGTTGCGCGGGTTGAAATACCTTTTGCTCGGCTTCTTTGTCTTCATCATCGGCGCCATGTCGGCGGCCAAGATCGGCGACTTCATGCACACGCCCTACGGCCTCATTGCCGACGTCAAGATGCTCAACTTCTTCCGCGAAATGGGCGAAACCTCGGCCATCGTCCTCGCCGCGCTTGTCCTTCTGTCGATCCTCGTGGAGAATTTCTGGTGCCGCTATCTCTGCCCCTACGGTGCGCTCATGGGCCTGGCCTCACTGGTCAGCCCGCTCAAAATCCGGCGTGACTCCGCAGCCTGCATTGACTGCGCCCGATGTGCCCATGCCTGCCCCGCGTCATTGCCCGTCGACAAGCTGGCTCAAATTCGCTCCGTTGAGTGCACCGCCTGCATGGCGTGCATCGCTTCCTGCCCTGCTGAAGGAGCGTTGCGATTTTCTCTCACTCCCGGCCGCGTCCCTGCCTCACCCGGGGTCCCTGGATTTGCTCGCCAAAGCGGAGCCCCGCTGCCGCGCTTTCGCCGCCCTGTGACACCACTTGCCATGGCCGCGATCATAGCCTTCATCTTTCTCGGAACCGTCCTCGTCGCTCGCGCCACCAATCACTGGCAGACTCAAGTTCCCAACTCCGTCTATCAGAAACTCGTCCCCAACGCCAACCTGGCCACCCACCCAGGCTATTGAACTGAGGAATTCGGAATCAGGCGTCAAGTGTCAAGACGTTGTTCCGATCGAGACCTGCACTAATCCCTGATTCATCGTTCCCTGCCTTTCGCATATTCCGGGACGGCGTTTCGACCTTTTGCAGGGCTCATTCGTCTACCCAATGAGGGCTGGTGTCTGTCTCCTCTGCCGGCGCTCAAGCGTTGAGGAGCAAGAACTTATGCGATTTCTAGCAATGAAGCGCGGGACAGCGATCCTGGCAACATTGGTGCTGGCCGTAGCTGCCGTGGCCACGGCGCAGGCGCCAACGCAACCAGCGCAATCACAGGTCGTTCGCTACCTGGGCACGGTCACGGCCATCAGCGGCGACACGTTGACCGTAAAGACCGACGCTGGCCAGGTGAATACGGTTGAGGTTCCTTCCACTGCGCAACTGAAGCGCATTGCGCCGGGGCAAACCGATCTGAGCAAAGCCGAGTCCCTCGATTTCGCGAGCATCGCCACGGGCGACCGCGTGCTGGTAACTCTCGATCCGAGCGCAACCGGCGGAACGCCTCAGGCGCTGCGCATTATCGCCATCAAGCAGGCCGATGTGGCCAAAAAGCAACAAACCGAAGCGGAGCAGTGGAACCAAGGCGCGCATGGACTGGTGAAGAGCGTCGATGCCGCGTCGGGGACAATCCAGGTGAGCGTGCGCGTGGGGACGGTTACGAAGGAAGTGACCGTGAACACGACCAGCTCCACGGTGCTCAAGCGCTATGCTCCCGGCTCGGTGCGCTTCGATCAGGCGCAGCCCGCGCCGATCACGGCGATTCAACCCGGCGACCAATTGTGGGCTCGCGGCACGAAGAACGCGGATGGAACGGCAATCGCGGCCGACGGCATTGTCTCCGGCAGCTTCCTCAGCATCGCCGGAACGATTCTCTCTATCGACACCTCTGCCTCAACGCTGACGGTAAAAGATTTGGCCACCAAGAAGCCGGTCACAATTCGCATCTCGACTGATGCGCAGCTGCGGCGGCTGCCCGACACAATGGCCGCGATGCTGGCTGCGCGGCTCAAGGGAGGGCAAGCGGGCGGGCAGGGCGGAGGTCAGGGGGCACAGGGCGGAGGCAATGGGGGCGGAGGCGCTTCACGCGGCTTCAACCAAGGCGGCGTAGGCGGCGCAGGTCGGATGGATTTTGAAACCGTCCTCGAGCGCGCGCCGGTGATCCAGCTGCCCAGCCTGCAGAAAGGCGAAGCCGTAATGATCGTGGCCACACAGGACACTTCGGGCGTGAGCGCGGTCAAGCTGCTGGCCGGAGTGGAACCGCTGCTCGAAGCGCCGCAAGCGCAGGACCTGCTTTCAAACTGGAGCCTGAGCTCGGGCGATTCCGAGGCGGCCGCCCAGTAATTTCATCATTTTTCATCCATCCGCAAGTGAGGGAATTTTGCATTCAAAATCGAAAAAACTGACTCCTTTGATCGTTGCCACTTTGATCGCGTTTTCCGGCGCGGCCGCGCGGGCGCAAGCAGCGCCTGCTGGTCCGCCTCCCGGTGCACAAGCGCCTCCCGCAACGCCCGCGGTACCCGCTGCGACGCCTGCGCCGCAAAATCCATCGGCTACGCCTGCCACGCAGCCCGCGCCAAATTCGGGAGTGCAGAGCGCGCCGACCGGAACGCTGCACGGACACATTCTCGATCCCTCGGGCGCGCTGATTCCCGGCGCGCAGGTGACGGTGGAAACTGCCGCAGGCAAGAACGTGGGCAGCGCGACCGCCGACTCCGCCGGCGGCTACCAGGTGCATGGGCTTCCCGCCGGAAGCTACGTGATTGAGGCCAGCTTCTCAGGTTTTGCGCCGTTCGTCTCCGCACCGATATCGCTGATCGCCGGACAGACCAAGAACATCGACATCAAGATGGCGATTGAAGCCGCCCAGCAGGAGGTTGTGGTGACCGACGAGGGGGCGCCAACAGTTAGCACAGAGGCCGGCGCAAACTCCAACTCCATCGTGCTCAAGGGCAGCGACCTCGATGCACTGTCGGACGATCCCGATGAGTTATCGAGCGAATTGACGGCGCTGGCTGGCCCATCGGCAGGCCCCAACGGCGGCCAGATCTATATTGACGGATTCACGGGCGGCCAACTGCCACCCAAGTCGGCCATCCGCGAAATTCGTATCAATCAAAATCCGTTTTCAGCTGAGTTCGACAAGATTGGATACGGACGCATCGAGATCCTCACCAAGCCGGGCACCGACAAACTGCACGGGCGTGTCTTCGGCCAGGGAAACGATAACATCTTTAACACTGGCAACCCGTTTACGGCCCAGCTGCCTTCCTACTACAGCTTTCAATACAACGGCTCCGTGAGCGGCGCGATGTCCAAGTGGGCCTCTTTCTTCTTCAGCGTGGAGCAGCGAGATACGCAAACTGACAATGTTTTCTATATTCCCAACGGACCGGTGTACGACGGGACGACCGACATGTGGTCGATCAGCCCCGGTGTGGTTTCAGGAAGTCTCTTCAGCCCCGCAAATCATCTTGAGGTCTCGCCGCGCGTCGATTTGCAACTGGGGCAGAAGAACACGTTGACGATGCGCTACCAGTTCTACATCAACAACGTGAAAGGCTCACTGAGCTCGACGTCGCTGCCTTCCACCTCCGGCAACAGCGATTCGCTGGAGCATACGGTGCAGCTTGACGACACACAGGTGATCAACGACAAGATGGTGGACGAGACGCGCTTCGAATACCGACGCGCCAACTCGTCCTCGTCTCCGGTGAGCTCCGCGCCCGGTTTCGGCCCGGCCGGCAGTGCGCCTAGCTTCAGCGTGCCCAGGGTGTTTTCCGCCGGCGGCAATTCGGGCCAGACCTCCTCCACGCACTCCGATCACTTCGAGCTGCAAAACTATCTGACGTTGAGCGAAGGCAAGCAGGCCATCAAAATAGGCGCCTGGCTTCGCGACGACCGCGAGGCCCAGTCGACAGACTCGAACTTCAACGGCGGATTCACGTTTCCGTCGATCACGGCTTTTGTGAACACCTGGAACAACTGGGCGAGCAACCAGCCGCTCGGCACCAACTGCCCGGCGAACACCGCAGGCGGGTGCTTGCCAACCAAGCTCACCTACACGACCGGACCGTTTGCATTTCAGGGGAATGTGTTCAACGCCGCGGTCTTTTTCCAGGACGACTGGACTGTGAGCAAACTGCTCACGCTTTCCGGTGGGTTGCGCTGGGAGGGGCAGAACCACATCGCCGACCACAGCGACTGGGCTCCGCGCGTGGCGTTCGCCTACGCGCTCGATGGGCACAAGAAAGGATCGACGCCCAAGACTGTGCTGCGCGGCGGGTTTGGGTTGTTTTACGACCGCTTCGCCACGAACAACCTGATGGGCCTGGAGGAGCTGAACGGCACGGCGAACAGCCAGCAGCAATTCATCATCACCGATCCCACCTGCTTTAACGGGATGAGCCTGAGTTTGATCAACGGCGGGGTGGCCTCATGCGGCTCGGGCAACGCGCGAACTTCCGCGATCGACGCGATTTCGCCAAGCTACCGCTCGCCCTATCTGGCGCAGCTTGGCATGAGCGTGGAGCGGCAGGTGACCAAGGCGGCGACGGTCACGTTCACCTACATGCACACTTCCGGATTCCACCAACTGGTGGTGCGCGACTCGAACGCCTACCTGCCCGGCAATTACACGTACAATTCCGGCGGGCCTCCGACGATTACCGCGCCGCGGCCTGATCCGTCCGAGGGCATCGTGGATCAATACTTCCCCGAGGCGGTGATGAACGAGAACCAGGTGATTGTGAACATCAACGCCCGCTTCTCGCCCAAACTGAGCGTGCTGGGCTTTTACGCGGGGAGCTGGGCGAACTCGGATGGCGGCGCCGGGTCGAACCCATCGAATTCGTACGATTTGAGGCAGGATTATGGGCGCGCCTCGTTTATCCGGCCTCAGTGGCTGTTCCTGATGGGCAACTACAACGGCCCGTGGGGAATCACCTTCAACCCGTTCCTGATTGCGCAGGCCGGCCACCCGTATAACGTGACCTCGCCCTACGACTTGACCGGCGACGATTTCTTCAACGGTCGGCCGTCGTACACGAACGCGTCCCCAACGACTAGCAATGTAGTCGCGACGAGCTTCGGAACGCTGAACCTTGTGCCCGGAGCCGGAGAGAGCATCATTCCCGTTTCGCTCGGCAACAGTCCGTCCGCGGTCGCGGTCAACCTGCGCGTGGGGCGCACATTCGGGATTGGTCCCAAAGTGCAATCGCCCGGCGGCCCGCCGTCGGGAGGTGGACGCGGCGGAGGCGGAGGTGGTGGGTTTGGCGGCGGTTTCGGCGGCGGACCCTTTGGCGGAGGCGGTGGCGGCGGCCCTCGAGGATTGGGCGGTGGCCCTGGGGGTGCAAACGCGAACGCAAAGAAGTATTCGCTGAACTTCAACGTTCAGGCACTGAACCTGTTCAATGACCTTGACCTGGGGACGCCGGTAGGCGGCATTCAGCCTACTTTCAACTCCAGCACTGGGCAATATGGTCCCGGGCCTCAGTTCGGCAAATCGGACGGCCTCGCTGGCAGCATCTTCTCGACCAGCTCGGCGGCGCGGCGCATCTTCTTCCAGGCGGCGTTCCAGTTTTAAGAACAGGGATCAGTGAACAGGTGTCAGGGATCATGAAGAGCTGCTATTCGCTCTTAGCCATTTGCCCGGGCTTGTCGTTCGCGGCGAGCATCGATTCATAGAGCGCAAGCCATGTGTTCGCGGTCGCATCCATGCTGAAGTGATCGACGATGCGCTGGCGCGCGGCGCGGCCGCGTGCAGTAAGTTCTTCCCTGCCCTCACCCATCGTCGCCTGCATCGCGTCGGCCAGCGCCCCTGAATCCCTGGCCGGAACGACGACGCCGGCATCACCGATCAACTCGCGCACGCCGCCCACATCGGTGGCGACAACCGGTTTCTCCATCGCCATGGCCTCGCCCACCGCGAGCGGCATTCCCTCCCACGCGGAACCGGAGACGAAGGCGTCGGCAGCATCGAGCAGCGCGGGCATGTCGCGGCGTAGGCCGAGCCACCGGACGGAATCGCCGAGCTCCAGTTCGCTTCGTAGTTGCTGCAATGCGGCGATCTGGCCCACCGCAGCGTCGCCCGCGATCCACAAACGCGCATCGCCGCGCCCTATGCGCACTTCAGCAAAGGCGCGTAGGAGGCTTGGATAGTCCTTCGCCGGAGTAAGACGGCCGACGGCAAGCCAGACAAATTCGGCCTCTTCCTTTGCTTCAGAAACGCCGATCTCCGCTCGAACCCGGGCACTGCTCTCTCCATCCGGGGCGAATTCTCGAACGTCGATCCCATTGAGAATCACCGAGCACTTGCGACGCGGCACCGCGCCGAGGCGGATGAAGCGATCGGCGGCGGCCTGGCTCACCGCGACGGTCCGGGGGCTCAATCCATCGGTAAGGCGATAGGCGAGCATGCGATGCCATCCACCCTCGTACACGTTATGCACGGTGGAGAGCACGACGAATCCGGGCGCGGCCAGCCGAAGCAGTCGCGCAAAAATGTTGGCATGAAAGCCGTGGCTGTGCACCAAGTCTGGCCTGAATTCGCGAAGAAATGCGCGCCCGCGCTTGAAACCGGTGAGCACACTGCCCGGCGTTTTGCACAAATTGAGGTGAAGCGTGGGAATCGCGGTGGGCCACTCTGCTGCAAGCCGCGGCATCAGCACCAGCAATGCGACGGTGTGGCCGCGCGTAGCCATGCGATCCGCTATAGCCAGCGCCTGCTTTTCTGCCCCGCCCACGCCGAGCGACGAGAGCAGGTAGAGGATACGCATGGGACCCGAGCCTTACTTGACGCTCATCTTTGCTTGAAGATTGATCTGACCGATGATAGCGCAGATTTCGCTGCCATGGCTGGCCGGGAGAAGCGAAGAGCGAGCGGCGTGTCGAGCGCGAACAGGCCGGGGCCCAGAATCATGATCAGCAGCGCGGCAAACCAGTAGTTATAGGCGTCGGCGCCCTGAAACTGATCGGGATGGGAAAGGACGCCAAGGAAGGCGGGCTTTTCGGCGGTCCAAAAGGCGACCGTCATATTGATGAAGAGCACCAGCGCGGTGAGGCGCGTGGCCAAGCCGACGGCGAGGAGAATTCCGCCGGCAAACTCAACAACGGAGACAAAGAGCGCAGTTTGGTGCGGCATCGGCAGATTGAGCGTGGCGAAATATTGGCCAACACGATCGAGGTGATGCAGCTTGCCCCAGCCATCCGTTGCAAACTGCCAGCCCCAATAGAGGCGAATGGCGAGCAGCAGCGGGCTCTCGAGTTTGCGAAGCACTGTGCGCATCCCGCCGTACGCGACGGTTGCGGTTCGTACAAGAACGGACATAGAACTCCTTGCGATTGCGGCCTGGTCAACGACGGACGTTTGCGATCAGGCCGCGCAGATTCATTCGGAACAATTAAGCCGCGCAGATCAACTTGCGCAAATCCAGCCCAACTCGGCCCAACTGCCAAACCATTGCTGCACTCGCTCGGGACGCTGCCGCTGGGGAATGCGAGAACCGGCGAATCCCGCCTCGATCGCCTCAGCGAGGACGGATCCATCACGCAGCGCGATGAGGGTCTGAAATTCTTCGCGCGCGATGCGCCGATAATAGACCGACAGATCGACGCGATGGACGGCTAGCCACGTTGGCCGAGGGCGCAACTTCGGCACCGCGGTTTTTTCGCCGGATTCTTCTTCATGCGCAACGCCCGCTTCACTGGTCTGGCGTTTCTCGCGTTTGTGCAGCTCCAGCACCAAGTCGTCTGCCGGGTAGTTGAGCGCAACCAACTGCAGGCAGGGCTGCATGGTGAGCTTCGACTCGCCTCGCAGCGCTGCGATCTGGCGCTGCGTGAGCGGGTTGCGGTCCGGCGCATCGAACGCCTCGACACACGCCCACTCGATCCGGACCAGGTCGAGCGCAAGATGGTGACGGCGGCCGCAATGCTCGGGATGCGCCGCAAGCCACTCGGGAAGTTTCGATCCCAGGTTGCGCAGCGTGAAGGAGCGGCTGGGATGCTCGGCGAGATAGGCGATGCTGAGCGCCTCGAAGCGCCGCTCTCCGACCAGAGCGCGCAGTGCGGGAAAATCTTCAGCCAATGCGCCCAGCACGCGATACCAATACTGCCGGTTGTAGATTTCAAGGCGCTCGAAAGGTGTGAGGCGCGAGTTGGGCGCGATGAACGACGCCGCGACTTCGCTCATCGGGCGCCCGTCGACCGCGGTCGCGCGCATGTTGTCGTCTTTCGTGAGCGGCTGCATCACCGCGGCGGCCATCTCGCGCTGGAGCGACTCCAGATCCATGGTCTGCGCTTTCATTTCGCCGCTCCGATGAGTTCCGCGGCCCGGGGTTGCAGATAGCGCTCGGCCTTCTTGGCTTCGGCGTGGACCTCGTCGAAACTGGGGATGTGGTCGTCCCACTCAAGCAGCGTGGGCGTGGGCCCGCAGCGCTCGATGGCGCGCGCATAGAGCTGCCACACCGGATCAATTACCGGATGGTCGTGCGTGTCGAGAATGTACTTTTCGTATTTGGAGTGGCCGGCAATATGGATCTGTGCCACGCGGTGGGAGGGCACTGCATTTACGTAATCCATGGGGTTGAACTCGTGGTTCATGGCCGAGACGTAAATGTTATTCACGTCGAGCAGGATGCCGCTGTCGGCACGCTCGACAACTTCGGAAAGGAACTCCCACTCCGTCATCTCGGATCCGGTAAACGCGGCGTAGGAGCTCACGTTTTCGACGGCCACGGGAATCTCGAGATAATCCTGCACCATGCGCACGCGGGCAACAGTACGTTCTACCGCTTCCCATGTGTAAGGCAGCGGAAGCAGATCGTGGGTGTAGGTGCCGTCGACTGAGCCCCAGCACAGATGATCGCTGAGCCAGGGAGTTTTGGTGCGGCGTACGAGTTGCTTCAGCCGCTTCAGGTGCTCGGGATCGGGTGCGGTCACCGAGCCGAAGTACATCGACACGCCGTGCTGGACGACTCTGTATTGCTCCAGGATGCGATCGAGCGTGGCCAGCGGACGACCCGCATCGATCATGTAATTTTCCGAGATGATTTCAAACCAGTCGACGACCGGCTTGCGGGAGAAGATGTGCTCGTAGTGAGGAATGCGCAGGCCGATGCCGACGCCGTGGTCCTGATACGCATTGAAGCGGTTGCCGGGCATGAAAGACAGTTCTCAGTTCGCAGTTCACAGTTATCAGAGGTCAGGCTTCAGGTGTCAGTGAACAGTGATCAGCGCTCAACCCGCGCGTTTTGCCGGTGAGCCTGCCGCTGTTCACTGACAGCTGATCGCTGCTCTTAGACGAGGCCCGGCATCGCGGAGCCGTCGGTGGCGCAGCCGCCCTTGCCCTTGCAGCTGTTTTTGCCTGAGCAACCGTTGTCGCCGGACTTGCAGCCGCCCTGGCCTTTACAGTCGTTTTTGCCTTTACAGGAGTGCTTGGTGGTGTCCTGGTCAAAGCTGGTGTAGCGAAGACCGGCCTTGGCAGCCTTGACCTGGTTGGCTTGCGGTGTGGCTTGCGTGGCCGCATGGGCCGCGACTGCGCTGCCACCGGCGAGACCGGCGAGCGCAGCAGTGAGAAGCATTGCATTGAACTGGTTCTTCATGGCGTTTTTTGACCTCGTGTGGGGATGGCGCGGAGTTTCACCGCGGGTTTGGGGAAGGCAGGATGGGCTGTCGGTCCACCCCGCAGTATTGGTGGTACGCAACCTTTGAGTGCCGGCGCGAAAAAAAGTTACATGGAAAAGCGCACGGCAAAATGAATTTATCACTTCAGGGCGTAACCTGGCGCTCGAAATTGTCATCCCATTGTCGCGTGGCTGCCGGGGCGATTGGCTGCCGCACGCTGGGTACGCTACCCTGTTTGGGCCCACAGGGGTTTGAAGGTCGTTGCAGCCGGAGGGTTGCTGCGGCGCGCAGCCTATTCGGTTTGGGGCAGGCTGCGCGCCCGTCGATTCGGGAGGTCGATTGCAAAGCACAAAAGGACTGGCAGCGGTGTCGGGCACAGCGATGGTGATGGCGCTGCTGCAAAGCTTGTGCACGGCGATTCTGACGATCAACGGGATTCGCGTGGGAATTGGCGTTGCGGCGCTTGCCGCCAGCAGCATCGCGGCGCCGTTGCTCTCATTTCACCGCGACGCCATTCGCATTCCCATGCTCTCGATCGCTGTTGTTGGCGCGGTGGTCAATCTTGCCGTGCTGGCGTGGGTGTGGCGCCTGCGCTCACGACCCGAGTCGCAATGGCGCCAGCAGCCAGTCACGAAGAAGCAACGCTGGTCGGAGCGGCTACAAGTGGCAATGGCCATTGCAACACTGTTGCTTGCCGGGCTGGAGATCTACACGCATCCAATCGTGAATCACGGCGCGTCGGCGTTCTGAATTCTCACGGATCGCGAGCTGAGCTTACGGATCGGAAACTTCCATTTCTTTTTCCAAGCACTCGTGCAACCGCTCGCTGAATCCCGTGGGCAGTTCGAAGACGCGATTGTCCGCATACAGGACCACGACGTTGCGCGTGGAGTCGAGCACGGCTGAGCAAATTTCGCACGTCTCCAGGTGCTTGTCGATCTCGGCGCGCAGGTCCGCCGCCACCTCGCCGTCGATGTAGGCGGAGATGTGCTCCCACACGTGTTTGCAGTCGATCCTCATCTCGACTCGTCTTTCCTTGCCTTTCCCCACCCAAACAGCGTGCCCCGCTTGGGCGCAAACCCCTTCAGTCGCGGCGCCAGGCTGCGCTGCAAAAGTGCCCGCGCACGGTGAAGGCGGACCTTGACCGCTCCCTCGGCAATGCCGAGCGCGGCGGCGGTCTCACGAACGTCCATCTCTTCGATGTCCCTGAGCAGCACGACGTTACGGTAAATCTCCGGTAGGCCGTCAATGGCCTGGCGCAACAAGGCGGCGAGCTCTTTTTGCTCCAGAGCCTGATTCGGCACGTCGCGCCAGCTGGTGAGGATGGCCGGCGTAAAGTCGCCAGTCTGGTCATCGGTGAGAGCGTCCAGCGAGTCCTCGCGGCGCGTTTCGGCCTTGCGCAGCCGACCCAGACCCTCGTTGCGGGCGATGGAAAGCGCCCAGGTGCGGAATTGCGATTCGCTGCGAAACAGATGCAGGTTGCGATAGATCTTCACCGCGACCTCCTGTGCCGCATCTTCGGCTTCGGCCTCGTTGCGCAGGATGGACATTAAAAGAAAGAAAATAGACCGCTCACAGGGGCGAATCAAATCGTGAAAAAGCTGCTTTTCGCCGGCCATAATCCGGCGGATGCACTCGGCCTCGAACTCCGGATTGGGCGCGTTCTTCATCGTCTTCAGGATCGGATTTCGATTTGGAACCGGCTGCTTCGAGAAGGCCGAAATGCTTCTATGGAGAGACTATACAGCGGGCGGGCTTGAGGGTCTTTGGTGCCCCGGGCAGGCGATCGGGCGGTCCGAAGAGGCCGGATCTACGTCATTTTTGCCCTGTCAAAAAGAATCCTTGCAGAAAAAACATGGTTTGGGCTGTACAATCCCCTCACAAGGAGTCTTATGGCCGGAGACATGCAAATTACGTGCAGCGACTGTGGGCAGGAATTTACCTTCAGCTCTGCCGATCAGCAGTTTTTTCAGGAACGCGGTTACTCGACACCAAAGCGTTGTAAGCCTTGCCGCCAGGCAAAGAAGGCCGATCAAGGGGGATCCGGCCACCGTTCGACTCCTTCGCAGGGAACACCTGTGATTTGTTCGGGTTGTGGCCAGCCTACGACCGTTCCATTCGAGCCTCGTGGCGATCGCCCGGTTTATTGCCGGGATTGCTACACGGCGCGCAAGGGCACCGGGGGCGGGGGACGCGGGCGCTAATCGAGCCGAGGAACGCGGGCTGGTTCACTGATTGAGCCGCAGCGGCAGGTTCATTCGCCGCGGTTGATTCGAAATGTGTATAGGAGAGCACTGTCGCGGTCTCGGCCGCGGTATTCGCTTTTGTCCGGCTTTTTCGCCAGCCCGCAGTCCCCACTCTCATTCTTCCGTATCTGTGCGGCAAAACGGGGGCGTACGATTGTTCCTGCGCTTGACCCGCGCAGGTTGACCGGGTGTGTTCGAAATCCCATTGCGAAACGATTCGGAAATGGACAGAAGGCCCATCGCTCGATAAACTACGCACACGGACCCCCTCCACATCCGTGTTCACAAGGATATCTTCCAAGGCTATGGCCTCGCAGCTCTCGTTCACCGGATTCGCCTGGAAAAACCTTCGTCGCCGGCGCCTCAGAACCCTGCTCACACTCTGCGGGATTACGATGGGCATAGGGGCATTTGTGGCATTAGTGGGGTTTTCGCGATCGTTTGAACAGGAATGGCTGCGGCTCTATCAGAGCTCAGGCACCGATATCGCTGTCCTCGAATCCAGCTTATTCAATAGCTCGATTGATGAGTCACTGGGCCCGAAAATCAAGGCTCTTCCCGAGGTGGCAGCGGTTTCGCCGCTGGTCTTTAATCTCATTGACCTAACGCCCGACGTAAATGCTTTGGTCTACGGATGGAAGGCCGACTCCTACGAGATGGATGCTCTTCACTTCGCTTCGGGTACGCGTTTCCGCGCGGATCAGCCGGAGGTTGTGCTGGGAGACCTGCTCGCGCAAAACCTGAACAAGAAAATCGGCGATTCGATCATCATTCTTGGCGAGACGTTCACGATCACGGGAATCTTTCACGGAGGCACGGCGCTGGAAACGGGCGCGGTGATCATGCCGCTCGACCAGATGCAGAGCATCTCCAGCCGGCAAGGGAAGGTGACTGCGTTTCATGTGCGGCTTCGGCCCACGCCGGTCGGGGAATCGTATGAGCACTACGTGGCGCGGGTTCAGGCGGAGATTGACGCGCTCGAGCCCAGCATCCGGGCAGAGCCCGCCGCGGAACGCGCATCCAATAACCAGATTGTGGACATTGCCCACTCGGTGGCCTGGGGCACATCGTCCATTGCCCTGCTCATTGGCATCGTAGGCATTGCCAACACCATGGCGATGTCAGTTTTTGAGCGCACACGCGAAATCGGCATTTTGCGCGCGCTGGGTTGGAAAGGCAGGCACGTGATTCTGCTCATCCTCACTGAAGCGGCTGGCCTGGGCATGGCCGGCGGCCTGCTCGGCATTGTTGTGGGATTGGGCGCCTTGTGGATCCTCTCCATCATGCCGGAGACCGCGAGCGTGGTTTCGATTTCCGTCTCGCCGGTTCATCTTGTTGAATCGCTGCTCATCGCGATCGGATCTGGGCTGGTCGCTGGAGCGTATCCTGCATGGCGCGGCGCGCGGCTTTCGCCGGTGGAGGCGTTGCGCTATGAGTAGCCCCATCCTGGAAGCGCGCGGACTGGTCAAGAGCTATGACGACGGGCGCGTCGCGGCTTTGCGCGGAGTGGACGTTTCGATCGAAGCCGGCGAATATCTGACCATCAGCGGACCCAGCGGTAGCGGGAAATCCACGCTGCTGCATATGCTGGGCGGCCTCGATTCGCCGAGCAGCGGTGAAGTTCTCTTCCGGGGATCGCCGCTGGGCACGGTGGTGAACCTGGACAGTTTTCGTTCCCGCCAGGTCGGATTCATCTTCCAGGCTTTTCACCTGCTGCCCACGCTGCGCGCGGTTGAAAATGTGCAGGTGGCCATGCTGGCGTTAAACGGTCGCGCCAATCACCGGGTCGAGCGCGCGTCCGCTTTGCTTGAAGAGATGGGCCTGAAGGATCGCATGCAGCATTACCCGAATGAGCTCTCGGCTGGCGAGCGGCAGCGCGTGGCCATCGCCCGTGCCCTGGCCAACGATCCCACCATTCTCCTCGCGGATGAACCCACAGGCAACCTCGACAGCACGAACACCGGCCACATCATGGAGATTCTGCGCGGCATCCGCGAGCAGCGCGGTATGACGCTGGTGATCGTGACCCATGAGAACGACATTGCCTTGAGCGCACCGCGCCACATTCGCATCCGCGACGGCAGGATCGAGGCATGAGAACCGCGCGAAGCGTGTGGGCCTTGCGGGCGGCCCGGTGTGCGGGGCTGATTGCCGCGGCCGTCGTCCCGGCGCTTTGGGCCCAGGCCGCAAATGTCAACGATCTTCTGGCCACAGTTCGTAAACAGATTCAGAACGCCGACTTTCGTGTCAGCGGCCAATTAATCGCGATCGGCCCGAGTGGCGCGCGCGTAAGCTATCCCGTCACTATCAAGACGCATTGGTTTCCCGGCGAGCTCCGCATGTTTGTCGATCTCGGACAGCCGTCCGGGACACATCGCGAAATGCGCCAGCACATTCTTCTGGAGATGCGCGCCAACGGCGATAATGCGATTCGAATCGCCGACCCCGGCGACGCATCCTCTCGCTTGCTGCCTTTTGAGAAGTGGAACGATGATCTGCTTGGTCCGGGATTCGATTACGAGGACTTCCTGGAGCAGCAATACTTCTGGCCCGGCCAAACGTCAGAAGGGATGGTGAAGTTCGGTGCGCGCAATTGCGACGTGGTCAAGAGCACGCCTGGCCCGGAGGTTCGAACGCACTACGCAGAGGTCAAGACCTGGATCGATCCTACGATCGGCTTCCCTGTTTATGCGGAAAAGACACTCAAAGATTCGGGGGCGGTGAAAGAATTTACTTCGTACGGCGTGCGCCAGGAAGAGGGCCACTGGTTTGCGCACCAGGTTGAAGTCAAGACGCGTGGCCAGGCCGGCTCGACATTGCTCATCTTCGATCGGGGCAGCGCCAAGGCGAAACTCACGGCGGCCGATTTCAGTCCGGCCGCGCTCACACACTTCTAGGAGACCCATGCACGCCGTCCTTTGGATCGTCGTCCTCGCAGCTGTCGTGCTCGCGACTGGTGTGCTCTACCAATGGATTGGTGGTTGGCGCGACCGGCGGCAATTTACATCTTCAGGACGCTGGGTGACCATTGGAGATGGATCCAAACTCTATCTCTTTGAGATGGGCGCGGGTGAGCCAACGGTTCTGTTCGAAGCAGGTTTTGGCGCCACGCACCTCAACTGGCGAGGCGTTCAGGAAGCGATCGCCGAGTCAGCGCGCACAGTCGCGTACGATCGTTGCGGCCTGGGCTGGAGCAGCCGCTGCCGAACGGCCCGCGTTCCCGGCAACATCGCGCCAGAGTTGCACCAAATGTTGCACCGTGCCGGGCTCAAGCCGCCATTCATTCTGGTTGGGCACTCGTTTGGCGGCCTTGTCATGCGCCGCTTCGCGTTGTTTTATCCCGATGAGGTCGCCGGCGTCGTGCTCATCGATCCCATGCGTTGCGATCAATGGCCGCCGCTTGACCCCTCAAAGCAATCTCAGATCGATTTGGGCCGCAGGCTGATCCGCTTCGCAATGCCCGTCGCCGCTTGCGGCTTGGCGCGCCTGATGGTCAGCTTGTTGTTCTGCCGCGCGAGCCATCTCTCCGACCAGATTGTCGGAGCCGCCGGCGCCCACAAACGCCACGTGCTCACGCGGATCAAGACCGAAGTGAGAAAGATGCCGCGCACAGTGTGGCCGGCAGTTGCAGCCCACTGGTCGCGCCCAGGATTTTACGCTGGGATTCGCAGCCACATTTCGGCGATACCCAAAACGGTGACCGAGATGGATTCAGTGGGGCCGATCCGCGATATTCCCGTTACCGTGCTGACCCCCGCCAATACCACGCCGCTCTCTCAGGATGACCTCAACCGCATTGGAAACTCAGCCCACCAGGTCTTCGCGAGAAACAGCGAGCATTGGATTCACCTCGACGAACCCAACCTGGTGATCGATTCCATTCGCGCCATGGTAGCCGCCACCGTGGCTGAAACTGCGGCTGCCGACTAGCCTCTTGCGCCCACTGGTCGACCCCGTCCTGGTGCATCCGGCATCGTTCTTTCTCGAGCGTCGGCCGTCACATCCTTCAACAACAATCCTCGCTATCCTGTAACAAATCACCTTGTTCATGGCTTCTTTCCGAAAGGAAGCGGGGACCGTATGGAAGTGAAGGTCTGTCAAATCGAAGGCGTAAAGTTCGATATTCAGGCTCGGTCGCACCGGATTGCGTGTGATCAGCCTGTGGAAAATGGCGGTACGGATTGCGGCATGACTCCGCCGGAGTTTTTGCTCGCGTCGCTGGGCTCCTGCGCGGCTTTTTACGCCGCGGAGTATCTGAGAACCCGCAATCTGGCAAAAAGCGGGCTCGAAGTTTCAGTGACTGCGGAAAAACTACTCAAGCCGGCGAGGCTGGGCAACTTCCGCGTGCTCGTCACGAGCCCTGTTGCGCTCACCGCCGAGCAAAACGAAGGAATGATGCGCAGTGTGCACCATTGCCTGGTTCACAACACGCTCCTGTCGCTACCGGAGATCAACATCGAGATCGCCGCTGGGGTCCTTCAGTAGATGGTAGGGAGTAGCCAATAGGGAGTAGCCAGTAGAAAGCAGGAAGAGTGTTCTTTTCTATTCCCTGTTCCCTACTCCCTATTCCCTGCTCCTACGAGATGCGCACGCTTTTACCGCGTGAAAGCACAGCGCCCTTGCGGCGGCCCTTTGAGGCGTGGTCAATCTGCTTCCAGAAGCCAATGAAGTAATCGACGGCCGAGATGATGGCGACCAGTGCGGCAAAGTAGATGGCCGCGACGGCGTACCAGTAAATGGGGATCGTGAGCACGCCGATCTGCCAATGATGCCAGCCATGAGCGAGAATGGCCGACACCACGGAGACGATCTGGACCACGGTCTTCAGCTTGCCCAATTCGCTGGCGGTGATCGTGAACCCTTCAGAGGCCGCGATGGATCGCAGGCCGGAAATGAGAAACTCGCGTCCGACGATGACCACCACGATCCAGACTTTGACTACCTGCGGGTTGTAGGCAACGAGAGCAACGAAGGCTGCGGTCACCATAATCTTGTCGGCAAGCGGATCGAGCAGCATGCCCATGGTGGTGATCTGGCCGCGCTTGCGCGCCAGATATCCGTCCAGCCCATCGGTGATTGACGCGAGCACGAAAAGAATCGAGGCCAGAATCTCCTGCGTTCCGCTCGGTCCAGCCCAAGGAAAATGCGGCGACAGGATCCAAAGGAACAACGGGATCATAATGATCCGCGTCATGGTAATGGAATTAGGAAGATTCAAAGCAAATCCTTTGGAATCAATACATGATTTTCAGGGCCATCGATTCGATCACAACCCTAAAATTGCCGATTTCATATCATGCCGGCACTCCGGCAACCGAAGTGACTACCACAACTATAAGCGGGTTTGCCAGACACTCGCCAGAGTGAAGGGCGTCAAGAGAAAGGTGCCGGTCGACGATTGGATGAAGTCGGCGCTCTTGCCGCTCCCGCCGACTGCCAATCGCCGGCTATGCCCTCCATGCTCAAAGAAAGCGGCATACGCCCGATCACCCATTTGCTATGATGGGGGCGCAATCTGCTGGGGCAGATGATTCTTGACTTCCAACCGGTTATAAATCGCCTTTCCCGGTTGTGAGTGACCCGTCTGTCGGGTTCGATCAGGGTTGCCACCCCTGAAGAAAGGAGGTCGCAACCGCATGCGCTTCTTGCGTGTTGTCTTTCTCTGCCTGATCGCGGGTCTTGTCATCGACGGGGGCTCGGCGTTTGGACAAACGCCTGCCTCTTCGCCGCGTGTTGTTGGCAGGATCGACGAAAGCCAACTGATCACTCTGAAGGGCAACACGCATCCGGCAGCAATTGACCAGAACGACCGCGGCCCAGCGAGTCCAAATCTGGCCATGACCGACGTGATTCTTGTTCTGAAACGCGGCCCCGAACAACAGGCGGCGTTTGACCAGTTTGTGGCCAGCCAGTACGATCCGTCCTCGCCAAACTTCCATAGCTGGCTTGCGCCCGCAGATGTGGGCAGGATGTTTGGACCTTCTCTCGCAGATGTTGCGACGATATCGGGTTGGCTCAGCGGACACGGGCTGCATGTGGATGAACTCTCTCCCGACCGGATGACAATCCGCTTCAGTGGCTCTGCGGCGCAGGTGGAGAGCGCTTTTCATGTTGAGATTCATAACCTGTCCGTCAGCGGGCAACCGCACATCGCAAACATGAGCGATCCGCAGATTCCAGCCGCTCTGGCACCGGTGGTAGAGGGGGTCAAAGCGCTCCACAATTTCTTCCCGCGGCCCCTGCACAAAACCGGAGCACTGGTCAGCCTCGATTCATCCGGTGCCGGATGGCGTCGCCTCTCCGGCGGCGCCCAGCAAGGCGCGTCAGAGGGCCTTGCCACGAATCCCTATTTCGGCATTAACGTCGGCTCAGGAAGCAATGCCTACACCATCGAAGATGTCGCTCCGTACGATTTTGCGACGATCTACAACCTATTGCCGCTCTGGAATTCCGGAATGGACGGAGCCGGGCAGACGATTGCGATCGCGGGTACGAGCGACATCAACGCCGCCGATGTAGCCTCGTTTCGCAGCGTTTTCGGGCTGCCTGCGGGAACCCCACCCACGACCATCGTCGCCAATGGCACCGACCCTGGCGAGTGCTTTAGCACGTATCAGGGCGCCCTCTGCACCATCGACGATCTCATCGAAAACACTCTGGATGTGGAATGGTCGGGCACCGTTGCTAAAGGCGCAAACATCGTGCTGGTCGTGTCCGGATCCAATTCAACCACGACCGATACGGTCTACTCTTCCGCGGATTACGTCGTCCAGAATGATACGGCGAGTATCCTGAGCGTCAGCTATGGCGAATGCGAGCTGGGTGAGGGCACAAGCGGAAACGCCGCATACAACAATCTCTGGGAGACAGCGGCCAGCGAAGGGATTGCGGTATTCGTCGCAGCGGGTGATGCCGGAGCGGCGACCTGCGATCAGGGGTTGTCTGGCAGCCCTCCACATCCCGCCCAATATGGCCTTTCAGTGAGCGGCATAGCATCCACTCCATATGACACTGCAGTGGGGGGAACGGACCTCAATTGGGGCGCGACCGCCTCTCCGTACTGGGCCGCAAGCAACAACTCCAGTAACGGCTCCAACGCACTGGGCTATGTGCCCGAGGTCCCATGGAACGATACGTGCACCAATCCGCTGGCCCTGAACTACCTGCAGGAATGGGCTACCGTCCTCAATCAAAATGGCTACGCCGCCACTTCGCCAACTGACGCCGAATCGACCTGCAGTTTTGTGAGTCAATGGTGGAGCCTGATCTATACCCACACTAGTCCCACCGTGGACCTTTCTCCTTTCCTCGACACCATCGGCGGCGGAGGCGGCGCGAGTAATTGCACCGTCAATGACGGCGCGGACGTGGCCAGCTGCGCGGACGGATACACGAAGCCGGCGTGGCAGTCGGGTGTGCCCGGAATCCCAGCCGATGGAGCGCGCGACCTGCCCGACATCTCGTTTATGGCGGGCAACGGCTTCCTCGGCAGCGCTTATTTGATGTGCGTTTCAGCCAACGGATCGTGTGTCACTTCCACCTCCCTTACGACTCCACCCGAAGCGCAGGAGGTCGGTGGCACTTCGGTGGGAACGCCGGCCATGGCCGGAGTCATGGCGCTCATTAACCAGAAGGCGGGAACCCCGCAGGGCAATCCAAACGCGGAACTCTACGCGATGGCCGCGAGGCAGAGCTACGGCAACTGCAGCACGGAGTTTGGAACGACAAACGATGGATGTTCGTTCAACGACATCGACACCGGGACCATTGCCATGGCCTGCGCCGCGCAATCTCCCAACTGCACGGTGCTCCATGCAGGCGATATCGGTGTTCTCTCCGGCTACAGTGCGGCCACAGGATTCGATCCAGCCACCGGGCTGGGCTCATTGAATATCGCCAACGTGGTCAATGCGTGGACCTCGACCATCGGGACCGCCAACGCAACCGTGACGGTCACGCCCGCCACGACCAGCTTTCCATTGAGCCAATCACTTAGCGTCCCGGTAACAGTAAGCGGCTCCGACGGCACCCCGACTGGTACGGTGAGCTTGATCGGCGGTGGGTATACGGCGACGGCGGGTACACTCTCTGGCGGAAGCTACGCTTTTACGATTCCGGGCGACGCGCTGAGCACAGGGGCCGACACGCTCAAGGTGAGTTACAGCGGAGACGCGACGTATGCGAGGGGAAGCGGGACGGCCAGCGTGACCGTAGCCAAGTTGACGCCAACGGTGATCGAGCTGCCCAATTCAACCAGTGCGTTCTACACTAACTCCGTAAACGTCACAGTGACTGTAACAGGCGCCGGCCCAACACCAACCGGAACTGTAACAGCATCGTTGCCAGGCTATACATCTCTCCCCTGCACGCTGAGTAATGGGACGTGCACACCCGGGATCCCGGTCTGGGACTTTCCAATCGGGGCCAATACGATCACCGTCAGCTACAGCGGGGACTCGAATTATCTGGCGGGGACGGCCACGGCTACAGTCCTGGTTCCGACCCTCACCGTGTCACCATCGCTGACCAACTTCACTACTGCAAACACACTTCAAGTGACGGCGAAGGTTAACGGCACAGGCCCCACGCCGACGGGATTCGTAAACCTGGGCACCTTGTATCAACTCGGTAACATCGGGGGACAACTTTCCGCCGGCAGCTATACCTTCACGGTTGTGCCCGGCGAACTGGCTGCGGGGACAGAGACTTTAACTGTGCAGTACCAAGGGGACAGTACGTACCTTCCTGCAAGCACAACGACCACTGTCACAGTGACGAAGGTGACCCCGACCCTTACGGTAACGCCGTCGGCGACCAGCATCAGCTTGAACCTTCCATTGAATGTGACCGGGACCCTTGTGAGCAATGGGCCCACTCCAACTGGAGACGTGACAATAACTGCGGCCGGACAACAATTTACGGGCCCTGTTTCGGGGGGCGCGTACTTCATTGCAATTCCAGCGGCGAGCCTGAGCGTCGGAGCCGTCACTCTAACCGCGAATTACAGTGGCGATCCGTTTAACACGGCAGTGAGTAATTCGACAACGGTGACCGTGACCCCATGGGTTCAAGTCGCGTCCGCCGTGGCGTTGACGCCGGCATCCAGCACCCTGGATACAGGGCAGGCGCTGCCGGTAACGGTCGCGGTAACAGGCGCATTTGGAACGCCAACTGGAACAGTGACTATATCGGGCGGCGGCTACACAGGCGTGGCGTGGCCGCTCTCCGGCGGAGGCGCTACTTACCCGATTCCGGCCAATAGCCTTAGCGTTGGCACGGACACTTTGACCGTCAGCTATAGCGGAGATCCCACGTATCTTCCGAGTATGGCCACGGCAACGATCACAGTGGCGCAATCGGGCTACACTCTTTCGGCGTCGGCTGCCGCCTCAATCGCTCCAGGAGGGCTGACCCAATCGTCGATTACTGTCAGTTCAACTTCGGGCTATTCAGGCACCATCACGGTAGCCTGCGCTCTCACGGGGCAACCCAGCGGCGCTACTGACTTGCCCAATTGCACGATGCTGAATGGTACCGTCCAACTACCAACAGGAGCTGGATATGCCGTGGCAGACGCGAACGTTAGCACCACAGCGCCCACCGCCGCGCTTGTGAGGCCGGCATTGCCCGGCAGCGGCGATCAGTGGAGCGGCGCGGTCGCGGTCGTTCTGGCCCTTGTTGCGCTGTTCGGAATTCCCGCGCGGCGGCGCAGTTGGCGCTCGATGCTCGGCATACTCGTACTCCTGGCGCTCTTCGGTGGAATCTCCGCCTGCGGCGGCGGAGGCTCGAGTGGAGGCGGGGGCAGCAGCGGAAACAGTGGCACCACAGCGGGCACGTATACCTTCACGGTCACGGCAACCGGCAATCCGGCCATCAAGCCCGCACCCACGGCGACCTTCACCGTGACGGTGAATTGAGTCGTTATCGAAGCGTCGTAATGCGGTGTGCCCAAGTCCAGATCACTCAGCAAAGCATTCGTTTCAAGTCCTAAGAGTTCTGGCTACATCGTCGCCGATCAGGTGATGCGGTCGGGTTCGGCCTCCAGCAAGTCACGGTCGCGTTCTCCGCGAGAAACGGCCAACCTCCAGCCCTTTGCCAAAAAAGCTTTGCTTCATGGTCCAGGAATAAAGAACTGCGTCCGATGTGCGTGCCTTCGAGCCGGGGCGCCAACCGGTATCTCCCGCCGGAGCGGCCCTTTTAAACGGTAGAATTCGATATGGCCATGCGACGACAATCCAAGGTCTCCGATTCGCCCGCCGCTCCTCAGACCACGCTGCCGGTAGTGTGCATCGTCACGATGGACAAAGAGTTCTTGGATGTGCTGATTCCAGAAATCGCTCCCTGGTTCAAGGTGATCGTTCGCGACAGCTATGACGACCTGGCACGTTCGACACGTGAAGCGGATGCGGCGGCCGTTCTACTCGACATCGATACCCAGGGGGAAGACCCGTACGGGGGATTGCCGGTTCTGCATGAACTGCGCAGGCTGAACGAGAACTCCACGCTGATTTCCATGAGCCGTGCGCGTGCGCGCTCAGTCGAAAAGCAAGCGCTCGAAGCGGGAGTGGACGCGCATTTCCGGTCGCCGGTCGATATAGGCGAATTGCGGACTGCGCTCGTCGAAATTCTGCGCGAACGCGCAGAAGTGCTCAAGCGCAGCCAGGCCCTGGAAGCCAGCCGCTTTCAGGACTTCGTCGGCTCCAGTGAGCCGATGCGCCGCGTCTACGACGCGATCCGCCAGGTAGCAGGGAGCAGCGTCAACGTGCTCGTCAGGGGGGAGAGCGGAACCGGAAAGGAGTTAGTGGCGCGGGCCATCGTCGCCCTCAGCAGTCGCTCCGAGAAGCCTTTCATCCGTCTCAATTGCGCCGCGCTGCCTGAAAGCCTGATCGAATCGGAGCTGTTCGGCAGCGAACGCGGCGCCTTTACAGGAGCCGTGGAGTCACGGCCCGGCCAGATCGAACTGGCTGATGGAGGCACGCTCTTTCTGGACGAGATCGCGACGCTGCCCGTGGGCCTGCAAACCAAACTATTGCGCGTTCTTGAAGACCGTCAGGTGCAGCGGCTGGGCGGGCGCTCACACCGCAAAATCGATTTCCGATTGATCTGCGCAACCCACGAGCCGCTCGAAGAAATGGTGCGTGCGGGACGGTTTCGCGAAGATCTCTACTACCGGGTGAATGTCGTGCCTATCCAGCTGCCTCCGCTGCGCGAACGCAAGGGCGACATTCCCCTGCTCTGCCGGCATTTTCTTGAAGTCCATTGCACGGCCAATGGTTCAGGTCCGAGATGGCTCAACGAGGATGCCCTGTCGGCATTGGAGGAACACACCTGGCCCGGCAACGTTCGCGAACTCGAGAACATCATTCAGCGAATGGTCGTAACCGTGAAGGGCGACGAAATCGGACCAACAGACATCGCTCCGCGAATCCTGGCTCAGAGCGCCACCGCGCAGGAAGCCATCCTGGTCCCGCCCGAGGGTTGTGTGTTCGACGATGAGATCCGGCAGTTGGAGATTGCTTTGCTCACGACCTCCCTGCACAGGTCAAATGGCAGCAAAGCCGCCGCCGCCCGGCTGCTGCATCTCGATCTCCAACGCATGAAATATCTTTGCCGCAAGTACTCGCTGTGAACGTATGGGCTAAAAATTAACCCTTTAGGGGATAATTTTTCACCCGTCTGCCATCGCGCGCGCCGGAAATCCGGGCCGCGAATCGTTCTTAGGCTGAAAATCGGCCCCTTTCAGTCCAAATTCCCTCCCCCGAAGTTTGGCACGCTAAATGCTTCATGATAGGCGTAACGAAATTCCGAAGTTCCCAGGAGGATCGACCATGGCAGTGAAGAAGAAGTCTTTGATCAGCAGCGGACAGGCGTCAAAATCAGCTACGACAAAAAACAATGCTCCTGTTGCCTCGGCAAAGTTGGCCTCCGCCAAGCTTCAGCCGGCGATGATTAGGGTCGCCAAGCTCCAGGCCGGTAGACTTCAGCCCGCGTCGATTAGGGTCGCCAGGATGCAGAGTTCCAAGTTGACCACGTTGATGCGGCCAACTTTCTAACGAATTCGGAATTGGGGTCTCCTCAGACCCAAAACCAGTGATCTGCCCATGGCGACGCGGGCGCGTCGAGCGCCCGCTACTAGCCACTGATCCTAAGTCGATTCGCTCCGTCTCGGGACCATTTGTCCCGCCAAGGCGGCGCTCAAAGCACCGCAGTTCAACAAGTTTTCAGGCCCTCCCCCAACTTTCAAGGCCCTCCCCAACATCACCACAAATGAGAGCGCGCGAGATCGGAGACCAACCGAATCGCGCGCGCCGCCAGGCTGTGGCGCTTTCCAAAGATCTTTGCCTCGCCCGCGATTCCCAGGGGCGCCTCGCAGGCGGACGAAGGTAATTGCATCAGGGCGCAGTAGAACAGCGGTGTCTGAGTTCCCTTATACTTTTCTGCGCTGACCAGCCCCGGGGGCAATGCAAAGGCTTCGCCGCCTGGCGAAGCCAGCCTCATGCGGACGACTGTAAATCTGCCCGGCAAGGGGAGCGCGACTTCGGCGTCCTGAGGAATACGATCGAGCGCGGCGGCGGGAATGTAGACCCTCACCGAGCGGTTTCCAGCGCCGGCGAGATCGAGCAGCGGCTCTCCCGGTCCGATATTCTGGCCGACCAGCGACTCCGGATCATTGGTCAGAACAATGCCATCCATCGGCGCCTTGATCAGCAGCGAGGAGCGAGCCTCGCCAGCAAGAGAAATGGCCTTGCGCGCGGCATCTTGCGCCGCGACTGCCGTGCCGGCGCTCGCACCCCGCAACTCCGCGTCCACAACCTGGAAACGTGCCCGGCTGTTCTCGGCGGCGGCAGCATCCCGCATGGCACTCCCCGCAGGGCTGCTCATACGCAGCAAGGGCTGACCGGCCCGCACCATGTCGCCGTCCCGCACCATGACTTCGTCGACCCTTCCTGCCAGGCTTGCATGTAACACTTCCGGGTTGGTCGCTTCAATCTCGTACCAGGCATCCTCGCGGTCGCGCCAGATGGGTATGAAAAGAATGGCCGCCAGAATCAAAGCCGAGATGAGCGGAACGGGGCGCAGCAAGCGATCTTGCGCAAAATGCTGCTCGCAGAAACGACGCACGACGCCGCTCAGCGACTTGAGGCGCGAGCGAAAGATGAAGAAGCCTGCAATCCCCACCGGGACGATGGCAAATTCAGCTATCCACTTTGAGGCAACGTTGTAGCCGAAGCGAAGCACAACGAAGAGAATCATGTAACTATAGGCGCCGGAGACCAGCGCATAGAGCGCAAAAAATGGCGCCCGCCGCCGCGGAATCACGACAGTTTCGACGGGCAAGCGCAGAATTTGCTTTTGAAACCATCCCGACAGAAACTCCGTCGACCTCTCCTTGAGCGTCGGAATGCCGATGGCTTCGGTGACAAAGTAGTATCCGTCGGCCTTGATCAACGGATTCATATTGATGACGATCACCGCGATGCCGGTAATGAGGATGACCTGGTAAGCCAAGTCATGCAGCCACGTGGCGGGCGCGGTGTTGAGCCAGGCAATCATGGCGAATCCGCACATGACCATTTCGATCCAGATTCCCGCGATGATGGTCGCCAAGCGCTGAGCTGTTGTGGCCGAGATCCACACTTCGGTCACATCCACATAGAAAGCGGGCGTCAAGTAAAGAAACAAGAGTCCCATGGCATGCACCTGGCCGCCGAAGTGCTTGCAGGTGAGGCCGTGCGCGCTCTCATGAAAAAACCCAATGACCAACAGGAGAAGCCAGAACTGCACAACGTCGAGCAGGCTTTTTTCCCTGAAGTTGTAGAACACTGCAACATCCGGGCCGATCAGGTTCCACTTGGTGACAAAAATCGAAGCCTCGTACGCAAAGAGCAGGACCATCGCGAGAATGGACCATCGACTGTAAATGATTCTTCCAGCCTTTTCGTTGAGCCAGGTCAGATAGCGGTCGGGATCCCATGCCGAAAAGGTGATGTGCGCAACGTCGAATTTGATGTTGCGTCCGGCGCGCCGCTGGCGCTGTGCGGCGAGCTTCTGGCTGAGGGCCAGATTTTTCTCCTGAGGACTCTTGTAGAAGAAGCGAACTTCTTCGAGACCGTCCGCAAAGGCGCGAACCTCGGCGGCAGTGGTGGCCATGCCGGTTTGCACCTGGAATGCCTCTGCAATGTCTTCAAAGGAACGCTGGCCGTCAAAGAATTGGGCCAACTGCCATTGCACGGGCGTCAGCCGGCAAAAGGTGGAACCCTGGCGCTGCATGACGGCGATGACCGGCTCGCCGTCGAGCGTATCCTCGCGGGTGATCAAGCCGGGATCGAGAAGCGCAGGGCGGGTCTGCTCCAGCCGCGTCCTGGGAATCTCCGGAAGAGCTGCGTCGAGTGCCTCGCTCAGGTTCATGGCGTCAGCCGCACCTGCATGCTCATTCCCGGCTTGAGCAGCGGCGATGGATGATCCACGGCGCCCACCACCTGGATGCTGGCGCTGGCCGGATCGATGACCGGGCTGAGACGTAGAATGTGCCCAACTTGATGCAAGCCGGGATAGTCGGATGTGCTCAAATCCAGAGTGCTCCCTACTCTCAGTTCTCTCATCGCTGATTCGGGAGCGGTGAACAAGACTCGCAGCGGAGCCTCGGCAGTGACCCAGAACAGACTGTCTCCTTCTTTTACCTGCTGCGAAGCACGCACCGAGACGCGCCCCACAACCCCGGCGAACGGCGCAACGATGCGAGATTGCTGCAGCTGCACGCTAATGGTGTTCAGGTCGGCTTCGGCAACAGCCTCCTCGCTTTTTGAGCGTTCGACCTCTTCATTGGTCTCGTCGAGCTTATACTTCGTGTGCTCCCAGACGTCCTGGCTAATCACCTTCGCCTGAAGCAACTGATCGGCGCGACGTAAATCCGCCTCCCCGCTCAACTTTTCTGCCTGCCAGTCGCGAACCTCAGCCTGAGTCGCGGCAACACGCGCCTTTTGCGCTTCAAATTGAGTGCTCAGCAACGATTCGTCCAACTGGGCAAGCACCTGCCCTGCGCGAACACGATCTCCGATGCCGACGGCAACGGTCGTGACAAGTCCATCGCGCTGGGCGGCCAGATCCGCTTGCTGTTCGGCCACAAGCGGGCCATACGCTGTGAACGTTCCCGAGCCGCTCGATGCTGGCGGGTCTGCACTTGACGCTGCGGGAGATGGCGCAGGGCGAGGCTGAGGTGCTTCAGAGGCAGAGACGCCACTCGGCGTCACCGGGGATTTGCAACCCGGTTCGCACATGAGCAGCGCGGCGGCTGCAATTGCTACAGTGAAAACGGGATGCGAGCTTTGACGAAATGGTGCGTTCAAGATTTTCACCACCCTATCCAATTCCATAGAGTCTGCCAAACCCAAAGCGCCGGCCTCCGCAGCAGCACATATCCGGCTGGCCGCCAGCCGATGAAGATCTTCGCCTGCCCGCTCATTCCGGCGCGCAACATCTCGCCCGGATTCGTGATTGGAACCTCGACAGCGAATGTGCGCTGCCCGTTGGCGATCCCCGCGTCGGGGCTTACCAATGAAACCGTTTCGTGCCAGGTTCGTTGTGGATAAGTCTCCATCTTGATCGCGGCAGGTTGCCCCCGGCGGATCAATTCGATATCTTGCTGCGACACCGCGACCCGGGTCACTGCCGAGCTCAAATCGAGCACCTGGGCAAACGACGATCCCGACTCGAGATGCTCACCTGCCGCGTTCTCAAGATTGGGCGTGGCCACAACCCCCGCAATCGGTGATCGCAATTGCGCGCTCGCAACCTGTGCGCGAATTTGAGCGGCTTCCGAGCCCAGGAATTCAACCTGCGCGCGATCCTCACCCGACTGAGCGCTGCCGTGGGCCAGGTCGCCCTGCATCTGAAGTATCGCTTGCTGGTAGCGAGCATCCGCGACAGCGAGGCGTGAGCGCCATTCCCAGTCGTTCATCGATGCCAGAACGTCCCCGGCATTCACGTGCTGGCCTTCGCGTACATACACCCGATCCACATTCCCTTCGTCCGGCGCGGTAACCGTCACCAGGTGCAGTGGCGCGATCACAGCCTCCCCGCCGACACGCATTGGCAAGGGACAAATACAGAGAAACAGCACTACAGCCGCCGCTGCGATTGCATAGACCGTTCGCCTTCCGCGGCTGGTGCGAAGCAACGCCGCCTTTCGTTGCGCGAGCGGCTCGATAAGTCCCATCAGCGGAACTTCGCGATAGAGAAGCGCATTGCGCAGTGCCACGGTCGCCTGGCCGGCAAGCACCTTGATCATTTCGATCTGCGCTACGCCAAGGAAATCGGGGTCGCTGCTCTCGTAGAACAAAACGCCGACTCGCCCCTGATCGTCGGCAAGCGGCAGCGAATACTGCGCACGAGAGCCGGTCTCATCGAAATGCTTCGCTACTTCAGGCGGCAACGCTGCACTTTCTTCATCCCCGGTGAGCCGAAGATGCAGAGGCTCGTCTTGCGTTGATAGCCAGCGCGTCAGTTGCTGCAACCGCTCCACCTGCGCATCCCCAATGGGCAAGCTGCTCATCCCCGATACGGCCTTCAACTGCAGCTTCCCGCGCACATCCAGTGCGATTGCGCATAACTCGTATGGCAAGACCCCCTGCGGGCTGTTGACGATGATCTGCAACAGGCGATCAAGCCGCAGGGTGGAGGTGATCTCGGAACTCACCTGCACCAGGACTTTCAGAATCTCGAGCTTTCGCTCGGCCAGCATAAGGCTGGCGTTTTTCAGCGCATTGGCAATCGTCTCGGCCATCGACGACATCAGGAACTGGTCGTCATCGTCAAACGGCCGGTCGGCGCGGTTGATCGCCTCGAGCACGCCGATCTCTGCTTCATCCTGCATCAGGGGAACCAGAAGCGCGTTGCTCACCGGGGGGATCGTGCTTTCTTCCGGCAGCCGCGCGTTGCGCTTTTGCAATCGCTCGTCGCTCTCGTCAGCGATCAGAACCGGCTCGCCCTCTTCGGCCATATCCGCCACGTAGCCCTCGCCCGGAGCCTCGGTCGTGCCCACCGCAACCGTGTCGTCAGCCCCTTCGCTCGAAACCAATCGCAGATCGGCCCCGTCAAAAAGCCACAAATGCATCGCCTGGCACGGGAGCATGGCACCGGCTTTCGTCGGCACCATCGCAATCACCGCATCCATTTCGAGCGTCGCGTTCAGCGACTTCTCAAGGTCGTACATCTGCGACATGCGGTGCACGGAATCCAGCAGAGTCTGCCGCTGCTGTTCGAACAGCTCGCCCGACAAGAGCGCCGGCGCGGTCAAGCGCACAATCGGCGCAAGTTCCGTCAATTGGCGCGGCTCGAACGAGCTCGAAAAAACCACGATTTCGAGCACGCCTGCTAATCTCCCAGCGTATTCCAAGGGCACATAGGCAAGCGCGCCCACGGAGCGCGGCGCGTCAAAGTGCGCGTAGTCTTCGCGACTCAGGTGCTGCTTGCCGTGAACCTGCGCCTTCGCCGGAAACGACTCCGGCATCTCAAACAGCCAGTTCCCCGCGTGCTGTACCGCTTGAAGCGACACTTCACCCGCCACACCCACGATCGTCCACGGCGCAGATTCGTTTTCCGGCTCATACCGGTGAACCAGGCACGCACAATCGGGTAGCAGGCTGGTAATGGCCCCGGCGATGATCGTCGCCCGCGAGGCGACATCCGCCGCAGTCAGCAGTTGCGCCGCCATTTCAATGGCTGCCTCGTCCGTCGGCGTGACCGCGTATTTCACTTCATCCATGGGCGGCGTATCTCCGCAAACATTCGTTAATCGTGGCCGTGCGGTGAAGTTCCACTCTACGGCTGCGGATCGAGTTCGGGCACAGCCTCCGCATCGCGCGCAGGACCCTGCAGCAGTCAGAGAAAACTGGGAGCCCGCCAATCTGCGTCTTCGCGCAGCAGTTTTTCAGCCGCTTAGGGCATGGACCCCGTTGCGTAGCCCAACCAGCGTCTAAAGTAGTTGCATCAATTCAAGGGTTCGTCGATTGGCGCATCTCCCTTGACCTCCAACCCCCCGCTTGACAAGAGGATGCATCGACGAGAATATGGTCACGAGCTTAACAAGCCTATCTCCCCCCGTAAAGTAGATTCTGAAAGAGAGATTTCCCGTGGATCTCGACGTAATTGAGAGTGGAAGTGTCTGCACCCTGAAGCTCAAGGGCAAGCTAGTTAGCGGTGAACCAGTCACGCGGTTTCAAGACGCCTTCATGACCGCGCTCTCCAGCGGTCACATTTTTCTCATTGTCGACCTCGAGGCCGTCGCATTCATCGATTCCTCGGGGATTGGGTCTGTGGTCAACGCTCTGCGCACATCCACCAAGGTCGGGGGAAACGTCAAGCTGGTCAAACCTACCAACTTCGTTTCCAAGATGCTCAAGATGGTCGGCGTCCTCGACCTCTTCGAAGTCTTCGACACCGAAGCAGACGCCGCGGCCGCCAGTGCAAACTCCTGACGCCGGGCGTCCCTCGCCTTAAGCGGTTCTCCTGTCCACTGTCCGGCTGCCCACAAGGTAGCCGGACTCTACAACCGACTAGGCAGCCCTCAGACCCGCAGCCCTCACCCGGAACCGCTTCATTGAGATTGACAGTGTCCGTTCAATCTTGCGTAGGTCGCCGCGCTCAGCCGGAATCGCAAACGTCGAAGCCACACCCTTTGCCGAAGCTCGACCCGTACGCCCCACGCGGTGCACGAAATCTTCCGCCAACTTGGGCATGTCGAAGTTGATGACATGCGCCACATTGGCAACGTCGATACCGCGCGCTGCCACATCGGTCGCCACCAGCACCCGGTGACGGCCTTCGGAAAAGCTCTTGAGCGCCTGGTTGCGCTGCGCCTGCGAACGGTCCCCGTGAATCTGTGTCGCCGACCAGCCCGAACGGCTCAGGCGGCGTGCAACGCGATCGGCGCCATGTTTCGTCCGCACAAACACCAGGAAGCTGCCCTGTTCGGCGTCGAGCAGGTGTTCGAGGAGTTCCTGTTTCTTGTCGTGATCCACTTCAAAGGTTCGCAGTTCCACGTTTTCGGCCGGCTTGAGCACCGAGCCGATCTCGATCCGCGCCGGGTTGTTGAGGTACTTGCGCGCCACATCCCTGACGGCGCCTTCGAGCGTGGCGGAGTAGCACAGCGTCTGCCGCACCTTGGGCAGCACGCCCGCAATGCGCGCAATCGCGGGCTGAAAGCCCATATCCAGCATGCGGTCCACTTCGTCGAGCACCAGAATCTTTACCTGGTCGAGCCGCACCAGCTTGCGCTTGAGAAAGTCTTCCAACCGCCCCGGAGTAGCCACGATCAGTCGTGCTCCACGGCGGATCGCGTCCAGTTGCGAGTGCTCAGACAACCCGCCAACAACCACGGCCGCTGTCGGTCCATTGCTTGAGCGCAGGACGCGAAACGCGGCTTCAACCTGCATGGCCAGCTCGCGCGTCGGCAGCAGAATGAGCGCATTTGCTCCGCGGCCTTCGCTCTTTTGCAGCATCTCCATGATCGGGATCAGGAAACTGAGCGTTTTGCCAGTCCCCGTCTGAGCAGTGGCGAGCACGTCGCGGCCTTCAAGAGCCGGCGGAATCGCCGCCGCCTGTACCGGCGTGGGAATTTCAAACTTGTTGGCGTTGAGCCGCGCCATGAGCGCAGCCGAAAGTGAAAACTGCGAGAATTGATTCGTCAAAATATATGTCTTTTCCTGCGGTCCCGGAGCCCTTGTTTCCCGAGGGCCTGCAAACGGAACCTGACTGGAGGCACGCGCAGATACACCCGCACACGCCTGTACTAAATTATGCGTAAGAGAGAACCAATTTCGTCCCTGGGACTGGCAGACATGCACATTCGGTGCTTGTCGGCCCGGAGCTGACCCACGCTGCTGTTTTACGCCTGCCGGCTCACTGCCGACCGGCTACCCACTCCACAATCGCCCGGTGCATCGCGCCTGTCCGCTCAAACTCTGAGAACGGATGTTCGAGTCAATCAAGACTCGAGCGCTCAGCCTATTCGCCAACCGTCACACGGTTCCGAATGTAGTCGCCGGGAAGGAGACTGATGGGTACACGCTGTAGGGGCTTGGGGAAAATCTGTGCCAGGTTGACCGGCCCTGTTCTAAGGCCAAATCGCAACTCGCGTCCAAATCACTGAGCGTAAACCTAGTATACCTCAGATCTCGAAAAACAACCTTGGCCCGAGCGACACGCAAGCTAGGGCCGCTACGCGTAGAAACCGCGCTGCTTGATGGTATACGCCACGCGATCGATAGCCAGCATATACGCAGCGATTCGATTATTCACGTCGTGCGCGTCGGCATAACGCACCACATCGTCAAAACTGGCGCGCAGGATGCCCTCCAGTTGCTCGTTAATGACCGCTTCCTTCCAGAACAGTCCCTGGCGGTCCTGCACCCACTCAAAATAGCTGGCCGTTACGCCGCCAGCATTGGCCAGAATATCGGGCACAATAAAAATGCGTTTCTCTGACAAAATCTCGTCGGCCACGGCAGTAGTAGGCCCGTTGGCGCCCTCAACAATGATGCGCGCTCTCACCTTGTCGGCATTACGGCTAGTGATCACGTTTTCGGTCGCCGCAGGGATCAGAATCTCGCAGTCGGCCACGAGCAGCTCTTCGCTGGGCATGGCTTCGGCGCCGCGGAATCCGAGTATCGTGTTGTTGCGGTATTTGTACTCGAGCAGTTGATGAATATCGATGCCGTTGGAGTTGTACAAGCCGCCATCGCGCTCCGCGATGCCCACGATCTTGTATCCCTGCTCCTGCATCAGGCGCGCGGCATTCGATCCCACGTTGCCGAATCCCTGGATGATGACGCGACAACCCTCGACATCCATACCCAGCTGGCGGAGGCTCTCGTTGCACATCACCATCACTCCGCGCCCCGTAGCCTCAATGCGCCCTTGTGAGCCTCCCATGTTGATCGGCTTGCCGGTCACTACGCTGGTCACGGTTTGGCGCATGTGCATGGAATAGGTATCCATGATCCACGCCATAGTCTGCTCGTTGGTGTTCACGTCCGGCGCGGGAACATCCTTCTCCGGCCCGATGAACTCGATGATCTCGGAGGTATAGCGCCGCGTCATGCGCTCCAGCTCGCCCTTGCTCATGCTTTGGGGATCGCAGATCACGCCGCCCTTGGCTCCGCCGAAGGGAATATTGACCACTGCGCACTTCCACGTCATCCAACTGGCCAGCGCGCGTACTTCGTCCAGCGTCACATCCGGCGCGTAACGGATTCCGCCTTTGCATGGACCACGCGCCATCGAGTGCTGCACGCGGAAGCCGGTGAACATGTCGATCACGGCGTTGTCGAGAGCTACGGGAAAGTGAACGATCACTTCCCGCGACGGCGAGCGCAGCACTTTCCACAATCCCTCATCGAGATTGAGTTTGCGCGCGGCGAAGTCGAAGCGCGCGCTTTGCGCCGCCCACGGATTGATCTCCTGGTCCAACGTGACGCCTGTATTTCCAGTTGCCATATGGTCTCCCTATCCCGCCGCTCTTCAGATTCGGAATCAAGCACCGCTTCTCAAGAATATAGACGAGGCAGCGGTCTTCACTCCGGTTTTTCGCGCCGTGGTTTTCGAATTGGCGCGGCTCTCTGCGATTGTCTCGCTGACCAGATTCCACTCGCTGGCCATCGACTTCTGACCCAAACCTCAGTGAGTCTAGGCCACCGCTGGTTCCCCGTCAAGGCAATGAGACACACGATCAGGCGGGCGTTCCGCGGTGGCTCCATGCCGCAGCGGCTGCCTGAACCGGAACCGGACACGCCTCGCTCACCGCGCACAAGCAGTTACACTTAGGCTGTGAAAGCCTACGAGCGCTCCGCCCAGCCTAGCCGCAAAGAGTTTCTGGACCTCGCCCGGACGCACACCCTCGTGCCCGTGTGCCGCACCCTGATGGCCGACCTGGAAACTCCGGTCTCCGCCTTTCTGCGCGCGGCTTGGCCGGAGCGCGAGTGTTTTTTGCTGGAGTCTGTTGAGGGCGGCGAGCAGGTCGGGCGCTACACCTTCATCGGCCTCACGCCGTTCAAGCGCATCGTGGCGCGGGGGCGCCAAATCGCCATCACCGAGGGCCGCGAGACCACGCACATTGAAGGCGACATCTTTGCCGTTCTGCGCGACGCGCTCGGCGGCCACAAACCCGCACGTCTGAAGGGACTGCCCCCCTTCACCGCCGGTGCTGTCGGTTACTTTGCTTATGACGCGGTGCGCCAGATCGAGCGGCTGCCCACGTTGGCAAAGGATGAACTGCACGTTCCCGACGCCTGCCTGCTCTTCTTCGACGAGGTTCTGGCTTTCGATCACGTGCGCAAGGAAATCATGCTGGTCGTCACAGCAGATGTGTCGAAGGGCAAGGCTCCGGCAGCCTACGATAGGGCCTTGAAGCGTCTCCACCGGTTGGAGAGGCGCCTTACGCAGCCACTTCCGGATCTCGAACGCAAAAGGGACCGGAAAAAGCCGCGTCCATCGTCGAAGCTCAAAGTCAAGCACCGCATCGCGAAGAATGACTACATGGCAGCGGTGGAGCGTTCGAAAGAGTACATTCGCGCGGGCGACGCGTTTCAAGTGGTCATCTCTCAGCGCTTCGACGTCGACCCCGGAGTGGACAGCTTCCAGGTGTATCGCGCACTGCGTACCGTTAATCCCAGCCCATACATGTTCTTTCTGCGCTTTTCACTGGATGGTCCGCTGGGAGCGACGGCGGTTTCCTCACCGAAACACTCGTCCAAGAGATCAAAAGGTCCGGAGGACCACCTGCCGCTGGAATTGGCCGGCTCGTCACCCGAACTGCTGGTGCGCGTTCACCAGGGCAAAGTGGAGTACCGGCCGATTGCTGGATCGCGTCCCCGCGGCGCGACCGAGGCCAAAGACGACGCGCTGGCCGAGGAGATGCTGCACGACGAGAAAGAGCGCGCAGAGCACGTGATGCTCGTCGACCTTGGCCGCAATGACGTGGGCCGCGTGAGCCGCTTCGGCAGCGTGAAGGTGGACAAGCTGATGTTTGTCGAACGCTACAGCCACATCATGCACATCGTGAGCTCAATTGAAGGCCGCCTGCGGCCCGATCTCACCGCAGTCGACGCGCTCCGCGCCTGCTTCCCTGCCGGCACGCTTTCCGGGGCGCCCAAAGTCCGGGCCATGGAGATTATTGAGGAGCTTGAGCCGGCGCGGCGCGGCACCTATGGCGGCGCAGTTCTCTACGCCGATTTCTCCGGCAACCTCGATTCCTGCATTTCCATTCGCTCCATGCTGCGCGTTGGCGGTAAAGGTTCGGTGCAGGCCGGCGCGGGCATCGTCGCCGACTCCGTGCCCGAGACCGAGCATCAGGAATCGCTGAACAAAGCGCAAGCCGTGCTGCGCGCGATTGAGCGTGCGCGGGAGATGTAGCGCCGTCTTTTTGCGCGACCACTGCGCAAATCCTTGAGCGTCAGCCGGCCTTCGCGCGTCCATGGGGAAAGACATCCACTGGAGGAGGAAGCAATGGAGAAAGTGTGGAATTGGGCGAGAAACGGTCTGGCGCTCGGGGCAGTGCTGGCCTTCGGGTTCTGGCTTGGCGCGGGCCGCACGGTTAACGCTTCGAGCAACCAATCGGGTGGAGGCGACGTCGAATTCCAACTCACTGGAATCAGTCCGACTAGTTCGCTGCTGGTATATCAGCCGGGGTCGAAGACTGTGTACGTCTATCAGGGAGCCACAACTGGGAATGACGCCCTGCAATGCTCCTTTGTGTTCCAGCTCGACAGGCCGGGCCAGGTCATCCGGCGTAGCTCCTGCGGAGTGCAGCAGCTAATCCCGTAACAGACTATTCCGCGCCGAAGATGCGCTTGAAGAATCGCCCGATCTTGCGGAAGAATCCGGGCTTCTTTGACGCGCCGGATGCCGGAGCTGCCGGTCCCGTCGCACCCGCCGAAGCAGGAGGCAGAGGGATCGCGACTGTTTGCGGTGCAGGCTGGCTGCTCTTGTAAACGAGGGTGGTAGCGGCCTGGCCAGATCCAGCCGTTGTGTTTGCGGCGGCCGCAGGAGGCGACTTGGGCGCGAGGCCCTCGCTCTGCGCCAGCGGGAATTCGTTGGCCTCGGATTTCGGGGGCGGAGGACAACCGCACAATTCCGTTTCCTGGTCGACTACTTTCTGCAGGCTGCCGTGCTCGAACATCACGCGCTGTCCCGGTTGCACGCGGTAGAGGCCTCCCTCGAAGACGCTGGTCACGACAACATAGGGCGCGTTCGCTCCGGCGTTATCCACGCAAGTGTCACCATCGTCGCCCATCCGCACGCTGACATCTGCGGCATTGGGGCCGCCGATCATGATGCGAAAGTAGGGCGTAAGAAGCGTATCGGCATTTTGCTCGCGTGCGGTGCTCGCCGCAAAGCTCATCTCCACCGCGCCGCGATCGAGCGCAACCAGAAGCCCGGGAACATTGCCCGACGCGGCACTCGAATCGGCGGCAAGCTTCACGGTGCTAGACGCGCATACGTGCATGGTTCCGCGATACGGCAGCGTTACCTGGGCTGTCGTATCGCCTGCGGTGATGGTTCCGCTGCCCGTGATGTACGCGCGGCCGTTCCATGCCTGCAGCGGTCCCGCAACCTCAAGCGCCGCGCCCGGAATGGACTTGTCCAGCGGGACGATGGCGACCGGCGGCGTTGCAAATGTGGGAGCGCCAGCGGACGCGGACGGCGCCGGCGATGTTCCCGCATCCGACGCGCCCGGCGTTGTCGGCGCCGTGGAGGGTGCTGTTTGTGTCGTGACAGGCGGCGATGCAACTGGACTCTGGCCATGGCTCGCTTGCGCCAATGGGAATACCATGGCGATGACCAGTAGCAGAATCAACCTCGAGACGCGCTGCAAACTCGATCCGGAAGATGAGGCGTTCGAAGCAACGTTGATCGCGGCGTACATCGGTTACATTTCCAGGAAGTTGCGGATCATCTGGTGTCCACCTTCGGTGAGCACGCTCTCGGGATGGAACTGCACGCCCTCAACCGGCAAGCTGCGATGGCGCAGTCCCATGATGACAGTTTCTCTCCCTGACCCCGATCCATTGCCTTCGTGCGTGTGTGCGGTTACGGCAAGTTCGGCCGGCAGCGACTTCTGCTCCACGATGAGCGAGTGATAGCGCGTGCAGGTTAGCGGCGTGGGCAGCCCAGCAAAAATACCTTTTCCGTCGTGTTCCACTGCGCTGGTTTTGCCATGCATCAGCGTCTGCGCGCGAATCACTTTGCCCCCAAACGCCTCGCCAATAGCCTGATGGCCAAGGCAGACTCCGAGGATCGGCGCCTTCCCCGCCATGTGCCGGATGAGCGGCACCAGGATTCCTGCCTCGTGCGGTGTGCACGGGCCCGGCGAAAGCAAAATCCGTTCCGGCTTCATGGCCTCGACTTCTTGCGGCGTCACCTCGTCGTTGCGCCGCACCACCACCTCCGCGCCCAGTTCTCCCAGGTATTGGACAAGGTTGTAGGTGAAGGAGTCGTAGTTGTCGAGGACGAAGACCATCGTGATTCCCAGTGTAGCGCGTGCCGTGCCGCTGATGTGTTTCGTGCGATCTTGTCCGCTGCTTGCGTCGCCGCGCGCGTATCTGCAACACTGGCAAAGGTCCGTCTCCATGGTCGTTCATTTCCTCATTCAAGGCCGGGTGCAGGGTGTCGGCTTCCGCTGGTTCGTGCAGCGCGAGGCCAGCGAGCTCGAGTTGCGCGGATGGGTGCGCAACACCGAAGATGGCGAAGTAGAAGTCGTAGCGGCAGGAGAGGCCGGCAATCTCGACGAGCTTCGCGTCAGCCTGCGCCGCGGTCCGCGAGGCGCTCGTGTCGACCGCATCGTCGAGCACACGCTGGCTGACAAAGAAGCCGATGGCCTCCATTCCTTCAAGATCGATGGCGCATGGTGATAAAAACGGGCGTCAGGAATCAGTTCTCAGTGTTAGTTGCCGCCATCGCGTCTGCCGCTGCTATTCCTCATAAGACATTCTTGGAGAGCACCAAGCTCGTCACCCTCCCTTCGTGGCAGCTTTCGCCAGCGGCTCGGCCACCGGCGATAAACTAAGTGCTGACAACTCAAACCGATCACTGACAACGCATCACCCCAGACAGGAGCGCCGCACCGCCATGCCGGAAACCGCAAAGCCCGTCAACGTGGAAGATCTGAAAAAGCTCGTTCGCACCGTGCCCGATTTTCCCAAGCCGGGGATTCTGTTTTACGACATCACCACGCTGCTCAAGGACAAGACAGGATTCGCGCAGTTGATCGACGCGATGGCCGCGCATTACATCGGTCGCCACATCGACTTGATTCTGGGCATCGAGGCGCGCGGCTTCATCTTCGGTCCCGCGCTGGCTTATCGTCTCAACGCCGGCTTTGTTCCGGTCCGAAAGCCAAGAAAACTGCCCGCGCCTGTTGCCCGCGTCACCTATGACCTGGAATACGGGACAGACACGCTGGAGATCCACATGGATGCCATCGCTCCGGGACAGAGCGTGGTGCTCGTAGACGACTTGCTCGCCACTGGCGGCACGATGGAAGCCACGATCAAATTGGTCAAACAGCTCGGCGGCGTCATCGCCGGTCTGGGGTTCGCCGTGGAACTCGACTTTCTCAAGGGCCGCGAGCGCTTCACCGAATACGACGTCTTCAGCCTTCTGCACTACGACGAATAGGAAATCCGCATTCGCCTGTGCCGCGCCGCTTTTTGCGCGGAAGTGTGCCGGTTTTGAGTGGTATTCTGATTCCCCCAATTTAACCCCGGAGGTAACACATCATGAAAGTCCATCCGGCAGTCAAGGCTGCCTTGTGTCTTCTCGTCGCGGGCCCCCTCCTTTCCACGAAGCCCGCAGCCGCACAGTTGCCCAGCGGGGTCAATCCACCCCCGAAGTATATTTTCCTGTCCAACATTGCAATCAAGCCGAATATGGCGGGCTCCGTCATCGCTGCAGAAAGCTCCGAAGTGCAAGCCGAGCGCGCAGCGAACGCGCCCATCCACTATTTCGGCATGCTCAGTTTCACTGGTTCTCCACATGCACTGTTTTTCGCCGGGTTCGACTCTTTTGCCGATATGCAAAAGGAGCACGATCAAGGGATGTCCGATCCCAAGCTGCAGGAAGCGCTAAAGTCAGGCGACGCGGCCGAAGCTCCTGCGCTCAGCGATACACATGGCAGCATTTACAAGTATCGCGATGACCTGAGCCTGAATGCAGCTGTCGATATTTCGCAGATGCGCTTCTTTGACATCACCGTTTTCCATGTTCGCTATGGCCACTATGAGGATTGGGAGCATCTCGTGAAGATTTACGAGAAGGCCTACTCAACGATCCCGAATGCGCACTGGGCGATGTTTGAAAAACTGTACGGCGAAGACAGCGACAGAACCTTCATCCTGGTGACACCGATCAAGGCGCTTGCGGAAGAGGACCAGGCCATGATCGATGGCGACAATCTACCCAAGACCGTGGGCGCGGATCAAATGCAATTGATGCGCGAGCTGGGCTCGCAGACCGTCGAGTCCTCCGAGTCGGACCTCTTTGCAATTGTCCCGCAGATCAGCTATGTACCCGACGCGTGGCTCACGGCCTCGCCTGATTTCTGGGGCAAGAAGTAAGCCGATAAACGCCGGCGTAACAGCGAAGGCCCATTCCAAAGCGGAATGGGCCTTCATTCACAATCGAGCTCGCAACTCGCGAGCGATGCGATGGGCGGAGGCCCGATGGGTCTCAGCGCCACGGCGTCAAAATGCGTCAAAAACCACGCTTCGGCTCGCGCTCTTCCTCCGGCACAGATTCATCTTCAGGCGCTCTTGAGCCTTCCGGCGCCATGCCCGCCGCGGTGGATTCCTCTTGAAACATCTGCGGGTCAGCGAAACGATAGCCCACATAAACGTCCGTGAGCAGGTACAGCGGGTTCGAGGGGTCATCTTCAATCTTCTTGCGCAACTGCCGGACGAAGGTGCGCAGATACTCCACTTCCTCGCGGCTCTCCGCGCCCCACACTGCAGTAAGAAGCTTGGCATAAGTCACCACGCGACCAGCGCGGCTCATCAGGCAGTACAAAATGTCGAACTCCTTGCGCGTGAGCTTCACCGCCGAGCCGCGCTTGGTGACCAGCCGCTTTGCCGGCTCCAGACGAATCTCACCAATCTCGATGGGCGCATCCTCAGGCCGTGCTGGGGCGCGCACGCGACGCACCGCCGAGCGAATCCGTGCGATCAGCTCCCGGGTACTGAACGGCTTGGTCACGTAGTCGTCGGCGCCCAATTCGAGCGCTTCCACCTTGTCTTCCTCGTCGTCGCGCACCGTGAGCATCAGCACCGGCAACCGCGGCGCAAAGCTGCGAATTCGCTTGAGTGTTTCAATGCCTCCGATTCCCGGCATATTAATGTCCAGAAGCACGACATCGTACGTAGCGGTGCGTAACGCCTGCAACGCCTCCTCGCCGCGCGAGGCCTCGGCCACCTGAAATCCTAACTCCATCAGCGGCGGCCGCAGTGCGCGGCGGATGGCCGGTTCGTCGTCGACCACGAGAATGCGGATCGCAGACTGCATCATGACGAGCTCTCCCTCTCCATTGTCAGTGGAATTGCGGCAAAGAATGTGGTGCCTTCCTCTTCATCGCTGGCTACCCAAACGTAGCCACCGTGAATCTGGGCCGCCCGCCTGGCCACCGAAAGCCCGATTCCCGTGCCTGGGGCGCGGTCGGCATACGTCGACGAACGAAAATAGCGGTCAAAGATTCGCTCGCGGTCCGCCATGGGGATCACTGGCCCGAAACTATGCACGGAAAAAATCGCCTCTGCTCCGGTAACCAGCACCCGGATGGTGATTGTGCTGCCAAAGTTGGAGTATTTGCATGCGTTGTCAATGTACTGGGTCAGAAGCATGGTCATCAACTGTTGGTCGCAACTCAGCACCAGGTCCTCGTCTTCGATCTCGATGGCGACCTTCATGCTCGCCAGCCGGTCCTTGAGCGTGGCTACGACCTCTTCGATAAGTGTCCCCACGCTTACCTGAGTCACATGAATGGCAACCTCGCCTGCATCGAGCCGCGACGTGGTCAGCAGGCGGTTGGTCAAGTCGCCCAGTAGCCGGGTCTGCTCGTCGATGAGTCCAACAAGATCCGCCTGGCCCGCTGAGAGTCGACCCATTTCGCCCAGCCCCGTCGAAGCGGCACGAATCGCCGTTAGCGGAGTCTTGTACGCATGGGCCAGGCTGTCGAGCACCGTAGCACGGAGCTGCTCCGTGCGGCGCTCGGTCTCAATGCGGCTTTCGTTGGCGAAGGCGCGATAACGGTCGAAGGTGATGGCGATGAGCGAAGCGATCGCGTTGTTGGTCAGCGGGCTCGTTTCCCCGCGCACCAACAGGCTGCCCACAGGCACCGTTCCCAGCCGCACCACTCTGCGTCCGATCCCACTCCCCGGATCGTCGTCCGATGTTTCAAAGTAGTAGACGTTCTGCGCCATCTCCTGCGGGTCATCGTTCCAAAATCCCGCTGTGTAGACATCGTGCAGGTCGGCGTCGAACACTGCGACGGCTTCAAGGTTGAAAATCTCATGCACCAGCTCGGCCAGCTGCGGGCCCGGTTCCACATGCAGGTCCATCTGCAGAGTCCGCCGCGTGAATTCGTAAAGGTCTTCCATCTGCCCGCCGCGCGACTCGGCCTCGCGGGCGTGATTGGTTACGCGCGACGAGAGCCGGCTCACCGTGAGCGCCACGAGCACGAAGACCAGCAAGGTGACTGTGGCGATGGGGTCGGCCGCTATGGCCAGTTCCGATTGCCGCGCGGCGAACCAGCTTTGCGCAACCACAGCCGAAAGCGACACGATCACCGCTTGCCAGAATCCGCACCATAGCGCCGTAAGGACCACAATGAGCAGATAGAGCAACGCAACCACGGGGAGCAGCCTGGACCACCAATGCGTGAACGCCGCCACCAGGATCACTGCCACTACGCCCAGCGCACACTCCAGCGTGAACAGAAGGATCCGCAAGCCGGAGCCGCGCGGACGGCCAAACAAGATTACCGATCTGCCTGGAGGCGGTTGTGACAACCGGGCACTCACCTTCCTGGTTCGAAATCACTGGGTCCATCGGCTCTGCGCAGCGCATGAACTCGGATGCGCGGCCCCCGCCGCGCTCTCATACCGCTCAAGGACCAATCAGAAATCGGCACTGAGCTGCCCGCAGTGCCCAGACTCCAGCAAGCTCTAGCGAGGGAAATAGAATTTTATCAGGTTCTTCGCTTGCTCTTCACCGGGTAGTGCGCGCCGCGCCTCGTCGCGCGCACGGAAACTGCCCAGATTTCCTCATCCGCCTGTCGCCGCGATGCGGAACTGCGGGCGTCTTACTGCCGTTGTGTCAACAATTTCTCGCCCCAAAGCGCGGCATAAAGAATCTTTTTCTTATCTTCATAGCTTCTTTATGCTTCATTTGCGTTACTAGTGATAGCTCGTTTCTGTCAATCCGGGGCGCCTTTCACCACAACGCGGTTGTCGGCTGTTAGCGCCGGCAATCCAAGCCTCATCTGTGCGCATCGCATCGCCGATTCTTGACGCCTGCGTCAGGCGCTTGAGGGGGTTGTGTCGAAGCGCGCCTTGAGAGTCTCTCATCACGATTTCCCATTACGCAAAATCTTTTCCTGGAGGTATCGTGTCGATGCATTCGAACACTACTGCAATCCTTCGATCAATCGCTGGAGCCGCATTGGCGATCGCCCTCACCGCTGGTGCGCAAACACCTGCGCCTGCGCCAGCGGACTCGTCCTCAGCAGCTCCCGCTGCTGCACCTGCACAGGCACCTGCGGCCGCTCCCGCTCCGGCCGCTCCCGCCGCCGCACCCACATGGAGCGTGGGCCCAATGGATCTGAGCGGATACGTTGACGGCTACTACAGTTTCAACTTCAACCGCCCCAACACCACTGATGGCTTCGATCAGCTCAACCAGCTTTATAACTTCAACGACAAGACAGATCAGTTCGAGTTGAGCGCGGCCAAGCTCACGCTGAACCACAGTCCCGATCCAATCGGCGCGCACGTCGACTTTATTTATGGCCGCACAAACGACCTGATCAATGCTGCCCCGAGCAACACAACCTCCACGCTTGCCGGTCCCTCGCAGTTGCCCTACCTCGAACAGGCATTTCTGAGCATCGCGCCGCCCAAGGCCAAGGGCTTCGAATTGGACTTCGGCAAATGGGTCACTTCGGCCGGCGCTGAAGTGATCGAAGCGAAGGACAACTGGAATTACTCGCGCTCCCTACTCTTTGTGAACGCCATTCCTTACTGGCACTTTGGCGCGCGCACTTCCCTGCCCGTTTCGAAGACCGAGACTGTCGGCTTCCAGTTGTTCAACGGATGGAATAACGTCTCCAAATCGAATGGCGGCATCTCCGGAGCGTTCACCAGCGCTCTTGTGAAACCGAAGTACACCTGGGATTTCAACTATTTGGTTGGTCCTGAGAACCCAAACACCGCTAGCGGCCTGCGCAACCTGTTCGACACAACACTGCTGCTGACGCCGCCCGGAAAGTTCAACGCGTACATCAACTTCGATTACGGACAGAATCAGGACGCCACCTACACCTGCGGAACGGCCACCTGCGGCGACAACCATTTGAACAAATGGTACGGTGTAGCCGGCGCATTCCACGAACAAGCGTCCGCAAAGAATGCCATCTCTGGCCGATTTGAATGGTTTGACGATGCGAACGGCGCTCAGACTCTGACTGCTCCCACCGGGAACACCCTCTACGAAGGCACCTTCACCTATGAGTACAAGTGGGTGGAAGGCGCGCTCATGCGCGTTGAATATCGCATCGACAAATCCAACCTGCAGTACTTTGACAAGCTGGCGAGTCAGTTTACAGACCAGCAGCAGACGATCACCGTGGCCTTTATCGCCTTCTTCGGGCCACATCGCTAAAAAACGTTCCGTTTCCTGATTTTGTCCTCATGGGACGGCAGATAGACTCGCTTCAACGTAATTGAACCGGGACCGGCCGGAGCCTAACCAGGCTTACCGGCAGGTCCCGCAGCAAGCAACACAGATGCTCGATTTGTTTCCCGCCACAAGCGAGCGCGCCGCTGAATTTGATTGAGTGAAATCCCCGGGGGTCAGCCGCCGGGAGCCGCCTAACGAAAACTTCAAAATCTCAGGAGAATGCTCATGGCAGATCAGAAAGCACCTCAGATGCAGGCCACACTGGGCCTTACCCAGCTGACTGCAAATGCAATGGCGCTCATCGCTCCCGGCGCCTTCCTCTGGCTCACCTTCTACATCCAGGCGACTACGGGTGTTGCGGGCCAGCCATCCACCGCTCCATCCATGTGGCTTGGCATCTTCGTCTCCTTGCTGCTCTGTCTGGCTACCGCCGTGTCCTATGCCGAAATTTCCAAGCTCTATCCCGGCACGGGCTCCAGCTACTACTACGCAGAGCAAGCCATGCTCTCGAAGGACACGGCTTTCAAATACGCCCGAATCGCCAAGTTTGTCGTCGGATGGGGCTCGCACCTCTACTACTGGGTCTATCCCGGCGTGATGGTGGCCGTCACTGGCGTCTTCGTCGGTTACGTTGTTGGCTTCCTGTATCCCACCTTCATGAGCGGCTCCAACCCCGGACTGCTCTTCATGGCTATTATCGCGGTGGTTTTCTCTTTCTTCGTGGCGTGGATCGCCTCCAAGGGCGCTGGCGCCTCGTCGGCGGTCAATATCGCCATGAATGTGATTCAGATCTCCGCACTGATTGTCTTCAGCGTGCTGGCCATCGGCTATCGCTCCAGCCATCCGGAGGGCACGCCCAGCTTCCAGTACGATACTCAGACGCAGGAGACCTTCACTTATCAATTCGCTACGGCCAAGGACGGCTCCATCATGCGCGACTCGGGCGGAACGCCTCTACCGCTGCTCGATTCGGCCGGCAAGCCGGTTCCGTTCACCATCAGCTATCAGGCCACTGACTCCAGCGGCAATTTTCTCGCCCATCCAAACGCCGCTTCGGTAATTGGCGTGCACAAATGGAGTTGGGTCTTCATTCAATCCACGGTCGCCATTCTCATCCTCGTCGGTTTCGAGTCGGTCACCTCGATGGGAGGCGAGGCAAAAAACCCGACCAAGCATATTCCCATCGCTGTCATTGCATCGCTCTTGATACAAGGGTTGTTCTGTTACCTCTTTGAGTACTTCTGCGCTAATTACTTTCTCAACTCGGGGTACACCATGCAAAGCGCGACTTCTTCAGCCGCGCCCATCGGCGACATGATGATTATTGTCGGCGATCAACTGCTCGGCCAGGGCCATGGCAGGTACTTCATGCTGGCCGAAGCCGTCACCGTCTTCTTCGCCCTCATCGGCACGACGCTGGCCTGCATGAACACCGGCGCTCGCGTCACCTACGCGATGGGCAAGGACGAGGAAGTGCCCGAGCACTTCGGCATGCTGCACGCTGGGTCCCTGTCGCCGCGCAAGTCCATCTGGACTCTGGCCTGGATCTCCGCGGTCATCGGCATCATCGCCATCTCGCTGATGTTCGGCGACGCCGGCGCGCCCACCGATGCCGCTATCGCCGCGCTCCCGCACGGAATCTTCTCCAGTTGGGGCTATCTGCCGCACGATACTCTGGCCAAGCTGCCCAACTCGCTGCTCGCTTTGACCCTGACGTCAAACTTCGGCACCTTCATCCTTTACGGGCTGAGTTGCCTGCTGTGCATCGTTGCGTACCATAAGCGTCCCGACCACAGCATGCTCAAGCACACGCTCATCCCGGGATTCGGTTTAATCGCCAACCTTACCTGCATGGCCTTCTACGTCGCCGGCCCGTTCTTCAACCTCGGCACTAAGATGGAACCGCTCACGGCCCTCGGAATCTCGGCTGTATGGGGCATCTATGGGGCGATTTACTTCCTGCGATCGTCAAAGGCATCAGGCAAAGCTGTCCTGTTAGCTTCAAAGGACGCCTAGTTAACAGCGCATCAACGGAGTCAAAAATCAGGGTGGATTCTCTCCCCGGCCTCGTCCTCAGAGGCTGGGGAGAGCGAGCCACCCCATCGTTGTTTTTGGGCCTCGCTCCTGATACTTCTTAAAGAACGGCATCTCCCCCTAATCACTACGCGGGATGCTTCACGCGGCGGCGCATATGTTGGACATACAGTTCGGCCAGGCAAGCGACTTCGGCAAAGTTCGCACCAACAATGAAGATGCCATGGGGTCCTTTCTCCCGTCTTCGCGTCAGCAGGCGCGTTCCCACGGTTTTCTCTTTGCGGTCGCGGATGGAGTGGGCGGCATGGATTTGGGCGAAGTAGCCTCGGCCACCGCCGTCTCCGTGATGACCGAGCAGTTTGCCAAATCGCAATCGGGATCCATGCTCATCAGCCTGTTACCCCGGCTCATCCAGGACGCCAATGCCGCTGTCCACGATCGCAGGCTCGAGCCCCAATACCGCGGCAAGAATATGGCCACCACCCTCGTGGCCTGCGCGCTGCGCTACGACCAGGCTGTGGTCTCGCATGTCGGCGATTCGCGCTGTTACCTCGTTCGCAACGGTCAGGCCCGCCAGGTTACGCAGGACCACACGTGGGTCAATGAGCAGCGCAAGATGGGCCTGATCTCTGCCGGCGAGATTCCCTCCTCCGATTCCCGCCACGTTCTCATTCGATCGGTCGGGCCGGAAATGTTTGTCTCTCCTGACACCACAGCTCTCAGCCTGCAGCCGGGAGACGTTCTCGTCCTCAGCACCGACGGATTGCACGACGAGATGGGGGAAGCCGAGATCGCGTCCATCGCTTCGCAAAAGAAAGATGCTTCGCAAATCGCCCGTGAGCTCGTGGCCCGCGCGGTTGAAATCGACGGCGGTGATAACACGACCGCGCAGGTGATCCGCGTGCGCTCGGTGGAACAAGTTGGAATGTACCGCGGCCGCCCCTACAGGCTGCCGATATGAGCGGGCCAGTGTTGCCGATTTCTGTTCTCTTCTTCCGAGATTCCGAGCGCTCCTTGCTATTCTTCGGGCTGGCGCCCGATACAGTAAGGAGGACACCGATGGAGCGTGGGTCGCGATGAGTTTTTACGATGTTCTGGAGCCGGGAACGCAGCTGGATTCCTACCGAATCGACGCGCCCATCGCCAAAAGCGGTATGGCCTCCATCTTCCGCGCCACTGACACACGCGACGGCCGCACCGTCGCCCTGAAAATTCCCCACCCCGACATGGAAGCCGATCCCATCCTCTTCGACCGCTTCAAGCGCGAAGGCGCGATCGGTGAACGCCTGAACCACACCAACGTCATGCGCGTCTTCGCCGATGAGCATCGCTCCCGCATTTACATGGTCATGGAGTGGTGTCCGGGCCGGCTGCTGCGCCAGATTCTCGACGAAGACCGTATTCCCCAGGACCGCGCCATCCGAATCGCCATCGAAGTTCTGAAGGCCCTCGACTACATCCATGCAAATGGAGTCGTCCATCGCGATCTCAAGCCCGAGAACATCATGGTCGACGACCACGACCATATCAAGCTGATCGATTTTGGCATCGCCGGCGACACGACCTCGCGGCGCCTGACGTATGCCAACTTCACCACCATGCTGGGTACGCCCAATTACATTGCTCCGGAACAGGTGAAGGGCAAGCGGGGCGATGGTCGCACCGATTTATATTCCATGGGCGTCATCCTCTACGAGATGCTCACCGCCAAGCTGCCTTTTACGGGTCCTTCCCCCATGGCCGCGATGAACGACCGCCTGCTGAATCACCCTCTTCCGCCGCGGGTCGCCGACCCTTCCGTTTCCCCGCAGTTGCAGGAGATTCTGTACCGGGCACTGGAGCGCGATCCCAAGAACCGGTACTCGACTGCACAGGAGTTCATCCACGACCTCGAGCACCCTGACCAGGTCGGAATCGCGGAACGTCCCGAGCTCCTTCACTGGCAAAAGCGTAAGTCTCAGCTCTCCCGCAAGATCCTCTATTATTCCGGCTTAGCGCTCATTCCAGTCGCGATCCTGCTCATTATGGTTCTCATCTCCCGCTATCACTGACCGGGTAATGTTGCAAAACGGCGTTGCGTGGGAATCTGTGCGATTTGAATCGCATTTCAGTCGCAAGCGTGCATATGCTCTCTCAAAACCAGTAGCGCGCAGCGCAGTGGCTCCCAGCTGGACATGGCAAGTGAAGTCATGTCAAGCGGTTCACTTGGGGACGGGGTCGCTGGAACCGCCGGGCACTCCCGCCGCCTGCAAGAGAAGAGTTGCGAGCAGCGCCACGAGGGCCTGGCGGATTTCCTTTTCCTCGACGGACCGTTTCTCTTTTGTGGCCTTTTTCACGACTTGTCTGACGTAAGAATCGCAGAGGACCATTGACCATTCGGCTGGTATCAAGGCAGTTTGCCCGTGACCGTCGAGGAGGGCGGCGGAAGGCGCAGGAAGATTGTCAGCGAATCGGATCGCCCCAGGTATTGGGGCACAGTTCATCTGATCTGGCAAACGAGATTCAACCTGCTTGAGAAGCTTCCCGGCCCCCACCACGAATTTTTCGGGGACCGTTTCCAAAAGGATGATGTCTGCGCTGTCAACGCTGATCTGGTGCCCGACCATCGGATCATGGGTGTTTCTCGCCCGCGCGTAAACAATGCTTGCGGTGCGGGCCAGATCGCGATCAACATCATCCAGGTGTTGCGGGCTGGGAGACATGCGCGCGTAATATCGATATCTCGCCAGGTAGGAAAGCTCCGCCTCCGATCCTTGAAAATGTTCATATTGATAGAGAAGATCTTCCTCAAGCGACGAGAGCCCTCGCGCCCTCGCTAGCGTGGCATACCACTTGAATGCTTTGTGCAGGTACCAGCCGTACGTTTTGTACAGGCGGTCTTTTCCCGTATTTTCACCGAAGATGTTGAAGCTCAGTTGGTCGAACATTTGGATATAGTCTTCTCGCTGCTGCACGATCACGTCAGACCACCGCAGCTTGGTCGATTCCAGGTGCTGATCGAGCGAGCCTTCAGGAAAATAGGCGAAGTGCGGAGAGTAGCCGCCATCGCGATGAATATTTCCCCGGACGAACCCAGGCTTCATCGCGATCAGAAAGAAGTGAAACCCGTGGAAGTCCTCAGTCTTCTTGTCGCGTAGTTGCACCTGGGGCAGTCCTTCCGCATCCTTCCCTGCCAACAGCGGAAAGAGATTGTATTCGTGAAGCTTTTCTGTCAGGTTCTGCTCCAAATACGATTTGAAGCCGGACACATGGCCGATCTCGGGAGGCAAAAAGATTCGCCAATCGAGATCGCGCACGTAGTCCCAATCCACCTGCCCCCAGCGGCTGACGCTCAAGCCCAGGCTTCCGTAAGGGGAGATGGGAGTTTTCCCCACATAGTCCAAAAGATGCGGGCTCGTATGAGCATAAGCACGAAGAGCCTCATCCACAGCGTTGCGGACCAAGGCAGCCAGCGCAACGTCCTGGGAGCCTCCGAATCGTTCCTTTGGCAACAGAAAAGGTTCCGCGCTGAAAAGGTTGCGGTGTGCCGCAACGAGAGGTTGAATCCGCAAACCCTGAAAGGACATGCTCTCTGCCGCGTTTGGGAAAAGGAATTTCAGTGCTCCGAGAGCCGAGGGATTTCTGGAGAGAACCGCTCGCAGAGTATCCTGCACGGTCGGTCCGTTGCTTTCCACCGAAGGTCGGCGCGTAACCATAGCCTTCTTGCCGGGCGGCTGTTTCATTGTAGCTTTCGAAGGCGCGCTTGTTCTGTCCGGTCCACGGTATCGATTCGTTTGCCCGGCTCCGATCGCGACGTCCGGGGAATCAGAGACGGAAACGTGGGCCCAGGAAACTGCCGGTAACCGGGTTTTCCACACCCAAAAACTCCAAAATCCTCACGGATTCTTTATGCTGGTGACACTAGGATACTTGCGAATTCCGGGCTCCTATCCAATTCGCGTTGAACCGCCGCCCGGTTACCGCTCCAGCCAAATGTCCGCTGTTCAGTTCGCGGATGAGGCGGAATCCTATTCTTATCGCACTTTTTTTTGAAAGAATGCCGCAGTTTGGCTCGACCTCCACAACTCAACTCGTGCTTGGGTTGAACAACACCAAGCGAAAGGAGAACTAAGAATGCCGCGAACTCCGAATGACGTGAAGAAGCTTGCCAAAGATGCCGGCGTGAAAATCGTCGACCTGCGATTTATCGACCTGCCCGGCATGTGGCAGCATTTTTCCATCCCAGTGGAAGACCTTGAGGACGATCTGTTCAGCGATGGCATCGGCTTCGATGGTTCGAGCATCCGCGGATTCCAGCAGATCCATGAGAGCGACATGCTGCTGATTGCAGATGCGGATTCAGCGGTGGTGGACCCGGTTCTCGCTGTCCCCACGATGAACATCATCTGCAACGTCTTCGACCCCATCAGCCGCAAGGCCTATACGCGCGATCCGCGCCATGTGGCACAGAAGGCCGAAGCGTATTTGAAGAAAACCGGAATTGCCGACATCAGCTACTGGGGCCCGGAAGCGGAATTCTATCTCTTCAACGACGTGCGCTACGATCAGACGGCGCACAGCGGCTACTACTTCGTTGACTCAAACGAAGGCATCTGGAACACAGGCCGCGAAGAGTGCCCCAACCTCGGTTACAAGCTGCGCCACAAGGAAGGTTACTTCCCGGTGCCGCCCTCCGACACACTGCAGGACATTCGCTCGGAGATCATCCTGGCGCTCAAGGATATGGGCGTCAAGTGTGAGGTGCACCACCACGAAGTGGGCACCGCCGGCCAGTGTGAGATCGACATGCGCTTCGGCCCACTGGTCAAGATGGCCGACAATCTTCTCAACTACAAATACATCATCCGCATGATCGCCAAGAAGCATGGCATGACGGCCACCTTTATGCCCAAGCCGCTCTTCGGCGACAACGGCTCCGGCATGCATGTCCACCAGAGCCTGTGGAAGGGCGAAAAAAACGTCTTCTTCGATGCCAAGGGATATGCGCTCCTCAGCCAGACCGCAAAGTACTACATCGGTGGGCTGCTCAAGCACGCGCCGGCACTGCTCGCGATCGCCGCCCCCACTACCAACTCGTATCGCCGCCTGGTTCCCGGTTATGAGGCGCCGGTGAATCTGGCCTATTCGCAGCGCAACCGCTCGGCGGCAGTGCGCATCCCGGTGTACTCCAGCAGCCCCAAAGCCAAGCGCATCGAGTTCCGTTGTCCCGATCCCTCCACCAATCCTTATCTCTGCTTCGCGGCGCTGCTCATGGCCGGACTCGACGGCATCAAGAACAAGATCGATCCTGGCCAGCCACTGGACAAGGACCTCTACGAGCTCGAGCCTTCGGAGGCTAAGAAGATCAAGAGCACGCCCGGGTCACTGGGCGAGGTTCTCACGGCCCTCGAAAAGGACCACGAATTCCTGCTCGAGGGCGGCGTCTTCACCCAGGACCTGATCGAAACATGGATCAGCTACAAGCGCGAGAAGGAGTTGGCCCCGGTCAATCTGCGCCCGGTGCCGTATGAGTTCTTCCTCTATTACGATCTGTGAGAAGGTCTCAGACTCCTGCGTTGCTTCAAACGGCCAGCATCATTTGATGCTGGCCGTTTTGATTCCTGCCTCAATTTCTTCCGTCAGCGCCTCGGCCGCGTCAATGCAATCTTTGCGGGTCACGTCGCGGTGCGTCACCACCCGAACCGCATCCGGCCCGAACGCGCCCACCAGAACACCGCGTGCCTTGAGCCGCGCCGCAAGCTCTCCCGCGCCCTTCCCCGCCGCCAAACGGAAGATCACGATATTTGTCTCCACCGAGGCCAAATCAATCGTCACGCCCTCGGAGCGCGCCAGCGCTTCGGCCAGCAGGCGAGCGTTCGCGTGATCTTCGCCAAGCCGCCCCGGCCCTTCTTCGAGCGCAATCAGTCCAGCCGCAGCCAATACGCCCACCTGCCTCATGCCACCGCCCATGCCCTTGCGGTAAACCCGCGCCCGCGCGATCAATGCCGCAGATCCAACGAGCATCGATCCAACCGGCGCGCCCAATCCTTTAGATAAACAAAACATCACCGTGTCGAATCCGCGCGTGAGCTTCTTCACATCCACACCCAACGCGACAGCAGCGTTGAAGATGCGCGCGCCGTCGAGGTGCAGCGGGAGCTTGTGGGCCCTCGCCCCATCCCAAATCTCCTCCAAAATTTCCACACGGGTGCAAACACCTCCGGCCAGGTTTGCTGTGTTCTCAATTTCGATCAGCCCCGTCGCCGCGCGAAACCCTCCATACGGCTGAATGACGGGCTCAATGTGTTTCCAGGTCAGGATTCCGCCCTCGGCGGGAACGGCCCGGATCAGGCAGCCAGAAAAGACTGCCGTCGTCGCCATCTCGTAATCCAGAATGTGCGCCCGCGATTCGGCGATCACTTCCTGGCCGGGCTGCGTCAGCGAGCGAATCGCGATCTGGTTTCCCATGGTGCCCGTGGGCACAAACAGTGCCGCCTCGCGGCCAAACATTTCCGCCGCGCGCCGCTCCAGCAAATTGACCGTGGGGTCCTCGCCGTAAACGTCGTCGCCAACCTCGGCCGCCGCCATCGCCGCACGCATCTCAAGCGTCGGCTTGGTTACGGTATCCGAACGCAGATCAATGCCTAGCAAGCCCATGCGCCCTCCCGGTTCCTGTCCCGCTTTCACGGCGCCCGCTTCGCAGGCGGCCCGAAGATCGTGAATTCCTCGTTCTGGTACAACCCAGTCACATTCGCTGGCGGATGCCAATCGTCCACGCGCATCGGAACGTAATACGTGGGCATTGCTTCCCACTTTTGAAGGATATGCCCATCGCGAAAGGCCTCTGTCACTTCCTTCTGGCGCTGATCGAACGATGGCGTGTTGGGCATGTGGCCGGCCCAACTACGAATCGGCGTGTAAGTGCTGACCAAATAGCTCACTAACGGGTCATCACACACTACCATCGAGCCTTGGACCGCGTTCTCGTCCAGCCATTCAAGCACTGCCCATTCACTATGTGTTAGCGCTAGCGGAGTCGGCGGGTCTTCTCTTGAGGAAAGAAAGGTCCCCAACCACGTCGCATTGTCGAAGAGAAAAAGCAACAGGAGTGATCCCAACGCGCAGAGACGGAGCCGTGCCGACGAAATTGCGAGTAGCCTATCCAGGATTGCAATCAACAACGGCGCCGAAAGGAAGAACAATGCCATCCAATCATAGCCGTGTGCGAAGTGAATAGGCTGGAAAGGTTTCATCAGCAGATTGTGCTGCGAAAGTGCGAACACCACCGCAAACCACACCAGGAAAAGGCGGTTTCGCGAGTCTTTCAGCACCGCGCGCAGCCCTGGCCACCGCCACACTCGCAGTGCTGCTAGTGTTCCAACGATCAACAAAGCCGGAAGGTAGGTTCTCGGCTCGTAGAGCCAAGGTAGTGCCCACTGGTCACGGAGGTTGCGGTGGTCAACAAATCTGTCCGGAAAGACCCGGTAATATGCGAAGTGAGCAACCACAATCGCAATTGCGCCAACGAGCATCGCTGGCCGAACGGCCCCGCTTCCCAAAATCAGTTCCCACGCCGAATATGCCACAAGAATGAGAGCTAAGCTGAGACCGGAGAATGGATGGCTCAGTGACAGGAGTAAAGAACATACCAGCGCCGGAGCAGTCTTTCTTCTCACAAGAAACAGCAGGGTCAGGAGGAAGAGCCCGTGGTAGTAAGCTTCAGTGGGATAGACAAGGTTCCGTCCGAAGTTCAGCATCCACCACCCGTAGGCGGGATCGAAATTCCACAAATCCAGCCGATGCAAGTGCCCGGCAGCAACAGCATGAACGATACCTGCCAGCGTGAGAGCTCCTCCACCCCAAAAGAAGCAGACAAGCCCGATTTTCTTGGCGGTAGTCTCTAAACCGGTCACTTCCCGGTAGAACCGAATCGCGACAACGGTCGCAAAAACGATCGTTGCCAACCCGAACAAGTCAAATGCTACCCCCGGGTCCAACCCCGCTCGCACAAGGCAGCCCAGAAGAAGAGTCTGCGGTTGAAAGTAGATCCTGGGTGTCTCGTATCCCGCATAGGGATTGCCGTACAGCAGATGGAAGCCGCGGTCAAAGCACTCGCGCGCGTTGGCCATATAGTAGGCCATGTCATAAAAGACAAAGCCAGTCGGGACCAAACCACGGAGCCACGGAACGACGTAAGCGTTCGCGAGTGGCAAAAACGCTGGAAGAGCCAGGAGAACAACCTGCCATCAAGGGATCTCAATGCGTTCGGCTGCGGTCTTTGATGTGGCATGAACACGAGCGAGCCCGCTCATTACGGAATTTCCTTCATCGGCAGCTCCATCACCGGCGTGCGCTTGCCATCCTTCTCCGCATAGGCCCACAACCCATGGAAGTTGGCTCGAATGTCGGGATGCGCCTTCAGAAATGAGCTCATCACCGCAGTCGCCTCAGTGCGCAGCGCCGCGGGGTCCGTAACGCCTGTTGACTCGTAGGCCACGCCGAGATCGGGCTCGTGCAGCGAAGCATCGAGGCCCACCGCATCAATCTTCCATGTGCGGTCGCCATCCGGTATCGACAATGGAAGCTGGCTCTCGGGAGTCGGCGAGATCAGTGACTGTTCCTGGTGCAGCTTCTGCAGGTTTGGCGAGACGAGAAAGTCCACGGGCAGAAGCAGATATCGTGCCGCATCGTAGCTGAACCACGCGCTCCACGGATCGGTCTTGGCAAGTTCCCTCGCCCGCAGCCAGTACCACACGCCATCATGCCCATCGAAGACTCCCGGACGCACAGTGAGCCCGGCGAGCTTCCACTGGGTCGCTGCGCCATCCCACGCCAGAACCACGCCCATCTGCCCTGCCAGCGACGCGTTGGGAGCGTCGGCAAGAACCACCGCGTAGCGTCCTGGGGGCAGCGCCGCCATATTGATGGTCACGGTCAGCGATCCGGTGGCATTGGAGCAGAAAAACTGCGTATCCTGCGTCGCGGTCTGATCAGTTGCGTCCAAAAGATACACATCGCGCAATTGGAAATTTCCGCCTTTAACGAGCGGCGCAGCCTGCTCCACGGTGGCGCGAATGCCGTCCCACTCCGACGCCTCCTGTGGCAACAGGTTGGCTTGCAGCGCGTTGAAATCCTGGGCCAGGACGGCAGCAGTCACACGACCCGAGGCCGCTGATAGCGCATCGCGATCCAGCGAGCCCAGTTCAGCCTGCGCTGTGCAACTCGTCGCCCAGCTCCCAGTTGGCGCCAGCACTATGACTGAACCCAAGAAAAATAATCCGATGCGCATTCCCGCCAACATCCTCTCTGCTCAATGATTCCTGAAAAGGCTCTCTTTCGAGCGTCCAGCGGCCACTGCTAGTCTAGTACAGTAGAGCAGCAGTCGAGCGCCGCAGTCCGCATGGACCCCGCGCACGCAAGCGCCGCGGTCCAACGAGCGGTTGGCCGGGCACAAGCTGTTCTTGAATAGACTCGAAAACAGGCTGAAGGGAGGCGATTCCGATGCGTTCACAACCGCTGCCGCAAACGGAGCCCCGCCAGGATCGCCGTTCGCTCCTGCGATTGGGGCGCAGTGTACGCGAACCGGCTAGATCCCTCGTTCTTTGCACAGCCTCATTCTTGCTTTCCAGCATCCTCGCCGCTCAAACGAACCCGGCTCAAATCAATCCAACGCCCGCACCTAGCGCCGCGCCCCTACATAAGCACGCTCATCCGCACAAGAAACCGGTAGCGGCTACCCCTGCGCCCCAACCATCTCCACCGCCCGCACCGGTTGCGCCTCCGCCACCGAACTGGCCCGCTAACGACCTTCCCGGCGCGGCTTCCGTCGTGTTTGACAGCCGTGGACTGCTCGTCGTTGCGTCCAATTCAAGCCTGGAGCAAATCCTGAAGGAAGTTTCCCTCGAAACCGGCGTAAAGGTTGAAGGGATGGACGCCGATCAGCGAATCTTCGGCACTTATGGCCCAGGCCCGGCGCGCGATGTGATTTCGCAGCTTCTTGACGGATCCGGCTACGACCTACTGATGATCGGCGATCGCGGCGAGGGCACGCCTCGTCGGATTGTGCTGACCTCACGGTCCGGTATCGCCAGCGCCCAGAGCACTGCGAATAAGGCTGCTACTCCGCCGAGTAATGAGGACACGGACGCAGACCAGTCGCCGCCGGAGCCGCCGGCGGAACAGGAACCTCCGCAGCCTGAACAAAACGGCGCCGCCCCTCCCGTTCCTGTGCGCACACCGCAACAAATCATGCAGGAGATTCAAGAGCGGCAGCGCCAGCAACAGACGCAAAACGGTCAGCAGAACCCGCCGAACTGACGCAGTTCCGGTCAAATGCTGTTGGACCGATAGGTCTTTTGCTGAAAGCTGATAGCTGAGGGCTGGGAGCTTGACTCTACAACGTGCGCGCGGCCTCGGTTTGCGCTTCCACCTGTGCCGCGGCCTTGCGCGGACGCATGAATCCAAAGATCACGCGCAGGACCGCATAGGCGGCGAGGATGCCAAAGGCCATCGCGCCGACGGTAGCCGAAATCAACATCGCCAGATTCAACAAGTCCGTCATTCAAATCGCCTCGGGCCGCTTAGTGGAAAGGTCGGATTCGCCTGCGGCAACGCTCGGAGCGCGACTCAGGAAGCCAACCCTTCAGCCACGCAAGCACCTTTGAGATTGTCGCAGAACCGGGGCCGCGTTGACCCTCATTTCTGTTGGCAAATAGAATACCTCTAGAGCGTTGTTTTCAGTTGAGCGTCGGCACCTCTCGAAACACGAAAGTACCCGCCGTCTTCATAGAACCCATTCATGCCCATCACTCACATTTCGGTGCGGGGGGCGCGCCAGCACAACCTGCGCGATATCAATGTGCGCATTCCCCGCAATGCCCTTACCGTGGTCACCGGTCTCTCCGGCTCCGGCAAGAGCTCCCTCGCCTTTGACACCATCTACGCCGAGGGCCAGCGCCGCTATGTTGAGACTCTCTCGGCCTACGCACGCCAATTTCTCGACCAGATCGAGCGCCCTGATGTGGATTCCATCGAGGGCCTCAGTCCGGCCATCTCCATCGAGCAAAAAACCACGAGCCGCAGCCCCCGATCCACGGTCGGAACTATCACCGAAATCTACGATTATCTCCGCCTCCTTTACGCCTCGGTGGGTACGCCCCATTGCCCGAATTGCGGACGGCCTATTGCCCGCCAGACCGCCGATCAAATCGTCCAGCGCATCCTGGAACTGGGCCGCGGAGAGCGCGCTACCGTCATGGCGCCCATTGTCAGGGGCCGAAAGGGTGAGTTTAAGGATTTGCTGGATCAGCTTGACCAGCAAGGGTTTCGCGCGCGCATCGATGGCGAGGTAACCGACCTTTCCGAGCCGCCCGCACTCGACAAACGTAAGAACCACAACATCGAAGCCATCGTTGACCGCGTTCTCCTCAAGCCGGCCACAGCGGGCCAACCCATCGCCGCCGCCGGTAAACCTTCCGTCGAAAAACGGCTCGAGCAAGCTGTCGCCAAGGCGCTCCAACTCGCCAACGGACTCGTCTTGGTCGGTTTCAATGCCGGCGACGAGCAGTTGTTTTCCTCCTCGATGGCCTGCCCTGATTGCGGCCTCGACGTGCCCAAACTCGAGCCGCGCAGCTTTTCGTTTAATTCCACCTTCGGCGCATGCCCTAACTGCCACGGCCTGGGTTCGCTCTACGACTTCGACCCGGCCAAGGTCATCACCGACTGGTCAAAGCCGCTGCTCGATGGCGGCCTCGGTCCCGGCTCCTCCTCGCAGTACCTCATCAAGCTCATCCAACTTGCCGCCGACCGCTACAACATCGACCTGAAGGTTCCCTTCGAGGATCTCCCGCCAAAACAGCAGCACATCCTCGTCTACGGACCGCCCAAGGGCGAAGCGCCCCGAACCGGCTTCCACGGCATCCTCTCCTACCTTCGCGACAACGTTGAAGAAGCGCGCAGCGAGGGCTATCGCGAATACATGATGAGCTTCATGTCGGCCGCGCCCTGCCCTGTCTGCCGCGGCAAGCGCCTCCGTCCCGAGTCCCTCGCCGTCAAAATCGGCGGCCTCTCCATTGCCGATTTCACTGCGCTGCCGCTCAACCGCGCGCTATCGGCCGCCATCAACCTCCAATTCACTGAGCGCGAAGCGCTAGTCGTCGAGCGCATCCGTCGCGAGATTGCCGAGCGCCTTGAATTTCTCTGCGCCGTCGGACTCAACTATCTTTCTCTCGACCGCAGCGCCGCCACGCTCTCCGGCGGCGAGGGCCAACGCATCCGCCTGGCCACGCAGATCGGATCGCGCCTGCGCGGCGTTCTCTACGTCCTCGACGAGCCCTCCATCGGTTTGCATCAGCGCGACAACAATCGCCTCATCCAGGCCCTGGAACGGCTTCGCGACCTTGGCAACACGGTCCTCGTTGTCGAGCACGACGAAGAAACTATCCGCCACGCAGATTTCGTTCTCGATCTCGGGCCGGGCGCGGGTCGTCTTGGCGGCAACATCGTCGCCGAAGGCACGCCGGAGCAGATCATGGCCACGCCCGCATCGCTCACCGGCCGCTACTTGAGCGGCGCCGAAACGATGCTGCAGCGGGCCAAGCCGCGGCCCCTCACCGGCAAGTGGCTCACCATCGCCGGCGCGCGAGAGCACAATCTGCACGACCTGAGTCTGCGTATCCCGCTCGGCCTCATGACCGTCGTCACCGGTGTCAGCGGCAGCGGCAAAAGCACGCTGGTCAACGACATTCTCTATCGCTCGCTCGCCAAATCCATCTACGGTTCGCGCGAAGAGCCGGGCGTGCACGACGAGCTGACCGGCGTCGAACAGATTGACAAAGTAATTCGTATCGACCAGTCGCCCATCGGCCGCACTCCGCGCTCCAATCCGGCTACCTACACGCAGGTCTTCTCGCCCATCCGCGATCTGTTTGCCATGCTGCCCGAGGCGCGCGAGCACGGCTACAAGCCCGGCCGCTTCAGCTTCAACGTTCCAGGCGGCCGCTGCGAGGCTTGCCAGGGCGACGGCCAGCGGCGCATCGAGATGAGCTTCATGCCCGACGTCTACGTGCAATGCGAAGTCTGCAATGGCCGCCGGTACAACCAGGAGACGCTGGCTGTGAAATTCCACGGCCACTCGATCGCCGACGTTCTGGACCTGACCATTGAAGACGCTCTTCCCTTGCTCACTGATGTACCGCAGGTGCGCCAGAAGCTGCAAACGCTCGTTGACGTGGGCCTCGGCTACGTGCACTTGGGCCAGAGTGCCACAACGCTCTCGGGTGGCGAGGCGCAGCGCATGAAGCTGGCCCGCGAGCTCTCCAAGCGCCAAACCGGCAAGACCCTCTATCTGCTCGACGAGCCCACCACCGGCCTGCACTTCGACGACGTGCGCAAGCTTCTTGAAGTCCTGCATCGCCTCGTCGATCTCGGCAACTCCGTCATCATCATCGAGCACAATCTCGACGTCATTCGCAACGCTGACTGGGTTATCGATCTCGGCCCCGAGGGCGGCGAAGATGGCGGCCGAATCGTCGGCGAAGGTCGCCCTGCAAAGATCGCCGCCACACCCGGCTCTTATACCGGCCAGTTCCTCAAGCGCTATTACAAGCTGTCGAGTGGCCGCCTCTCACCCGCGGAATCTGAAGACGACCTCATCCCGGACGGAAGCTCCAACAGCGACGGCCAAAGCTTGCTCACATCGGGGCCGTCCAGCACGGATGGTCAGCCAGAACCAGGAAAAAACGGCAAACAAACGCAGCAAAAGCGCTCGACGCGTGCGGTTCGCCGAGAGAAAAAGCCGGTGAGCCAATGACCGATCTCCCTGAAGACGAAGCGCGCGAGTCTGCGCCGATTCCCGCACTTGGGGATTTACCGGCAGTTGACGCCGCGAGTTCCGCCGCCGGCCTGGCACAACCCACCGCCGATGAGCCGCCTGACAATGAGCCGCCAATCGACATGATGCTTGGCGAATCCACAGCCGGCGAACCTCCACCTGTCGATCCTCCGAATGCCGCGCCTTCCGTACCTGATCCGTCTTTCGTGCCGTATGCCGAGCCTGGCACGCCAGCCAACGCCGAACCGCCGCTGCTTTTTCAATCCTTCGCGCAACCGCCAGTCCGCCCGCCGGCACGCATCCCGCACTTCGGCCACGTCAGCCTGCTCATCCCCGTCTTTGGAATCGCATTCGTTTGCACGATCCTTGTCCTGTTTTTTCCCATGCGCCTTCACTTCTTCGGCTGGAGCCTCTCCCCTCAGATCGCCGCCACCAACGTCTCGCTCATCCTTGCCAGCGAAGCGATCCTCTATCTCTTCGTCTTTGCGATAAGCCTGCTCGTTTTCCCGCTCTTCTGGCACGAAAAACTCCTCATCGGATTGCAGTGGCGTGGTGCGGTGGCCATCAAAAGATTTTGGCCGCTGGCCGCAACGGCGCTGGGCTGCGCCGGATTGGCTGCACTCGACGAAGTCCTTCTGCCGGGCCCCAAGAACGCTCCCATCGACAGAATGTTTAGCGCTCCGGGAGCCGCATGGCTGATGTTCGCCTTCGGGACCACCCTCGCGCCATTTTTTGAGGAGATGTTCTTCCGCGGATTTCTCCTACCCGCTTTCTCGACGGCTTGGGACTGGGCGGTTGAGCAAGTGAAACACAGGGCGGCTCCTCCGCTCGATGCCAACGGCCACCCGCAGTGGTCCATCCCCGCCATGGTCGTCGGCTCCATCCTCACCAGCATTCCCTTCGCCCTGCTCCACGTCGAACAGCAAGGCCATTCGCTGGGACCGTTTCTTTTGCTCATCGTGGTCAGCCTGGTTCTCTGCACCGTGCGCCTTAAAACCCGCTCCCTCGCCGCCAGCACGCTGGTCCACGCCACCTACAACTTCATCATTTTTTCTCTCGCGCTGATCGGCACCGGCGGCTTCCGCCACTTCGACAAGATGTAATATCAAAAACGAGTCCATAGGCCGGAACACGGCTTCTGCCTCAACCACTCGGCCCGCATCTGAACTGTTGGTTTGATCTGGCCTCGAATGCCTTGTCCCCCTACGTCTCGCCGGTTGCTGCTGGCGCTCGCGCTTTGCGCCATTTCCGTCCCGGTATGCATCTGCTGCCTCGACCGCCCGGCGGCAGAATACTTTAACTCACATGTGCGGCCGTTCGCTATTTGGATCTGGTTGAACCGTCTGCTCGCGCCCCTGGTTGTTATTCCCGTGGTTGCGCTCCTCTTCCAGTTTGGCGCGGGCGTATGGCTGCTCTCCGGCCGTCGGCTGGCTTCTTGGACTCTGACACCTTTGCTCTATTCATCGGGAACCATCTGGGCGTTATCCGCGGAGTTTGTTCTAAAGCAACTGCTCGGCCGCGGATCGCCCGACCCAACCTATCTCGCCCGCCATCTCTACGGGTTCAGATTTCTCCACGCCGGCGGAGGTTGGACATCCTTCCCTTCTGGAACCGCAACCATCGCACTGACCATCGTTGCAATTACCTGCCTTCGTCTTCCGCACTGGCGTCGGGCAGTCTCCGTCCTAGCCGGTCTCGTGTGTATCGCGGTCACGGTCACCAACGGCCATTGGGTGTCGGATGTCATAGCGGGAGTATTTCTTGGCGCCTGCATCGGCTGGATGACCGTGGGCTTCTCTGACTCCAGCGGCCGCCACTTCGACAAAATGCAACTTAAGAGCTGAAGGAGTGAATAAGTGAACAAGTGAAACAGCCGGACTTTTCACTCATTCACTTTTCCACGCATTCACTCATTCACCAGTAACTCGTCACCGCTTACAATCTCATTGATGCCAACACCAACCCACGCCCAGCAGCTTCTCTCGCTCCTCGCGCGCACGAGCTTTAAACTCGGCCATTTCAAGCTGTCCTCCGGCGGCACGAGCGACTACTACATCGACTGCCGCACAACGACGCTCCACGCCGAAGGCGGACGGCTCACCGGTCACGCCATCCTCGAGCTGCTTGAGGCCAACAAGATCGACGCTGAGGCCGTCGGCGGACTCACCATGGGCGCCGACCCGATCGTTTCAAATGTCGCGACCGCGAGCGCATCGCGCGCACTGTCCCACCCTCATTCGAATCCTCGCCTGCCGCTGCTCCATGGCTTCCTCGTCCGCAAAGCGGAAAAAGCTCATGGCACTGGCCGCCGTATTGAGGGATTTTTTCGGGAAGGCGCGCGCGTAGTCATTGTCGACGATGTCTGCACCACCGGCGCCTCGACCATCGCCGCCATTGAGGCGGCCCAGGAAGCCGGCATGATCGTCGTCGCGGTGGTTTGCATCGTTGAGCGCGAAGAGGCCGCCGGCCGCCCCGCCGTCGAGGCCGCTGCTAACGCCCGCCCCATGAACGACGCATCGTTCTGGCAAGCGCAGAAACATGTGCCGTTTCTGCGCCTTTTCACCGCCAACGAAGTCCGCGCAGAGCACGTGAAACAGCTTTCCGTAACCAACTCTTAGCTCGGCGCTCCATCAACACAAAGGGCAGACCCGCCTGGGCCTGCCCTTTCAAAAAAATCAACAGATCGAGGGAAATTACGCGTTATTCGGGGACCGGCGACGACGTAACCTGACTGGCCGGCGTGTTGGACTGTCCAGTATTGGTCGAGCCCTGACCCTGCGCTTCGCTGCCGCTCATGTTTGAGAGCAACTGCACCTGCACGCGCCGATTCTGCTTGCGCCCTTCGGCCGTGTTGTTCGACGCGACATACTGATCCTTGCCAATCCCGATTAGATAGAAGCGATGCGGCGCAACGCCATACTTCGCCGCCAGGTACTGCACAACTGCGTCCGCGCGGCGCTGGCTAAGGTCGTAATTGTATTGCGCTGAACCAACCGAATCCGTTCCGCCGGTGACTTCCAGAATGTAGCTCTTCGCCGAGCCCAGTGAGCCGGCAAAGTTGTCCAGTTGCGATTTGTCATCGGTGGTCAGCATGGCCTTGTCAAATCCGAAGGTCACTGAAACAGCGGCCACCTGCTTGTAGTTGTCCAGCCCCTTCACCACGCTGTCCAGCGAGTCGGCGCGATGCGCTACGTCGTTCGCGGCAGTGTCAGCGGCGCTCGCAGCCAGGCTTGCGGTCTGCGCATTGGTCTCTGCCGTATCGGCAGTGCCTTGCGCCTTTGAAATGCCCGCCATCGCCCGGTCGTTCACGTCATGAATCTGACGGTTGTTGTCCGCGGTCTTCTGCTCCAGTTGGTCGGTGTGATCGATCAGCGGAGTCGTCTGAGTCCGCACATAATTCTTTGTGGCACATCCCGCAACTCCAAATGCCATCAACGCCGCTGCCGTCAACGCAAATCCAAATCGCTGCATTTTCATGCTCCTCACCTCTCCATTCCCTGCCGGCGCGTTTTGCGCTCTTCCGCCGGGAAGGACTCACGTCCTGACCTTAGTAATTGCACGCCGCCATCCAATCGGGCTATTTGATGCAACTCATTGCATAATAAAGTTTTAGCGGTTAATTTGTGCCAGTTCTACACACTCCAAAACAATGTAATTTTTACGCTTTCCGGTAAGGTTTGCCCGATCTTCACCCGCCGCCTTCAAATCCGCCCCCGCGCTACCTCCGCTGCAAACGCGCCGTATCGATTCTCGTTATTCTAAGAACGGTCGCGTCGAGCGCCAGTCCTTTCCATGGATCTCCACGAAAAAATCCGCACGCTGCCCACGCAGCCCGGTGTCTATCTCTACAAAAACGCCGACGGCGAAGTCATCTACGTGGGCAAGGCCAACAACTTGCGCTCGCGCGTGCGTTCGTATCTCCTTGAAGCGTCGCAGGCCAACGCAAAAACCGGCTCGCTCATGCGCGAGGCCGTCGACATTGATTACATCCTCGTCGCAAACGGGCACGAAGCCCTCGCCCTCGAAAACAATCTCATCAAGCAGCGCAAGCCCCGCTTCAACATCCTGCTCCGCGATGACAAGACCTACCCCTACGTCAAGCTCACTCTCGCCGACCGCTTCCCCAAGGTCTTCGTCACGCGCCGCCTGCGCAAAGACGGCTCGGCCTATTACGGCCCTTACTTCCCCGGCAACCTCGCCTACCGTGTGGTCGAGCTCATCCATCGCAGCTTTCTACTTCCGAGTTGCAAGGTCGATCTTTCGCGCTACCATCCGCGCGCCTGCCTCCAGTACTACATTCATCGCTGCCTCGGTCCCTGCGTCGAAGGCCTCACCACCCCTGAGGTCTACAAGGAGGCCGTTCGCGACGCGCAGCTTTTTCTTGAAGGCCGCCACGCCGAGCTCGAGCGCACCCTCACGGCGCGCATGATGGCTGCGGCCGAGGCCGAGCAGTTCGAAGCCGCGGCGCGCCTGCGCGATCAGCTCTCCACCGTTCACCAGCTCCAGGAAAAGCAGCGCATCGCGACGGCTGAGCTTGACGATGACGCCGACGTCTTTGGCTATCACTTTGAGGACGGCAGCCTGGCCGTCAATCTCTTCCACATGCGCAACGGCAAAATCGTCGATCGCCGCGAATTTTTCTGGGAGGATCTGCCCAGCCTGATGGAAGCCATCGACGAGCCCAAAGGCGCACCGGGCTCCAACGCGCCAGGCTTTAGCGCTGGCCACGTCTTCTCTGCCCTGCTCAAGCAGCTCTACATTGACCAGCAGTACGTCCCGCGCTCCATCCTCGCCCCCGTCGAATTCGACGACCGCGAGACACTCGCCGCGCTCCTCAGCGAGCGCACCGGCCACAAAATCGAGATCGCCGTCCCCCAGCGCGGCGACAAGAAATCCCTCGTCGATCTCGCCGGCCAGAACGCCCACCAGTCCTACACGCAGCGTTTCCGCGTCCTCGAGCCTTCGCGCAAGGCCATTCAGGAGGCGCTTGCCGACGCCCTCATGCTCCCTGAGCTTCCGCGCCGCATCGAGTGCTTCGACATCTCGCACATCCAGGGCGCGGAAACCGTTGCCTCGCTCGTCGTCTGGGAAGACGGCAAGATGAACAAGTCTGCCTATCGCAAATTCAAAGTGAAAACCGTCGCTGGCGTCGACGATTTTGCGTCCATGCGCGAGGTCGTCGAGCGCCGCTACCGGCGCATTCGCGACGGCGCGTGCAAGCCATCAGACCCGATCGTTTTAAAAGGGGACGGATTCCGCGGCGCCAAAAATCTCAGTGAGGAATCGACGGCTCTGGTTCCCGAGGGCGAACCGTCAAAAAGCAAAGAACCAACGACAATGCCTTCGCTTATCCTCATCGACGGCGGCCTAGGCCAGCTTCACGCCGCGGCCGAGGCGCTGGAATCCCTCGGCTTCACTTCGCAGCCGCTGGCCGCGATCGCCAAGAGAGAGGAAGTGATTTACGTCTACGGCAATGAAGACGAGCCGATCGTTCTCGACCGCCGCTCGCCGGTGCTTCATCTCGTCCAGCTCATCCGCGACGAGAGCCATCGCTTCGCCGTCGGCTACCATCGCCAGCGCCGCGCGATACGAGACAGAGACTCCGAGCTGCTGAACATTCCCGGCGTGGGCCCGCTAACGCGCCAGCGCCTTCTCACGCACTTCGGCAGCCTGCGCGACGTCCAGCAAGCCACGGCCGAATCGCTTGCAGCCGTCGTCAGCCGCAAAACCGCCGAAACCATCTGGCAGCACTTTCACGCTGAGCTCCCGGCGCAATAATGTGTTCAACAGAGCGGCGTAGAATCACGTAGATCCCCGCATAGGAGTTCAACGCCTTGCAAGACGCCATTCCTGCCGTCCCCGCACGTGCTCCCCTCTGCACGGCGCTGATTCTCGCCGCGCTCTTTGCCACGCTCACATTCCTGATTCACTTTGTCAGCTCGCTCTGGGGCAGTCACCTAGGCTACGGCTTCTTTCGCGATGAGCTTTACTACCTTGTCTGCGGTCATCACCTGGCCTGGGGCTACGTCGATCAGCCTCCTCTCGTTGCCGTGCAAGCCCGCTTCGCCGAAACACTCTTCGGCCTCTCGCCAACCGGCATTCGCATCTTCAGCTTTGCCGCAGGCGGTCTGCTCGTAGGGCTCACCGGCGTGCTCACCTGGCAATTAGGCGGAAAACGCAGTGCCCAAGTATTGGCGATGACCGCCGTCTTGGCCGCCCCAGTCTTTCTGGGCACTTCAAATTTTCTCTCCATGAATTCCTTCGAACCATGTTTCTGGATGGGATCGATGCTCGTACTGCTGCGCATCGCTGACGGCAGCTCAGGCCCGCGTGCCTGGCTCATCATCGGATTGCTGGCCGGTCTGGGCATCGAGAACAAACATTCCACCGTCTTCTTCCTTTTGGCGCTTCTTGTGGGCGTGCTGCCGAGCCCGCAGCGGCGCATTCTGTGGTCACGCTGGTGCGCAGCCGGTGTCGCGCTTCTGATTCTGCTCGCTCTTCCAAACCTCATCTGGCAGTGGGTTCATCATTTCCCGACGTACGAGATGCTCAACAACATTGCCCACTCCGACAAGAACATCAAACTGCCGCCGCTTGCGTTTCTGCTGCAGCAGGCCAACATGCTGTTTCCCGGTTCCGCTCCACTCTGGATCGGCGGACTCGCGTGGCTCGCCTTTGCCCGCAAAGCCCGGCCCTGGCGCTTTGCAGCGCTCACTTATCTTGTTTTTCTGGTTCTACTGATGGCGATGCATGCCAAGGACTACTATCTGGCGCCCGTTTATCCGTTGCTTTTCGCCGCCGGGGCGGCTGCCCGCAGCCATCGCCCTCGCCTCCACTGGGTCATTTTGGGCTACACGGCAGTGCTCGCGCTTGCGCTGTGCTTCATCACCGGTCCCATCGTACTCACCTTGCTGCCGCCGGCGAGATACCAGGCATATGTCTCCCACTTTCCCGGCGCCGGCGCCAAATCAGAAAAATTCTCCAGCCCTTTACCCCAATATCTCTCCGACCGCTTCGGCTGGCCGCAAATGGTCGAAAGATTCGCCGCTCGCTACAATGCCCTGCCGCCCGATGAGCGCGCTCAGACCGGCATTTTTTGCCGCAACTACGGCGAGGCCAGCGCTGTGAACATGCTCGGCCCCAAATACGGCCTGCCCACCGCCATCAGCGGACATCAGAATTACTTTTACTGGGGCTGGAACGGCTACACAGGTGAGTCGATGCTTACGCTGGGCGGCAGCCGCGAGGACTACACCGACACATACGCCGAAGTCACCGATCTCGGTCCATTTGATGCACCCTGGATCATGGACTTCGAGCACCAGCACTACTTCTGGCTGCGCCACCGCAAGCGTTCATACGCTGCCGACTGGCCGGACTTCAAATTCTGGTACTGAGCAGCCCCGCATCGGCAGGGCCCCTGCGGGATCAGAGCTCGCAAGATTCACCAACCTGACTCGCCCATCCTGAGGCGATTGGCAAGACCGCCAGCCGCTCTACCCTGCCCGAATGAGCTCGCTTTTGCGCACCACAATGCGCTTGCTGCACGCAGGACACGAGAAGCGGTCGAAGATCGCCACGCTGCCCACCGATGAGCCGCACCACGGGCACTTCCCTTTCAGCGCGTTGATTCCCATGAGCGATCCCAGAAGCGGAGCGCAAACTCCAGCGATGATCATCGGAACGCCAAGAAACACGCCCAGTCCCGTCAGGCAGATCATGCCACCCCCGATGATCAGCACCGGCGCAGCCACCAGCCCCAACAGCAGGCCACCGAACGCGCTCTTCACGGGCGGCTTCTCATGTTCAATGTGATCGTGCGGCAATCGCTCGATCTTCTGAGCGTTTGTAGCTCCACAGTGCGGGCAGAACTTCCAGACTGCCTCAAGGTGCGCAGCGCATTTTTGACAGGCCGCATTCATTGAGCGACCGCTCCCTCACGGTCATCGGCATCAGCCGCGGCAAACGAGCCTCGACTTACGCGGAGCATCCACACTTGCTCGGCCCCGATGCACCCGCGATGATGAAGTCTAGGCCCGCTTGAATCGAGTTGCCCGTGACTGCTGTCACTGCCCGTCTGGTCGCGCCCCGTGGCCGCCACGCGAGCGAAAACCCCTTCCCGGCGCCTATTCGCCGGTGACGGCTGGCGGGCCCTTCTCCATGTGTGCTCCCTGGTACGCAGCGCGCCTGCGAACCCCTGCCAGCCATTAAAGTAAAGTCAGGGGAACTCCTCGGATGCATACTTCAGTTCTTCTCGGGTTTCGCAAGGCCGGCCTCTTGTCGGCAGGCATTTTCGCAGTTATTCTTACCGTCTCGCTACGCGCGCAGACCGCTTCCCCCTCCGCCGCGGCGCCCGGCCAGCCAGCCTCTTGGTTCAATCAGCAGACCGGCGAGATGGGCGTCATGGGATTCGAAGATAGCACTCAGATCACACCGGAGGGCTATCTGCGCACCGGATTTGGAGAGCTGATGTTTTTCTCGGGCCCCGATCTCGAGCCCACCAGGGCGAGCGGTCAGATTCTCGCAAAAGGCGGCTTGCCCATCGTTCATTACGAGTTCGAACGCGACGGCATCACCTACCGCTTTTCCATCTTCGCCGGCAAGATCGACAAAACTGCCATTGTCCGCGCGCGGCAGCATGCCAAATTTCCGTTTATGCCTGGCTTCGACATTGAATCCAACATCTACGAACCCCAGGTAGACTTTATCCGCGTCGAAATCACAGACTCAGCTCGAGAGCCGCGCCGCGCTGTGTTCGCCACCGGTGTGCGCTATCAAGACCCGAAAGTCACCGGCGCTCCTCACAGCAAGGACGGTGAGGCCTTCAATCCAGGCTGGATGAACTATTTCGACGACGCCAACTTTTACCGCTTCAACCGCGATCTCTACAGCTTCCCTGCCGGCTACGCCGACCGGAGCTTCAAGATCCGCAAGAACTGGAGCGAGCCAAACCCCCAGTACGTTCTCGTGGAGACTCAGTTGAGCGCCGACCCCACCACGCCCATCGGCATCGTCACGTACGCGAAGCAGCTCAATCCCGGTGAGAAGTGGACTCTCGATTTCAAGATGCCGGTCATTCCCAATGCCGATCCATTCGTCATCTCGGCCATTGACGACGCGAGTTTCGACGCAGTTGCGGCGCAGATAAACGGAGAGCCCGCCGCCGCAAAGCCCTGACGAAGTCGTCAAGCCCGGCGAGTGTTTTACGCCGATTCGGAACTTGTCTCAGCTTGCGCTTGAGCTCGGCTGGGTGGTCGCAGCCCGCAGCTTCTCTTTCACCGTGGCCAGCAAATGCTCCGGTGGAACAGGCTTGCTGAGCAATGTAAAGCGGCGTGCCGCGGATCCTGCTGCGGCCAGCAAATCGACCGTCGACGCCTGGCCTGAGAAAAGCACGATCTGACAATCCGGGAAAACGCGCTGGATCGTGATCGCGAGTTCAATCCCGTTCATTCCCGGCAACACCACATCGGTGATCACCAGGTGTGGTGGCGCCAGCAAGGCAGCTTCAAGAGCATCGTCTCCATCGTATGCGGCCATTGCTTCATAACCGCTCATGGAAAGGATGGTTGCAGTAGTGTCTGCGATCGACGTTTCATCATCGACCACCAAAACCCGGGGGCGAAATTTGAACTCGTGGAAGGTTGGAGCTTCGCCGACAGGCACGATAGGGGAGTTTCGTGTTCCGCTCATATTCATGTCGAAGCCTCGATCACCACTCAGCAACCATCGTGCCAATCGTTGCTGAATGATCGAAACCTCTTATCCTTGCACGAGTTTAGCAAAATTAAGGAGGACTTTTTCCCACAGGAATCTCTGGATTATTTACACGCTTAGGATATTTTTACCCGGCCAATAGCGACTCCGTACGCGCGCTGTACGTCGCCGTTCGCCAATGTATACGTTTGTGATACGTACCTCTCACAACCGTTCGTGCCGAAGAAGCATACGTTGCACGCGCTTATGCATCTCACAATGAAAGAGGAGCATTCCGTTGGCGCGATGCGACAAAACGGTACCCGTTTTTCATGAAATTTCAATTGGTTCAGCAGAATGAGGTTCCCAAGGGCCGAGCTGGCAAGCATAAGCGCATTGTCACGCTCCTGTTGAATCAACTCGACCGGCTACCATCCGGAAATGCCCTCAAAGTGCCGCTTTCCGCATTGCCCGATAGCAAAGCGAACATTCGTGCTGCCCTCAATCGCGCCACGCACCAAAAAGGAGTGACTGTCGCCACATCGAGCGATTCCAATCATCTTTATCTCTGGAAAGCCGATCAAAAAACCTGAGCCGTTCCTGATACATTCTTGTTTTGCGCTGTTCGTGAGTTTGCAATGGACGCTGTGCGCATCGACAAGTGGCTTTGGGCCGCGCGCTTCTTTAAAACTCGTGCCGTGGCTTCGCGCGCCTGCGACATGGGCCGCATCCAGTCGAACGGCATCCGTTCAAAACCCGCTCGCGAAGTCCGCGCCGGCGACAAGCTCCGCATTGAAAACGAGCGCGGCATCTTCGAGGTCGAGGTTTTGCTCATCAGCGCGACGCGCGGTCCCGCAGCAGTCGCGCAGACTCTCTATCGCGAGTCGGACGCAAGCCGCGAAGCGCGTCTGCATCTCGCGGAAGAGCGCAAAGCATTCGAGCAGTACGTGCGACTGCCCGAGCGCCGCCCCTCCAAGCGCGACCGCCGCCGCATCGTTCAATTCCGCCGCGGCCTCTAAGAAATACTCCCGGACGCAGAAAAGCCCGGCAAAAGCCGGGCTTTCATTCCAAGAAAATCGTTTACGCGATCAGCTTCTTGACCTTCTCTTCAATCACGTCCTGGGCCACGTAGCCAACAACCTGGTCCGCAATCTTGCCGCCCTTGAAGAACAGCAGCGTCGGAATCCCGCGAATACCGTAGCGCGATGGTGTCGCGCCATTCTGATCCACGTTTACCTTGGCCACCTTGAGCTTGCCCGCGTAGGCCGCTGCCACACCCTCCACGATCGGTGCAATCGCCTTGCACGGCCCGCACCAGACGGCCCAAAAGTCCACCAGAACCGGCTGCTCGCTCTTCAGCACTTCCTGATCAAAATTCGCATCGTTCACTTCCAAAACGCCCACTCCAGCCATGATCCTCCTTGCGGACCCGCACCCGTTCATTGTACAGGAAACCGTATATCCATCTGATGCGGCAACGCGCGCAAAGTCGCAGACCTCAGCACTGTCGCGTGCCCGGACGCAAATCAATTTACTGAGCTTGTTCTTGATGAGCGCGGGCCGCAATTTCTCTTCGGCGTTCGTCGCCCATCTTGTCCGCGGAATCGTTTGAGCGCAAAGTAAAAGCGCCCGGATCCGTTAAGGACCACAGGCGCTAGAGCAGCCCTCCCCCAGAACTGCCCACGGAGCGAATGTATGGTGTTTAATCGATAAATAGCAAGCAAACTTCAGTAATAGGTGCGGTAATCAGATTTTTGATGACTATTCACCTAAGCAACCACCGTAACTTATTCATAACGCACACGCTTGCCCGCTGAAAACGATGCAAATCCAGTAAACTTAAATGTTTTCAATCGTTTGGAAGGCGCCAACATCGGAAAATCGGCAGATCAGAAGCTCTGTTCCCATGCAATTTTGCACTGCGATTGAAGCACCCGCCAGGCTCTCCTCCCGATCGACAATCACCAGCACGGCAGGCCCTGCTCCGCTCAACGCCACCCCCAGGATTCCGTGCTCTCCCATCAACGGCAGCAGACGAGGCAGCAAAGGACAGAGGTCTGCGCGAGACGGTTGATGAATGCGATCTTTCATCGCCAGGCGCAACAAATCTCCGCGCGCTTGCGCGAATGCGAGCCCCATTACAGCTACCGATTGCAGATTCGCGACCACATCTTCAAGCCGAAAACTCGCCGGCAACACAGCGCGCGCTTTGCTGGTGGAAAGCGGTTCGTCGGGCAACGCAACAATCGCTCGCCACCCTGGCGGAGTATCGATTCGCGCCACGTGCACCTTCGTCCCCTCGCACACCGCAGTCACAAATCCTCCCAGCCAACACGCTGCCACGTTGTCCGGATGCCCTTCGAGCTTGTACGCCTCTTCGAGAATCTGCGCCGTATTCCACTGCAGCCTGCCGAAGTTCGCCGCCAACGCGATTGCCGCCAGGCGCGCAGCCGCCGACGACCCGCACCCCATCCCCAGTGGAATTCCGTTGACAATCCGGATCGCCAGCGGAACGATCGCCCGTTCGTTGCTCCGCATGATCTGCTTGTAGGTCTCGAGAATCAGATTGTCTTCAAGCCGCGCGCACCTTCCCGCATCACGTCCGCTCGCGGTCACTGAGAATTCTTGCGCCGGCTCAGCTTCAATCTCCAGAAAAAAATCCAGTGCCACGGCCACCGCGTCGAATCCCGGTCCGAGATTCGCCGAAGTTGCAGGCAGGCGGAGCCGAAGAGCGTTTGGCTTTCCCAAGTCGATCGGTTGGCCGCTCATCCCACTTCACCCTCAATCGCCGCAAGCACTGCGGCCGGCGTGGCATCCACCGTGACCGCATCGCGGCGCAAGGCCTCAATCGCATGCTCCGAACCCAGCTTCTCCTCATCGGTTAGCAGGGTTCCGCGATGGAAGTTAATCGTGTAATCCGCATCCTTCAGCGTGTGGCCCGTCAGCACAAGTACCACCGTTTCTCCGGAGTGAATCACTCCTTGCGCGCGCAGCTTTTTCAGCCCGGCAAGCGTCACTGCTGAAGCCGGCTCGCACCCCAGCCCTTCCGCTCCAATCTCAGCTTTGGCAATCGCGATCTCGGCCTCGGTCACGTCCAGGCACCATCCACCGCTCTCCTGAATTACCCGCGCCGACTTGCGCCACGATGCCGGATTTCCGATGCGGATGGCCGTCGCCCGCGTATTCGCTTCCATCGGCTCCAGCACCGCACCGTGATTCAGCTTCAAGCTTCGCACCAGCGGATTGGCTCCCGCTGCCTGAATCACGCTAATCTTCGGCAGCCGGGCTATCAACCCAAGCTCCCGCATCTCGCGGAATCCCTTGCCCAGTGCCGAGCTGTTGCCCAGGTTGCCTCCCGGAACAATCAAGTGGTCGGGCACATTCCAGTCCATGGCCTCCGCAATCTCGATGGCCGGCGTCTTCTGCCCTTCCAGCCGATAGGGATTCACCGAATTCAAAAGATAGATCGGCGCCGTCCGCACGATCTCCGTCAGCAGGCGTAGGCAGCCGTCGAAGTCGGTCTTCACCTGGCAGGTAACCGCGCCGTAATCCATCGCCTGTGACAGCTTGCCCCACGCGATTTTTCCTTCGGGTATCAATACCAGGCTTCGCATTCCCGCGCGCGCGGCATAGGCAGCCATGGATGCCGAAGTGTTCCCCGTCGATGCGCACGCGACCCACGTAAATCCCCGCTCTTTGGCCACGCTCAGCGCCGCCGTCATGCCCGTGTCTTTGAACGAGCCTGTCGGATTCATCCCCTGGTGCTTCGCGTAGAGTTGATCGATTCCCAGCGCCTTCGCCGATCGCCGCAGATGATAGAGCGGAACATTGCCCTCGCGCAGCGACACCGCATTGCCAAAACTGTCCAGAATTGGCAGCAGCTCTCTGAATCGCCACACTCCTGATTGATTCAGTGCCTCGCCTGAGCAGCGCCGCTCCCGCCACAACCACTTCAGCGCGCCCGGATTGGGCCGGTCGTTCCCTCCGCGTTGGCTCCAGCCGGGATACTCAACCTCAAACAGGTCGCCGCAATTCGCGCAGCGAAAGTCCGCCCGCGCGTCCGCGCCCGCGATTCGGCTGCCGCATCCAAAACAGCGCAATTGATGCAGATTGTCGCTCATCTCTAAGTGTTAGCCTAGCAGGTGTACGGCGATTCCAGTTGTGGATGGAAGGCTGCTCGCGCTGATGTTGAAGCAATTTTTCACCGCTTTGTTTCCGTTCCTGTTTGCGGGTTTCGCCCTCGCGCCGCTTTGCGCGCAAACGCCTCTCCGCGTGGCCGCTGCCGCCGATTTGGAACCTGTTCTTCCTCCGATTCTCGTCCAATTCGAGAAGAATACCGGCATTCATGTAGAGGCCACGTATCAATCCTCCGCAACTCTCTCCACGCAGATTCAGAACGGCGCGCCCTTCGACGTCTTCCTCTCCGCCGACATCAGTTTTCCAAAGCGCCTCATCGATGCTGGCCTCGCCGATGCCGCCGGTTATGGCGATTCCACGACTCCGATCACCTACGCCAGGGGCACGCTCGTCCTCTGGGAGCGAAAAGACTCTCAATTTTCCCGGCCCTCACTCGATCTTCTTCGCTCGCCCGCCTTGAAGCGTCTGGCCATCGCCAATCCCGACCGCGCGCCTTATGGCCGTGCCGCCGTCGCCGCGCTTCAAAGCCTCAAACTCTACGACTCGCTCAAGGCGCGCCTCGTCACCGCCGAAAACATCGCCCAGGCCGCTCAGTTTGTTGACTCTGCCAACGCCGATGCCGGCCTCATCTCGCTTACTTCAGCCCTCACGCCGGCCCTCTCCGCTGATGGCTCGTACTTCATCATTCCCCGCGACCTCTACCCGCCCATCAAGCAGGGCGCAGTCATCGTCAGGAATACCAACCAGCGCGCCGCAGTCCACAGGCTGCTCGACTTTCTTCTCTCGCCCGCCGTGCAGGCGGAACTCGCCAGATCCGGCCTCACGCCGGTGAGATGACCGCAATGGACTGGCAAGCATTCGCGCTCTCGCTTCGTCTCGCCACCGTCACCACAGTGATTCTCCTCGCCATCGCCGTGCCTCTCGCGGCGCTCATCGTGCTGGGTCGCGGCCGCTGGCTCGCCGCTGTTGAAGCACTTTCCACGCTGCCCATGGTTTTGCCACCAACCGTTCTCGGCTTCTTTCTTCTCGTCCTGCTTGGGCCGCGCACAGCAATCGGCCGCGGCATTGCCGCCGCGCTGGGCCATCCGCTCGCGTTTTCCTTCGATGGCCTCGTCGTCGGCTCGGTCATCTACAGCCTTCCCTTCGCGGTGCAGCCTCTCGTTGCCGGATTCTCATCGGTCGACACGGCTTTGGTCGACGCCGCGCGCCTTCTCGGCGCAGGCCCGGTCCGCCTCGTCAGCAGCATCCTCGTTCCGCTTGCTCGCCGTTCGCTTGTCGCCGCGATCGTGCTCAGCTTTCTTCACACCATCGGCGAATTCGGCGTCGTCCTCATGCTCGGCGGCGACATTCCCGGCGCTACGCGAACGCTCTCCATCGTTCTCTACGACCAGGTAGAGAGTTTCGATTACACTGCCGCCGATCATACTGCTCTGTTGCTCCTTGCCTTGAGCGTTCTCGCTCTCGCTGCCGTCTACGCCACCAGCCAGAAACGCGGGAGTGAGAGAGGTGCTTAGCTTCTCACTCGACGCACGCCGCGGCGCATTCCACCTTCAAGTGGAATGTACCTTTGCATCCGATTGGACCGTCATCTTCGGCCCGTCTGGCGCAGGCAAGAGCACGTTGCTTCGCCTGCTCGCTGGCCTCGATCATCCAATCAGCGGCCGCATCGCTCTCGACGGCCGCGCGCTCACTGAAACAGCCATCGGACTCCGCGTACCGCCCGGTCATCGCCAAACGTCGCTGGTCTCGCAGCAGTCCGCGCTCTTCCCTCACCTCACCGCCGCCGCGAATGTGGCCTACGGCCTGCACAATCTCAACCGCCCCGCCCGCGCCCGCCGCGTGGACGAAATGCTCGATCTTGTCGGCGCCACCGACCTCGCTGCCCGGCGCCCTCAGGATCTCTCCGGCGGCCAGGCACAACGCGTGGCACTGGCGCGCGCGCTGGCACCAGCGCCGCGTCTGCTCCTACTCGATGAGCCCTTTTCCGCACTCGACGGTGTCGCCAGCGATGCGCTTCTCGTCCGCCTGCAACATTGGCTGCGCGAAAGCAAAGTGCAGACCGTCGTGGCCACCCATGATGCCACCGACGCGCTCGCCACGTCCGCTGAAGTTCTGCTTCTCCGCGACGGCCGACGAGTGGCGTTGGGGGCGGCTGCCGAAGTCCTCGCCTCAGAGCGCGACCGTCTCCTAGTCCGCCTGCAATCTCCGCGAGGCTAGCGTTCTCGCCGCCTATTTCGCCGCGATTACCAACAGCGTCGCATCATCGTGAAAGTGCGCGTCGCAAAACGCCGACACCTGATTCAGCAGCGCGTTGCACATCTCCTCAGACGTGCGCTTGCTGCATGCCAGCGCTGCTTCGGCAAGCTTCTCCTCGCCGAACTCCTGTTCGTCCCCATCGTTCGCTTCAGTAATGCCATCGGTGACGAGCAACAGCCGGTCGCCTGCGCGAAACTCAATCTTTGCGTTCTCGTATTCCCACTTCGGAAATACGCCCAGCACCGCGCCACCATGATCCAGAGACTGGGTACTGCCTTGCGAAACGAGAATCGGGTAAATTTGGCCGGCATTGCAGTAGTCGAGCGTCCGCGTCTCCTGATCAAGCACGCCGTAGAGAAACGCCACAAATTTCCCCGTCGCCAGGTTTTCGCAGAGCAGGCTGTTCACCTTGACGCACAACTGCGCCGGGCTCTCGGCGCTGCTGGCATAGGCACGCACGGCGGCCTGCACATTGGCCATCATCAGCGCGGCCGACACGCCCTTCCCCACCACGTCTGCAATGCAGATCCCCAGCTTGCCCTCGCCCAGTTTGAATACGTCGTAGTAATCACCGCTCACTGTGCGCGCCGGCCGCCACGCTCCCGCCACTTCAAATCCGGCAAGCTGCGGAATCTCCTTCGGCAGCAGCGACCGCTGAATCTCGCTCGCGCGCTGCATCTCCTCTTCCTGCTTCTCCAGTTGCGCGGCGCCCTGCTTTACCGATTGCTCAAGCTCCTTGTTACGCTCTTCCAGCCGGTCCTTCGTGTTGTGGTACATCAGAGAGACAACCCCGAAGATGAACGTGACCAGAAACGGAAACTTCCATCCCGTCAAAAGCAGATGAGAAAGCGTCTGCGGACCGGGCGGAGAAACAAGCCACACAATCACGCTCGAAATCAAGTAAACCGGGATCGTCAATACGAGCAGGGTCGGCAGAAAGATCAGCCAGTTGTAGGGAAACGGCTTTCCCGAAAACAGGAACTCCACCTGATCGATTCCAAACGAGAGGAGATTCCCGATGCAGAGTGTGTACAACAAAACCGTCCACGGATTGATCGGGAGGCCAATCGCCCAGAAAATAGCGCCGAGAACGACGGAAATTGCGATATAAACAATCTGCTGCCGAACAAAGCGCACAAGAGAAGGAACAGCCAGCCGCATAAAAGTACGCTCTCTCCGACCTCTTTGGGAATCACATGGATTCTACGCCAAAGCGATTTCTTGCGCTTCGGCCCCGAGCAGCGATGTCTTACGCGAACCCCACCAGTTCCGGTTCGCGCTGCAATCGAATTCCGAACCGCGCTTCAACTGCTTCGGAAATTCTCTCCGCGAACGCCAGAACTTCTTTCGCCGTAGCGCCGCCACGATTCACGAGCGCCAGCGTGTGCAGCGACGAAATTCCCACCGCGCCCCCCGCGGCGTTCCCCAACCCGTGCGTCGTGTAGCCCTTCCGGAACCCCGCCTGCTCAATCAGCCACGCCGCAGGAATCTTCACCAATTCGCCTTCCGCGGGAAAAACCCGCAAAGGAACTCCTGCACTTACCGCGATTTTCCGCACGCGCTCTGCCACTTCCTCACTGACCGATGGATTCTTGAAGAAACTCCCTGCGCTGCGGCAATCCGGATCGCCATCCACGAGCAACATCCCCTTGCTCCGCCGGATGCTTCGCACCGCCTCCGCCGTCTCCGCCAACGTTGGCGCCGTCGTCCAGTCCGCAAAGTGAGCCTTCAGGTCCTGGTATGCAATCAGCGGCTCGCCGTTCTCGCGCAGCCGGTAATCGACGCGCGTTACGATGTACCGCCCTTTATCCGTCGAGTTGAACCGGCTGCGCCGATACGCAAAACCGCAATCCGCGTTCGAGAACTCTACAAATTGTCGCGCGTTAAGATCAAACGCCCGCACACGCTCAATGATCGACGCCGCCTCCTGTCCGTACGCACCCACATTCTGCACTGGCGTTCCGCCCACCGTTCCCGGAATTCCGGCCAGGCACTCTAACCCCGCACAATCTGCTCCAAGAGTCTGCCCCACGCAGTGGTCCCACACCTCGCCCGCGGCAACGCGGAACAGCTCCCCATCGCGATCGATCCCCTTCATCCCAACGTGCAGCACCAGCCCTGGAAACCCCTCATCGGCGATGAGCACATTGCTCCCGCCGCCCAGCACAAACAGCGGCATGCCTCGTCCGCGCGCCCACTCGCTAGCCTCCGCAATTTCGGCCTCGGTGGCCGCCTCCGCAAACCACCGCGCCGGCCCACCGATGCCAAAGGTCGTGAATGCCGCCAACGAAATGTTCTCGAGAATCCTCAATTGTCCACATTACGAAAGATTGCGCAATTCGCAATCCTGCGTCTAACCCTTAGGTATACTTCATTCGACGGTTCGGGGGAGCAAGATGAAGTGCTGCGTCTTTCCGCGGCTGATGCCGCTTGCTATTTGCCTGGTTTCCGCCCTCACCCTTTCCGCACAGAGTTCTTCTTCGTCTTCCGGTTCCGCCCCGCCATCCGATTCCGAGCGAGCCATTGCCGGGCAGCTCGCCGGCGGCCCGGCCAGCGCACTGATGACCGTGCCGGCACCCGATCCCGACAGTGGTGTGAACGGTCACGTCGAAAGCCTTTACATCCCGCTCGTTCCCGGCCAGCCATTCCATGCCAAAATCGCGGTCCTCATCCATCACCAACTGCCCGATGGCACCGTGGTCGACCAAAAATACTACACTTTGGTCGCGCGCGACAGCATGGGACGCACGCGCCGCGAAATGCGCGAGCTGATCGCCGCCGATTCCGATCTTGATCCACCGCTCATCCGCACTCTGGTCTACGATCCCAAGACCAATATGGTCACCAACTGCTACCCCGAGCAGCGCATCTGCCGCCAGGCTTTCTTCGATCCCTCGCGGCACCCGGTCGAGGAGCCGGTCGGCCCTTCGAGCGACGGTGCTTCGGTTCTCACCCGCGATGATCTCGGCAAGAAGACCATCGACGGACTTGAAGTCGTCGGCACGCGCGAGACGCGCACCTACAATCCCGGCGCCTTCGGCAACGACAAGCCCGTCGTCGTCACCAAAGAGATGTGGTATTCGCCTCAGTTGCAGTTCGATCTTTCCGTCACCCGGATCGATCCGCGCAACGGCACGCAGAAAATCGAAGTTACTGACCTCAGGCTGGGCGATCCCGGGCCGGAATGGTTTGCGATTCCCGACGGCTACCGGCTGGTGTCCGACCACGGCATCATGCATCCCGTTTACCCCGCTGAGCTCGAGCCGCTCATTGAGAAACAAGTCTCCGGGATGTCGTCCGACGAGCTCACCACCGCGCTCCAGCCCGTCGAAGCCGCCATCGGCGCACTAACCAAGGCGCACGCCTCCGCCGCGCCCAAGGACGATAGCGTGGCCTTCGCCGGCCAGTTGCGCTCGCGACTCTCGGGGACCCTGCGCATGATGCAACAGATTGACCTTTTGCATGGGCAGCAGCAAGTTGCTGAAGCCGATTCGCGCATGAACGAAACATTTCGCGAAGTGGTCACGTCGCCCTGCGTCGGAAAGCCAGGGCCTGGCGATCCGCCTTCGGCTCCCACAAGCGCCGACGGGCTGCGTGAGGAGCAAACCGCGTGGCTGAGGCTGCGCGAGGCATGGGTTACGTTCCTTAAGAAGCTCTTCCCCGGCGGCGACCCCGCTATCTTTGGCATGACCATCTCGAACGAACGCGAGTCCGAGCTGCGCCGCTACCTGAACGACGAACGCAACCGTGGCTGCATTCCCGTTGAGTCCATTGAGCCGACGCTCGTCCGCGATGTCACGGGAATGTCCGCCGATCAACTTGACGCCGCCGTCATGCCCATCGATGCGGCGATCGCCGCCTACGCGAAGGCTCATGCCGAATCCGAGCCCGGCGACCGCAACCAGGATTTCGTGCGCATGACGCAGCAGCAGCTGGCTTTCGATCTCAACATGCGCCAGCACAACCCGGGCTTCGCGCAAAATCAATTCCAGGGAACAGATTTGCGCCTCAACCTGATGTTTCGCGCCGTGATCACTTCGCCCTGCCTCACCAAGACCATCCCCGGCGATCCGCCTGACGCTCCTGTGAGCGAGGAAAAACTGCGCGCTGAAGAGCAGGCTTGGCTCAATATGCGCGACACATGGACGGAATTTCTCGCGTCCGTATTTCCCGGCTCGAACAAGGCCTCCCTCGACGCCATGCTCAATCAACAACGCACCGGCCAGCTGGAGCAGATTCAGAACATCGAACGCAACCGCGGCTGCATCCCCGAGGAATCCATTGAGCCGCTACTTGCTCAATTCGTTACGGGTATGACCGCGGATCAGCTCGACGCCGCCGCAAAGCCGGTCGACGCCGCAATTCGCGTCTACGCGGCAGCCCATGCCGACTCGGAGCCCAACGACCAGAATCAGGATTTCGTGCGCATGCTCGAGCTCGAGCAGCAGCTTTCGTTCGAGCTGAGCAACCAGCAGCACAACCGCGTGCCCACGCAGGATGACTTCGAGGAAGCCGATCTTCGCCTCAACCAGGCCTTCCGCAATGTCATTTCCTCGCCATGCCTCACGAAAACCGCTCCCGGCGACCCTCCCAACGCCCCAATAAGCGCGGAGAAGCTGCGCGCAGAGGAACGCGCATGGATTGCCTTGCGCGACGCTTGGACTGGATTTATGGTGACCGCTTTCCCCGGCGGCAATCAGGCAGCACTCGGCACCATGTTGACCGAACAGCGCACAGGCGAGCTGCTTCAGATCGAAAACATCGAACGCAACCGTGGCTGCTCACCAGCGCAGTAAGCCCTTGCCGGGCATCGATAGCAATGTGCTTCACGATCCCGTAGAATAGACACAGGCAGCTTCTCCTGCTGGAGGCGAACATGTACCCAGAACTGATGGTGATTCCCATGCGCGAGGAGCTTGTGCGCGCCGGAATCAAGGAAACCCGGACCGCCGAAGAAGTCGACGCGGCGCTGGCCGAGCCGGGGACCACTCTCGTCGTCGTCAACTCCATCTGCGGCTGCGCGGCCGGCAAAGCCCGTCCCGGCATCCGCCTCGCTCTCACGAACACTGCCAACCAGCCCGATCGCAAGATCACCGTCTTTGCCGGCCAGGATCGCGAGGCCACTGAGCGCGCCCGCAGCTACTTCGAGGGTCATCCTCCCAGCTCGCCTTCTGTGGCAATCATGCGCGATGGCAAGCTCGTATACCTCATGCAGCGCTCGGTCATTGAGCAATCCACAGCTCAGGACATCGCCTCCGAGCTCATGCGTGCCTTCGACGAATTCTGCGCGAAGACCACCGCATAACGCCGCTTCGGACGACCCTCAACAAGCAAAACGGCCTCCCGCAATGGGAGGCCGTTGCTTTTGCACCAAATTCTCTTCGCTCAGTCGGCCGCCTGCGCCTTGGCCAGCTTTTGCACCTTGCTGTGCTTCACGGAGTAGCCGAAATAGATAATCAGCCCAAAGATCAGCCATCCAATCATGACTTCCCATGTGATTGCCGCGAGGCGCGACATCAGATAGAGCGCCGAGCCCATGCCCAGGATCGGCACCAGCGGCACAAACGGCGTCTTGAAGGGCCGATGCAGTTCGGGATGCCGCACGCGTAGCACCCAGACACCCGCGCACACGATGGCGAAGGCCAGCAGCGTTCCGATGTTCACCAGGTCGGCGAGTCTGCCGATGGGCAGAAACGCCGGGAACACGGCGGCAAAAATTCCAAACACAATCGTCGTGATCCACGGCGTGCGGAATCTCGGATGAACAGCCGAGGCCCACTTCCACAGCAGCCCGTCTTTCGACATGGAATAGAACACGCGCGTCTGCCCCAGCAGCATCACCAGCATCACTGTGGCCAGCCCGAAGACGGCCCCGATCTTCACCAGCAGCGCGCCCCAGCTCACGCCCGTTGCATCGATCCCCAAAGCTACCGGTGCGCCGACGTTCAGGGTTTTGTAACTCACGAGGCCAGTGAGAACCATCGACACCATGATGTACAGGATGGTACAGATCAGCAGTGACCCGAGAATACCGATGGGCATGTCGCGCTGCGGCTTTTTCGCCTCCTGCGCCGCCGTCGAAACGGCGTCGAATCCAATGTAGGCGAAGAAAATCCGTGACGCGCCTTTCGAGATTCCGCCCCAGCCGAAGTTCCCGTTCGCATCCTTCGGCGGAATAAAAGGATGCCAATTCATCTTCGCCAGCTCAGGATGGCGAATCAGATAGTACCCGCCAACCACGAGGAAGATCGCTACCACGCTTAGCTTGATAAACACAATCGCGGAGTTGAAGTTCGCTGACTCCTTGATTCCGATGACAAGAATCACGGTGATCACCATGACAACTGCCATGGCCAGCAAATTGAACGCCGCGGTCGCATGCGGCAGTCCGGCATCGCTTACTCCCGGCGGCAGCGACATCAACGGCAACCATTGATGCTGGTAGAAGACCAGATGCGTCCCCGTCGACGCCGTCAGCTGCGGCGGAACGTATATCCCGAACTGCTGCAGCAAGCTGTTGAAGTATCCTGACCAACCCGACGCTACGGTCGATGCGCCAAAGGCGTATTCCAGTACCAGATCCCAACCGATGATCCACGCCACAAACTCGCCGAGCGTGGCGTAGCCGTAGGTGTATGCCGACCCCGCAATCGGAATAATCGATGCGAACTCGGAGTAGCACAGCCCTGCAAACGCGCAGGTGATTCCCGCCAGCACAAAGCTCAACGCCACGGCGGGACCTGCGTAGAGCGCCGCAGCCTGGCCCGTCAGCACAAAAATTCCCGCGCCGATCACGGCCCCAATGCCCAGCGTCACCAGGTTCACGGCCCCCAGAGAGCGCTTCAGCGTGTGCTCGCCCTGCTCGCCAGCCTCTTCGGTGAGCATCGACATGGGTTTAATGCGCAGCAGATTCGAGAACAAGTGTCGATTTCCTCCCTGGCGAATGGATGGAACAGAGGCAAAACAGAATCCGCCGGAACTCGTTACGCAATCATACGATACAGCCCCGGCTGGCCCTCGCAAGTCCAGCCCCAGGGCCCCCGCGTCCCAATCCATCGCTCATGAGAAATGTCTCGTTTCAAGTCATCGAATGTGTCGACCTCGACCAGGAATTGTGCCGTTCCGAGTCAGATCCGCCTCGAAGCGGCGCAATCGCACCGTTTCAATCTCGGACAGCACTGTCTCGTTTTCAGGCACTCGCGACCCGCGGCAAGCCCGGCGCGCCTACCCAAGCGCATCAACCCAACGCCGGAACTCAGCCGCAGGATCCTTGGCGCGAAAGATCGCCGCCGACACGCCCACAACGCTCGCTCCGGCCGCCAGAATCTCCGGCGCCGCTTCGAACGTCACTCCTCCGACTGCGACCAACACTGCTTTCGGTCCCGCCTGCTCACGCAGCCGTCGCACTCCCGCCGCGCCGATCGGCGCCTTGGTCGTCTGCTTGGTTGTCGTGGGAAAAATCGGCCCAATCGAAAAATAGTCCGCCGGCTCCTTCAGAATTCGCGGCACCAGCGCTTCGCTTCCGCCAAACGTGCCTACAATTCTGTCCGGCCCCAGCAGTCGCCGAGCTTCCGACGGCTTCGCATCGCCCGCATCCACGTGCACCCCATCAAAACCGGCCTGCTCCACCAGTTCAACCCGGTCATCGAAAATCAGCTTGACGTTTGGCCCAGGCAGCGCCGCGCGCAGAATCGCCGCATCGGCCAGCAATTCGGCCTCGTTCCCTTTCTTGTTCCTGTATTCGAGGAGTGTTACGCCGGCTTCCGCCAGCTCGCCCGCCAATCGCCGCAAAAACTCCGACCGCCCAACCCGCGGAATCACGCCCGCATCAAGAATCGGATACACCTTCGGAAACGAATCGAACATGCTTAGAGCGTAGAAGAGCTGGCGGTGAGTTGTCAGTCGCGCGCGCCTTCCGTCCCAAGAACGCTCATTTTGCCGCGGCATCACTCTGCATTACACCGAAGATGTGTCCTTCCGTGTCCTTGAAGTACGCGAGCCAACCGATGCCGGGGATCGGCATCTTGGGCACCACACACTGGCCTCCGGCGGCTGCAATCACAGCCGTTGCGGCATCGAGGTCCGCGACATCCATGGTGTTCACGCAGGGCTGCGCGGGATCGCGCCGCGGCATCAGCCCGCCATCAATCCCGGGCTGGCTGGCTCCCGTTCGAATCGTCCAATACTCGATCGGACCATTCCAGCGCTCGAACTTCCAGCCGAAGACTTTCTCGTAAAAACGCATGGCACGCTCGGGATTCTCGGCAGAGATCTCAAAATGAATTGGTCGGTAATTGGCCGCCTCCTATGGTGAAACTGAATCCTCATGCTGTTTTGAATGGAACGAAGATTGCGTCAGGCGCTCCTGGCCCTTTCGCCGGACATGGGACGACTACCCCACTGTTCTCGATTCGCCGCTCCCGACCAACTACATGCCCGGCATCTCGTCCGCGCTCGGCCCGTACACTCCCGGAACCTTCGCGCCGATCAGCCGCAGATACACAGTCAACTGGCCGCGATGATGAATCATGTGGTTCAAAACCGTTTCGCGGAACACGTTGTACTTGGTGTCGTCGATCCACGCCTTCCCGCCAAACACAAACTGCCAGTTGTTGTCCCACTTTTCCGGCAAAATCGCCACCAGCGCCGCGCGCGTTTTGGGCAGTTCGCTGTCAAACTTCTCCAGCACCGATGCTTTGTTCGCCGGCTTCCACGGATCCCACTTGTGGTCCGCTGGAAACTCGAGCTTGTCCAACGTCAACGTGTGATTCCCCCAATCGCCCACAAAGTCGGTGAGATGGCTCGCCAGCCGGCCCAGGGTCATCGACTTTGGGTGAGGTTTGAAGTTGAAATCGGCATCGGCAGGGATCGCGTCAAGCAGCTTTCGCGTCTTTCCCGCTTCTCTCTCGAATTCAATAATCAGTGCTTTCTGTGCGTCCATTTGTGCAACCTCCTCATTGCCAAAACAGCATAGCCGATTCCTGCATGAAAAGGCGAAGAAAAAGCGATAATGTTTTCCACAGGGCCGCCACTGGCCAGCTGGACTCGCCAGCTACCTAACCTATCCGCCAGATCTGTTGAATGATTTTGAATCAGTGATTTACGAAAACAACCAAAAGTGCTTCGCTAAGACAAGTCCTAGGCCGGCTGCTTCTCTGCCTCGGCCCGGGCCTCGAGGAACCGCTCCACGTACCCGGTATCAAATTCGCCTGCCTTGAAGGCCGCATCCTGAAAGATCATCTGGTGCAGCGAAATCGACGTATCGATTCCCTGCACGATGAACTGGCTCAGAGCCCGCTCCGTTCGCGCGATCGCTTCTTCGCGATCCACTCCGTACGCAATCAACTTTGCAATCAGCGAGTCGTAATACGGCGGTATCACGCCTTCCGCGTAGAGCGCGGTGTCCACGCGAATTCCGTTTCCGCCTGGCACATTAAAAACGGTGATTTTTCCCGCCGACGGAGTGAACTTGCTTGGATGCTCGGCGTTGATCCGGCACTCGATCGCGTGCCCGCGTATCTCCAGTTTCGCCGGCAGAATCGCATCCAGCTTTTCGCCGGCTGCGATGCGCAGTTGCGCCTTTACTAGGTCCACGCCTGTAATCGCCTCCGTCACAGGATGCTCTACCTGGATGCGCGTATTCATCTCAATGAAGTAGAGCTGATGGCTCGCGTCCATCAGGAACTCCACCGTCCCCGCGTTCTGGTAGCCGATCTCGCCCATGCACTTGCAGAGCGTTTTGCCGATCTCCTCGCGCATCTTTGGAGTCACCTGGAGGCTCGGCGCTTCTTCAATCAGCTTCTGATGACGCCGCTGAATCGAGCACTCGCGCTCAAACAGCGAAGCCACATTGCCGTGCTCGTCGGCCAGCACTTGGAACTCGATGTGTCGCGGCTCCTCAATGAACTTCTCCATGTAGAGTTCGCCATTGCCGAACGCATTCGCCGCTTCGGTAAAGGCCGCGTGAAACAGATTCGGTAAGTCCTCGGCCTCGCGCACAATTCTCATTCCGCGCCCGCCGCCGCCCGCCTTGGCCTTCAGGATGACTGGGTAGCCAACCTTCTCGGCCCACGCGCGCGCCTCCTCCGCCGTTGCCAGAATTCCGTCCGACCCCGGCAGAATCGGCACTTTCGCCTTTTTCATTGCCTGGCGCGCCTTTTCCTTTTCGCCCATCAGCCGCGTCACTTCCGGCGGCGGCCCAATGAATTTGATATTCGACGCGCGGCACACTTCGGCAAAGTTCGCGTTCTCGCTCAGCAGCCCATATCCGGGATGAATCGCCTCCACATCGGCAATCTCCGCCGCTGAAATCACCGCTGGCACATTCAGGTAGCTGTCCGCGGCCCGCGGTGGCCCGATGCAGATCGCCTCATCGGCAAAGCGCACGTGCAGCGAGTTTCGGTCGGCCTCACTGTACACCGCAACCGTGCGAATACCCATCTCCCGGCACGCATTCAACACGCGCAGCGCGATCTCGCCTCGATTGGCAACCAGTACCTTACGAAACATGAATGACCTTTGGGGGATTCGTTAACGGAGTGAGTCCGTTCATGCCGGCCGAACCGAAAATAGCGGCTGCCCAAACTCAATGGCCTGCCCATTCGCAACCAGGCACTTGACCACCTCGCCGGACACGTCCGCCTCGATCTCGTTCATCAGCTTCATGGCCTCGATGATGGCGATCACCTGGCCCTTCTCCACGTGGTCGCCCGGTGCGACAAACGGCGACGCGCCGGGAGACGGCGAGCCATAAAATGTGCCCACGATCGGCGACTTCACCATGTGCAGCCCAGCCTCCGCATTCGCGGCCGGCTCCGCCGCTGATGGAGCTGCTCCTGCCTGCGCGGTCGCCGCGGCAGCCTGCGCCGCGTTTTGAGGCGCCGATTGCAACAGCCGCGCCAGATCGCTCAACCCGGCCGGACCGCTCTCCACTGGATTGAATTTCAGCCGAAGCTTCATGTCGCCGCGGTCCACGTCAAACTCAGACACGCCATGCAGCTTCAAAAACTCAATCAGTTGCCGCAGATCCTCAATGTCTTGTTGCTTCATTCGTTCCTTCAATTCCAATTCCCTCAGCCCAACCAACCTGTTTCAAAGCTCAATGAGCGCCTTGGGTGCCGGTGTCAGCACTTGCCCTCCGCTGCCCGTCACAGCCACGATATCTTCAATGCGAATCCCGAACTTTCCTGCCAGATAAATGCCCGGCTCGATGGTAATCACCATGCCCGGCTCGAGCCGCGTCGTTTGCCCGGCGCCAACACGGGGAGGCTCGTGAATCTCCAACCCAACGCCGTGACCGGTGGAGTGAGTAAAAAACTCAGCCAATCCTTCCCTGCGCAACACGCTGCGCGCGGCCTCGTCCACCTCGGCGCAACTCGCACCCGGAGCCACGGCATGTACCGCATTCTCCTGTGCTTCCAGCACCGCCTCGTAAACCTTTCGCTCCTCGGGCTTTGGCTTGCCCAGGAAAACGGTCCGCGTCATGTCCGAACAGTAACCCTTGTGGATTATACCGAAGTCCATCGTCACGAACCCCCGCCGCGGCAGAGGCGCGCTCGTCGCTCGGCCATGCGGCATCGCCGACCGTGAACCCGCCGCAACGATGGTCTCGAACGACATTCCTTCCGCGCCCAGTTTGCGGGCCTGATACTCGAGCTCCGCGGCCACTTCAACCTCGGCAATCCCCGGCCGCATCAAGCCCAGAATATGCTCAAACAGCTTGCAGCCCGTAAGCGCTGCCTCAGCCATTAACGCCAACTCATTGCCATCCTTCACCGAGCGCAACAGCTCGACAATTGACGATGGCAAAGCCTGAAAGAATCCTCTACGCATGCTGCTCGGCAGCTCACTCTTCCAGCGCGCCAGTTCCGCCACACTGGTTTCCGTCGGATCGAATCCCGCCATGGCCACGCCCGCCTGTGCGGCCAGCCACTGCGTCGCCGCCACGGCTGGCGAACCCGACGCAATCTCGACCTGTGCGGCCTTTACTTCCTCGGCGGCCTGTGCCGTATAGCGCCCATCCGTAAACAACCGCGCAGCCCTGCGCGTCACCGCTAGAGCGGCGCTTGAACCGGTGAATCCGCAAAGATAGCGAACGTCTGGGAGGTGTGTAACGAGGAGTCCGGGCAGCCCGGCCCGAGTCAGCCTGCGGCGAAGCGCGCCCATGCGGCGTAGATGATCCACGCGCTTAGTTTTATCACGGCCGGGGTGGCGCCACAGCCTTCGACAGGCAGTTCGTAGCTCACGGCTACCGGCTCATGCCTGTTGCCTCGCTGCGAATTGGGTGAGACGGAGAAGGCCGATCGTCAGAGTGACCCCACAGGCAAGCATGGTCATGTGGAAGCCGACTTCAATAAAGATCATGCCATGCATGTTGAGACCGTTGTGCATGTGCAGGTTGTCGTGCGCCCACCAATTCCCGATGAACCAGATGAGGGTCACGAACATCAATTTGTTGAGCCACGGTGCCCCAAGATTCAAGCCGCGGATCGACGGCCATCCGAATATGGCGAACGCTACGGCAAAACCAAAGGCCAGCGCCTCAATGGCCGAAAGTGCAATGTAGCCCGGCACAAGATTCGCCGGCGGCATAGGAACATCGGGGCCCATCGGCCAAAGGTGCGGTCCGGCGGCAAAGGCCGCAGCGCCGATCACAACCGTTACGATAAGCATCCACCAAGATCTACGCATGATCTTCATCTCCATCCAAGGGAATTTCGATTTTCAGCGGGGGGAATCTATTGGATTCTATCGCCCATCCTGAGGGATATTGCAAGACAAATCTGCACTCGCAGTTGAACCCTGCTGTATCGCCAACCAAACCGCGGGTTCCAACTTGATGAACATTAGCGCGCTCATTCGGCGCGATTCAGCTCGCGGCGCAGCGCGCCCATGCGGCGTAAATGATCCACGCGCTGAGTTTTATCACGGCTGGCTTCGCTTGCAGCCCGGTTGCTTCTAGTTGCTGGCCGTCGCGCCGGTCGCCGGAGGGTACTTCGCGTCGACGGCGCCTTCGCTACGAGCCTCAGGGGGAAGTACGGGAGACTTGTCGCCGAGGTAGCCGTCGGCGAAAAGAATGTTGCGTGCGAGACCGACTTTCCGGAGGGCCAGAATGATCAGGCCGTTCAGATCCGTCTCATGCTTGAACATTCCGTGGAAGGCCGAGCGCGGATAGCGATGGTGATTGTTGTGGTAGCCGTCGCCGAAGGTCAGCCACGCAAGAATCCGGTTGTTCTTGCTGTTGTTCTTCATGTTGTAGTTCTCGTAGCCGAAAGTGTGGCCGAGAGAGTTGACTGCCCAGACGGAATTCTGAAAGAGCACGGTTCTGAGGCAGGCCGCGAAGAAACAGCCCCACGCATCGGTCAGCCCGCCGAAAGCATAGCCGATGAGCCATGGTATGGCCACGGAGACAACCGGCCAGACGTAATGCGTGCGTGCGTAGAACCGGATGACGGGATCGCGTACAAGGTCGCGGCCGTAGACGTTGACGTCGGTGCTGGTGTCGTCGAACATCCACCCAATGTGGGCGTGGAAAAGGCCTCTCAGCGAGTTCTCATGGTCGCAGTGGCCGTCGACGAACGGACTGTGGTTGTCGCCACAGTTGTCGGTGTGGGCGTGATGGCGCCGGTGGTCGGTCGTCCACGTCAGCAGCGAACTCTGAAACGACATGGAGCCGAATGCGCCCAGCAAATAAGCCACCCAAGGGGCAGTCTCAAAGCTCTTGTGCGAGAAATAGCGGTGGAAGCCGACGCCGGTGCCCATCCCGACGATGAAATACCCGACGGCAAACGTGACAACCTCGACCCAATGGATCGGATGCGAGCGGAACCAAAAGATGCTGGCCACCGAACCCGCCAGGGGAAAGCCAATCAAAAAAGTGTTATCGAGACGCTTCTTCAGGCCGGCATGAACGGCAATCATGCCTGGAGGCTGAGTCGCGATCTGCAGGCTATCTCGGGAAATTGCCAAAGCGCACGCTCCACTCCAATATAGTCTCGCAGACCGCGGTCTCCAGGGAGCCGAAAACATTCCCCGACCACTTGGATGTGTGTGACAGCGGCAGAGTTACAGCAAAAATGTCATAGGTTCGTCCGTCAGCCGTCCCAACGCATTTACCCCAGCACGCCCTCGGCCGTGATGGCTACCTTCGGCTGCAGCATCTTCGATACCGAGCAATACTTCTCGATCGACAGCTTCACTGCCTTCTGTAATTTCTCCAGGTCGATGGTGCCATACCCTTTGAAGCGCAGGTGGATCTTTGTGAACACAGCTGGAATCGCGTCCGCCCGCTCGGCCTCCACTTCCACTTCAAGGCGCTCTAGTTTCTGGCGCTGTTTCTTCATGATTTGAAGCACGTCCATCGCGCTGCACCCGGCCAGAGCCGACAGCAATGTCTCCGTCGGACGCAACCCTGCATGCTCGCCCCCCAGATCCGCCGGACCGTCGATCACTCCCGTGGCGCCCGCGGCGTTCGTCGCCGTAAACTTGGCCGGTCCCGTCTGCACTAGCTTGATTCGCGTGTGCCCCGCCATCAGTCACTTCCCTTTCTGCAGCCTTCCCCAACGCGCGTTGAGAATAGGTCGCTCGATAGGTACCGGTCGCCCTGATCGCACAGCACGAAAACCACCACGCCTGACTCGAGCGTGCCTGCCAATCGGCAAGCGGCCGCGCAGGCTCCTCCCGACGAAACGCCGGCGAAAATTCCCTCTTCGAGTGCCAGCTTGCGCGTCATGTTCTCAGCTTCTTCCTGAGTCACGTCCAACGTCACATCCACGCGATGAGGCTCAAAGATGGCCGGCATGTATTCTTTCGGCCACCTCCGGATTCCCGCGATCTTTGCGCCTTCGCCAGGCTGCACGCCCACAATCCGCACCCGCGGATTCTGTTCCTTCAGGAATCTCGACGTTCCCATGATGGTTCCGGTCGTCCCCATGGCCGACACGAAATGGGTGATGGTCCCTTTGGTGTCCCGCCAGATTTCGGGTCCGGTCGTTTCGTAGTGCGCGCGCCAGTTGTCGGGATTGCCAAACTGGTTGAGCATCAATACTCCGCCCTTCGCCACTTGCTCTCGCGCGTAATCGATGGCGCCTTCCATGCGCCGGTCGGCGGACGTCAGGGTCACCTTGGCGCCAAAGGCCTCCATCGTCGCCACGCGTTCCGCAGTGGAGCTCTCGGGCATCACCAGCTCAATTGCAAAACCCTTCACCGCCGCAATCATGGCCAGCGCGATTCCGGTATTGCCGCTGGTCGGCTCGATGATGCGCACCCCGGCCTTCAGTGCGCCGCGCTTTTCCGCTCCTTCGATCATGAACTTTGCCGCGCGATCTTTTACTGACGAGCTGGGGTTGTTGCCCTCGACCTTTCCGAACAACCGCACCCCTGGGTTGGGATTCACCCTGCGCAATTCGACCAGCGGCGTATCTCCCACAAGGTCCACGACATTCATTGACCGCCTCCGTGAATCGCGTGCCGTATTCCATTATCGCAACCTCGGCGACCCGGAACTGAAGGAATGCACTTCCATTGTTCGCGCATGAGACAGAGGACCCGATCCTCTCGCTCTTCGTGTTGCGATACGCCGTAACATAGATCCAACTGCGAATCTGGAGCGACGATGACCGAGGAATTGCTGCGACTCAACGGTGCTGTTGAACGCGATCCAGCCATTGACGCCTGGATGCGTGAGCATCGAGGCGAACTGGGAGCCATCGCGCATAAGTGGTTCGATGCGATGCGAAATTGCGGGGACGAAGTCCGGGAGCTACTGCATGACGGCTGTCCGGTCGCATGTCTGGGCGATGTCCCCTTCGGCTACGTCAATGTATTTAAATCGCACGTAAATGTGGGGTTTTTTCGCGGCGCAGAACTGCCCGATCCGGCCCGCATTTTGCAAGGCTCCGGGAAAATGATGCGCCATGTGAAGCTGAGGCCGGGGTCGGCCACCGATGCTGCATCGCTCAGCAAGCTCATTGAGACAGCCTACTCGGATACAAAGGAGCGCGTAGAAAACGGTTAGCTACCGGCTACAGACTGCCCGCCGACTCGCGTGCCACCGGCTTCTTCCTGCTCGCGTCCACTTCGCCGCCCGCCTGCAGATCGCTTTGCCGATCCATCCACTCATCCAGCCGCGACCGCTTGAAGCGCCACCGGTTGCCCAGCTTGAACGCCGGCACAAACCCATCCGAAGCGTACTTGTAGAGAGTGTCTGCGGAGATGCCAAGGTAATTCGAGGCCTGGCGAATGTCCATGACCTCGCGAATCTCAGGAACGAGCAAGTTGGAGCGGACTTGGGCGTTACGCATGATTTCCTTCCAATAAAGAAGAATGCGGAGCGGTATTCCTGCGGCAAAAGGGGCCGGTACTTCTGTATTTAACCCGACTTGATCGGTTCATTCAAGGAATTTCCGTAAGTTACAGGAATTTCACGGGGTTTCGCCCACATCCTCCCAGCGTTAAGCCTGTGGAAAACCCCAATTGCTTGTGCCCATTCCTGAATCGGTCCCCAACGGGTAGCGCCCTTGAAGCAGATGGTCCAGCCCGTTTTCGCAGTTCTCTTACCCCCTTTCTTTCTAGTCCCTAATCCCTGTCTTTCTCACATTTCCTTCCGCCACCACGCCGTCTTCTCATCGCTAAGGAACTTCGTCTTCTCCCCACGCGACAAATGGAAGTCAAGCACATCGCCCTTCTGAAGTGCCGAGCAGTCCGGCCAGCTCATATCCTTTTCGAAGTGCGTCTCCGTCTGATGCACGTCCACCAGCGTGATGTCGCTGGGAGTGCACTCCACCACGTGCTGCGCATACATCCAGAAGGTGTATCCGGATGGCGGTTCTGGCGGAGTCTGGTTGGCGATCTTCGTCAACAGCAGGATGAGCACAAAGACAGCCGCGATCGCTGCAATTTTCTTCATGGCAAACGCACGCCTTCAGAAGCGCCGGTGAGGTCAAGTATAGCCAAGCTCATCCCCGCTGGCTGTCCGCATCTCCCGCAGCGGCGCGCAAAAGCAGAACGGCTTCCCTCCTCGGGAAGCCGCCCTGCTCTTCTGAAACCTGATCCCTGTTCCTCAGTTCTGATCGTCGCGGCGGTGCAGCGTCGGCGGTCCATCACCCGAGTCGCCAGAGTTTCCGCCGGTCTGCGCGCCAGTTGAATTGCCCGAACCGCCCGAACTCCCAGTCCCGTCCGTGGTGGTGCTGGCCCTGCGCAACGATGGCTTCGCGCCATTCCTCGCGTCAACCAGCCGTCGCTTGTCCTCGATCCGCGCCAGCCGCGCCTTTACGTCGTCAAACTCCGACGTGGTCACTAGGTAATCGTCCTTGGCCGGAAGAATGCGCGCAATTTCCTCCTGCGTGTGCAGAATCCTGTCCGGCGTCTGCGGATGGTCACTGAACGCCTTCGCCACCAGCCCCGGCTTGCGCTTCTCCAGCGCCTGCACCTTTTCAAAGAAGGTGATGAACGCCTGCGGATCGTACCCCGCCCGGTACATATACTGCACGCCCAGGTAGTCGGCCTGCGCCTCAAAGTCGCGCGAGAATTGCAGGAACGTGATGGGAATCGCCAGTTGCGCCGCTTCGTAGATCCCGTATCCCGTCAAGTCGTAGGGCAGCATGATCTCCAGCGGAATCATGCCGATCTCCGCGTAGTTCAGCCGCGTCATCTCCCGCGCCGCATGGTGTGCGCACACGTGCGCCGTCTCGTGCGCCATCACTCCCGCCAGCTCCGCTTCCTCGTCCGCGGCCAGAATCAACCCCGAATTCACATAGAAGAACCCGCCCGGCAACGCCATGGCATTGATCTCGTCTGAATCGATCACCTTGATCGTGAACGGCACTTTGCAGTCCGAGTTCTTCACGATGTTCTGGCCGATCCGGTTCACATATTCGTCCACAACGGGATCGGTGATGAACTTCGTGCTCTTCTCAATCTCGTCGGCGAACTGCTTGCCCATCTTGATCTCGCCGTCGGTCGAGTACCAGTTGCCCAGCCCGCGCTTGCCGATATCGCGGTTGCCCACCGCGCTTACATCCTCGATGCTGCCCGTCTTGATAGGGATCATCTGGCTGCCGGGATCGACAACCTTGTTCACATCCACCGGCCCTGCGCAATCGCCGCCAACCGGCGTGGTCCCCGGCTCGGGATCCTCGTCCTTGACGTCTTTATCCTTCTTCTTGTCTTTCTTGTCGTCGCTCTTCTTGGCCTCGCAGGGAGGGAGTTGAGCACTGCTATCGGCGGTTGTAGTCCCACTGTCACTCGCAGTGGACGCTGTTCCCGAATCCGGCTGCTTCGCCGGGGCCGGCGCATCTCCGCCAACAGGCGTCGTGCCCGCAGCCGGCTGCGCCGTAGTCGACGTCGTTGAGCTTGCAGCCGGGCTCGTTTGCGTTTCGGCCGCCGGCGCGCTCGCCGGAGCCTGTGCAGGTGCCTGCGCCACGGGTGTCGTCGCCGGCGTCGCGCTGTTTTGGGAATTGCCGGCTGCGGACGTGGTCGACTGCGCCCAAACTCCAACGGTCATGGCCAGTGCAAATCCTGCCAGAACCGCCGTTCTATATCCCATGCGATCCACTGTCACCATGACCTCACCTCTGCCGCCGTGCACCCATTAGCCGCACACGGACCCGCTTCGCTCTATCACTTAGACGCAAGTATGTTCCACTTCGGCAACAAAGGCAAAGCGCCTTTTTTCCGCCCTGTGCCCCGTCCCTCACCCCCGGCCCTTCATCCCTGCTGATCGACCTTACCAGCACAAGATCCGGCCCCCCTGGGGTCCGTCCTGGGCCAAAACGAATGATTCCCTTCCTTTGACTCCCCTCCCCGGAGTTCGCACACACCGCGCGGCTCCCGGCTACTGGCTTGGGGGCACGCTGCGCTCCCTTGTTCCCTTTGTCACTGCCTTTCCAGTACAGTGAAGAAAACAGTGAGGGAGGCGCCTTGCGGCTGAGGTCTTTAGCAGCGATTTGGATTGCCGTCTGCGGAGCTGTGCTGCTTGCCGGCCAGGCCACCCCGCCGTCCCCAAATCCAGCCCCTTCCGCGGCTACGGCCAAGCCCCACAGCCACGCCAAGCACAAGCTCCCCGCCCCATCCGCCTCTTCAGCCGTCTTCGATGCCACTGCCATCGGCTCTCCGATCGCGCTCGACAAAAACTGGCGCGTCGGCATCACATCCGACCTTTCCGCCTCGTCGCCTACTTTCGATGACTCCGCCTGGGCCATTCGCGATGCCCTGCCGTCGATCGGAGAAGTCCCAGACGAGGATGTGATTGCGCCCGCAAAGATCCCGTCGGCGGCGCCTCCCACCGCCCCCGCGCCGGCAACTCCTTCGCGTCGCTATGCCTGGTTCCGTTTGCACATCCAGCTCGCTCCCCATCACGGCCCTCTTGTTCTCCTCATTGAGCTTCCCGTCTCGCACGGCACATCTGTCGAAATCGGCTCCCCCGGACTGAGCCCCGCTGTCTTCGTCAACGGCAACGAGGTCCACCCCGAGGGCCCGCACGGAGATGCGCCCGACGAGTATCAGCCCATCTCCCGCCTCTACAACCTGAATCTTGATCCTTCCGCAACCTCGCTCACCTTGGTTGTCCGGGTCATCTACTCTGCATTCGGCAAGGATGCCTATACCGGCTTCTTTGCCAACCACACTCTCTTCCTTGGCAACCCCGGGGATCTGGAGCGCGTGCTCGATCTCTGGTCCGACCGCATGCTCTTCGAGCGCTTGCCCGAGCTGATCTACTCCATCCTCCTCGCCGTACTTGCCGTTTTCCTCTTCGCGCTCTACTTCTCTGAAAAAGGTCACCCCGAATATCTCTGGCTGGCCTTGCATGAGCTTGCCGCCGCGCCGATCGGCTTTATCGAATTGGCGGGCGGCTCCGCCAGACTCACCGCCTTCGTCTGCGCCACGCTCGTGCTCCAGCTTGCGGTCATCTCCGCTTATCTCTTCTTCGAGTTTCTCGTCGCATTTCTCTCTCTCAAGCCGCGTTGGTACATTCGCGCTCTCCGTTACACCGCGCCGGTTTTGCTGGGCATGGGACCGGCCCTGCTGTTTCTCTTTCACAGCGGGGCTTTCCCCTATTTCGCCGCCATCTTCATCGCCTCTGGCCTCTGGTTGTTCGGCTGGTGCATCTTCGTCTTCGGCACTCTCATCTCCGCAGCAGTGCGCCGCAACTTTGAGGCCGGCCTCTTCCTCGTTCCGCTGGGGTTCAGCATCGTTGCCGTCGTCGACGGCATCGTCGGCTCCGTCCTGAACAGCGAAAACGGGACCTCGTACGCTTCTCCGCTCACCATCCAGGCCGGCCCCATTCCCATTCACATCTCCAACGTCGGCAACTACGCGGGCATCCTCGTCATCGTGCTCATCGTCTTCTTCCGGTATCGGCGCTTGCAGCGCGATCAGGAGCATGCCACCAACGAGCTGGCCGCCGCTCGCGGCGTGCAGGAGCTCCTCATCCCCCGGGAAAAGCTGGCCACGCCCGGCTTCGAAGTCGATTCCGTCTACAGCCCCGCCAGTGAAGTCGGCGGCGACTTCTTCCATGTCCAGACCATGGGCCGCGACGGCCTCCTCGTGGTCATAGGCGACGTTGCCGGCCACGGTCTCAAAGCCGCCATGAACGTTTCGCTCATCATGGGTGCGTTGCGCAGAATGCAGGACGCCAGCCCCTCCAGAATTCTTCACGGACTTAACCGCGTTCTCTCCGGAACCGACAGCTTCACCACCTGCCAGGCCCTCTGGTTCGGTTCCAATGGCGAGATGGTCATTGCCAACGCCGGACATCTGCCGCCCTATCTCAACAGCCAGGAAATCACTATGCCTGGCAGCCTCCCGCTCGGCGTCCTCAGCGAAATCACTTACGATGAGTCGCGCTTCTTCCTTCACCACGGCGACCGCGTCCTGTTGCTCTCCGACGGAGTGGTTGAGGCCCGTCACCCCAATGGCGAGCTCTTCGGCTTCGACCGTGTTCGCATGCTCAGCCAGGAGTCAGCCGTTTACCTCGCCGAAGCTGCCAAATCCTTCGGCCAGCAGGACGACATCACTGTCCTCACCGTCCGCCGCGAGGTTGAAACCCTAAAACTGGACGCGCCCGCCGCTGTGCTATCTTCTGCATTGTCGTGAATTCCCTGAAGAATCCTTCCGAGCATTCATCGTCGGGCAAGCCTTCAACGGCGCGTCTCCTCTTCGTCGAGGCCTTCGCCTTCCTCACCCTCATTGCCGCCGTCATTTATCTCTTCAAAACCAATCCCTCCACTCTTCACTGGACGCAGGGCTACAACCCTACCGGCAGCTTTCTGCTTTCCACTCTCATTGCCGCGCTGCCCATCGTCATTCTCCTGGGCGCCATCGCCATCCTGCGTCTCAAGGCGCACGCCGCCGCGCTTGCCGGCCTCGTCACTGCCCTTCTTGCCGCCATGTTCGTCTTCCATATGCCCGCGAGGCTCGCCTTCACGACCGCCGCTTATGGCGCTGGTTACGGCATCTTTCCCATTGTCTGGATCATTCTTCCCGTCATCTTCCTCTACGACCTCACCGTGAAAACCGGCCGCTTTCGCACGCTGCAAGAAAGTCTCACCGGCATCACGGCCGATAGCCGCCTGCAATTGCTCCTCATCGCCTTCGCCCTCGGATCGTTCTTTGAGGGAACCTCGGGATTCGGCACGCCCGTCGCCGTCTGCGCGGCCATCCTCATCAGCCTCGGATTCCGGCCTCTGCAGGCCGCCGGCCTTACGCTGCTTGCGAACACCGCGCCTGTCGCATTCGGTGCTATGTGCATTCCGATCGTCGCGTTGCACGGCGTCACCGGCATCGATCTTCATTCCCTTACGCGCACCACCGCCACCATCCTCGTGCCATTTGACGTGCTGATTCCCTTCTGGCTCACCTGGGCCTTCGCGAGCTTCAGCGCCATGATCGAAATCTGGCCGGCAATCCTGGTTTCCGGCGTCACCTTCTCCGCCACGCAATACCTGATGGCCGCTTATTCGAACCCTTCCCTCATCGCCATCGTCGCCGCCGCATCCACCATCGTCGCGCTTCTCCTCTTTCTCCGCTTCTGGCAGCCGCGCCGCACGCTCAGCGTTGATCTCAAGGACATCACAGGCGAGGCTCGCCTCCATCATGGCCACAGCGGTGCAGTGATCTTCAAGGCATGGCTTCCGTGGCTCGTATTGAGCCTTGTCGTTCTCCTCTGGGGCCTGCCCCAAATCTCAAGCTGGATGGACGCACACACCACCGTCAAATTCGCCGTCGCCGGTCTCAACAAAGCCATTCAACGGGTACCGCCGGTCGTTCCCGCGCCCACCGCTGAAGCCGCTGTCTTCAATCTCAACTGGCTTTCCGCCACCGGCACTGGAATCTTTTTCGCCTCCATCCTCGCCGGGCTCCTCATGGGCCTCGGCCCGCGCTCTCTCACCGCCGCTTTCGCGCGCACTGTCTTTAACATCCGCTACACCATCGTCACCATCGCCGCCATGATGGCACTCGGCTACATCACGCGTTATTGCGGGCTCGACGCCGCGCTCGGCCTTGCCTTCGCGCGCACCGGCCCGCTCTATCCGTTCTTTGGAACCCTCATCGGATGGCTCGGCACCGCCAGCAGCGGCTCCGACACCGCTTCCAATGTTCTTTTCGGAAGCCTGCAAACTCTCACTGCCCGCCAGATCGGCGTCTCGCCCACGCTCATGGCCTCAGCCAATGCAGCCGGCGGTGTCATGGGCAAAATGATCGCAGCTCCCAGCATCGTCGTCGCCAGCACAGCCACGCAAAACTACGGTCAGGAAGGCTCCATCCTCCGCTTCGTCTTTTTTCACTCCCTCGCGCTCGCCGCCCTCGCCGGAATCGCCGTCACCCTCCTCGCCTACGTTCCGCTATTGGCCGCCCTGGTCGCGCATTGAGCCTCGCACCCATCACTTCGAATCACGATTCGCGATCCACGACGCGCGATTTCCTCACTTCCCTGCCCGACAGATTAAAATTGTTTCGCATTTGAAAAGGACCCCATGACCCTCTTCAATCCCCAGCGCCGCGATCTTCTCCGCGTCGGCAGCCTCGGCGTTGCCGGCGCTGCCATTCCCGCCATCTCCTTCGCCGCCTCCAAGGCCGGCGACGCTCCCGATACCCGCAGCGCTTCGGCGCCCGGCAACGGTGTCTTCTTCAACGTCCACGCATACGGCGCTACCGGCGACGGCAAAACTGTCGACTCGCCCGCCATCAATCGCGCCATCGATGCCGCAGCCGCAGTCGGCGGAGGCATGGTCCTCTTTCCCGCGGGCATCTATCTTTGTTTCTCCATCCGCCTCAAGAGCAACGTGCATCTTCATCTCGAACAGGGCGCGACCATCCTCGCCGCCGACTCGCCGAAGCCTGGCGAAACCACCGGCTACAACGGCGGCGCCTACGATGCCGCGGAGCCCAACGATCCTTGGGAGCCCTATCAGGATTATGGTCACAACCACTGGCACAACTCGCTCATCTGGGGAGTGGACCTCCACGACATCTCCATTACTGGCACCGGCCTCATTTACGGAAAAGGATTGAGCTTCGGCGCCGGCCCTGGCCGCGCCCAGTCAACTGAAGTGCGCGGCTTCTTTACCGAGCCAGTGGGCCGCTCCGCCGCCAACGGTCAGTCCACGCCCGCTGCGTCGGGAACTCCGCCCGCTCAACCCGAGCGTCATTTCAATCCGCGCGGCGACTACCCGATGTTCCAGGCCGAGCAGCCCGGCGTGGGCAACAAGGCCGTCGCCCTCAAGAACTGCCACAACGTCGAGCTGCGCGATTTCTCCATCCTCAAGGGCGGCCACTTCGGCTTGCTGCTCACCGGTGTCGACAACCTCATCATCGACAACCTCACCATCGACACCGATCGCGATGGCATGGATATCGACTGCTGTCAGAACGTCCGAGTCTCCAACTGCACTGTTAACTCGCCCTGGGACGACGGCATTTGTCCCAAATCGAGTTACGCGCTCGGCTATGCGCGTGCCACGCGCAACGTGACCATTGCGAATTGTTTCGTCACCGGTTGCTATCAGCTCGGCACGGTGCTCGACGGCACGTGGAAGAAATTCCCTGAAGGCGGACGCCCTTACGGCACCGGCCGCATCAAGTGCGGTACCGAGTCCAATGGCGGCTTCATCAACATCACCATCACCGGCTGCGTCTTCGAAGGATGCCAGGGCTACGCTCTGGAAACTGTCGATGGCGCGCTTCTCGAAGACATCACCATCTCCAACACCACCATGCGCGACATCATCTCGGGGCCGCTGTTCATGCGTCTCGGCGTCCGCCTCCGCGGACCCAAAGACACCACCAAGGTTGGCACGCTCAAGCGCATCCTCGTCAATAATCTCAACTGCCACAACGCGCCCATGCGCATCAGCTCCGTCCTCAGCGGAATTCCCTCGAACGTCATCGAAGACGTCAAACTCTCGAACATTTTTGTCGAAACCGTCGGTGGCGCTACTTCCGACGCCGCCCAGCTTGTGCCTCCCGAAAAGGAAGACGCCTATCCCGAGCCCAGCATGTTTGGCCAGATGCCGTCTTCGGGATTCTTCTTGCGTCACATTCGCAATCTCGAAATGTCCCACGTCGAAATTGCCAACGCCACGCCCGACGCCCGCCCCGCGTTTTACCTCCAGAATGTCGATCGTGCAGACTTCTTCGCCATCACCGCGCCGCGCACTTCAGACGGAGCCTTCGCTCTCCACAACGTCAGCGATTTCCGCATCGGCTGGAGCCGCGCCGCCACCGACGTAATCCTCCCCACCGCTGACAACAAAACGCTCTGATCGACCAGCATCCGGGTGCCCCATGTCCCGACTCTGGGACATGGGGTACCACTTATCTCGGTCCAGCACGAAAAACTGTCCCCTGTTCCCTAATCCCTGTTCCCTGCCTCTGTGGCCTCCGTCACATTCGCACGAATCCGAAAATCGTACTATTGTCTTGTGGCCCCTCGATGAAGAACCCATCCAACCCGGTCCCGCGGTTCCCAGTCCCGGAGTCCCGGAGTCCCGGAGTCCCGGCTCCTTCACCCCGCCTGCTCTCCCTCTTTGACGACGCTGCCGGCAATCTCCGCAGCAAAGTCGTTGGCGTCTACGGTCTGCTCTTCGTCTTCAACGCCGGCGCCTGGCTCTGGGCCGTCATCGCCTTCCGCCACTATCCCCTCCTGCTCGGCACCGCCCTACTCGCCTATAGCTTCGGCCTTCGCCACGCAGTCGACGCTGACCACATCGCCGCCATCGACAACGTCACGCGCAAGCTCATGCAGGAAGGCAAGCGCCCCGTCGCTGTCGGCCTCATGTTCTCGCTCGGCCACTCCACCATCGTCGTCATCGGCTCGGTCCTCATCGCCGCCGCCGCGCTCGCCCTTCAGCACCGCATGGACGCAGCGCGCGACATCGGCGGCCTCATCGGCACTCTCGTGTCTTCGCTCTTCCTCTTCGCCATCGCCATCGTCAACATCGTCGTCCTCGCTTCCATCTATCGAGCCTTCACCCGTGTCCGCGCCGGCGAGCCCTATATAGTTGAAGACTTCGATCTCCTTCTCGCCAACCGCGGATTCCTGGCCCGCATCTTCCGGCCCATGTTCGCGCTCATCCGCCGCAGTTGGCACATGTACCCGCTCGGCGTCCTCTTCGGCCTCGGCTTTGACACTGCAACCGAAATCGGTCTTCTGGGCATCTCCGCCGCCGAAGCCTCACGCGGACTTCCGCTCGGCTCCATCCTCGTCTTCCCTGTCCTCTTCGCCGCCGGCATGTCGCTCATTGACACCACCGACAACATCCTTATGCTCGGCGCTTACGGCTGGGCCTTCATCAAGCCTGTGCGCAAGCTCTACTACAACCTCACCATCACCTTCGTCTCCGTCGTCGTCGCTCTCGTCGTCGGCGGCATCGAGGCCCTCGGACTCCTGGCCAACCAACTCCATCTCACTGGCAGCTTCTTCGCTGCCATCCTCCGCCTCAACTCCAGCTTTGGAACCCTCGGCTACTTCATCGTCGGCCTCTTCGCTCTCAGCTGGATCGTCTCCATCGCCATCTACAAATGGCGTCGCTTCGACGACCTCGAATTCGGCGACTAGGTACGGCCCCCTTTTCACTCCTTCACTTTTTCACTCTTTCACTTCTTCACTCCTTCACTAATTCACTCTTTCAATCATTCATTCGTTCCCTACGTCCCTAATCCCTAGTCCCTCAGTCCCGCAGCCCCGTAGTCTCGTAGTCCCCCAGTCCCTAATCCCCTGTCCCTGTCTTATCAACAGTGGTTCAATGTGCTCAGACATCCGCCTGAGTCACTCCTAGGATCATGGGTAGAGAAGAAGTGGGGCAGTCGCTACAAGGACGAGTCCCGTTCCTCTTGCAACGGAGGTTTCATCATGGAAACAGTCTTGATCGTTCTGCTGGTGCTTTTTCTACTCGGTGGTGGTGGTTGGGGATACTCGCGGTGGCGGGGTTAACGCGACTGCCGAATCAACAATTGCCCGCACCCCTTTGCGGCGCACTCACAGGAGCATCGGCGCCGAACTCGATACGCTAACTCACTGTTCTATTCTTCGTTCAACGAAGGGTCGTTTCATGAAGAAAACAAGCCGGATCGAGATGGCCAGGGACATTGTTGCCTATGTAAGAAAAGAGATGGATAGGCCGCGGCTGACGGAGTCTGTCCGCTCCCTCCGCAGCGGCACGGACACACCGGCCTTCGAGAAGCCTTCCTCCATCTCTGCGCAAGAGTAAATCTCTGTCCGCTGCGTGCCCGCGACCTTCAGCTGCAATTGGCTCAATGATGCACGTGCTTCGCGCGCCTCGCAGGTTTCGGTCGAGCCCGTGCAGCGCCCGAAGAAGCGACAATGGCCGACGAATGAAGTCTCTCGGGATGAATCTCGGGTAATCGTTGAAGCAGGACCGCATTCAAGAGCGACTTATGAACCTTGATGCGCCCGTTGTATTCAATAAACCCGAGCTTACGAAAGCGGTTCATGAAGAAGCTGACACGGGACCTGGTAGTGCCAATCATCTCTGCCAGGGTCTCTTGCGAGATCTTGGGAATGTATTGCTCCGGGTCCCCCGTCTTGCCGAATTCCGCCATTAATAGGAGTATCCGTGCCAGGCGCTTTTCACTGGAGTTGAAAAGCTGATCGACCAGGTCGGCCTGAACGCGCATGCTGCGCTCCAGCAGGAACTTCAAAAAGAAGTCTGTGAAACGATGCTCCTCGTGCATCACGTAGATCATCTCTTCTCGGCTGATTTCAAGAGCGATGCAAGCGGTAATGGCATTGGCGGTAGCCAAACGCAACCCGGGCATCGCCGCGAGTGCCTCTTCTCCTACAAAATCGCCTGCGGAGACCAGCGCGATGGTAGCTTCTTTCCCACTGGTGGAAACAACCGCGACTTTTGCACGGCCCTCCTGAAGATAAAAGACCGAGTCCGCGGGATCTCCTTGTGAAAAGAAGGCTTGCTTTGGCGCCAGTTGGATGATTCTTCTCCCCAATCCGGCCCTGGCAAGAAAAGCGACGGTATCGAATCCTGGCTCTTCAAGCTGAACCACGGAGAGGCCTCCTTTAGGTGGGGCCATCGCAGGATGACCGCTGGAGGGGCACGCGCCTAATTGGCGTCAGTCTAACAGAGCCGATGGGTGATAAGTAAAGATTGCCTGCCGCAGTGAGAGCCCGAGATGCCGGATCTTCTCCCTTCGACCAAGCACCCGCTGCATCCCGCGCGTTTCCACACTTCAATCAGACCTCACCATGGGATTCCGCCGGCGGCGTCCGATCCGTTCAAGTTTGCTCATCTTTCCAGAGTTCTCTCAAGTAATCTTGAATCGCATGGTGGCCCACTGAGGAGGATGAATCCCGCCGGGAAGCTCATTACAGAAGCCATCGTAATGCCAGCGTCGTAGCGATAAGTGCGTTACGCTCAATGGATAGCCGTAGAGCTTAAGGAGAGAACAGAACCGATGCTTCCTCCAGATAAGACGCGTGAATTGGCCCGCAGCCTCGTTGCTTCGGAAGCCGATCAAGTTAAGTCCTCCCTTCTCACCGAGCCTGCAACAGTGCGGGTCTATGAGAGGCTGCGCCGGCAACTCGGCGCACCGGTAGGTAGTGAGGGCTTTCATGCGCTCGCTTCTCGCGCCCTGGCCCTCGCCAAATCGGAATCTCCTCGACTCAGCGCCGTGCAGGTAACGCCGAACGGTGATTTGCGCGGTCTTGGCGGAGTCGAATCCCAGAGGCCCGCGGATGAGGGCGGCGAGGCTGGAATCGTTCTAATTGCCCAACTTCTCGGGCTATTTCTTACCTTCCTTGGCGAGGCCACAACCCTTCGTTTGATTGAAGACCTACGCCTTCAAGCCGACATGAGCAAAGTGTCGGGACCATCCAATGCGGACACGACGGACTCGGCGGCCGATGGACCGGCAATGGCTGCGGCTTTCGAAGACCTTCTTCTGGAAATTGACCGGCTGAGGAGTGTGAGTGAGCGTATTGAGACCCTGGCGGACAGACATCCCGGCATGGAAGATGGACTCGCCGTTGTTGCGGGAAACATTCGCAGTATTGCCACTGTCTTAGACATTTTTACGCTGGTCCGAAGCAAGGGAGGCGGCTCGCAGGAAGACGGACCCAACCCGGAAAAGAATCTTTACATGAATTGAGTCCGCCGGTGCTCGATCCAGAGCGGCTCTGGATGTTGAACACTCGACCACGGAAGCGCTTCAAGAAGAGACGGAATCGTCGCACTCGCCCCAACGAATGGCGTAACGGCTGTCGAAATCTGCTTCGTGGAACAATGCAGGTTTGAACATGACGACTTCCCCAGAAATGCGAGATTTGGCTCAGCGTCTGCTCGATTACGAAGCCTTTACGGAAAAGACGTCCGAGCCTGCGGGGTCCGCAACCCTGCGCGTCTATGAGAAGCTGCGCCATGAACTTGGTGAGTTTGCTGGAGTTGCCGGTTTTCAGTCGCTCGCTTCTCGCGCTTTGGTGCTAGCCAAAACAGAAGCCCCAAGCCTTAGTGTGGTGCGGGTTGGCGCCGATGGATCTTTGCAGGGCCTTGGTGAGATTGAACATCAATTTGACATCGACAAGATTCGGGCTGGCGAGTTTCCGGCTGGCGAAGGGGGAATCATCCTCATCGCCCGCTTACTCAGCCTGCTTCATCTGCTCCTTGGCGAAGCCTTAACGTTGAGGCTGCTGCGCGCTACGTGGCACTGTGGAGTCTTCGACGATCGCAATTCGGAACACGGGAGAAACGCGTGAGCACTCAAGACAAAGTAAAGATCAACAAACTACCCACCGGAGTTCCCGGCCTTGACGAAATCGTCGGCGGCGGCCTCCCCGAATTCTCGTTCAACATCATCGCGGGTGCCCCTGGAAGCGGCAAGACGACGCTGGCTCACCAGTTCATCTTTGCCAATGCGAGCCCGGAGCGTCCAGCCCTCTACTTCACTGTCCTCGGCGAATCCGCCATAAAAATGTTGCGCTACCAGCAGCAGTACACATTTTTCGACCCGGCTAAGCTGCCCGACGCAATTCGCTTTATCAACCTGAGCCAGGTTGTTCTCGAGAAGGACCTGGGCGCGGTCTTGGAGGCAATCACCAAAGAGGTTGAAAAGGCTAACCCCTCCGTCGTCGTTGTTGACTCGTTCCGTACCATGGTGCGCAAGCCAAATAGTGATATGGACCTGCAATCGTTCATTCAGCGGTTAGCCCTGTTTCTGGCGAGTTGGCAAGCTACAACTTTCCTGATCGGTGAATATGCAGAGGAAGAGTTGCGCGACAATCCCGTCTTTACCGTCGCCGATGGGCTGTTCTGGTTGCGCCAAACTGCGGAGCGAAATTCCATTGTCCGCAAGTTGCAGATCATAAAACTGCGCGGTCAGGATTCCGTGCCGGGGCTGCATACGTTCCGCATAACCGATGCCGGAGTGCAAGCCTTCTCGCGTACGTTTGGGTTGACTGCGCGCAAGAGAAATCCCCCCGGCGATCGGCGCCTTTCCTTCGGCGTTCCGGAGTTGGACAAGATGCTCGATGGTGGCGTGCGCGAAGGCGATAGCGTCCTCGTGGCAGGGTCTTCGGGAACCGGGAAATCTGTCCTGGCAACCCAATTCATTGCCGAAGGCATACGCCACGGGGAACCGGGAATTGTGGCTGTCTTTGAAGAACGCCCGGTAGCCTACGCGGAGCGCGCCACAAGCTTGGGTTTGGACCTGGAAACGCCCCAGAAAGATGGGAAGCTCACAATTCTTTATCTCCGTCCGCTCGATCTGTCGGTGGATGAAACCATGCAGTCGATTCTCGACGCAGTGCAGAAGATCGGCGCCAAGCGGCTGGTAATCGATTCCCTGGCGGGCTTTGAGATGGCTCTTTCGCCCGGCTTCCGCGCGGACTTTCGCGAATCGCTCTATCGCATGATCTTCGCTCTCACTGGAATCGGGGTAACGATTCTGAGTACCGTAGAAGTGGATGAATCTTTCACCGAATTTCCGTTCAGCACCTACTCCATATCATTCCTTTGCGATGACATCATCCGTCTTCGGTACGTATCGATCGATGGAAAACTTCGCAAAATTATGGTGGTGATCAAGATGCGCGGCGGAAACCACGCCAAGGATATTCGCGAATATGAAATCACGTCCGGTGGCGTGGTCATTCTCGGCGAACGTCTCACAAATTATCAGGCTCTTATCAGCGGCATTCCCGAGCATTCGGCCCCAGCAGGCTCGAAGGAAGAGCTCTCACGAGAGCCAACGATCGGGCGCAGGAGCTAAGCGAACATCCCACGCCCTAGCGCAAGGCCGGGCCGAAAATGAAATGAACATCCGTATTCACGCGGGCCTTGCATCGAGAACGCTCGGGCGGTCGGGGCAACTTCCAATCGGTCAAACTGCAAAAGCCCGAAAGGGATGCCGTGTGCAGGCACTCCACAAGGGACACGACCGCCCCAGTAAAACCCATCTTACTTTCCGCGCTTCCCGCATTGGGCGCCGGCCCACTGTCTCCTGTTCGCGTTCCCTCATTCCCTCAGTCCCTGAGGCCCTTCGTCCCTGGGTCCCTGTGTCCCGAGTCACTGTCCTTTTGCTCCCCCGCCTTGGTATAACAATCTGTCATGCCTTCATCCTCTCGTTCCGTCGCCTCTCCGCACGTTGTCTGCATCGGAGATCTCCGAGCCATCGCCCAGCGGCGTGTACCCAAGTCCGTATTCGACTACCTTGATGGCGGCGCCGATGGTGAGGTGACCCTCCGCGAGAATTGCCGCGTCTATGAGGACGTCACCTTCCGTCCTCGTCATGCGGTCGCCTACGCTGATTGCCCCTTGCGCACTCGCGTTCTCGGCTTCGATCTCGCTGTCCCATTCCTGCTGGCTCCCGTTGGATACAGCCGCCTCATGCACCCCGTGGGAGAAGTGGGCGCAGCCCGCGCCGCCGGTAAGGCTGGCACCGCGTACATTCTCTCCACCATCTCCGGACACAAACTCGAAAACGTGAAGGCTGCATCCACCGGCCCCGTCTTCTATCAGCTTTATCTGATGGGTGGCCGCGCCGCCGCCGAAGCCGCGATTGATCGCGCCCGCGCCGCCGGCTTTTCCGCGCTCGTCGTCACCATCGATACCACCGTCTCCGGCATGCGCGAACGCGATTTCCGCAACGGCATGAAGGAGTTGGTCAGCGGCAGTCCCTTCCAGAAAATTCCTTATCTTCCGCAAATCCTCTCGCGCCCCGGCTGGGTCATCGGCTTTTTGCGCGACGGAGGCATCCAGCCGCTCCCCAACGTCGTCATCCCGGGCAAAGGCCCCATGCCGCTCATCGATGTCGCCGTTGCCCTCGCCGAATCCGCCGTCACATGGAGCGATCTCGCCTGGATTCGCGAGCACTGGGGCGGTCCCATCGTCGTCAAAGGCGTCTTGACCGCCGACGACGCGCGCCGCGCCGTCGATGAAGGCGCCGCAGCCATCTCCGTCTCCAACCACGGCGGCCGCCAGCTCGATTGCACTCCCTCTGCCCTGCGCGTCTTGCCCGAAGTCGTCGCGGCCGTCCACGGCCAAACTGAAATCCTCATGGACGGCGGCATTCGCCGCGGCGCCGACATCGTCAAAGCTCTCTGCCTCGGCGCGCGCGCCGTGCTTTGCGGTCGCGCCTATGCTTACGGTCTAGCCGCTGCCGGAGAGCCCGGCGTCAATCGCGCCATCGAAATTCTGCGCGCCGACGTCGACCGCACGTTGCGGCTCCTCGGTTGCCCGTCCGTCTCCGACCTCGATCGCTCCTATATCAATGTCCCAAAATCCTGGGACGCAAACTGACCGCGCCCCATTTTGGCTGTCATCCTGAGCGGAGCGTTTCCCAGCGAAGCCGAAGGACCTGCTTTTGCTTTTCGTGACCTTCACCCACCACAAACGAACGGGCGCCCCATGCTAGCTCCTCTAGGGTGGGATAGTACGAAACCGCGACCACTGACCACTGCCTTTCTGTCCCCTGTTCCCCGCTTATCCGATTCATCGCGCAAGAAAGACACAGATAATTTCAAATCTTCATCGCGCGCCAATGGCTTTTGAGCTTAGAATGCCTCGTAGCAACTCCCCCGCAAAAATCGCGTCTCATCGTGTATTCGATCCGATTTTGGGCCTGGCCTGAAAAGAAGAAGTGCGCTCTGGCGAGGGTGTTTCATGCTTGCTCTGGCATTTCCGGGCAGATAATCCACAGATCTGGCATGGACGCCGTCGACGCCTGCAAAAAAGCGAGACTTGGAGCCGGCAGTGATGATTACGGATGAACAGATCGCGGCGGAGATTGCGAATCTCACCTCCGAGGCAAATCGTTGGGTTAACTCGGCCAAAGCGCTTTTCATCGAAGCCGCCAAGCTCAGAGCACAGGCGGATCATTTCCGGCGTCTTCTTGAATTGCGGTCACAAGCGGAGTACCACCCGGCGCTGTCCTCCTATGTCCTGCTGGGCCTCGCCCGCGAGAACGACGAGCCCCCGACACCCTTTTGCGCCATCACATGGAAGGGTTTAACTGCGGCGCCGCGAGACGTTCGCGTCCTCCTCACCTCCAATTGGACCAGGGCTTTAGCCGGTGACACTTTTACCTATTTCAATGAACTGTTGGAAGACTGGGGGAAGATGCTGCAAACCCAGCCGGAAACCGTGCTAGCCATGGTCGCGGACCTCTCTTCCGGTCCCATTCGCACCGTCGATCAGGGCACCATGAACGAAGCGCGAGTTTCACTTCTCATTCAGCAGAAGCTCGGCGAGGTCGTGCGCTTTCCCTCCAGCCCCACTCAAATTCGATAAAACCGGTTGCATGAATGATGGTTTGAAAGGGCGCGAGTTCATAAGCCGGGTTCCCCAAAGACAGGGCCCCAAGAAGCGGCCATCCGGTTCTTGGGTGGAAAGACAGGCCTTCGTCTTTGGGGTGAAAGCCTGCCCTCAGCGAATTCGAAGGGCGCCGCAAACCGCCCACACATTTTTCGAGTAATAATCGTCGCGGCGCAGCCGCGATTAAACCGTCGCGCCCGCCGACACCCGCGGTGTCATCCTGAGCGGAGCGTTTTTCAGCGGAGCCGAAAGCCCGCCCTGAGCGAAGATCGCGATAGCGATCGGAGTCGAACGGGGATGTGCTTTCGCCTTCCGCAAACTTCACCCACCACAAAAGAATGGGCGCCCCAACCGAACCAGCCAAACCTGAATTTGAACTCATATTCGAGCGTGTCTTTTCAAACGTCACACCAGCTCGAGACAGCGATCCGAGTCAGGGCCGCACAGAATCCTGTCCGGCCCTGGACTACGTTTGTTATTTCAAGCCATCTATTGAACGGTCAGTGAATACGTAGCACTTTGGGTGAGTGAGCCAGACGTCACAGTCACCTGGATCGGATAAGTTCCTTTGGGCGTTTTAGGCCCACTGCCGCCGCAGCCGCTCATTCCGATCAGCGCGATTACAGCGAACATGATCGCGCAGCTCATGGCGAGCAGGAGGCGCCGGACCTTTCGATTGTTCGCGCCGAAGAGCGGGAACAGCAGGAATGCGACCAGCGCGCCCGCAAGGGCAATCGGACCTTGGAAAGGCGAGCGCGCAGGTGTCGACCGCGAGTTCTCTGATCGAAGAGTCGCGGAGCTTGCCTTCACGTCCGTTGCAATCGTAAGCGTTGAGGTTGCCGACCCTGAGACGGTTGGCGCAATGCTGTTGGATGAAAAGGTGCAAGTGGTGTTCTGCGGAAGGCTGCCGCACGCCAGGCCGGCGGCGGAATTGAAGCCATTGACTGACGTGACGGTCACGGTGATCACCGCCGAAGTACCAGCCGCGAAACTGCCACTCGACGGAGAGAGCGTGACGGTGTATGCGGCCGGTCCCGACCAAACCGAGACGGCAACCGCGGAGGAGATGGAAGCGACGTTGTTTATGTCGCCTGCGTAACTGGCAGTCACGCTATGGGAACCCGCGGCGAGCGCCGAAGAGCTGTACGTTGCTACGCCCGAGCCGTTCAGCGTCCCGGTGCCTAGAGTGGTCGTACCGTCTATGAACGTGACGGTCCCGGTGGGGGCCGGAACGCCCGTGGATCCGGTCACCGTCGCCGTGAAGGTGACGCTTGATCCCACCACTATGGAATCTGAGGAAGCGGTCAACGCAGTCTTCGTCGATCCCGTCGTCACGTTCACGGTAAGGGCGTTCGAGGTCGAGCCCATGTTCCGGGCGTCGCCTGCGTAGACTGCCGTGATGCTATGCGACGCCAACGCAAGCGAAGAGGTCGAGTAGGTCGCCACACCCGACCCATTCAGCGTGCCGGTGCCTAGCGTGTTTGCACCATCCATAAACGTCACTGCTCCGGTTGGCGTGGGAGTGCCCGTTGTCGGCGTGACGGTGGCAGTAAAGGTCACGCTTGTTCCCACAGCGACCGAAGTCGCTGAAGCGGTCAGCACGGTTGTTGTTGAGGTTGGGACGGGAGCAGTGCCGGTCCCGGTTAGATTGACGACCTCTGGACTATCCGAGGCATTGTCCGCAAATGTCAGAGTGGCCGATTCGCTGTTTGTCGTGCTGGGATCGAATTCGACACTCACGGTGCAGGTTTTTCCGGCCGATACAGTCGCATCGGCGCAGGTGTCTGTTCCGACGATGAAGTCTGCCATGTTCGCTCCGCCCGGCGTTACGGTCGTGATCGCCAAATTGGTCGTGCCGGTGTTTGTCACCGTTAGCGTCATCGCGTTGCTGGTTGTTCCCTGTGTCTGGTTTCCGAAAGCAAGCGGGCTTGGCGAGGCGGAGAATGCCGGGCCGGCGGCCGCTCCACTGATCGCGAAGACGCTGTTAGGAGCGGCCATGTAGGCGTAATTCGTGGTTGTGTTCAACGCGCCCAACAACACTCCGGAGGTTCCAGTTACGGTGGTCGCGGTCCCGGTTGCCCCGTCGAAGACCGCCACGGGGCTTCCTGGTTGCCAGATCTTGTTGGTTACGCTGTTCACGAGCAACGAACCGTAACCGCTCAGATAAGATGGATCGGAGAAGTTGCCGGTTATGGTGTTCGTGCTTCCATCCATGGCGGACAGAAAAGTGCCGTTGCTATTGGAGTTGTAGGCATAAACTGTATTCGTAACCGGGTTAACTGCCAGCCCGTAATCGTAAAGACTGTTCGGCCACGGAACGGTGGCTGTTATTGAGAGCGTGGCTCCGTCGATGACGTAGATCTGGCTGCCGTGCGCGTCGGGCACGTAGATAGTATTCGTCGTTTCGTTCAATGAGAATCCCGCGTCTTGATAGCCCACCGGGACCGTCCCCGTGACGGCGTTGGTGGTCCCACTAATCGCGATTAAGGTATCGTCGGCCAGACCGGGGTTATACATTACGTAGATCACATTTCTGACCGTGTCCACGGCGAAGTTACCGCCCCCCTGAAGAGGTATGTTGGCGGTGATGGTGTTTGTGGCCCCGTTAATGACCGCCACGCCGATCGCGGCGCCGTTGCCGATTTCGCTCTCTGTTTCGACGTATATCTGATTCGTTCCAGGATTCACCGCGATTCTATTGGCAGCGCTGGCAGCGCTATGGTGGCGCTTATCGCACTGGTGGCACCGTTGATGACGGCGATGCTTCCAGGGGTAACCACGGTGCCTCCGAGGGTACTGGTCTGGGAGCCGCCATTCAGCGCGTAAATTGTGTTTGTGGTGGGGTTCACTGCCACGCCTGCGAGAGGCCCGCCGGCTGGTATCGCGGCGGCGGTGTTGGTGGCGCCGTTAATTACCAAGAGAGTACTGATGGTATCGTCGGCAACATACACCATGTTTGTGGTCGGATTCACGGCCACGGCAACGGGGCCGGCACCAGAGGGGATGGTGGCGACGAGGGACTGCGCCCTCGCAAGTCCGCACGTCATTGCCAGTGCCATGGCGGCGAGGACACTCAATCGCGCCCAAAGATCCCCATGATGGCGAGGTAGTTTCCGGAGATCTGCGCAGGCTTGGTTTCGAAGCTCGGCCGCGAACCGCCTGGCACGGGTCGTTCGGGTTGTATCCGATTGCTGGGGATGCATGGCTTGGGCAGATGGGCTCATTGGGTAGTGACCTCCTGGAGTTCGCGCGCGGGAGTTCGAGGATGGCAGGGGCCTCCTGGTTCCTCAATGCATTTCATGCAATTTCCACGGAATGCGCCCCTATTCTTCTCATTGATTGGGGGGCGAAGCCAAGATTCATCAAGGGTCAACTCGGGTCATTTCAGGTTTTTGGGTGAATCGGGACTTACTGGACACACGGATTTGGCGGACGTATGATCTTGCAAACGGCCCCCAACCCCCGACCGGCCCCCCTTGCTCGATTGGAAGTGGCCATGGCTTCTCCTCGAATTGAAAATGCGGATCAGGCGCGGACGCTTGTCTCGTGGAAAGAGATTGCTGTCTGTCTGGATCGTTCCGAGAGTACGGTCAAGCGATGGGAACGGGAACGTGGTCTTCCAGTGCATCGCGTTCCCGGCGGGGACCGCGGAGGGGTGTTTGCCTATTCGGACGAACTGGCGGATTGGCTGAAGGGCAAAGGCAGTCAATTGGACGCCGACGACTCGGCCAGCCGGGATCGGGAGACAGCCGGCGGCACTGAGACTGGAGCCTCCAGGCCTGAAGCCGCGAGCCAGGGCAAGGTTGACCTGCGGGCAGGTGAGATTGCCGGCCGAGCCGGCAGGCTGGGAAACGCACGCCAGGTAAGGCTTGCTGTAATTGGAATGGCAGCGGCGCTCGCCGGAGCCGGAATCTACGCCAGTTTTGCTCATCCATTCGGTAATCGGGTCCAGCGGCGCTTGCGTGCTATCGCCGGAATTGGGCCGGCAAACTCAATTCGGCAAGTGGTTACTCCGGTTTCAGACGCCGAAGGAAGCCTGGCTCACGACCTCTACCTCAAAGGCCGATTTGAGTGGAACCAAAGAACCCCCAACAGCCTGAATCATGCGCTCGACGACTTTACGCAGGCAGTCGTTCACAATCCGAACGACGCCCTTGCCTATGCCGGCCTGGCTGACACCTACGAGATGCTCTTCATCTACGGGAGCCGGCAGGAGGACGACGCTCGCGACAGAGCCATGGTGGCGGCCAGAAAAGCCGCGGAACTGGACGGCTCCTTGTCAGAGGCGCATCGGGCGCTGGGATATGCGTTGTGGAGAGCCCGCAACTTTGGCGAAGCAGAAAAGGAACTCAATCTGGCGATCCAGCTTGATCCCAAGGATCCCCTGGCGCACTTATGGCTCTCCAACGTTCTTGCGAGTCAGGGTAAGTACGCCGAGTGCCTTTCGGAGATTGCCAACGCACAGGAGCTTGATCCTGCTTCAGCTTCTATTCTGGCAGCCAAGGGCGATAGGCTTTTCTTGACCGGAAAAAAAGAAGAGGGAATCGCACTCCAGAAAGATGCGATACGCTCCGAACCACGGCTCAGCATAGCGCACTTGTATCTGGCGATGGCTGAATTTGATGAGCGAAACTATCTGACCTATTTGAAGGAATCGCAGGCGGCGGCCGAGCTTCGAAATGATCCATGGCTCAAGGACGTTACGGCAAAGCTGTCCGCCGCTTATGCCCGAGATGGTGAGCGCGGCCTTTTGAATGCAGAGTTTGCGGTCCAGGAGAGTTGCAGTCCGCCCGTGTATCCGGTTTTTCGGCTTTCCAAAACCCAGAAAGCCATTGAATGTTTGAACCAGGATAGGGGACCCGAGGCGCTGCAGCTTCTCCAGGAAGCCAAGGCGAATCGGGAAAAGGAATTTGGGGACTTCAAGGCTGCGTTCACTTCCGGTCCTTCCCAAGATGTGCACAGGCTTGCCTCGAAACTGGCCGATGACCCGCGGTTTCAGGCACTGATGAAACAGAACGCCGATCTTCCAAAGCAGGCGAAACTCCCGGTTTCTCCTGGTTCTGGCACCCTGTGAGCTAACTTCGCGCCACAGCCCGCGAGGCTCATCAATCCGCGCGCCGCTGGGTGAGAATCGATGTTCATTTTCGCCATGAAACCGACGCGCTCATTCACCCCCGAATGTGCCCGGGGTTTGAGACTGAGGCGAATCAGTAATGAGAAACGTTAGGTCCCTATCGGGACTGTCGCGGCGCGACGAGGGCTGCCTGTGGCAGGATCTTCTGCCGGGACAGTTTCGATAGGGTCGTTTGAAGTAAGTCGCTTTCGCGACGGACGCGGTGA